>JGI20225J20221_1000692_pt2 | contig 78645 bp, 72 predicted proteins | sample BioMet4_FD_20221 | JGI IMG/M metagenome (IMG submission 20221) | reverse complement strand
CCTCGGCGGCCCGGGCCGTGCCGGGCAAGGCCAGGGTCAGTAAAAGGATCGCCGTCCCGATCAGGGCCGTCTGCCATTCTGGCGGGCCTGTTCGCGTCATACCACCTCCAAAAACTCCAAGTGGCTGTGTCTGTTCTGGCCTAACCTCACGACCGCTTGCGCCGCCGGGCGGGTTTGCGTTTGGCCCGGGGGGCGGCCTGGGAGGCTTCGCCGCCCTCCACCAGGCCGAGGTCCACGGACAGCCGGCCCATGTCCACGCCGGTCAATTCCACGCAGACGCTCTGGCCGAGCCGGAAACGTCGTCCCGTGCGTTCGCCGAGGAGTTCGTGGCGCTCGGGGAGGAAGGTGTAGTAGTCGTCGGACAGCGACGACAGACGCACCATGCCCTCGGCCATGACCTCCTTGAGTTCCACCCAGAAGCCGAAATCGGCCAGGGAGCCGATGACCCCGGTGAATTGCCGGCCCACCTTGTCGGAGAGGAAAAGCACCGTCACGCGCTTGAGGATTTCGCGTTCGGCCTCCATGGCCACCCGTTCCCGGCGGCTGATGTACTCGGCCACTTTTTGCAGCCGGGCGGAGCCCTTCTCCGGAAAGGCCTGGCCGGTGATGGCCCGCTTGAGGGAGCGGTGCACCACCAGGTCGGCGTAGCGGCGGATGGGCGAGGTGAAGTGGCAGTAGCAGGTGGAGGCCAGGCCGAAGTGGCCGTCGTTTTTGGGCGAGTAGGAGGCCTGCATCATGGTGCGCAGGGCCAGCCGGCTGACCAGGAAATCGAGGTCCGAGCCGGACACGTCGCGCAGTACCCCGGCNAGGTCGCCGGCGCCGGGCTTGGCCGGGAGCTTGGTGGCCAGGTCCGTGCGGCCGAGCAGGGCGAACAGCGCTTCGAGCTTGGTCGGATCGGGCTCGGGGTGGACGCGGTAGAGCACCGGGGCGCCCTTTTCGGTCAGAAACCGGGCCACGGCCTCGTTGGCCGCGATCATGAACTCTTCCACGATCTGATGGCCGAAGTGGCGCACCTTGGGCCGGATGTCCTGGGCCTCGCCCTGGAAATTGAAGAGAATCTCCGGTTCGGGCAGGTCGAAGTCGAGGCTGCCCCGCTCGGCGCGCACGGCATTGATGGCCCGGGCCAGGGTTTCGGCCGTGGTCAGCATGGGCAGGACCTTGGCCATGGACTGGCGTTCGGCTTCGTCACCCAAAAGCAGGCCCCGGTTGACCTGGGCGTAGGTGAGGCGGGCCTTGCTCTCGATGACGGCCGGATAGAAGTCCGTGCGGCCGGGGATGCCCTTGGCCGAGAAATCGATTTCCGCCACCATGGCCAGGCGCGGCACCGCGGGGTTCAGGCTGCACAGCCCGTTGGAGAGCCGTTCGGGCAGCATGGGTTCCACGGACTGGGGAAAATAATAGGAATTGCCGCGCTCCAGGGCTTCCTTGTCCAGGGCGCTGCCCTCGGGCACGTAGTGGGACACGTCGGCGATGGCGACCCAGAGGGTGTAACCCCGGCCGCGCTTTTTGACGCAGATGGCGTCGTCGAAGTCCCGGGCCTTGGCGCCGTCGATGGTCACGAACTCCATGTCCCGCAGGTCCTTGCGACCCGCGAAGTCGGCTTCGCCGGGCGCCTCGGGCAAGGTTTCGGCCTGGCGCAGGGCCTTGTCCGGGAACGGGCCGGGGATGCCGTGGTTGAGCTTGACCAGCCGTTCCTGGACGGCCACGTCGCCCTGGGCGCCGAGCAGGTCCAGGCCCTTGCCGGAATAGAGCTTGTATTCGAGCTTTTCGCCCACGGCCACGTTCAGGATATCGTCCACCCGGGGCTCGGGGGACTGGGCGTCCGGGGGCAGATAGTCCACCATGAAGCTCATGCCGTGGCGGGTGTCGGTGGGGCGGCACAGAAAGAGGTCCTGGGCCATGCGCTTGACCACCCGGCAGGGCAGGGTCTTGACGCCGCGTTCGATGATGCGGGCCACCCGGCCTTCGTGATTTTTCTCCTTGCGCTCGCGGGTGATGGCGGCCACGACCCGGTCGCCGTGCCAGGCGTCACCGATGTCCTTGGGATGGATGAAGATATCTTTGCGGCGTTTGTCGTCGGGCAGCACGTAGCCCACGCCCGAACGGCTTATTTCGAGCACGCCCGTGATAAGCCGCATGCTTTCGACCAGGCCCCAGCCTTTTTGCACCCGGATGAGCTTGCCCTCGGCCTCCAGGGCCTTGAGCACCTCGTGCAGGTCCTGCTTGAGGGCGTTGGGCAGGCCTATTTCGCGTTGGAGATCCTTTTCGGACAGGGGTTTGCCACCCTCGCGAAAGAGGCGCAGGACCGTGCCGGCATCAGGGCCGTTGCCGAGGCCCTTTTTCGATTTTCCACGTTTGCGTTTCGTCATGCCTGCTCTCTATCTCCCAGCCCGGTCGGGCACAAGCCCGGCGGTGCGTTGCGGCCCTTCTTTCGGCATGATAGCCACGCCTGCGACGCAAAAAAGGAGGGCTTTGGCCATGCCCGATACCCCGTGCCGGCTGCTTGGCGAGATCCGCTATCCCGACGACTACGCCTTCGAACGCGTGGGCGAGATCGAAACGGAGATCGGCGGCCTGCTGGAAGAGGCTCTGACCGGGTTGGCCGTAGCCCACCTGGAAGTGCAGCCCGGGCCGGACGCCCTGCGCTTCGAGGTCTGGTGCGAGGCGTGTTCCCCCGAGGAAGGCGCGGCGGTGTGCGAGACCCTCGCGCCCCTGCTGGATGACGGGCCCTTGTATCGCCTTGTCATCCTGCGCGAGGCCGATGCGCCGATCTCGGTGTTTTATTTGAGCGGGGAAAATCTCGAAGAGGTCACCGTGGAGCAGCCGTGAAGTCCTGGCGCAGCCACAGGGGCAGATAATGCCGGGCCGCGCCGAGCCGGGCGTCCACGATGCGGCAGCCGGGCACGTAGCGTTCGAGCAGGTTCCAAAACCGGGCCGAATGGTTGAGTTCCTTGGTGTGGCACAGCTCGTGGAGCAGCACCAGCCGGGCGAGCTCCCAGGGCAGGAAAGCCAGGGTGTAGTTGAGGCTGATATGCCCCTTGGCCGTGCAACTGCCCCAGCGTGTGCGCTGGGCGCGAATGGTCACTCCGTCGTAGGGGAGTCCTGCCTCCCGGCTGACCGTTGCCAGGGCCTGTCGCAACAGCACCCCGCCCCGGTCCCGGCAAAAGGCCGCCAGCACCGCGCTTACGGCCGCCACGTCCCACACAGCCCCGGAGACCACCACCGACGCGGGACCGCGCACGGTGAGTTGGCAGCCTTCGCGCTCCCGAGGCAGGTAGTCCACCCGCCACTGCCGGGCAAAAGCCGTGAGGACCAGCCGCTCGGGCCGCTGCGGGGCAATGCCGGTCGGCAGCCCCCCCTCGGCGGCCAGCCGTTCGCACACCCGGGCCAGCCATTCCCGGCGCTGGCCCACGGCCGCGACGAGATAATCGGAAGGCACCCCGGGCGGCGTGACCACCTCNAGNCCGCGTTCGGGCAGAAANCGCAGGGANACGCCCTTGGACCGGTCGCTGACGCGGACCGATACGGGCAAGGGATGGGGCAGGAACGCGGCAATGGCCTGGGCCGTTTCCGGTCCGACCAGGGAACGTTTCCGCGGCGAGGCGCCGGCCTTTGCGTCGATGTCCCTGCCGGGACTTGAATTCGAACCCGCCAACGTCTACCCTCCCACCCATCGGGGTAGTCGCCAACCGCCCGGTGGTCAAGCTACCCGCTGGAGCGTGTTCCATGCGTGATTTCCTTTCGGTCTCCCGCCGTTTGCTGCTGGTCTGTATTCTTTGTTTTGCCGCCGGTTGTGCCAAGCCGACCCCGCCGGTCATCACGCCGCCACCGGTCTCGCACCGAGGCCCTGGGGAGATCGAGGACCTGCGGGTCATGCCCCAGGACTTGAACGCCTACGTGCGTGGGGACACGGCCAATCGGCCACTCATTCCCAAGGAACAACTCGGGGTGCGCATGGAGGACTTCCGGCGCACCTGGATGGCGCCCTGGTCCCAGACCCGGCCCGCCTATACCCGCCGTCAGGTGGAAGAAATTTTCGTGCGCTTCGAGAAGTCGCCGGGCTTTGGCACCGGAGGCCAGCGCAACGGCCCGGAATTCGCGGGCTCGCTCCATGCCGAAGCCAATTTGCGGGCGTATCCCAACAGCGTGCGCCGGGCCGTGACCGTGAAAAACACGAGTCTGCGCGGCATGCCGACCACCCGGCCGCGTTTTTCCGATCCGAGCCTGCCCGGCGAGGGCTATCCCTTCGATTACCTGCAGCACACGGCCCTGCCGCCGGCCACGCCCGTGCTGGTCACCCATGTCAGCCGCGACGGTGGCTGGTACCTGGCCGAATCGGCCCTGACCTTCGGCTGGCTGCCGGCAACGGACGTGGCCTTCGTGGACGACAGCCTGATCGGAACCTTTGCCTCGGCCAGGCTTGCCGCCGTGATCAAGGAGCAGGTCGCCCTGCCCGGGACCGGGGTCACGGCCCATGTGGGCGCGGTGTTCCCCATGTCCGGCGCGGCCGCCCAGGACGTGCTCGTGCCGGTGCGCGACACTTCGGGCCAGGCCAGGCTCGTGCGTTCGAGCGCGGAGCCGGGTGCGACCGTGCCCATGCCCATGCCCATGACCCCGCGCAACGTGGCCGCCGTGGGCAACCAGTTCATGGGCCAGCCCTACGGCTGGGGCGGCCTGGACGGCCGGCGTGACTGCTCGGCCATGACCCATGACCTGTTCGTGCCGTTCGGCATTTATCTACCGCGCAATTCCGGCAGCCAGGCCTCGGCCGGCGGCGCCATTCCCCTGGGCGACATGGGCGGCGCCCAGAAGGAGTCCGTCATCCTGTCCCAGGGCGTGCCCTTTGGCACCCTGCTGTGGATGAAGGGGCATATCCTGGTGTATGTGGGCGAGTGGAAAGGCCATCCGGCGGTTTTTCACGACATGTGGGGGCTGCATACGGCGAACGGCACCGGTCGGGACGGCCGGCTGGTCATCGGCCGGGTGGTGGTGACCACGCTGCGGGCCGGCGAGGAAGTGCCGGCCGTGGGACCGTCCCACATCCTGCTCAATCGCGTGCGCTCCATGGTCATCGTGGCCAGACCGTAGCCAGCCGGGGCGGTCGCCGTTTTTTGGGGGAGGAGGAATTATGCAGGGGCTTCTGGGGCGCGTCAGCGCCTGTTTCACGGGGGGAGTCTTCGGGGGCTTGCTGGCCAGTGTCGGGGCCTGGATGGCCGGTCGGTACGGCTGGACCGCCGCCCTTGGCGTGACCATCGCCCCTGAATGGGATGCGGCCTGGATCTTTCCGCGCCTGTTGTGGAGCGGGGTCTGGGGCTTGGTGTTCGTTCCGGATGTGGGCGGCGCCTCGATTTTTTGGCGCGGCTTGCTGTTGAGCCTGGGGCCCACCCTGGTCCAGCTTTTCATTCTCTATCCCGATCAGGACGGGGCGGGGCTCGCCGGCCTTGGGCTCGGCGCCTGGACGCCGCTCGTGGTGCTGCTCACCAACGCCCTGTGGGGCTGGGGCACGGCGGTCTGGGTCCGGCTCGCGGCCGGCGAGGATGACCGGCAGCGCTACGGACGCCTCCACTGAGATGCGGCCTCTGTCGAGGAAATGATGCGGCGGCCATGGGTTTGTGCCCGTGGCCGCCTTTTTCATGACGCAATGGCGTTCCCGCCTGTTCCTTCTGCGACCGTTACCCCATTGCCTGACGGTGTGCCCGGCTCTGGCGGCATGGGGGCAATGGGCAAAATGCAAGGAAGGGTTTCCAACGGGCTGCGCCCTTTGGCCGCCGGAGGCTTCCCCCCGGCTCCCCTCCACGGCTTACGGCAGGCCGAGGACGCGGCGCGCTTCGGTTTTGGCCTGGGCGAATTCGAGCTGGAAGGCCGGGTTGTCGAGCTCGAAGGCCGCGATCACCGTGCCGGCGAGGTAGCCGGCTTCCACGTCGCTCGGGTAGTGCACGCCGCCGATTTCGCGATTGAGCCGGTACTCGGCGGCCCGGGTAAAGATGGCCGCCGCTTTTTCCGGAAACATATTGGCCAGGACGATGGCCGTGACCGTGCCGAAGGTCGCGTGGCCGCTGGGATAGGACGGTCCGTGGGGCTTGCGCACGCACGGGTCCAGGGCGGGATTGGTCACGTAGGGCCGGGTGCGGTTCCAGTGGTCCTTGGCCGGATCGACCACGGCCGAGGCGCTATGGGCGACCTTTTTAAAGAAATCGGCGGTCACCGGGCAGTTTTCCGGAGTGAATTTTTCTCCGATCACGTCGGCGAACCGGAACACCGAACGCTCGGCATCGGCCTGGGCAAAGGCCACCTGGGTGGGGGTCCGGGTTTGTTGCAGGGCGAGCAGCTCGGCCATTTCCCGCAGTTGGACAGGGGAACCGATGGCTGGCGGCGGGGCCAGGAGCCGGGACAGATCGACCTGGTTCGGGTTGAGGAAGAGGGCGTCCCCGGCCAGGCCGGACTGGGGCAAAAGCAGCAGCAGAAAAAGGATGATCAGGCGTTGGAATGGGCGCATGCGGCAGGCCTCCTTGGTTGTCGGGTGCTCGCCCGCACCCGGATTTTTAAAAGCGATGCCGCTTGCGGCGGCGATGGGCCACGTGTCAGTTCCCGCTGGTCCGTTTGGCCAGGATGGCCTTGGCCGGAATGAGGCCTGTGGCCGCGGCCGAGACGATGTTGCCGGCCACGCCCGGGCCGTCCCCGGCCACGTACATGCCGGCCACGCCTGTTTCCAGGTCGGGCGAGGTGTCGATCTGGGTGGCGAAAAATTTGATTTCCGGGGCGTAGAGCAGGGTTTCGTCGTTGGCCACCCCGGGCACCACGGCGTTTAACTGCTCCAGGCCGTCGGCGATGTTGGCCACGATGCGCTCGGGCAGGGCCATGGCGATGTCGCCGCAGGTGACCGAGGTGAGTGTCGGTTCGACCGAGCCGCGCCGGATGCGGCTCCAGGTGCTTCTGCGGCCGCGCTTGAGATCCCCGAAGCGCTGGAGGATGGGCTGGCCGCCGCCGATCATGGTGGCCAGACGGCCGATGGCCTCGCCGTAGGTCTGGTTATCCGAGACCGGGTCGGTCAACACCACCTTGGACAGAAAGGCGAAGTTGGCGCTGTCGGACTTGGCCTCCAGGTAGGCGTGCCCGTTGACGCACACGAAGTCCTGGTAGTTTTCCAGGGCCACGTAGCCGCCTTGGTTGGTGCAAAAGGTCCGGGTCTGGTCGTCGTATTTGCGGGTGCGCACGAAAAAGGTCGGGTCGTAGATGACGTCGGTCAGGTCCTGGAGGATGTCGTTGTGGACCTCCACCCGCACCCCGACCTCGATGCCGCGCTGGCTGTAGGACAGGCCGTGGCGCCGGGCAAGGGTGCCCATCCATTCCGCGCCGACCCGCCCCGGGGCCAGGATCACGGCCGGCGCCCGGTAGCGGTCGCGGTCCGTCACGACGCCCGTGACCCGGCCGGCCTCCACGGTCACGTCGCGCACCTCCTCGCCGGTGCGGATGACCACGCCCGCGCGCCGCAGCCCCTCGCACATGGCCGCGATATGGTCGGGCAGCCGGTCGCTGCCCAGGTGCTTTTGCCTGATGAGCAACAGTTCGATGCCGAGCTTGCGGGCCTCCTTGCGGATGGTGCGGGCCTGGTCGAGGTCCGTGGGATAGACCGGGCCATCCATGCCGTGGGCGGTGAAGATGGCTTCGGTCTCGTCGATCAGGGCCAGGGCCCGGGACAGAGGCATGAACTGGGTCAGGTCGGTCTTGCCGAGCTTGGGGATGAAATTGAGTTTGCCGTCGGAAAAAAGTCCCGCTCCGCCCATGCCCGACAGGATGTTGCAGGGTTTGCAACGCAGGCAGGCGCCCCGGCCCTGTATGGGACAGCGACGCTTGCCGGCTTCCTGGCCTTTTTCCAGCAATAGGACGTTCAGATCCGAGTGGGTGCGCAGGTGGTGGGCGGCAAACAGGCCGGCCGGACCGCCCCCCACGATGATGACATCGAAGTGGGTCCGTGTCGCGGACGTTGCAGGCATGGGCTCTCCTTTACGCGAACGCGCCTTTTGGCCTACACACCGGATACGCGTCGAGCCGGCGGCTGGCAAGAAAAGGGCAACGCCGGGTTCTTTCCTTTTTTCCGGGATAGGCTACCATGATCACACTTGGGAAACACGGCGTCCGTGGCCGGGAGCGCCCTTGCACGGACCCCGGTCTGGGAGGAGTCCCGCCATGCGGCAACGCATNCTGTTTGTCGATGACGAACCCCAATTGTTGAGCGGCCTGCGCCGCATGCTCTGGGACAAGCGCGAGGTCTGGGAGATGCATTTCGCCGGGAGCGGCNCCGAAGCCCTGGCCGTGCTTGAGGANCTGCCCGTGGATGTGGTGGTTTCGGACGCGCGCATGCCGGGTATGGANGGCCCGCAGTTTCTGGAAACGGTGCGTCAGCGCTGGCCGGGTACGGCCCGGTTGATTCTGTCCGGGCACTCGGACCGGGATTTCGTGTTGCGCTCGATCCGCCCCGCCCACCAGTTCCTGTCCAAGCCCTGCCCGCCGGAGGAACTCAAGTCCACCATCGGCCGGGTGTTGCGCCTGGGCGATCTGTTCCGGGACGAGCGCCTGCGTCCGGCCATCGCCCGCATCGANACCTTGCCGGTGCTGCCGTCGGTNTTTACCGAACTCACCGATGCCCTGCGGTCTCCCAATGTCTCGGTCAAGACCATGGGCGCCATCATCGCCCGGGACATCGGCCTGGCCACGGGCATTTTGAAACTCGTCAATTCGTCGTTTTTCGGCCTGCCCATGCGGGTGTCCTCCACCGAACAGGCCGTGACGNTGCTCGGGGTCGAGACCTTGCGGCTGCTGGTGTTGTCCCAGGCCCTTTTTTCCCGGTTCGATGCGAAGCGNTTTCCGGATTTTTCCCTGGACAGCCTCTGGCGGCACAGCCTGGGCACGGCCCGGTGCGCCCAGGCCTTGGCCGGTGTGGAGGGGGCCGACAAGACCGACAAGGATGTCTGCTTCATGGCCGGGCTCGTGCACGACATGGGCAAACTCGTGTTGGCCGAGCTTTTCCCCGAGGACTACAAGCGGGTGCTCGCCCTGACCGAGNCCGAAAACGTGACCAGCCGGGAGGCGGAACTGGCGGTGCTCGGCGTGTCCCANGCCGAGATCGGTGGATATCTGCTCGGCTTGTGGGGCTTTGAGGAGACCGTGGTGTTGGCCGTGGCCCGGCATCACGAACCGGATCGGGTCGGCGCGGCCGAGGCCCTGGCCGTCACCTTGACCCATGCCGCCAATGCCCTGGAACACGAAATCGTGGTCATAAACGAGCATTATGCGCCCCATCCGTTGCGGATGGAGGCCTTGGTGGCCCGGAGTCTGGCCAGTCGGCTGCCGGTCTGGCGCGAGGTTTGCCGGAATCTGCTGCAAGGAGAGGACGTTGAATAAGCGGGTACTCTTCATCGACGACGACGAGCGGATTTTGGCCGGTTTCCGGCGCAATCTCCACAGTGCGTTCGAGGTCGAAACGGCNCTCGGACCCGAGGCCGGGTTGGCCAAGGTCAAGGACAGTCCGGCCTTTGCCGTGGTGGTGTCGGATCTGCGCATGCCGGGCATGGACGGCATCACGGTGTTGTCGCGGGTGCGCGAGATGCGGCCGGACACGGTGCGGGTCATGCTGACCGGGTTTGCCGACCTCACGGCCGCCATCGGTGCGGTCAATGAGGGGAATATCTTCCGCTTCCTGACCAAGCCGTGCGAGACCGAGTCCCTGAAGGCGGCGCTCACTGCGGCTGTGGAACAGCATCAGTTGGTGATGGCCGAGCGGGAACTGCTCGAAGGAACGCTTCGCGGCAGTCTCAAGATGCTGTCGGACGTGCTGTCCCTGCTGCGGCCTGAGGTGTACGGCCGGGTGTCGCGCATCGCGCCCTACGTGCGCCGCATGTCGCGTCTGGGCGGAGACCCGAGCCCCTGGCAGACCGATGCCGCGGCCATGCTGTGCCTGATGGGCTTTATCATGCTGCCCGACGCCATCATCACCAAGGTGGAGCGCGGTCGGGTCCTGAGTGCCGAGGACGCGGCCGTCTACCACCAGCATACCGAGGTGGCCTCCAAGCTCGTGGCCCACATCCCGCGCATGGGTGGGGTGGCCCGGATCATCGCCTACCAGGAGAAGAATTTCGATGGCAGCGGCTTCCCGGCTGATGCCGTGCGGGGCAAGGACATTCCGCTCGGGGCGCGCATCCTGCGGGTGGTGCTGGAATTCGATCGCCTGACCAGCGCCGGGCAATCCAAGCCCGAGGCCTACAACGCCATCAAGCAGGCGGCCGGGATGTATGACCCGGATGTGGTGGCCATGCTGGGTGAGGTGCTCGGTGACGAGCGCAAATACGTCATCACCCAGGTGGGACTGCGGGGGCTGCGGGAGCGGATGATTTTGGCCGAGGACATGTACGTGACCCGGGCCGGGCAGCAGGTCAAAGTCCTGCCCAAGGGCTCTGAGCTGTCCAGTGTGGCCTTGGAGCACATTTTCAAACTCGCCCGTTACGACGCGGTCACCGAACCGCTCAAGGTCATCGTACCGACNGGAACCTAGGGCGCNGAGTCACTTTCCCGTACCATCCAGTAGCCCTTGCGGGGCACCGGGGTGAAGGGACGGCGGCCCGTGGCCGCGCACAGCCCGTTGACCACGGTGAGAAATCCCGGCATGTCCGGCGCCTCGGGATCGACTTGCCCATAGGCGGCGGCTACGGCCCCGGTGACGGAGTCGGCCGTGTCCGCGGCCGGATCGAGCCGGCGTCTGACCTGGGCCAGCAGGAGCCCGTCGGCCAGGCGGCCGCGTTCGTCCGGGCCGAGGTTGAGGCGGTCGAGGACAAAGGGCCGGATCGTGGCCAGCCGCTCCCGGGCGGCGGCAGAGGCGTTGGCCAGGGCGGCATCGACCTCGTCGGGGCACAGCTCCGCCAGCCGGGCCGCGGCGTACCACTCCCGGGTGGCGCGCAGGTAGTGCTTGCGGGTCACGACTTGTCCGCCCAGGGACACGCCCCAGACCGTACTCGAGGCATAGAGGCGGGGCATGTGCTCGCACAGGGCGGCGTGGACGAGTTGGCGCAACAGCGCNAGCCGGCTCCCCGGATGTCGGGGGGCAAGCAGCACATGGGTCCGGGTTTCCGGATTGGACCAGCCTTCGGGCGCTTCGGCGTCGGAGGCGACTTCTTCGATTGTCCAGGTCAGGCTGGCACGAACTTCGGTCAGGGCGCGGTCGAGGCAGGGCATGCTTTTCTCCGGAGGGACCGTGCCGCCTGGTGCACACGTACGTCCCGAAGGTCGTCAGAGCCCCTCGGGACGTACGGTGGCAGGTCCGGCCGTGTGCCGGACGCGGGACTGCGTCGGACAGCCCATCGGGCTGGCACGGTCTACTCGGCCGGGGCCTTACGGCGCCGTTCCCACAGTCGCATGTCCTTCATTTTCTTACGCCGTTCCCGTTGCAGGGATTTTGCGGCCAGGGGCGCGCCTTTTTTATAGCCGTATTTGGCCCGGTACTCTTCGGGAGTAAGGCCATGGGCGGCAAGATGCTTTTTGGTGAGGACCTTGAACGATTTGCCGCATTCAAGGCACACCACACTGTTTTCCTTGACAGCCTTGGACGGCTCGATGGCCGGGNCCGAAGCTTCGGCCGGAACAGTCTCTGCATCGGCGGCTGCTTGGATTCCTGCGGCCACGTTTTTGAGCATGGACGTGATTTCTTCATCGGTCATGGTCCGGACCGAGGCCTGGGCCTTCACGATTTCCAAGGCTGCTTTCAAATAATCTTCCATCGGTTTCTCCTGGTGACGTCTTCCAAACTTTATACAGGGGTTGCCACTGAAACGCAACTGAAATTGGAAAGAAGATGCAGACCTAACACGGTAACAGTAGTGACGTATAACTGCGTCACATCTCGGCCATCTTTGTAATAGCAATCAGCTGTCGTGTCGGCCGCGATAACGCAGGGACAAGACCGTGATATCGTCGGCCTGGGGGGCGTTGCCGGCAAAGGCCCGAACCGCGGCCAATACGGCGGTGTCCAGAGTCTCGGGATCGTGGCCGGCCTGGACGGCCAGCAGGTCGAGGAGCCGTTCGGAACTGAAGAGCTTCTGGTCCGGGTCCATGGCTTCGGTGACCCCGTCGGTGTAGGCGACCAGGGTCTCACCCGGGGCCAGCCGGGTTTCGGCCGTGCGGTAGACCGCCTCCTCCATGATACCGAGAAACACCCCGCGCGGCAGGGACAGCCAGGACACCGCCCCGTCCGGACCGATGCGCGCCGGCGGATTGTGGCCGGCGTTGGAGTAGGTCAGACGACCGGTGCCCGTGTCCAGGATGGCCAGAAACAGGGTGACGAACAGCANGGACTCGTTGTCCACGCACAGTTCGCGGTTGACCTTGGTCAGGATCTGGGCCGGGTCGGATTCCTGTTCGGCAATGCCCTTGATCAGCGTCTTGGTCACGGCCATGAAAAGCGCCGCCGGTACACCCTTTGCCCGAAACGTCCCCGACCAGAAACAGCAGCCGGCCGTCGCCGGTCAGGAAAAAGTCGTACAGGTCACCGCCCACTTCCCAGGCCGGTTCCAGGGCGGCGTGCAGCTCGAAAGCGTCGATCTCCGGGAAGGGCGGGAACCGCTTGGGCAGAAAACTCATCTGGATGTTGCGGGCGATCTTGAGTTCCGATTCCAGCCGTTCCTTGGCCTTGGTGGTGGCGGTCAGGTTGGCGATGTAGTCCTTGAGGGCCAGACGCATCTGGTCAAAGGACCGGGCCAGCACCCCGACCTCGTCCTGGGCGGCGGTGGCCGGGGCCTGGACGTCGAGGTTGCCCCGGGCGATTTCCGCGGCCGTGACGGCGAGTTTCCCGAGGGGCCTTGTGATGGAGGCGGCGATGCCGGCGATGACAGCCAAAAGCAGGCAGAAGCCGGCTCCNCCGAGNATGGCCACTTCCTTGCCGAGGCTGCGCAGGTCGGCGAACANCTCGTCTTCCGGCACGATGACGCCCATGGACCAGCCCGTGGACGGCATGGGCGTGTACGCCAGCCAGGCCGGTTTGCCAAGCACGAAATCGGGCAACCGGGCAAAGCCTTCCCCGCCCCGGATCATGGCCTGGCCCACGGCACGCAGTTCCTGGCTCCCGGCGGCCTCGGCCAGACTGAAGATGCTCTCGCGCATGATGGCCCGGTTGTCCGGGTGGGAGACGAACACGCCGTTGGCGCTGACCAGAAAGGCATAGCCCGAATGGTACATGGCGATGCGGCTCACCTGGCGGCGCAGCCAGTCCAGGGACACATCGGCCGTGACCACGCCGAGCAGGCGTCGTTCCGGGCCTTCGCCCCGGAAAAACGGCACGCTACAGGTCGTCATGACGATGGAGCCGCCGGATTCGTCGAAATACGGTTCGCTCCAGACCGTGCGGCCGAGCACGGCCGGCACCAGATACCAGTCCAAAATCGTGTAGTCGGTCTCCTCGCCCAGGGACACGAATTCNAGGGCATCGCCCTTGCGGCAGTAGTAGGGGGCGAANCGTTCGAGTCCCGGCGCNAAGGCCCAGGGCGCATAGGCGGCGGCCGTGCCGAAGATGTCGGGNCTCGCGGCCAGCATGTCGCGCAGGCGGCGTTCGAGGATGGGCCGGCGCGGGGTTTCCTGGGCCAGGCCCTCGGCCACGTAGCGGGGGAGCTGNTCCACGGCGGTCAGATGGGCCTCGATGCGGGCCGCCGCNCCCCGGATGAGGTTGCGGGCGTTTTCNCGGACNTTTTTNAGCAGCAGGTCCTTGGAGGACTGGTAGTAATAGGTGAAGGCCAGGGCGAAAATACAGGTGGTGCTGGTCAGGATGAAAAGGGCCAGCTTGAAGCCCAGTCCCCGGGCCCGGGACAGACGGCCCACTTCCCGGACCGGGGCCTCGGACTCGGCCGCGGGCAGGTTGGGCGCTTTAGCGGCAGTCGGCATGGAAGGCCTCGTAGGAGGGCGCGGTCTCGATCAGACCAGCCGCGCGCATGACGGCCACGGCGGCGGCGTACCGGTCCTCGCCCAAGGGTCCGGGCGCGGCTCCGGGAGCGGTCATGACCTGGCGGATGTGGTCGAACATCCATTTCTGGTGCATGCGGTTGGTGGGCAGATTGGCGGCCGAGACATGGCTCATGACGATGTCCAGGGCCTCGTCCGGATGTTCGAAGGCGTAGCGCCAGCCGGCCAGGCTGGCCCGCACCACGGCCCGGCACAGGTCCGGGTCCTGTTGCCAGGTCGCCTCCAGGCAGTACAGGCCGTCCTCGGGCAGATCCAGGCCGCCTTCGGCCAGGTTGAAGACGGTGAGTTCCCCGGGGTCCAGGCCGGCGTTCAGCAGGGTATGGTATTCGTTGTAGCCCATGGCCGAGCAGGCATCCACGCCGCCGCGCAGGAACAGGTCCACGGTGTAGCCCTGGGGAAGCTCTGTGACGGTAATGCCGTGGCGGTGGAAAAAGGCCTCGGGGAGCAGGCGGAATTCCGGTCCCCACAGGCTCACCCGCTTGCCGGCGAGGTCGGCCGGCTTGGTGATGCCGCTGGATTTGCGGGCGATGAGCAGCTGGCTCGACGTGGGCACGAGCTGGGCCAGATTGACCAGAGGCAGGCCCGCGGCCCGTTGGCGGATGGCCGAGGTGAGGAAAAACGTGCCGAACTGGGCCCGGCCCTCGCGTAACAGCTTCGAGGGAGGAGACTGGGGACCGCCACGCAGGATGCGCATGTCCACGCCGGCCGCCGTGTAAAACCCCTTGGCCAGGGCCACGTAATAGCCGGCGAACTGGGCCTGGGGTTCCCATTGCGGAATGAGCACCGCCTGTTTCAGGGCGGCGGCCCAGGCGGCCGAGGCCAGGAGCGTGACGGCGAGAATGGCGACAAGGCCGGCCAGGGCAGGAGGGTACGACAATTTGTCCTGCGGCATGGAGAGATCACTACAGTCTTTGGCGGCCCTTGCATAGTGGCCAGGAGCGTTATGCATCAACTTTGTGGAACAGCGTTGACTCGGACCGAATCCGGACCGTTGCAGGCCCGGTGGATGCATGGCCCAATCCGGGATGCGGCCGGTTGGAACAGACCGTTGCGGGGTGGCCTTTGTGCCGCAATGGGCGGGCTTTTGCTACTTGAAGCGGATCTGGAATACGATCGTGTCCGGGCCGTCGGTAAAGGACAGATTGCGCAACATGGTTTCCCGGTCGATGGAGTAGGTGTCCGGGGAGTGGATGTCCACCCGCAACACGTCCTTGCGCCCGGTGGTCAGGGTGACCCGTTTGTTGCCGACCTTGAACAGGATTTTTTCGCCGTTTTGGTACCAAAAATAATAGTTTCGCTTGAGCGTGAAGAAATAGGGCTGGTCAAAGCTGGGGACGGCCCGGGGCTGGGGCTTTTCCAGGGAGAGGTCCAGGCGGTAGATGTCGCTGGTCACTTGAGTAATGGTGCTTGCGACCATGGCGTAACGGCCGCTGCTGTCCGGGGTGCCGGTCTGGATGAGGGCGAAGCCGGCCGTGATCTCGAAGTCGATGCCGGCCGACGGCAAGGATCGGGTCTGGCCCTGAAAAAAGCGGACAAGCGCCTGGGTGGACTCGTCGGCGAGGGCCCGGCCCGGCAAGGCCAGGACCAGGACCGTGCAAAGGACTGGCAGGCAACGGAAAAACGCTCTTCGGAACATGGCCGTATTCCTTGACCGCGACACCCTGGCGGGCGGCCGCAAAAAGGGGTAGACAGACACACCACTTTGACCCTTACCGCGCCAACGAGATGAACGCAACGACACCCACCCCGGACGGCCAGACGGCCGCCATCCTGGATAAGGCCCGAGCCGGTACCCGGCTCACCCCGGACGAGGCCCTGATTTTAGCCGTGGCCGCGCCCTTGCACGACCTGTGCGAGGCCGCCCTGGCCGCCCGGTTGGTCCGCCACGGCAAAAACGCCTACTACGTCCGCAATATCCACATCAATTTCACCAATGTCTGCGTCAACGCCTGCCGGTTTTGCGCCTTCAGCAAGGTCAAGGGCGAACCCGGGTCCCACACGGCGAGCGTCGCGGACATCGTGGCCGAGCTGGCCGCCCACCGCGACGCCGTGATCCGGGAAATCCACGTGGTCGGCGGGCTCAACCCCGAACTGCCCCTGGACTATTATCTCGACATGCTGCGGGCCATTGCCCGGGAGCGGCCCGGCGCCGGCATCAAGGCCTTCACCGCCGTGGAAGTGGCCCATCTGGCCGATGTCCAGGGCGTGTCCGAGCTTGAGATCCTGGCCGCCCTCAAGGAGGCCGGCCTGCTCATGCTGCCCGGCGGCGGGGCCGAGGTGTTTTCGCCGAACCTGCGCCAGCGCCTGTGCCCGGAGAAGATTTCGGGCGACCGCTGGCTTCAGGTCCACGCCACCGCCCACCATCTGGGCCTGCCCACCAACGCCACCATGCTTTTCGGCCACATCGAGACCTGGGCCGACCGGGTGGCCCATCTCTCGGCCCTGCGCGATTTGCAGGACATGACCGGCGGGTTTACCTGCTTTATTCCCCTGGCCTACCAGCCGGCCAATAACTACCTGGGCGCGCCGGGACCGGACGGCCTCACGGTGCTGCGCTTGATGGCCTTGTCACGGCTGTTCCTCGACAACATTCCCCATCTCAAGGCCTATTGGGCCATGCTCGGCATCAAGGCGGCCCAGATGGCCCTGTGGGCCGGGGCTGACGATTTCGACGGCACCATCATCGAGGAACGTATCGGCCACGCCGCCGGCGCGGACAGCCCCAAGGGCCTGACCCTGGGCGCNTTGCGCCGGGCCATCGAGGCCGCCGGTCTGGTCCCGGTGGAGCGCACGGCCGATTTCCGGCCCGTGACCCTGGCCTAGGCCCACGGTCTGGGCGGGTTTTTCTGCCGGTCGTCCGCCTCGGGGCAGACGGCCGGCAGCGGTTTTTCGGACGGTTGGCCGGACCACTCATTAACAAAATGGAACACGCCTCCTTGCCGTGGCCGCGGCCGGTCCGGTGGGTGATGGCGGTGGCATGTTGAAAAGCACATGATATGAGGCTGTTGTATTTTGCGCTGCGGGCGCGGGCATTGGCACCATCCTTGCTTTCTTCTCATCGAATAACTGTAATCCTTTCTTCGCTCCATCGATCCGCTGATGGAAAGACCGCCCTGCGCAAGGAAACGCCATGATGGTGAATGCCGCCGACAAAGGTGCCGACAAGGTCTTGGAGCTTCTTAAAAAACATTCGAAGATCCTCTATCCCGACCTCATCTTGCCGCGCCAGTCGGAGGTTGCCGCCGCGGCCAACGCCGATTTCGACGCCGCCGACCAGCCCGTGTCCTGGCAGAGTTACCCCCTGCTCCAACGCATGCGGGGATCGCTCAACTTCCTGTGGGGACGGCTGCTCTTGCAAGGGGTCGAGGAAAAGTCCGATATCGCCTTTTACGGTTGCTCGGAAAACGTGGGCAATACCTTTGTTTCCTTTCATCTGGCCGCGTTCGTGGCCATGAGCAACGGACTCAAGACGATCTACGTCGATACGGATTGCGACGCCCATCCCGACAATTCGCATCCGGTCGGCAAGACCGACCTGCCAGGGCTGCTCGCCTATTACTATGAAGGGGCAAGCCTTGAGGACTGTATCCATCCGACCAGAATTCCGGGGCTGTCTGTGATGCCAAGCGGCAGGAAAGTCCCGGGCCGGCCGGGGAACAGCATCCCGCCCACGGACAAGATCAAGAAACTGGTCGAATCGTTGCGCGAGCAGTTCCAGTTGGTCATTTACGACTGCCAGTCCGTGCTCGTAAAGCCGATCGAGATCACGTTCGCCCAGTATGCCCGCAACACCATTTTGGTCAGCCGCTATGCCACCTCGCGCCGTGAGATTTGCGAACAGACCCTCGAATCCTTCAAAGCCAACAAGATCGAGGTGACCGGGGTCGTTCTCAACCAGCGGGAATACCCCATTCCCAAGAAAATCTACGACCTGCTCAAATGAGCGCCCAACCGGTCGGGCCTCGGATCGCGTCGCATGAGGCACCGTCGCGCGTCTTGCTGCTCATTGACGATCTCGATTGCGGCGGCGCCCAGCAGATGGTGGTCTCCTTGGCCCTGGAGCTTCACCGCCGGGCCATCCCTTGCCTGGTGTGCGCCCTGCACCCGGAAGCTAGCCTCGGGCCGCGGCTGCAAGGCTCGGGCGTGCCGTTTTTTTCGCTCAACCGGCCGAGGCCGAGCATCACCGAGCCCGGGCGGTTCCTCGGCTATGTTCTGGGCTGTCTCAAGGATTTGCGGGCCTGCATCCGCCGGGAAGGCATCACGGTCGTGCACGCCCATCTGTCCGACGCCGAATTCCTGGGCATCCTGGCCGGCCGGTTGTGCGGCGTGGGCAAGGTGGTGGTGACGGTCCATTCCCAGCGTCCCTTGCCCGAGCGCCGGGCCTTTGACCCGCGAACCAACTTGCGGATCTGGCTGACCCGGCTGCTTTTCAACCGGGCTTCGGCCGTGGTGGCCGTGTCCGAGGAGACCGCCGCCATTTTGCGCGACGTGTTCGGGGTGCGCCGAGACAAGCTGCATGTCATCATCAACGGCATCGACACGGCCGCAGCCGATCAGGCGTCCGCAGTCGCCTCCGCCATCCCCCCCGGGCGGCCGGTGCTGTGCACGGTGGGGCGTTTGGCCGCCCAGAAAAACCAGGCCGTGTTCCTCCCGGTGCTGACCGAACTTTTGGCACGCGGTCTGGACCCGGTCCTGGTCGTGGCCGGGGACGGGGAACTGCGTCCGGCCCTGGAGGCGGCCCGCGATGCCGCCGGCCTGACCGGGCGCATGCTGTTTCTCGGCCAGCGCGACGATGTGGCCGCTGTCATCGCCGCAAGCGACGTGTTCGTGCTGCCCTCGTTGTACGAAGGCACGTCCCTGGCCCTGCTTGAGGCCATGGCCGCGGGCAAACCCATCGTGGCCTCGGACGTGCCCGGTAACCGCGACATTTTGCGCGACGGGGAAACGGCCTTGCTGTGTCCGCCCGATGCGCCGGACGTCCTGGCCGGGGCCATTGCCCGCCTGGTGGCCGAGCCCGCTCTGGCTGCCGCTTTGGGCGCGGCCGCCCGGGCCGAGGCCAGGGAAAAATACGATATTTCGGGAATGACCGATGCCTACCTTACCCTCTGGAACGCCCCTGGCCGCTGAGCCGGCCTGGCCCATGCCCGTGCCACCGGATGGCCGCTATCCGCGCGTGGCCGTGCTCGGGTTGCGCGGGGTGCCGGCCACCTGGGGCGGGGTGGAGCGCCAGTGCGAGGAGCTTTACACCCGGCTGGCCGCAGCCGGTTTTCCGATTACGATCTATTGCCGGGCCTCCTACGTGCCCCGGGGGCTGACCACCTATCGCGGCCTGCGGCTTGTCCGGTTGCCGGCCCTTGCCGGCAAGCACACGGAAGCCTTTTTTCATACCTTGCTGGCCTGCCTGCACGTGGTCGGCCAGGCCTGCGACATCGTGCACGTCTATTCCCAGGGGCCGGCCCTGTTCTTGCCGTTGTTGCGCCTGGTGACGCCCCGGGCGCGCCTGTTTTTCACCTGCGGCGGCCTGGATTGGCAGCGCGGCAAATGGTCGGGCCAGGCTTCCCGGATCATCCGGCTCGGGGAATGGTGCTCGGCCCGGTTTGCCGACACGCGGATCATGGTCTCCCAGGCCTTGGTCGATTCCTACCGGGAGCGCTACGGGGTCGAGAGCTGCTACATTCCCAACGGCGTGACCCCCCAGCCGCAGCGGCCCTTGGGCAATCTCGCGGAACTTGGGCTCATGCCCCGGGGTTATGCCCTGTTCGTGGGGCGGCTGGTGCCGGAAAAACGCATCGAGGACCTGATTGCCGCCACCTTGGCCGCTCGTTGCGATCTCAAGCTCGTCATTGCCGGTGGCACGGCCGGGTGCGAGGACTATGCGGCAAGCTTACGCGCCGCGGCCGGGACTTCCGGCCGGGTGGTCTTGGCCGACTACCGGTTCGGGGACGAATTGGCCGCGCTTTTTGCCAATGCCCGGCTCTATGTCACGGCCTCGGGCCTGGAGGGGCTGCCCTTGTCCTTGCTGGAGGGCATGGCGGCGGGGCTGCCGTGTCTGGCTTCGGACATTGCGCCCCACCGGGAGGTCTTGGCCGAAACAGGCCGCTATTTCCCGGTGGGCGACCGCGAGGCCTTGGCGGCCGGTCTCGAAGCGGCGGCAGCCGAGGCGGAGGCGCTCTTGGCGGCTCGAGGCACGGCCTGCCGGGACCGGGCACTCACGGGATTCGGCTGGGATAAGGCCGCTGCCAGTCTGGCCCGGGCTTATCTGGGCCTGGGCTGCGACCACGAGGCGCCCGCGTAAGCCCCCACTCCGGAACGACACCAGCAACAGGTCCAGCAAGGAGAGCGCCATGCGCTTTGAATCCATCCAGCCCGAGCCGTCGGAGGAACCTGGTTCCGGTACCGGGATCATGCGGGCCTATTTGGCCGGCGTGTTGGCCTTTTTGGTGGTCTTGCACATCGCCCTGATGTTCGACCTGTTCGGTCTGATCAAACGGATGTTCTGATCAGTCGCACCACAGATGCAGCATGATGGGTTTGCCCCAGGCGGCAATGCCCACGAGCTTGTGTCGGTAGGCCGGGACCAGGCTTTTGACGAACCCGAGGAGCGCTTCCCAATCGTTTTCGTCGTGGTAGACGGTGATGGCGATTTTGGGGTGCCAGCGGCGGATGGTCTCCGCGGCGCCTCGCAGCATGTTGGCCTCGGCGCCCTCGATGTCGGCCTTGATGAAATCGACCCGCTGGCCGTCCAGCACGGTATCGATGGTGCGCACCGACACGTCGCCCGGCTCGGAAAAGTCGATCTTGCCGCAGATATCGCCCTCCTTGGCAAAAACGAACTTCCCCACCGCGTTGACATCACCGGTGGCGTGGTTGTGGATGTGGGCTTTGCCGCGATCGAGCTCTGTCTGGTAGGTCTTTTCGAGGCAACGGCAAAAGGCCTGCTGCGGTTCGAAAAAATGAACCGCCCCGATGGTCTTGCGAAAGGGCAGCAACCAGCAGCCCATGGAGGCGCCACAGTCCACCACCACGTCGCCCGGGGCGATGACCGTGCCGTGGGCGCAGTAGTGGTGCCAGTGGCGATCGTCGAAGGATTCCCGAAAAATGTAGCCCAGTTCGTCGTCGGACAGGTCCGGGGGCGCGTAGAGCGGCCCGTAGGGCGTGTCGAGGACCGTGAGCCCGNCCGCGACGGCATGGCGGCTGGCCAGGAGCCGGGTCGGCGAGGTCCGGGTCAGTTCGGCCCAGGCNTGGCCNNCGGTATAGCCNANGATGGCGGCGTAGCTGATGTGGCGAAACGCCTGGGGATGTTTCGCTTTCTGGGNCAGTTTGCTGGCGAAGCGCCGGAAGTAGTCGAGCATGGGGNCTCCGTGAGCTTTGGGAGGGCCTTTGGGTTCTCCCTGCGATCTGTCGTAGCGTTCGGCGCGGGCAAGGCCTCGGTTTTCCATGACAGAAAGACCGCTGCCCGGGCAAGGGCGAAGCGGCGGGCGGCGGCAAGGCGTTTNGCGNTCCGNGNCTNAGGCCGGTTCGGCCGTNGTTTCGGGCTGGGGCGCGNCGNCNCNNCCCGGGACCAGTCCCTNGTTGCGGTTGGAGAGCCTATCCACGATGCCGGCGAANAGGAAAAAGTTGGCGTTGGCAAAGGCGTGCAGGGANGGTTCGACAAAGGAATTGGAGACGAGGTTGCACAGCAGGGCCANGCCGGTCAGNAACAGGAAATTGTCGTTGAGAAANGGCCNTTCGGGCATGCTGCGCAGCAGCCGAAACAGCCGGCGCAGGATGATGACGAGAAAGGCCAGGTAGGTGGCCAGCCCGGTCAGACCGAGTTCCGAGGCGATGCCGAGCAGGTGGTTGTGCTGGTATTCGATGGCTTCGAGGGGGGCCAGGCCGACGTTGCGGAATTGGGCCAGGCCGACGCCGAAAAAGGGATACTGGCCGGCGAGTTCAAGGGATTTGCGGGCCAGTTCGAATCGGATGGAGACCTCCTCCATCTGGGCCAAGCCGCCTGCGGACCGTTCGGTCGAGGCCAGCCGGCCTATATTGAGTAAAATGGCCAAGATGATCAGGAAACAGGGGATGGCGTACACCTTCCATTTGGGGAAGGGCGTGCGCATGGCCACGCCCACGCCCACCACGATGAGCACGAATTGCAGGTAGACCGACCGGGTTTCGGTGAAAAAGACGGCCGGCGCGAACAGGACCAGTACGCCATAATGGAGCACGGAAAAGGGAAAGCGGACCAAGGGCAGCAGCATGAGCCCGGCGATCAGGCCGATGCACAGGGCCACGCCGTTGAAGGCCGCGTTGAGAAAGGGACCGCGCGCCCGGCCGAGATGGATCAGGAAGGTCTTGTCGTTGATGTAGGAGGGCAGGACATATTGGCGCAGGCCCACGCCTTCCATGATGGAGGTGACGACGAGAAAGGCGCCGATCCAGAACAGTCCCCGCACGACGCACCGGAGGTCGGCTTCGTCGGTGAGAAAATATTTGACGCAGTAAAAGGTGATGCACGGCAGCAGGTAGCCTTCCAGAAACACGTACCAGGGTCTGCTCATGGTGGGGCGGGGCGCCTGGAACCCGTGGATGGACATGGAGATCAGGCACAGGCCCAAAAACGCGAGCAGCGGTAGTTCCGCGGTATGGTCCATTCCGTGTGCGACCCGCCGCTGGTAGAGCCGGGCCACCATCAGACCGAGCAGGAGTATGAACACGGCCCGTTCCACGGTCAGGTCGAACAGNCCCGCGAACCGGACCGAGGCGAACCGGCTGCCGAAAAACACCGTGCTGATAAGCCACAAGGTGAACACCCGCGCCAGCAGCGACGGTCCGGAGCCGGTGCTGGCGCGGGCACCCCGGGCCGCGATCAGGGCGATGACCAGGGCCAGGGACAGGCCCGCGATCCCGAGCAGGATGTATTCGATGATCATGGGCGCCGCCCTGTTTCGCGTGACACGGTTGCTGCGTTCAGGAAATCCGGCCCACGGAACCCAGACAGGGCAGCCGGAGATACTGTTCCACAGCCTCGGGGGTTTTGAGGGTGTGGTCGAAGTAGTCCACGGTCAGGGCCAGGGCCAAACCGAGGAACAGGCCGGCAAAAAGGCCCAGCACCGCCAGCAGGGGGCGATTGGGCTTGGAGGGCTTNAGCGGGAGTTCGGGCGNGTCCACCGGGGCGATNTCCTGCTTTTCCTGGTTNATGGAAGCGGCCAGGCGGGCTTGCTCCATCTTGGAGCGGGCATCGNCGTAGGCATCCCGGGCCAGGACATAATCCTGTTTCAGGGCGTCATAGGTGGAGCGTTCCTGGGCGGTGGCGGTNAGGGTTTTCTCCAGCTGGCCGATCACGGCATCGATGGCGTTGATCTGGGCGGTCAGGCTGTCGAGTTCGATTTTCTTGGCCTTGAGGATGGAGTTGAACTCGTTGCGCAACAGTGCCGTGGCCAGCTGCAATTCTTTTTGCAGTTGCTGCAACGGCTCGTAACCGCTCGTGAACTGGGTCTTCATTTCGCTGATCTGCAACTGGATCTGGGTGACCTTGTTGCGATAGGCGGTCAAGGCCTTGCCGGTGCCTTCCATGTCGGCCATGACCACGGGGATGGTGTTCTTGGCCGCTTCGGCCTCCAGGATCTCGATGATCTTGCTTTGGGCCTCGTATTGTTCGGTCAACCGCTGCCGGTTGCGCAGGGATTCGGTGAGCAGCGCCTTGGGGCCGATTTCCACGTTGGTCTTGCCGGCCCCGACTTCGAGACTCAGGATGTCGACCAGGTTTGACGCATGCTTGACCTCGAATTCCCGCAACTTGCGGCTTTTGGTCTGCATCTCCTGGTTGAGCTTGTCGACCTGGGTATTGTAGAAACTGTAGGAATAGCCGGACCGGGATTGGGACATGGAGGCGTAGGCGTCGAGGTAGTTGGCGGACAGAATCTGGGCCAGTGAGAAAGCGGCTTGGGGCGTCTTGCCCGAGGCGTTGAGATAAAAGACGTTGGAACCTTCAAAGTCCTCGCCCTTGGGCGGGGTGACGGTGATCCGTTTTTTGAGGTCGTCGGCCAGGGTCGGGATTTCCGCTTCGGAGGCATTGGGAAAGAGCTTGCGAGCGGTCTGTTGCAAGACGGTGGCGGACAGAACGATTTCCTTTTGGCTTTGCAGCACGCGCAAAAGCTGGTTCTTCGTGTCGTAGACGAGATCCTTTTTGAGCGGATCGAGCTGTTGGGTCAGGGAGATCGCGTATTTGGAGGATGATACATAGGTAGGCGGCAGGAAGATGGCCGCCAGGACGCTGAGCGTGAAGACGACCAGCGTTGTCACGACAATGGTCTTTTGCCGATAAAAGAGGAGGAAGGTGAATTCTCGCAGAAAGTTTTCGGAAACGATCGTCCCCCGATGCTGCGTTGCCATGGTGCTGTCTCCCGGTTCGATATGCATGGTTGGTTCCGGAGTCTCGCGGATTACTTGACGATGTACTTGTTCGAGAGATCGTAGTTCATGGAGAAGGTACTGGAGAAGGGCACCACTCCGTAGAGACCCTTGGTGAAGATCTTGGCGATCAGATCGTTGACGTTGTCCAACCGGGTCTTGGGCACAAAGAGGATGTCGGCCGGCTGGACCGTGAGCCCGGGATACAGCACGCCGCTGGTCAGGCACTTTTCCAGGTCCACCTTGAAGACCATGGGCTTTTCGAGCCCTTCGCTGCGGATGACGATGACGTCGGACAGGGCGGCACTGGTTTTCTGGCCCCCAGCCTTGGCAATGGCGTCGAGCAGGGTGGGCCGGCCGGCCATTTCGTACTCGCCGGGCTTGTCCACCTCGCCCAGGATGAAGAACTTCATATGATGAATTTCGCTGACGATCAGGGTCGTCTGCAAGTTGCGGACATAGGAGCTGTAGCGTTCGTTGATNATCTTTTCGAGCTGGCGCAGGGTCAGGCCGGCCGCCTGGATNTTGCCGATGATGGGCAGGGAGATGCGGCCGTCAGGGGTGACGGGCGCGATTTTGCTCTGGCCGCGCGGGGCGGTGGTGATGGCCTTTTTGAGTTCCTCGATCTTGACGTTGAATTCCTGCAACGAAACCGTGATCGTGGGATTGATGATGTATCGGGAGTACCGTTTTTTGAGTTCGGCGGTCAGTTCGGCCGGGGTGAGGGATTCCACCATGACCTCGCCTACCATGGGCAGGCTGATGCGGCCGTCGGTGCGGACCATGACCGTGGAGCTGAACTGGGGCTGGAACGGAAAAAAGATGTTGACCTTGTCCTGGACCTCGAAGCGATAGGTCTCGGGATTTTTTTCGTAGTTGATGTGGTAGACGATTTCCAGGATATCGCCGGTGCCCATGCGGTATTCGGGCAGATCCCGCACGGCCACGCCGTCGAGAATCTGGTAGCCGGATTTGCCGGCCACCGATTCCGGCGTAATGGCCCGTTCCTGTTCGACCTTGTGCAGCGTTTCCACATCGCCTGGCGAGGCAACGATTGCGTCGAGCTCGGTTTTCGAGGGCCGGCTCTGGCAGGAAGGCAACACCAGAACGGTCACGAGACTCAGGATGGCCATGCGGGCATAGCGGCCCCAGGTCCGAGGGTGAAAACCGTCTGTTGTCTGGGAGTGCATCGTCGTGCCCGCCTTTGCGATTGAGGTTGGATGCGGCAAGAGACCTTGACACATCTGTAATTGCAAATTGTAGGCCGTTTTGAGGGGTGTCTATCCTGCTGCGGATGCACGGGAAAAAAATTCGTATGCCCTCGCCCACGGTGATTGGGTTTGAGATATTCGTTCGCGTGTGACTTTGTGAAACACCGTTGTAGCGTCCGTTTCCCTCCGGGGAGGATGCGGTGTGGAAACCGGACCGGGCGCGGTCCCGTACGTTTGCCCGAGGCCCGGTATCCGCGCGTTGACCGGCTTCGCGCTTCCCTGATACCCCCTTACGGGGAGGCCACATGCCGGAGCGTTTGCCGTCGACCGCCAACCCGCCTGCGCCCGATGTCCGGACGGCCATCGGGCAGGCCGCCCTGGTCATTTTGGGCCTGACCCTGGTCGACAAGGTGCTGGCCCTGGGCAAGGAAATGCTCATCGCGGCCCGGTACGGCGTGAGCGCGGACCTCGATGTTTTCAACCTGGCCTATGCGCTGCCGGGCCTGCTCGGGCTGCTCCTGGACGGGGCCGTGATCGCGGCCTTTGTACCGCTGTATGTGGATTGGCGGCGCAACTTGTCCCCGGACGAGCTGCGCAATCGCAGCCTGACCGTGTGCCTGACCTGCCTTGGCGGCAGTGTGGCCCTGGCCGGGCTCGGCTTGGCCGTGGCCGGGATCGTGTTTCCGCTGATCGGCTACGGGTTCAGCGCGGCCCAAAACGCCTTGGGCGTGCCCATGCTCCGCCAGCTCTTGTGGCTGGTGGCCCTGGAGGGCACGGCCGCCGCCCTGGCAGCCTTGTTGCGGGCCTGGAAAGCTTTTGCCGCGGTCACGGCTGCCCAGTTGCCCATCAACATCGCCTTGATGGCCTTCCTCGTCTGGGGGCAGCCCGGAGATATCCAACTTCTGGTCCAGGGGACCCTGGTTGGCACGGCCTGCAAGACCCTGTGGCTGGTGGTGGCGGTGGGGCGCAAGCTGCCGTTGTGGCGGCCGTTCCGGTTCGAAAAGCGGGGGCTCGCCGATTTTTTCGGCCTGGCCATGCCCCTGGCCGGCAGCGTGCTCATCGCCAATTCGAACCTCCTGGTGGACCAGTCCATGGCCACCCAGCTCTCCGCCGGCGGCCTGTCCACCCTGCGCTATGCCTACCGCATCAACGACCTGCCCCTGCAATTGATCGTCCTGGCCTTGTCCAAGGCCATCTTGCCCTTTGTGAGCGAGCAGGTCAGCGACGGCGACACCTCCGGCATCCGCCGGATTTTCGCCCAGAGTCTGGCCAGCCTGGGGCTCATCGCCTTTCCGGTCATCGCCCTGGTCATGCTGTTTGCCGACGATATCGTGGTCGTGTTGTTGCGGCGCGGGGCTTTTGACGCCGAGGCCGCGCGCCATACGGCCCTGGCCCTGCGCTGCTACACCGGGGGGCTCTTCTTCTTTTCCTATGCCTGCATCAACGGCGCCTTTTTTTGTGCTCTGCGCCGGGCCCATGCCCTGTTCGTCATGGGTATCGTGTCCGTGGGACTCAACTTCGGTCTCAACTGGCTGTTTTTGCGCCTCATGGGTGGGGCGAAAGCCATTGCCCTGTCCTCCAGCGTCACGGCCGCCCTGCTCGCCGCGGCCTTTCTGCTCCAACTGCGCGGTCCTTTGGGATTGACCAAGCCGATCCGACTGGGGATCGGCTTGGTGCCGCCGGCCCTGGCCACGCTGGCGGCCGTGGTCCCTTGTCTGTTGCTGCGCGGGCGACTGGGCGCGCTCCCCGTACCGAGCCTGGTGCGTCTGGGCTTGGAGGGGATGCTCTTTCTGGTCGTTTTCGCGCCGGCGCTCATGCTCGGCACGGCCCGGGTGTCGGAAGAATTCCAGCCCATTTGGAATATTGCGGGGTTGGGACGGATGTTCGGGCGCAGGTCCGGCGGCCGCAAGGCGCGTTGACCAAAGGTCTTGCGGGACAACGCCTTCTCGGCCCGTTGCGTTTGCGGCCCGGTCCGGCTTTTCTGTTTTCGACCGGGGTAAAATTTTGTATGCACCAAGGCTGACACAAAGTTGTCGTACGCACGCTGCGTACTGGCAGCAGTGGGACTGCTCGCGGCGGAGTGAAACTTATTTCTTTACGAAGTGCCTTTTTTCGTTCTTTGGGAAACACAGTGTTGTAGGACCTGGAACGTGTGGCCACATGATTGAATCCAGAATTAGACTTTATCAGATACATTTACGTCTTATAGACGTTATCTCTTGCTTGACTGCATTTTTTGGGAGCCTTTTTTTTACCGCAACCACCCCATTTGTGCATTCAACGAGTGATTTTTTTTGTGCCAATGAGCGCTTGATCTATGTCTGTTTGACGGCAATTCCAGCCATAGTATGTATTCATCTCGTTTATTTTGCTGTCTGTTGTATCTATAGCAATATTTATTATTTGCCGAATTTAAAAAACCAACTGGCGGAGTCTTCACTCCTCTTGGCGATTGATTGTTCTGCAATTTATATTTGTCAGCTTATATTTATGGTGGAGGGTTTCCCGTACCTGTTCTATCTGTATTATTGTCTCGCAGCGCTTGTTCTTATCATTTCTTTTCGATTGCTCTCAAACTATTTTATCAAGTTATACATCTCGTATTACGATAAATATATCAACATGCTTATTCTTGGCTCAAATCAAAGGGCCTGTGATTTCTACTATTTTGTTAATGAAAATAAGTTGCTTGGATATAATATTATCGGTTTTATGGATGATGAAAATTATGGCGGCAACGACATCCCCATCATTGCCAGATTGCGGGACTTTGATCGTGTGCTGCGGGAAAATCCCATTGACCGCGGCATTGTATTTCTGCCGATCCGCTCCTATTACGACCAGATCATTTCCATCATCGACCGGGCCCGCAACCAAGGTATTGCCTTGCAATTCATGGCCGACATCTTCGAGAGCCGAGACGGCTATGTCAGTCCGGCCATCATGGGCAAATTCTTCGGTATCCTCTACGACGCCCTGCCCCTGGACGACTGGCGCCTCACGGTCAAACGCGCCTTTGACATTGCCTTTGCCCTGACACTGCTGCTGGCGTGCCTGCCGTTGATGCTCGTGGCGGCGCTGTGCATCAAATTGCGTGACGGTGGGCCGGTCTTTTTTTCCCAGGTGCGGGTCGGCTACCGCAAACACCACTTCAATATGTACAAGTTCCGATCCATGGTGGTGGGGGCCGAAAAGATGCAGGCCGACCTGGAAGACCAAAACGAGATGACCGGGCCGGTCTTCAAGATCAAGAAAGATCCCCGGGTGACCGGTATCGGTCGTATCATCCGCCGGTACAACATCGACGAACTGCCCCAACTCATCAACGTCCTGCTCGGCGACATGAGCATTGTTGGTCCCCGGCCCATGGCCATACGGGACTACTCCGGGTTTTCCGAGGACTGGTTGCGCCGTCGGTTCAGTGTGCGCCCCGGGCTGACCTGCTACTGGCAGTGCCAGAAGGACCGCAATGATTTGTCCTTTGAGGAATGGATGCGCCTGGACATGGAATACATTGACAATTGGAACCTGATTGAGGACTTGAAGATATGTCTCAAGACCGTGTTCATCGTGCTGTCCGGGAGTGGACGGTGAGCGCATGGGCGCGCGTGGGGATCGCTTGCTGGGCGGTTGTGGTCCTGCTCGTCGTTGTGGGCGGGGGGCGCTGGAGCTTGGCCCAGACGACCGGTGAGGAGGCCTTTCTGGCCCCGGACGACAGCCCGCCGCAATACATCCTGACCATGTCCGGCACCGTGGGCNCCGAATCGTTCCGGGGCGTGCGGGCCTTGCTCACCATCTCGTTCACGCCGCCGGGCAGCCAGAACCTCTACAAGGTCTTCGTGGTGGGNTTNCCCACCGCCAANACCCGNAATTGCTTCAACTTTGATTCGGATGAGGGGCGNCTCGAAACCCAGGGCACCACCATCACNNGCCAGGTCAAACTGCGCAACCGGCCCATTTCGGGCAATCATTTTTTCTATATGAGCCCAGGTGCTCTACTCCCGCCAGGGCTCGCCGACCCAAAGCGAGGCCGAGCGGACAAAACATATCGATGCAACGGCGGAGCCGACCAAAATTCTCGCCCTTACCGGCACCCTGCATCTGGACGTGAGCAAGGAGCGGCTGAAGGGCCGGGTGACCATGACCGGGCTCGATCCGCGCGGCCATGATTATGTCCAGTATAACGCGACGTTTGTGGGCCAACGGACCACGGTGCAGGCCCCTCGACCCGTGCCCTGATCCGCACTTTTCGTCGCGGGAAGGAGGCTTTTGGTGCGACATCCGCGCGTTGCGGCGTTGTTGTTCGGATTGTGGGGGCTTGGCGTGTGCGCTGCAGCCGCTGGCGCCGCCGGTCCGGACGGCTCCTGGCACTGGCGTCAGGCCGGTTACAGCGGAGGCGGCCGCTTCACCGCCGCCGTGGTGGACCCGGCCAGCCCGGAGACGGTCTACGTGGGCTCGGATGTAGCCGGTTTTTTCCGCAGCCGCGATGGCGCGACGACCTTCACCCCTCTGGGCCGGGACCTGACCGGCTTTGCCGTGGCCGACATCCTGCCGACCGCGGGCGCGGGCCTGCTTATCCTCACCGACGACGGCCTTTACGTCAGCCGGGACCAGGGCGACACCCAGCGCCGGGTCAGCGATGTCCGTTACCAGAACCGCGAGCCGGGCAGCCATCTCCTCCTGGCCGGTCCGGACGGCATCTTCTACGTGGCCACGGACACCGAAGGGGTGTTCCGCCTGGAACCGACCGAGGGCAACTGGGTGAGCCTGCCGCTCGGGCTTTCCGGCACCAAGGTCAACAGCCTGGCCCTGGCCGGAGAGCAGCTTTATGCGGCCACGGACCAGGGCGTTGCGCGCCTTTCCGGAGGCGATTTCGAGCCCTGGGACCGGGGACTCCCCACCCGGGCGGACGTCACCGACATGGCGTATCAGGGCGGCCGCCTGTATTGCCTGGTGAAGGATCAGGGCGTGTACGCCCTGGCCGGCGATTTCTGGCAGTTCCGGGGGCCCAATCCGGCCCTGGTGCCGGGNCTTGGCCGCACCGCGTATAAGAATTTCGGNACCGACCCGTCCCGGCCAGGGAGCCTTTTTTTGGCCACCCACCCCAAATCCTGGCCGCATCGGCTCCTGGTCAGTCTGGATGCCGGCCTGCAATGGCAGCTNGTGACCCGGTTCGAGCCCGATAAGCAGTCGCCGGACTGGGGACGGGGGCAGGACGCGACGGAACGTATCACCTTTTCGCCGGACGGCCGGCTGGGCCTGCTCACCGACTGGTGGCGTCTCTGGCGCAGCCGGGACGGCGGGGGCAGCTGGCAGGAATGCCGGGGGGGACTGCAAAATACCGTGGTCAACGCCGTGGTGGTCCACCCCGACGATCCCAAACGGCTCTTTCTGGCCGCGTCCGACAACGGGCTCATGGTCTCCGCCGACGGCGGCGCGACCTGGCGCCGGTCCATGGCCGGGGTGGAGGAGGGGGATGCCCGGGCCGTGGCCCTGGCCCCGGGCCGGCCCGATACGGTCTATCTGCTCATGACGCCCTGGAAACCGGGCCATACCGCGGATACGGCCTTTTTTTACCTCTACCGCAGCGATGACGGCGGCGCGACCTGGCGCCGCTTCCGCTTCCACGACCAGCGCAAGACCTTGACCGTGGCCCATGCCAGCGGCCTGCCCTGCGCNCTGGCCGTCAGCCAGGCCCAGCCCGACCAGGTCTTCGTGGCCATAAGCGGCTACGGCATTTACGCCCTGGACACGACCCAGGCCCCGGCCGACGGCCAGGACGCGCCGGCCCGCAATGTCGCCACCGGCCTGGACACGCCCTATTTTGCCGGTTCCGGCGCGTTGCTGCTGGTCCCGGGCAATCCCGAGACGCTCTATGCCGCCACCCTGGAAGGCGGCATCTGGCGGACCCGCGATGGCGGAACGACCTGGGAGTCCCTGCCCGCCACCCGGGGCTTTGTGTTCGCCCTGGCAGTCGATCCGGGTGATCCGAAGCATTTCCTGGCTGCCGCCGCCCGGAAAACCGTGCTCGAAACCCGGGACGGTGGGGCGACCTGGACGACCCATCCGCTGCCCGGGGCGCGTCCCGACCAGGTGCCGGCGGCGTGCGTTGCCTTTGGGCCGGCCGGTTCCGGCCTGGCCGCTGTCGGCACCACGGCCTACAACAATCAGGCCGCTGACGGGCTGTTCGTCAGCCGCGACGGCGGGAAAACCTTTGCCCCGGCCGCCTCGGCCCAGCCCCGGATCGGCATCAATGCCCTGGCTGCGAATCCGGTCCAACCGGGTGCGGTCTACGTGGGCTTCAATGGCCTCGGCCTGTACGCGGCCGAGCCGGAAAAGTAGGCGGCACCGTCTGGTATGTGCGGTATTTGCGGCGAATACGCCTTCAACGCCCAGCCGGTGGACGCGACCGTGCTGACGGCCATGCGCGACACCTTGCGCCATCGCGGGCCGGACGACGCCGGATTGTTCGTGGACGGCCCCATCGGCCTTGGCCACCGGCGCCTGTCCATCATCGACCTCTCTCCCCTGGGCCACCAGCCCATGGGAAGCGCCGATGGCAACCTCACCATCGTGTTCAACGGCGAGATCTACAACCACGCCGCAATCCGGGCCGAGCTCGAACGGGAGGGCGTGCCCTTCCGGGGGAGTTCCGACACCGAGGTGGCGGTCAATGCCGTGGCCGTGTTCGGCCTGGAAGCGGCGTTGGCCCGGTTTCGGGGCATGTTCGCCCTGGCTTTGTGGGACGCGCGCAAACGTGAGCTTACCCTGTGCCGCGACCGGGTGGGCGTCAAACCGCTCTATTATGCCCTGGACGGCCACCGGCTCCTGTTCGGCTCGGAAGTCCGGGCCCTGCTCGCCCATCCGGCCTTGCGCCCGGCCATCGATACGGCAAGCCTGGCCGGCCATCTCATGGCCGGCTACTTCGCCGGTCCGGGTACGGTGTTCGCCGGGGTGCGCAAGCTTCCGGCCGGGACGTTTCTGCGCCTGGGTGCGGACGGCGGTTGCACCGTGCGGCGCTATTGGAGTCTCGATGCCGTGCGCCGGGGTTCCTTTGTCGGCTCCTTTGACCAGGCCGTGGACGCGGTCGGGGAGGCGGTGGCCGAGGCCTTTCGGCTGCGGCTCGTGGCCGACGTGCCGGTTGGGCATTTCCTGTCCGGCGGAGTGGATTCCGCCCTGGTGGCGGCGGTCATCAAGGACCGTTGCGGCGTGGCCCTGGACGCCTTTACCATCGGATTTCGGGAAGCGGCCTTTGACGAGACCGCGCCGGCCGCCGCCGTGGCCACAAGGCTCGGCCTGCCCCATTTCACCCGGTTGATCGACCAGGCCGATGCCGCCCGGGAGCTTGACCGCTTCACGGAGATCTACGACGAGCCCTTTGGCGATCCCTCGGGCATTCCCACAGCCATTCTTTCGCGCCTGGCCGTTTCCCGGGTCAAGGTCGCCCTGTCGGCCGACGGCGGCGACGAGCAGTTTTGCGGCTATACCGGCTATGTCCGCTATCCGGCCCTCTGGGAGCGGGTACGGCGCCTGCCGTTTAGGCTGCGGCGACTGCTGGCGCAGGGACTTGGTCAGTCGGCCCGGTGTGCCGGACCGCTGTTGGCACGGGCCTGGCCTGGGCGCAAACCCCATGTCGTTTCCCGGTTGCGCAAGCTGGCCGGTCTGGTCGGCGCGGGCGGTCCCGAGGACGTGGCTGCGCTGTACGTGTGCAAGGGCTTTGCCCCGGACGAGGTGCAAGCCTTGCTTGGCCTGAGCGTCCCCCCGCCGCCGCCCGGTCCGGCCGTGCCACCCGGGGCCACGGCCGCGGAGCTCACCGACCGGCTCATGCGTGACGATTTTGCCACCTGGCTGCCCGAGGACATCCTGCTCAAGGTGGACCGGGCCTCCATGCACGCCTCTCTCGAAAGCCGCGATCCCTTGCTCGACCACAAGGTGGCCGAACTGGCCTGCTCCCTGCCCCTTTCCTTTCTGTGCGGCGACGGGAAGCAAAAGCGCGTCCTGCGCCGGCTGCTGGTGCGTTACCTCGGCCCGGACGCCGCTTCCGGCCCCAAGCGCGGTTTCGATATTCCGCTCTACCGCTGGTTGCGCGGCCCCTGGCGGCCGTATGTGGCCCGGACCCTCGCCCGGGAGCGGGTCAAGGCCGCAGGTGTCCTGGATCCGGATTTGACCGTGGCCGTAGCCCGGGACTTTTTTGACGGTCAGGGCGGCGATCCCGTACGCCTGTGGCTGCTCTGCAACGTGCAGGCCTGGGCCGAGCGCTGGTACACGGCCGGAGGAGGGCGGTCGTGAGGATCGTGCTGTGTAACAAGTATTTTTTCCTCAACGGCGGCACCGAGCACTACTTGTCCGCCTGCCTGGAAGAACTGCCGCGTCGCGGTCACGAGGCCGTGCCCTTCAGCGTGGCCTACGCCCGCAACTGGCCCTCGCCNTNTGNCCGCTNTTTNCTCCCCGCGCCCGGTGACCCCCGGCAGACCCATTACCGCACCATCCGACCCACGCCCCTGTCCCTGGTGCGCCATGTGGAGCGCATGCTTTATTCCTTTGAGGCCAACCGGGTCCTGGGGCGGCTCCTGGATGCCGTCGGCGGGGCGGATATCGGCTACGTGCTCAACGTCTATAACTACATGTCCCCGAGCATCCTGCGGGCGTTTCGGGCCCGGGGCATTCCCACCGTGGTCCGGTTCGGGGATTACAGTCCGTTGTGCGCCAATTACGCCTTCCTGCGCGGGGATACACCCTGCACCGAGTGCGCCCGGGGCGGATTTTGGCACGGCATCGTCCACCGCTGTGTCAAGGGGTCGCTGGCCGCCTCGACCCTGCGCGTGGCTTCCATGTACCTGCACCGCTGGCTGCGGCTGTATGAGAACGCCGATGCCATCATCGCGCCGTGCGCTTTCATGTATGACCGGCTCCTCGAAGGCGGTTTCCCGGCCGAACGCCTCCACCACATCCCCCAGCCGGCCCTGCCCCTGGCTCCGGTCGAACCGGTGCCCAAGGGCGACTATATCTTATATTTCGGGCGTATCTCCCGGGAAAAGGGCTTGGATACTCTGATCAAAGCCTATTGCGCCTTGAACCCGGCCGAGGACTTGTTGCTCGTGGGCAATGCCTTCAATGGCTATGGCGAGGAGCTCAGGGCGCTGATCCCCCCTGGGCTACGCCACAAGATCCGATTCCTGGGCTTTCAGGGTGGGGAAGACCTGTCGCGGCTGGTGGCCGGGGCCCGGCTGACCGTGGTGCCCAGCCGCAACTATGACAACGCCCCCCTGGCCGTGCTCGAAAGCGCCTTGGCTGGCACACCGGTCCTCGGGGCGGCCATCGGCGGCATTCCGGAACTGCTGCGGCCCGGCGTGACCGGAGAGCTGTTCCGGTCCGGGGATGCGGTTGATCTGGCGGCCAAGCTCGGCGCCCTACTGGCCGACCGGGACCGTTTGGCCCGCATGGGCGAGGCCGGCAAGCGCTTCACCGAGGAGCACTTCAGCCTGTCCCGGCACCTCGATACCCTGACCGGGCTGTTCGCGGACCTGGTCGCCCGGAGGAAATCTCATGGCTGAGCCGGTGCGCGTGGCGGTGCTGGCCTCCACCCTGGTTACGGGCGGTGCCGAACAACTGCTCTATGACCTGCTGGCGCGCATGGACCGCCAGGCGTTCGATCTGCGGTTGGGCCTGCTCCAGGCCGATCCCGGGCCCCTGGGCCGGGAGATCGGCGCCCTGGGCGTGCCCATGGTCACCGGGCTTCGGGCCGGGCGGATCGATCCGTTCTGTATCTGGCGGATCTGGCGCTGGCTGCGCCNCCAGGCCGTCCAGGTCGTACTCGGCATCAACCACTTGGACGCGCTCCTGTACGGTCTGCCGGCGGCCACGGCGGCCGGGGCGGCCTTCGTCAACTGGGAAAACGAGACCAGCCGGCTTTACCGGGCCCATGCCCTGACCATGGCGGTGCGGCGGTGTGCCCTGTCCCGGGTGGACCGGGTGGTGGCGGCGGCCGAGGGCCACGGACGCTATGTCACCCAAATCGAGGGTGTGCCGCCCGGGCGCATCACGGTCATCCGCAACGGCGTGGACCCGGCCCGTTCGGCCTCGACCTTGCCCCCGGACGAGGCCCGGGAACGGCTCGGTCTGGCGCCTGACGCGCCGGTGGTGGTCCAGGTGGCGGCGCTGCGGCCGGACAAGGCCCACGAGGTCATGCTGGAGGCGTTTGCCGCGGTGCGGCGCCAGGTACCTGAAGCCGTGCTGCTTCTTGCCGGGGACGGGCCGAGGCGCGAGGCGCTTGCGGCCTTGGCCGACCGGCTCGGTCTGGGCGAGGGCTGCCGGTTTCTCGGCGTGCGCCGGGATATCGGCGATGTTTTGGCCGCGGCCGACGTCTTTGCCCTGTCCTCGGCTCCGCTCCAGGAAACCCTGTCCGTGGCCGCCATTGAGGCGATGTTTGCCGGACTGCCGGTGGTGTCCACGGCGGTCGGCTCCATGGACGAAATCGTGCTCGAAGGCCGCACCGGTTTTCTCGTGCCGCCGGGACGCCCGGAATTGCTGGCCGCGCGGCTGGTGGCGCTCCTTGCCGACCCTGGAACCCGGGCTTTGTTTGGCGCCGAAGGGCGCCGCGTGGCGGCGGCACGCTGCCATATTCGGATCATGGTGTCCGCGTTCGAGACCATGCTGGCCGAACTGGCCCAAGGGAGACCGCGATGACGCGACGGACGGCGGCTGGCCGCCGCATGGTGCTGCTGCTCTGCTGGCAGGAAAAGGGGGAATGGTATTTTTTGAACGGCCTGCGCGAGGCCGGGGTGGAGGTCAGGCTGCTGTGCCCATGGTTTGGGGACGGCCCGCGTGCCTTGGCCAANCTTTCNTTGCGCCTGTCCCGNTTCTACTTGCCGTTGCAGGCGTTGTGCAATTGCCGCAACCAGGATGCCATTGTGTCCTGGGATCTGCCCTGTACGGCCACCATGGGGTTGGTCAAGCGTTTCCTGCGACCGTTTCGCCGGCTACCGCCCCATATCGGCCGAGATTTCCACATCAATCCCACCCGGGCCGGGCAGGCCTGGTATGTGGTGAAGCTCCGCCTGCTCGGCGCGGCCATGGCCGGGGTCGATCTAGCCCTCACCACCTCGCGCAGTGAGGAGGCGGCCTATGCGGAGCGCTTCCACTGCCCGCGCGAGCGGTTCGCCTTTCTGCCCGACGCCCCGGCGCGCGATCTGTTCGAGGTTCCGCTCCCACCGGTCGGGGGGTACGTGTTCGCCTACGGCAACAGCGACCGCGATTTCGACACATTGGTGGCAGCGGCCCCGGCAATCGCTGCGCCGGTCGTGATTTTGTCCCAGAACTACGTGCCGACCGGCCCGTTGCCGGAAAACGTCAGCCTGGTGCGGGAGTATGTTTCCCGGGCGGAACTGATCCGGCGCATCGGCGGGGCGGCCTGCTGCGTAGTGCCGCTTCGGGACGCGGTTCGGGACGCGGTGGTGGCCGCTGGCCAGAATTCCATGTTCGAGGCCATGTCCCTGGGGCGNCCCCTGGTCGTNACCGAGAACGTGGCNACGGTGGAATACGTGACCCACGGGAAAAACGCCTTGCTNTGCCCGGAGCGTGACCCGGCTGCCTTGGCCGCGGCCGTGCGTTCCGTGCTGGCCGATCCCGCGCAGGCGGCGGCCATGGGCGGCCAGGCCCGGTTGGATGCCCGGGCCTGGTTGGACCGCCAGATCGCGATGTTTCTGGACGCCTTTCAGGCGACGGTGGCCAAGGCGTCCGGCCGGTAAGGCGGCGCGGCCGCAGGCGCTGACCGGTTATTCCTCCAGAAAGGCGCCTTCGGGCTGGCGCAGGAAAAGGGCTGCCCGGCTGGCCGCTTCGAGCCTGGCTTTGCAGTGCACGCACAAAGTGGCCGTGGGCTGGGCGCGCAGCCGGGCCAGGCCGATTTCCTCGCCGCATTCCTCGCACACGCCGTATTCGCCCTCGTCCACCCGGGCCAGGGCGGCCTTGATCTCGCTCATGAGCAGGCGGTCGCGTTCGCGCATGATCAGCACCAGATGGCGGTCCGANTCCACCGTGGCCCGATCCGTGGCGTCGGCGCAGGCNATGGNGTCCTGGGCCAGCACGGCCAGGGCNTCCCTGGACTGGCCGATGAGGGTTTCGAGCATGGTNTTCAAGGCATCCTTGGCGGCNAGCACATCAAGCTGTCCCATNNGAGCAGTCCTCCTGAAGNCAGGGGTTCCGATGGCCGGCCCGGACGGGGCCTCCCCGAGGGGCCGAGCGGTACTGCCTTGCCAGGGGCCGGTGAAGGCNNGGCGACGGCTGCGTGGAGACTGGGTGACGGCGTTTGGAGCGGCCNTGGTNCGGGGACACGAATCTGTCGTTTGCGGCCGACAATTTTGTGGGCAAGCACGTCTTCGTGATGTTTCTCGACTTCGGGTAGGCTTGAGACGCGTCACGGGTAGCATCGCTTAACATCTTACAACGAAAAGGGATTCCAAAGGGCCCAGCCCTTTGGCCGCCGGAGGCGTTTTCCCCCCACACCGCCTGCCCCCTTTGGCCTGATGCTTGCTTGAGCCGGGTATGGACACCATTTCCTCACGCTACGGACAACTTCCGGTGGACGGCCCGGTGGACCTGCATCCNGANGGCCAGGTGCGGGCGGCCTATGTGGCCGGNCCGGTGCATCTGGTCACGTCCCTGGGCCGGCTCACTCCCCAGCACACCATCGACGACACCCGGCGCATGACCTTNCCGCCGCTGACCTTTTATAAAAACGGCCAAGTNCGCTCGTTGCCCCTGGAGACGCGGACCGTGATCGCCACCCCGGCCGGGGNGGTGCCGGCCGANCTGGTCACGTTCCATGAAAACGGCACCGTGGCCCGGGTGTTTCCGCTCAACGGCAAGCTGTCCGGGTATTGGACCGAGGCCGACGAGGCCCGGATGGCCGAGCCGCTGACCGTGACCACGCCGCTTGGGCCGGTGACGGCCCGGATCGTGGCCGTGGCCTTCGATCCTTTGGGNGGGCTGCGAAGCCTCACGCTGTGGCCCGAAGAGGAAGTGACGGTCAGGGCGCCGTTTGGCAACGCGCCGGCGCGCATGGGGNTGAGCTTTTACGAGNACGGGGCGNTGCGGTCCTTCGAACCGGCCCGGCCGCTCGAAGTGCCGACGCCGGTCGGACCGGTCTGGGCNTTTGANCCGGATGCGGTCGGGGTGAGCGGCGACGACAATTCCCTGGTCTTTTCCCCNGCCGGCGNGGTGGTCCGGGTGGCCACCGTGCGCACGGCCGTGAGCGCCAGACTGCCGGACGGCACGCGCCAGGTCGTCACCCCGGGCAGCCGGGAAAGCCTGTGCGGCGACAGTGAACTCGAACCCGTGGCCCTGGTGCTCGAATTTTCCCCGGACACGGTGACGGCCCGGACCCAACCGAAAAAGCCCCTGGCCCGGCTCCCCCTGGCCGGTACGGCCTTCACCACCCGGCCCCACATCACGGCCTTTGCCACGCCGCTCACACCCCGGCGTTGCGCTGGGTAGGCGGGGGGGGGGAAGCCTCCGGCGGCCAAAGGGCTGCACCCTTTGGAATCCCGGGAGGGAAAAGACGTCCGACCCGCTTGCGTTAGAAGGGCAGACGCATGCCCGCGCCGGTGATGGTCGTCCGGCCCGGGAAGTCCTGTTGCAGGCGGTCGAAACCGGCCTCGCCCGTGCAATGGCCAGGAGAGAGCCGGGCCACGCCGTACTCGGCCAGGCTGGCGAGGGTCTCGTCCAGGGCCCAGTCCGGGGCCTTGCCCAGGTGCAGGCCGCCGATGACCGCCTCGATCGTCGTGATCCCCAGACGCGCACGCAGATGGGCCAGGGTATTGCCCAGGCCGCTGTGNCAGCAACCGAGCAGCACCACGGTTCCCTTTTCGCCGTCGAGGACCAGGCAGGCGTCNTCCGGCACGGTGTCGGTTTCCTGGCCGGCCGTGTCGCGGAAGAGGTCNGTGGTGGCCGCGAACGCGCCCGGCCGGCGGGTTATGCCGGTGACAAAGGTCAGGCCGGGGACCAGTTCCCTGATGTCGGTTTCGGGTGAAAACCCGGGCAGGGGCAGGGAAATCCGGCCGTCACCCATGCCGATGGAGCGGTAGGTGAGGCCGTCGCGCCGGCTGTAGCGCCGGGAGAGCAGCTCGGGATGCCCGATGATGGGCCCGGTGAAGCCGGCTTCGAGCAGGGCGGGCAGGCCACCGGCATGGTCGTGGTGGCCGTGGCTGAGGGCCAGCCCGTCACACCGTGCGGGATCGAGCCCCAAGGCCCGGGCGTTTTCCAGAAACAAGCCGGTCTGCCCCGTATCCCACAGCCAGCGGCCCTGTGCGCCCAGATCGACCAGCACCGACCAGCCGTGTTCGAACCCCAGTTCCGGGTCGGCCGACCGGTTGTCCGTCAGGATGGTAAGCGTGAATCGGGGCACGCCAGTCTCCTTACCCCGCCACGGCCTTAAGAGTCGCGGCCAGGGACGCGGCCGCCTCGGGCCCGGGATTTTGGGGCAGGGCGGTCAGAATGCCCAGACCTTCCCCGGCTTCATGGAACTCCTCCGCCGAAAGCCCACTCACCACGGCCGTGTGGATGAGGGCGTTTTGGCTCATGAGCTTGGCCACCAGCGCGAACGGGCCGGCATCGGGCAATTGCTCGTCCACCACGCACAGGGTGGGCGGCGAGGTCCGGGCGCTCTCCAGGGCGGCCTGGGCCGTTGGCGCGAAAGCTGTTTCCAGGCCTTTTTCTCCCAGGGTGGCGGCAAAGGCCGTCAAGGTTTCGGGCCGGGCGGTGACGATCAAAATCCGCATACGTGTTTTCTCCTTAGGCCTTGCCGCAGCACGAGCCCGGACCGGCGCAACCGGCATGGCCGGGGTGCGAGCCGCAACAGCCGTGGTCCGAGGNGCCGGGCAGATGGCTGCCGGCTTTGCCGGTCAGACTGCTCGTGGCGGCCATGCGCTTGACGGCCGGCGCGCCGCACTTCGGGCAGGCCGGGGCGTCGGACGCCCGGGTCACGATGACTTCGCCGCCATAGCCGCAGGCCGGGCAATCGATGTCGTAGATAGGCATAAGTTTGCTCCTTGTGGAGTCGAGGAACCGGGGCGCTGCCCCGGGCCCCGCCGGGGGGATGATCCCCCCGGACCCCTGCGATGGGGCCTCACCAATTGGTGCGAGGGGTCCGGGGGCATCATGCCCCCGGTAAGGTGGGTGCGGGAGGGGCGACGCCCCTCCCGAGGCTTCCACCGCCCCCATCCATCATTCTTCTAGCCCAACCCGCCGCCGCAGGTCTGGTTGAGGGAGAAGGGCATCAATTTACCGGCGAGCAGGTCTTTGACGACGTCGCCGACATTCTGGGCCTCGCCGCCGTGGTAGACGGTGATGCCGACCTGCTGGAAGCCCATGAGCGGGCGCATGCCCATGCCGCCGGCCACGAGCACGTTGACGCCGTGGGAGGACAGGTGGTTGACCGGGGCCATGCAGCCGCCCTGGACATGGGGCACGTTTTCCAGGGTGCCGACCTGGGAGATGGCGCCGTCGGTCACATCCACCACGGTGTAGCAGTCGCAGTGGCCGAAGTGGGCGCCGATGGCGCTGTCCATGCCGCCGGGCAGGGTCGAGGGAACAGCGATACGCATGGTTTCCATGAGGGAACTCCTTTTTATTTCCCGGCCGCGTGGGCCAGGGAGGCGATGGCCTGCCACAGGCGGGCGATGTCGTCCGCCAGGGGGCCGCCGTGTTCGGGAAGGGTTTGTTTGGCCACCATGGCCGCGGTCACGGACCGGTCATGGGGCAGCCGGCCNAGCANNGTNTAGCCGTGTTCNTGGCAATAGGCTTCGATGTGGGCGGTTTCCTCGGGATTGAGGTCGGCCTTGTTGACGATGACCGCCGCCGGCACCCGGAAGTGGTCGCACAGGGAGGCTACGCGTTTGAGGTCATGGCTGCCCGAGGGCGTGGGTTCGGTGACGAGCACGGCCAGATGCGCGCCGGACAGGGAGCTGATGACCGGGCAAGCGATGCCGGGCGCGCCGTCGCACAGGATGGTGTCGCAGCCCTCGCGTTCGGCCAGGGCCCGGGCCTTCTGCTTGAGCAGGGCCACGAGCCGACCGGAGTTCTCGCCACCCGGATCGAGCCGGGCATGGACCATGGGCCCGAAACGGGTCCCGGCCTCGGCCCAGAAGCCGCAACGCCGGGGGATGAAGGCAATGGCCTGGCGTGGGCACATGGTCACGCAGAGCTTGCAGCCCTCGCAGCGTCGGGGATCAACCACCGAGGCGTCCGAGTACTCGGCGATGGCGTCGAACCGGCACAGCTCCCGGCACAGGCCGCAGTTGTCGCACAGGTTCGGATCGATCTGGGCTTCGTGGCCCGAAAAGAAATCCTCCCGGACCGTGTCCTTGGGTTCGAGCAGGATGTGGAGGTCGGGCGCGTCCACGTCCAGGTCGCAGACCACGGTCTTTTGGGCCAGGGCGGCAAAGGCCGCGGTCAGGGAGGTCTTGCCGGCCCCACCCTTGCCGCTCAAAACGATGATCTCACGCATGACGCCCCTCCCCGCCGAGCTTGCCCACGGCCTTCGCCAGATCGAGGCAGGCCTGACGCCACTGCGGGCCGACATCGGCCAGCAGCCCGCCCCGGGCGTAGGTTTCGGCCACGGCCCGGTCGTCCGGGAATTCGGCCAGGATGGACAGTCCGAGGTCGCGGCAGGCGGCGTACAGGGTGTCGTCACCGGTCCCGGCCCGGTTGACCACCACGGCCATGGGCTTGCCGAGGGTCGTGAAGGCTTCCACGGCCAGGCGGAAATCGTGGACGCCAAAGGGCGTGGGCTCGGTGACGAGCACGATGCAGTCGGCCTGGGCCACGGCCGCGCCGGCCGGACAGCTCGTGCCCGGAGGCGCATCCAGGATGGCGTCGGCCCGGGCCAGCTCCGGCTGTTCGGCCAGCATCGCGGCCAGCCGGGTCATGACGTCGCGGATCAGCGGCGGGCTCATGGCCTCGCCTACGCGCAGCAGGCCGCGCAGGAAGACGTTGTCGCCAAAGGTGCCTTCCTCCACCCGGCCGATCTCGCGCTGGCCGGCACTGACGGCCCCCACCGGGCACACGGCCCGACAGCCGCCGCAGGCATGGCACATGTCAGCAAAGACCATGGGCGTGTCGCCGAGGATGGTGACGGCCCCGAACTGGCACAGTTCCCGGCAGGCGCCGCAGCGCGTGCACACGGCGGTGTCGATCTCCGGGATCTCCAGATTGGCGGTGCGGGCCCGGGTGATGCACGGGCGCAGGAACAGGTGCAGGTTCGGTTCCTCCACGTCCAGGTCCACGGCGGCCACGGGCCGGTTCCAGACCTCGGACCAGACCGAGGCCAGGGATGCCGACACCGTGGTCTTGCCCGTGCCGCCCTTGCCGCTGGCGATGGCCACAAGCATGGACTAGCCCTCCTGCTTGCCGGCCCGGTAGCGCTCTACGGCCTGGCCCACGGTGAGGCCTTCGTAGCCCTCGGACACGGTCAGCTTGGCCGTGGCCAGGGCCGAGGCGGCCTTGGGGCCGACCACGCCGGTGAGGAGCACGGTGGCGCCGGCCTCGGCGATGCGCCGGGCGGTTTCGATGCCGGCGCCGTGGGCCATGGCCTGGGAGGCGCCGTTATCCAGGTAGCGGGTGGTTCCTGAGGGCTCGACGATGACGAAGCCGGCCGCCCGGCCGAAGCGCGGGTCCACGGGCGAATCGAGGGTCGGGCCTTCGCTGCTAACGGCGATGATGTCGTTCATGGCTGCTCCATTGTAGGTATGGTTGGGGGGAGAGCCTCCGGCGGCCAAAGGGCTGCGCCCTCTGGACTCCCGTTACGGGTTGGACCGTTATCCGGTCTTGTCACCGTGGCTTCCGATCGGGGTGGTCCAGGAGGGGAGTGGCTCCCCTCCTGGTCGCCGGAGGCGTCTTTCGCCCCATGTTCACCCCAGTTTCAACATGCCGCTGCCGATCATCCAGCGGTGCACGGCTTCGCGCACGGCGGCCGCGGCCAAGTAGGCACAATGGGTGTCGTTTTCCGGGAACGTGCCGATAGTGGCCAGGATGGTGGCATCGTCGATGTCCACGGCCTCGTCCAGGCTCTTGCCCTTGGCCAGGGTGGCCGCAACCGATGCGGCGATCTGGCTTGAGGCGCAACCGTCGGTGTCGAAGTCCGTGGCCACGATGGTTTCACCCTCAATGGCCAGGGCAATGGAGATGGTGTCGCCACAGGAGCCCTTGACCGAGCCGACCACGGTGGGCTTTTCCAGGCGCACGCGGTTGGGCGCTTCGTGCCAGTGGCGGTAGCCGACCTCGCCGAAACGGGCGAGGAGATCGGCCTTTTGCTCTTCCTCGAAAACCCCCAGCACCATGTCCAGGGCTTCCTGGTCCGGTTGCGTGCTCATGGCTTATTCCTTGGCATCGGCCGCAGTGGGCTTGCCGCCGACCGCGGCGCTCACGGTCGCGATGACGGATTTGAACGCCGTGGCAGCCGGGCTTTTGCCGGCCACGGCCAGGTAGACATCGCCGTCGTCGCCCGAGCGGGCCACTTCCGGGTCGATGGGAATGCGGCCGAGGAAGGGCACGCCGACTTCTTCGGCCAGGCGCTCACCACCGCCGGTGGAGAAAATCTGGTGCACGGTGCCGCAGTTCGGNCAGACAAANCCGCTCAGGTTCTCGATGATGCCGAGCACGGGGTTGCTCAGCTGGTGGCAGAAGTTGATGGAGCGGCGCACGTCGTCCACGGCCACGTCCTGGGGCGAGGTGACGATGACGGCCAGGGCCTTGGGGCCGAAAATCTGGAGCACGGACAGGGGTTCGTCACCGGTGCCCGGAGGGCAGTCGACCACGAGGACGTCGCGCTCGCCCCAGGCCACTTCCTCGGCCAGCTGCTGGATGACGCCGGCCTTGGCCGGGCCGCGCCAGATCACGGCATCGTCCTTGCCCGGCAGCAGGAAGCCGATGGACATGACGCCGAGGTTCCAATGCCATTCCACGGGCTGCATCTTGCCGTCAGCCATGCCGGGCCGACTTCCGGCGAGCTTGAGCAGGCGGGGGATGCTCGGGCCGTGGACATCGACGTCGAGCAGACCGACGCGTAGGCCCTCCATGGCCAGACCGGCGGCCAGGTTGGCCGAGACCGTGGATTTGCCCACGCCGCCCTTGCCCGAGAGCACGACCACCACGGCCTTGACCTGGTCGAGGCCGGTGGTTTTCTTGGGTTTCTTGCCGATTTCTTCGTTGAGGTCACGCAATCCGTCTTGGTTCATGATGATGTCTTCTCCAATCGGGTAGTATGGCTGATTCCCCGGCCCGGTCCGGGCAGCCGGCACGGCCGGGCGCCCGGGGCGAGCAGGGTTTCCAGGCGGTTTTCGAGCACGGCCGCGAGCACGGTGTCGATATCTCCGGCGATCCAGGGGGCGACAGCCACCCCGGCCCGCTGGAAGTGGGCGAGACAGCAACAGGTGGCGCCACCGCAGATGAGCACGGCCACGCCGGCCCGGGCGAGCAGCCCGGCCAGGTCCGGCAGGCCGCCGTCGGGCATGGGCCAGGCGCCTTCGGTGACCACGGTCTGGTCGGCCAGGCGATAGAGGCGGAGCATGGTGGCGGTTTCCAGCAGCGAGGCGAGACGGTCGCCGTGGCAGGCCAGGCAGAAGCGGGGAGAGTGGGCGCGGCATCGGGGCATGGGAAAAACCTCGCCCTTAGAAAAGCATTTTTGGGTCCAGTTCGATAAAACTCTTTTATTTCATCTAATTAAGAGAAAAGCACTCGGACAAACGAGCGCTTGAGGAAGTGTTTTTCGCCAGAGTGCGAAATTGAGGGCATATTTTTCGCCTGACTTCGGTGGCTCTGGCCACAGCATGGCAGTGGTTTTTTTTGTAGAAAAACTGGAAAAGCAGAAGGATAAAGGGTAAACTCGGAGAACGGTTCAGGGCGAAAAATTCGCCCTGAACCATGATTCCCGGTTCGCTGCCCGGTGCGTCCCGAAACTTAAAATTCCCGGGCCACATCCTGGGCGAATTCGTCGATCCAGTAGATGCGGTCGGCGCGGCATTGCAGGTCGGTGGACACGCCGTTTTTGAACACCAGCAGCTCGAAGCGCTTGTTTTTTTCCGTGATGTACTCGATGGCGTCGAGCAGATCGCTGTCGCCGGAGGACAGGATCAACGTATCGTAGTTGTCGATATGGGTGAGCGCCAGGGTGGCAAGGCCCACATCCACGCCTTTTTGNTGTTCCCGGCTGAGGCGATGGCTCCGGTCATTGGGGCAGGAGACCGACACCTTGCGGCGGCACTGTTCGCAGTAAAGTTCGGTAATTTCGCTCGTGCGCAGTTCGTAGAGCTTGGTGATGATTTTCGGTCCCAGGGGCGGAGCGCTCCGCATCCAGTTGTAGAAAGCGGTCTGGGCNTCCGGTGTGGGNGAGGGAACGGAATTGAGATAGTAGGCGCGCCAAAGGGGTTCGGTTTCTTCCAGNTTNTTTCTNAATTTTATATAGTCAATACTATAGTCTCGTCCGTAAATCATTTGTCCNCNATACATATANCCGGCATCAATAAGCCACAATCGTCGATTTTCCATACGCATATCCTTCTTGTTTCGCCCGGTGCGGTGCAACGTGCGCCGTGCGTACCCCGTGTACCATAAACAGGCGTCCGGGGAAGGGGGGCGGCAATATTTTTTTGGTAATGATTCTAATTTTCAAAAAATAGTTGAGGCCTGCTCCAGGACGGGATGCAGGAAGACGCCGGGGCGGAAGAAAAAAGGCCGGAACCGTAAGGTTCCGGCCTGATCATAAAAGCGAAATCCGGCTTAGCCCGAAGCGTCGTGCGACAGTCGGGCGGAAGTCGGGAGCGGACTACCAGCGGCTGCCGCCACCGCGACGACCACCGCCGCCACCGGAACGGGGCTTTTCCTGGGCTTCGTTGACCTTCAGGGTCCGGCCACCCAGTTCCTTGCCGTCCAAGGCCTGGATGGCGGCGTTGGCGCCCTCGTCGTCCATCTCGACGAAGCCGAAGCCGCGCAGACGACCGGTTTCCCGATCCGTGATGAGGTTGACGCTGATCACCTCACCGTAGGGGGCGAAATGGTCGCGGACATCGTCTTCCGTGGAAGAGAAGGACAGGTTGCCAACATAAAGTTTCTTCGACATGTTGCTCTAGCTCCGGTCTTTGGCGGGGTCTGGTTTGGTGTTGGGCGGGAAGATTTCCACAAACAATCCACGCAGTGCACAGTACGCTACTGCGTTGAAGACAATGTCTCATTGTACACGGACGGGATACAAACACAACAACAATATGCCGCCCGAGGCATTATTTTTAAGCGTTCCCGTGTCCTCGCCTCGGCCGGAAGCCGTGACCGGAGCCAGGACGCGGGGTGAGCAGCTCTGGCCATGGGGAATTTAGGGGGCCAGCTTGAAGCGGCCGGAATCCACGATGAGCATGACGAGGGAATCCGCGCCCAAGCCGTTATGGTCTTCGGGCGACAGGTTGTAGACGCCGGAGACGCCGACCACGCCGCGCAGCTTTTCCAGGGCGTCGCGCAGGGCGGCCGGATCGGCCTTGCCCGCCTTTTCCAGGCCCGCACGCAGCAAGGTCAGGGCGTCGAAAGCATAGCCGGAGTGTGTGTTGAGCGGGAATTTCTCCTGGATGCCGTTCTCCTTATAGGCCTTGATGAAGGCTTCGATGACGCGCTTTTGCGGATCGTCTTCGGGCAGGGATTCCGGGGCCATGAGCTTGGTGCCTGGCATGACCGTGCCACCGGCGGCCTCGCCGGCCAGCTCCAGATAGCTCGGTCCGGGCTGGCCGTGGCACTGGATGAGGAGGGGACGGTTGCCGGGCAGGGCGGCGAAGTTCTTGGCCGCGATGCCGCCGGCCGGTCCGATGGTCCAGACCACGGCGGCCTGGGGACCGGCGGCCTGGAGCTTGAAAGCCTGGGCCGAGAAGTCGGTGCCCTTGGGATCGAAGGTTTCCTCGGCCACGATGTCAATGCCGAAGGCGTTGGCGTTGTTTTTGAGCTCGGTCAAACCGTCCTGGCCGAAGGCGTCCTTGGAGCTTAACACCGCGATCTTGTTGATGCGTTTGCCCTTGAGGTAGTCGTAGATCTTGCGTACGGCCACGGCCGTGCGCTGGGGGGCCTTGAAGGTCCAGGTGGCGGGGCCGAACTTGCCGCCGGCGATGACGGCGTCGCCGCCCACGGTCATGATGACCGGGACGTGCTGTTCTTCGGTGTATTTTTTAACGGCCAGGCCCTCACCGGTGGAGGTGGGGCCGATGATGGCCAGGACATGGTCGCCCTCGACGAGTTGCCGGGCCTGGCGCAGGGCCACGTCCGGGGAGGATTCGGTGTCGAGGCTGATGAGTTTGATGGGCCGGCCGAGCACGCCGCCGGCTTCGTTGATCTGTTTGACGGTCATTTCGGCCACGAGCTTGCTCGGGGTGCCGACCACGGCCGCCGGGCCGGACTGGGCGAACAGACCGCCGATGAGGATGGGTTCCGGCTTTTCCTGGGCCCAGGCGTTGGCCAGGGGCAGAAAAAGGCAACAAAAAAGGGCTATGAGTGACTTGGCCATGGGAAGCCTCCGGGCGGATTGGTCGCAATCAAGACGGCGAAGGATTTTTACCGTAACCGGGGGCGTTGTAAATCATTTTTGCAAGGTTTGGGGGGAAGCAAGTCTGGGGCAGCCTCCCGCGCTGGTCTGGCCTGGGCGCGGCGTCAGGAAGACGCTTAGCGTCGCCGCCAAAATCCGGCCAGCAGCGCCAGCCCGAGCAGCAGCCCGTTGACCAGGGTGCGCGCTTCACCCAGGAACGTCAGCTCGCTCATGGCCGTTTCCAGGACGAGCGCGGCCACGATCGGGCGGACCAGGCGGCCCGGACCGCCGATGACCAGGAAAAGCAAGGCCTTGAGTGAGAGTTCCAGATTGAACTGCTCCGGGCTGATAAAGCCGGCGTAATGCCCGTAGACCACACCGGCGGCCGCGGAAAGCGCGCCGCCAAGCCCGAAGGACAGGCCGCGCACCGCCGGCCGGTCGATGCCCAGGCTCGACGCCGCGAACCGGTCGTCCCGACAGGCGGCCAGGGCCCGGCCGAGCCGGCTGTCCCGCACGGCCAAAAACAGCAGCGCCCCCAGGATCAACAGCCCGAGCAGCAGGAAAAACGTCGTCCGGTCGCCGGCGAGCTCGCCAAGCCCTGGCAGCCAGAGCCGCCGGTCCACCATGAATCCGGCCGACCCGCCCGTAAGGCCCTCCAGAGTCAGGACCAGGTTCACGAAAACCAGCGAGACGCACAGCGTGGCCATGGCCAGGAAGCCCTCGCCCAGGCGTTCCATGGGCCGGCTGATGAGCCCGGCCGCGAAACCGACTCCCACCACCACGCCCGGTACGATGTACAGCGACCCGTGGGGAAAGACCGTGTGCAACAGCACCGAACCGTAGGCGCCAAGGCCGGCAAAGGCCGCCTGGGCCAGGGAAATCTGGCCGCCGAGGCCGAGGCAGAAATTGAGGGCCAGCACGTTGACGGCCAAAAAAAGGTGCTGGTTCACGGCCACCAATCGGTAGGCGGGTACGAACAGGCCCACGGCGGTCAGCACGGCCAGCAGGCCCAGCGGGGCAAGGGTCGGCGCGGAACGCGGCAGGCGTGGCAAAGCGGTTGGCGGCATGGCGGTCACGGGCGGTCGGCCTCGCCTTCCCGGGGCGCGGCCACGAGCAGGATGATAAGCAGCAAATAGGTGGCGGTTTCCTTGAGTTCCCCGGACAGGGTCAAGACCAGGGTCGCTTCGGCCAGTCCCAGGATCAGCCCGCCCGCGAACACCCGGCCGAGGGACACGTAGCCGCCGATGGTGGCGGCGGCAAAGCCCTTGAGCCCAAGCCCGAGGCCCATGTCGTAGCGTAGCATGGCCTGGGGGCCCACGGCCAGGGCGGCCAGGGAGGCGAGCACCCCGGCCAGGGAAAAGCTCAACGCATGGCACAGCACCGTGTCCACGCCTTGGAGCCGCGCGCCCACGGGATTGGCGGCCGTGGCCCTAAGCGCCCGGCCAAGCCGGGTGTGGCCGAGAAAGATCGTCAGCACGAGCACGCTCGTCAGGGCCAGGGTCAAGGCGGTGAGCGTGTCGCGTCCGAGGAAAATCGGCCCCAGGCGCAGATCGGGCAGGGGGAGCAGGCGGGGGGGCATGATGGGGTTCTTGCCCCAGATCAGGATGGCCACACCCTGGAACACCAGGCTCGCGGCCACGGTCAGCATGAGCTGGCGCAGGGGCGAGGCGGCGAGGGTCAGGCGCAAGGTGGAGGCGAACAACACCCGGCCGAGCAGGAATCCGGCCACAGCCGCGGCCACCAGGGCCATGGCCGGCGACAGATGCATGGCCCCGGCCAGGCTCGTGACGCAAAGCCCGCCCAACAGCAGCAGTTCGCCCTGGGCGAAATTGATCAGCCGGCTGGCATTGAAGATGAGCGAAAAGCCCAGGGCCATGATGCCGTAGACCGCCCCCAAGGCCAGGCCGGAATTGACGATTTGGGCCAGGTACAGGCCGATCAAGGCGCCCCCGCACTNCACCACCACGCCCGGTACGATGTACAGCGACCCGTGGGGAAAGACCGTGTGCAACAGCACCGAACCGTAGGCGCCAAGGCCGGCAAAGGCCGCCTGGGCCAGGGAAATCTGGCCGCCGAGGCCGAGGCAGAAATTGAGGGCCAGCACGTTGACGGCCAAAAAAAGGTGCTGGTTCACGGCCACCAATCGGTAGGCAGGCACGAACAGGCCCACGGCGGTCAGCACGGCCAGCAGGCCCAGCGGGGCAAGGGTCGGCGCGGAACGCGGCAGGCGTGGCAAAGCGGTTGGCGGCATGGCGGTCACGGGCGGTCGGCCTCGCCTTCCCGGGGCGCGGCCACGAGCAGGATGATAAGCAGCAAATAGGTGGCGGTTTCCTTGAGTTCCCCGGACAGGGTCAAGACCAGGGTCGCTTCGGCCAGTCCCAGGATCAGCCCGCCCGCGAACACCCGGCCGAGGGACACGTAGCCGCCGATGGTGGCGGCGGCAAAGCCCTTGAGCCCAAGCCCGAGGCCCATGTCGTAGCGTAGCATGGCCTGGGGGCCCACGGCCAGGGCGGCCAGGGAGGCGAGCACCCCGGCCAGGGAAAAGCTCAACGCATGGCACAGCACCGTGTCCACGCCTTGGAGCCGCGCGCCCACGGGATTGGCGGCCGTGGCCCTAAGCGCCCGGCCAAGCCGGGTGTGGCCGAGAAAGATCGTCAGCACGAGCACGCTCGTCAGGGCCAGGGTCAAGGCGGTGAGCGTGTCGCGNCCNAGGAAAATCGGCCCCAGGCGCAGATCGGGCAGGGGGAGCAGGCGGGGGGGCATGATGGGGTTCTTGCCCCAGATCAGGATGGCCACACCCTGGAACACCAGGCTCGCGGCCACGGTCAGCATGAGCTGGCGCAGGGGCGAGGCGGCGAGGGTCAGGCGCAAGGTGGAGGCGAACAACACCCGGCCGAGCAGGAATCCGGCCACAGCCGCGGCCACCAGGGCCATGGCCGGCGACAGATGCATGGCCCCGGCCAGGCTCGTGACGCAAAGCCCGCCCAACAGCAGCAGTTCGCCCTGGGCGAAATTGATCAGCCGGCTGGCATTGAAGATGAGCGAAAAGCCCAGGGCCATGATGCCGTAGACCGCCCCCAAGGCCAGGCCGGAATTGACGATTTGGGCCAGGTACAGGCCGATCAAGGCGCCCCCGCACTTCAGGCGACGCGTCGGGTAAAAAACGGGGGAACCGACGCGTCGTGCGGTTCCCCCGTGTCACAAACAACCGGGTACCGGGTGGCTATTGCTCGTCGATACCGAACTCGCCGGGCTGGCCCATGCTGCCGGTGTCGAGCTTGTAGGCCAGGACAATGGTGCGGCGGGCGGACAGGCCGGCCGCGCCAGGCCAGGTGTTGATGCACACCACCAGTTCCTTTTGCCCGTCATTGTCGATGTCGGCCAGGGTGTAGCCGGTGATGGTGCCCTTGATGCGCCGGGTCTTCCACAAGAGGTTCATGCCCACGCCGTCCCAGTACAGGGAGTGGATTTCGCCCTGGGAGAAGGTGCGGAAGGTCTCGAAGAACTGGGCGGCGGCGGAGATGTTCTTGCTGACCAGCACGTCGTAGCGGCCATCCTTGTTGAGATTGGCCACGATCATGGGCAGCGGGATGTAGTAGTAGTTCCAGAGGTAGTCGGCCGTGGGCGCGGTCATGGGCGCCATCAGGTCGTCGTGTTCCAGGCCGATGGCCGAGCCGCAGAACTGTTCCTCGGTGGCGGCCACGCGTTCGCCCTTGGCCGTGAACACGATGATGTGGTCCTTGTCATCGTTGATGAGGACCTTATAGCCGCTTTTCTCCGGCAAGTAGCTGAAGTTGAACGGGTTGGCCTTTTCGGGCAGAGGCAGGCGCGAGGACAGCACCGGCTGGCCGCCGGAGAAGATCACGTTGTGCACGCCCCGCACGAAGAGGTCCTTGGGTTCGCCCTTGGAGCCCACAAGCAGGCGGGTGAAGTCGGGCGGCACCGCGGCCACGTTCAGATACAGCTTGATGTCGCGATAGACTTCATGCAGGCGGCCGCCGTCCATGGCCAGGATGAACGACCGCGGCTCCTTGAAGTAGCTGGTCGAAACGATGATCTCGGACTTCCCGTCGCCATTGATGTCCAGGCAGCTCACGTGGAGCAGCTTGAGGTTGGGCGCGGTCTCGAACTTGGTTATGGGCAGCAGCTGGCGGTCCTTGTACTTGAAGGCCTCGATCGTGGACCGGCCCATGATGATCACTTCGTTTTGCCCGTCCCCATCGACGTCGGCCACGGCGATGCCGCCGGAGACCATGGGCAGGGACTGGCTGCGCCACACGCCCGGCGTGTCGGACGGACCGGCGTAGCGGAAATTGGGGTTGAGGTAGACCTTCTGGTTGGCGTTGGTCTGGTTGACCACGAAATTGGGATTGAGCTGGTTGATGGTGTCGCCCGAGGCGGCCGCGGTGTTGCTGGACGGGCGTTGGAAAATTTCGTTGTTGAGGGACTGGGCCGTGCGTTCCATGGCCGGGATCAGGTCGCCGAGCTTGGTGCTGACCGTCTTGGGCCATTTTTTACCGTCGCGCCCGAGAACCACGATATCCACGCTGGCCTGGTCCCCGGAAATGGTCATGGAACCGTAGGTCAGGTAGTCGGCGCCCAGTTCGGTCAGGGCTTTTTTCGCTTCGGCGTCCGAGGCGGGCGCCTTGGGCACGCGCGCCATCACCTTGCCCTTGTCCATGGGCGCGAGGTGGCCGGGCCAAGTCATGCGCGACTCCAGCATGCTTTGGACGCCCTGGCTCAGATACTGATATTTTTCCGGACCGTGGATGGTAAACGGTGCCACGGCGAACGTCTTGGCCTCGGCGGCGAAGGCAACGGCCGGCAGGCACAGCAGGACCAGAGCCACGAGGGCGAGGCGACGAAACAAGGTCATACGGGTTCCTCCGGGTCCCAGGGGGACCGATTTTTCCGGAAACGCGGACCGGCGTTCAGCCCGGACGCCGCGTGGCCCTGCATTACTATCAAGGCAGGGGCCTTGCAAGGCCCGGGATGCCCCGGGCCAGGACGGGATGGCGGCCGTACCCCGTACCCGCCGGCTACGGGGTACTGATGTTGGTGGGGATGTCGCGCCTGGACGGTTCCGGTTACGGCCGGCCGCCCGGTTCCTCGTTGCGGGCCTTGGCCGCGGCCCGGCGATGGCGCAGGTATTCGACGACCCCGGGCATGATCGAGATAAGAATGATGACGATCACGGCCACGCTGAAATTGCGTTTGATAAACGGCAGGTTGCCGAAAAAGTAGCCGACATAGACGAACACCGACACCCACAGGACCGCCCCGCCCAGGCTATAGGCCAGGAACCGGGGGTAGGGCATGCGGGCGATGCCGGCCACGAACGGTGAAAACGTGCGCACGATGGGCACGAACCGGGCCAGGATCACGGTCACGCCGCCGTGGCGTTCGTAGAAGGCATGGGCTTTCATGAGATGTTCCCGCTTGAAAAAACGGGATTTTTCCCGGGTGAACACGGCCGGTCCGGCCCGGCGGCCGATCCAGTAGTTGCAGTTGTCGCCGCACAGGGCCGCGGCCACGAGCAGAAAGAAAATGACGTGGGGATCGAGCACGCCGCCGGCGCACAGCGCCCCGGCCGCGAACAACAGCGAGTCCCCGGGCAGAAACGGCGTGACCACAAGCCCGGTCTCGCAAAAAACGATCATGAATAAAATGAAATAGGTCCATGGCCCGTACTGGGCGGCCACGGCGTTGAGGTAACGGTCCACGTGCAGGACCATATCAAGCAGTTGCAAGGCGAGTTCCATCGCGGCTCCTTGGCCGGGAAATGCCCGGGTCGGGCTTTCGTATGCGGCCCCCGGGCCCTTGGCAAGGGGCAGGGGATTTCCGGGCTTCCCAAGGCCCCCGGCCCGCGCTAGGTTGCGCCATGCCCCGTCCCACCCGATCCCCGCGCCAGGCCGACGCGGCCCCGGAGTCCGGCCGTAGTTTCCGGTTGGTGTGCGAGCCGGACGCCATCCCCCGGGTGGAGGCGCTGCTCGCCGCCCAGGGCTTTGTGTTCGAGCCAGAGCCTTTTTCCGGCTGGTGCCGCCGTCTCGTTCGGGAACCGCTGCCCCTGGGCGCGTCCCTGGCCGCCCGGTTCGGCTATCTCCATATCCAGGACCGTTCCTCCATGCTGCCGCCCTTGCTGCTGGCCCCGCCACCCGGAGCCAGCGTCCTCGACATGTGCGCGGCCCCGGGGGGCAAGACCGGTTTCCTGGCCCAGCTCGTCGGCACATCCGGCTTCGTGGTCGGCAACGAGCCCTCGCCTGACCGGCTGGCTACCTTGCGCCAGACGCTTTTCCGGGAAAATCTGGCCCAGGCCGCCACCGTGTCCCAGACCGACCTGGACCCGTATCTGCCCGAGGCGGCGTTCGACTACATCCTGCTCGATCCGCCGTGCAGCGGCTGGGGCACCCTGGACAAGCATCCCCAGGCCGCCGCCATCTGGCACGGCGACAAGGTGGCACCCCTGGTAGCTTTGCAGCGCAAGCTTCTGGCCACGGCTGCCCGGCTCCTCGCCCCGGGCGGGAAGCTCCTCTATTCCACCTGCACCACCAATGTGGCCGAAAATGAGGACCAGACCCGGTTCGCCCTGGACACGCTGCCCCTTCGGGCCGTGCCGCTCGACCCGCCGCCGGGGTTCGTGTTCGAGGCGCCGTGGCGGTCGGATATCACCGGCGTGCTGCGTGTGGACGGGGCAGCTTCGGCCGCCCAAGGATTTTATATGGCGCGTTTCGAAAAAACAGGCGCGCCCGGGCCGGCTGCGCCGCCGCGGCGGGACCTGCCCGGCACACCGGTCCCCGAGACGGCCATGGGCGAGGCCGGCTGCGATCCCGCAGGCCTGCCGCCGGGCGCGGTGGTGCGGGCCTTTGGCGAAAAAGTCTTTGTCCTGCCGGCCGGAGCGGCCATTTTGCCGGCGGGTTTGCGTTTCCAGGGCTTTTCCCTGGGCACGTGGCGCGCCGGGGTGCTGCGGCCCCATGCCCGTTGCCGGTTGCTCATGGCACCCTGGCGGCCTGGTGCGGGCTTGAACGAGACCGCGCTTTCCCGTATCGAGGCGCTCTTGGCCGGCCAGAGCCTGCCGGCCGGAGACATGCCGACCCGTCCCGGGCTCTATTACGACGGGCTGCCGCTCGGGCTGGCCATGCGCAAGGGCAACCGGGTGCTCTGGTCGGATCGGTAATTCAGGTCGTTTACGAGGGAGAACCCATGCAGGGAAGTGATCGCGCGCTGGCGAGACTGTTTCATCCGGAGACCGGCCGGGCCGTTATCGCCCCTCTGGATCACGGGGTCAGCGAGGGCATGTTGGCCGGTATCGAGGATTTGCCGCGCCTGCTTGAAATGGCGGCGGCGCTGCCGGTCCAGGGCATCATGCTCAACAAGGGGGCGCTGCGGGCCCATCTGCCCGAACTGCCGTTGTCCGTGCTGGCCGTGGGCCAGCTTTCGGGCGGCACCCGCCACTGTCTGCCACCCTATGCCCGCAGCCTCATGTGCTCGGTGGCCGAGGCTTTGCGCCTGGGCGCGGACATGGTGGCGGTGCAGGTCAACATCGCCAACGAGCTGGAAGACCGGATGTTGGCCGATCTCGGGGCGGTGGTGGACGAGGCCCATGGCCTGGGTGCTCCGGTGTTCGCCATCATCGCGCCCAAGGGCGACCGGGTGGTCAACGAGATGGACCCGACCCTGATCGCCCACTGTATTCGGCTCGGGGCCGAACTCGGGGCTGACGCCACGGGCGTGCCGTATTCGGGCGACGCGCGCAGTTTTTCCCGGGCGGTCGCGTCCTCCACGGCGCCGGTGATCGTGACCGGCGGACCGTCGCGGGCCGATTTCAAACGCTTCGCCACCATGCTCGAGGAAGCCATGGCCGCCGGCGCGGCCGGTGCCTGCATCGGGCGTAACGTGCTGGCCCATCCCAATCCCCGGGAGGCCTTGCGCCGGGTGGTGGAGATCGTGCACGGCCGGCCCGTGCTGGAAGCGGCCGATGCGGCCATGGCCGCGGCCCAGGCTGCGGACGACGAGGCCGGCGACTAAAACCGGAGCTTGGGGCCTTGGCGCTCGGCTCAGGCCGGGCTACCGGCCGGGAACTGCTCGGGCGCTTTCCGCATATGGTCGATGAGCACGAGCAGGGCCCGTAAGTCCAGGGGCTTCGGCAGGTAGGCGTTCATGCCCGCGGCCAGGAATTTTTCCTTGTCGCCGGCCATGGCGTAGGCCGTCACGGCGATGACCGGAATCTGGGCGTTTTCTCCGGCCAGGTTCTTGGCTTGACGCAGGGCGGCTACGGTCTCCAGGCCGTTTCGCACCGGCAGTTGCACATCCACCAGCATGAGGTCGAAGGGTTCCCGGGCGAGCTGGTCCAGGGCCTGGTCGCCGTTTTCGGCCGTGACCACGGTATGCCCGGCCCGGTCCAGGGCGCGGCGGGTCACGTCCAGGGATACCGGGTCGTCCTCGACCACCAGAATGCGCGCCGGGTGCGGCGTGGCCTGGCCCGCGTCCGCATCGTCCTCCTCGTCCGGGATAGGCTCGGCCCTGGCAAAGGGCAGGGCCACGCAAATGATCGTGCCCCGGTCCTCTTCGCCGCCGTTGTCGATGGCCAGGGTGCCGCCCATGAGCAGCACCAGCCGGCGCACGATGGACAGTCCCAGGCCCGCGCCCTGGTAGTGCCGGGTATAGGTGCGCTCGGCCTGGACGAACGGGTCGAGGATGTTTGCGAGCTGGTCGTCGGGGATGCCGACGCCCGTGTCGGAGACCGTAAAAAGCAGTCGCATCGCCCTGTCCGGGGTGTCGGCCAGGGGCCGGACATCCACGGACACCTGCCCCTTGTCCGTGAATTTGAGCGCGTTGCCGACCAGATTGAAAAGAATCTGGCGTAACCGTGCTGCGTCGCCAAGGAGCGGTTCGGTGAGCCCCGCGTCCAGGGTGAAATCCAGCCGAACGTTTTTTTTCATGGCCGCCGTGCGGAACAGCGCCAGCACCGAGAGGCGCAGGTCGGCCAGGGAAAAGGTCTCCGCGCGCAGGGTCAGCTTGTCCGCCTCCACCCGGGACAGATCAAGGATGTCCGACAGCAACCCGGTCAGCCGGTCCGCCGCCTGGACCGCCATTTCCAGGCATTCGCGCTGGTCGTTGTCGAGGGCGGTCTCGGCCAGGAGTTGGAGCATGCCGAGCACGCCGTTTAAGGGAGTGCGAATCTCGTGGCTCATGTTGGCCAGAAACTCGGATTTGGCCCGGTTGGCGTTTTCGGCCGTGGTCTTGGCCACAAGCAAGGCTTCCTGTGCCTGCGTGCGGGCGAGGACCTCCTCCTGGAGCTTGGCCGTTCGCTCGGCCACGAGGTGTTCCAGGTTTTCCTGGTGGTGCCGGATTTCCGCCTCGGCCTCCCGGCGCTGGGTGATGTCCTGCACGAAGCCGACAAAAGAAGCGACGTCGCCCTGGGCATTGTGGATGGTCATGACCGAGGTACTGATCCAGATGACGCGGCCGTCGTAGCGGCGCACCCGGACCTGATGGTCGGAGACACTGCCCCGGGTCTCCAGGGTCACCCGGATGAATTCGTACTCCGCGGGGTCCGGATAGTAGCGGCGGAAGTCGCTGGCGGTGCGCAGCATTGCCTCGGGGCTGTCGAACCCCATCATGCGGGCCAGGCTGGGATTGGCCAGGCGGCAGACGCCCTCTGGTGTGGCCTGGAAAATGCCGATGGGCAACGTGTCGATGATGCGGCGCAAATAGGCCTCGTTTGCGGCCAGGGCGGTGCGCGAGGTTTCCAGTTCCCCCACCATGGCGTTGACCCGGTCGGCCAGCACGCTCAGTTCGTCGGCGCCGGCCACGTGCACCTGGCTAGGGAAGGCGCCTGGCGCGGCGAGGGCATCCACCTGGCCGCGCAAGTCCGCAAGCCTGGCCAGCACCCGGCGCTCCACGAACAGGACGATAAATCCGAGCAGGAGCAGTCCGCCCACGGCCAGGACCAGGCCCATCCGGTTCACCACGGCCTTGCCCTGGAGCACGATGGCTCGCGGTTGGCGCACGATCACGCGCAGGGACGGTCGGCCGTCGATGTCGGGCAGCACGGTCCAGCCGGCCACTCTGGTGTCGCTGCTGGCGGCCACGGTCACCTTGTCCACCGTGCTGGGTTGACTGGCCGGGTGGGCCAAGTCCTCCGGCAGGGGCTGGCTGGCCGGCGCGAAGGCCACGTCGAGGCGGGTCCGGGCGGCGATGTCCGCGATCAGGCTCGGCGTCAGCCGTCGGCCCATGATCAGGGTGCCACGGGCCGGCCCGCGTCCCTCGCTGTCCAGGATGGGGCTGCTGGCGGTCAATAAAATGCCCTGGGGCAGTGACAGCAGTCCCTTGATCCTGTCCTCGCTCGTCCGGGCCTCGCGCAATGGACAGTGCGGCCCGAGATGGTCAAGCAAGCCCTCGGGGGGGCTTGCTTGGTACTTGCCGTCTTCGTCGAAGCTCTGCGCCCAGGCCAGGGAGCCGTCTTCCCGCAAAAACAGGATGACGGCCAGACGCAGGGCGGCAATGGAGCGTTCGTTGAGGTTGGTGGTGACATAGCTTTCCAAATTGCCGCTCATGAAGGCGTAGGTGTCGTCCCAGATGGCCCAGTCGACCACGATGTCGTCGAGCTTGTGCTCCTCGTCCTTGATGGCATTGGCCGCGCGCGCGACATCCAGGGCCACGGAGCGGATCTCCAGGGCGCTGAACTCCCGTTCCAGCAGCAGACGCTGCAAGAGGAAAAAGCATACGAAGAATAAAAGAGTGCCCAGGCAAATGCCAAACAGGGTGATCTTTCGGATGGAAAACCGCATGTCAGCCCCGCATGACCGTTCTCTGGCTGGAAAAGGACTGTTCGTGGTGCAACACGCGCCAAATCATTCGTCCGCGTCGAATCGTCGAGCGGATTCTTCTTCGCTGGGAAAAAATGACCATGTCGCTTCGCGGCAATGCGTTCATTGGTGCCATGGATTATGCAACCCTATAACTCATAAGAGAATCTTTCCCAGGCGTCAATCCTTGGAATGCCGGCCATGATCGTCCGCTGGCCAACCCGTCGGTGTCCACCGTGAAGGCCGACGCCGCTGGTGCTCGCGGTTCCCTTGGCCCTTGACAAGGAGGGGGGGCCAACGGAAAACCATGGGCTATACCCGGCCGCGTGGCGGCCGGCTTGGTTCGTATCACCGTTTCGGGAGGATGTTTCATGCGCTTGCACGCGCTGCAGCATGTGCCCTTCGAGGGCGTGGGAGCCATTGCGGCCTGGGCCGCGGACCGGGGCCATACCTTGGCCACCACCCATCTCTATGCCGGCGAAACCCCGCCGCCGGTCGGGGAATACGACCTGCTCGTGGTCATGGGCGGTCCCATGGGCGTCTACGACGAGCAGAACTACCCGTGGCTGGCCGGGGAGAAAAAGGCCATCGCGGCGGCCGTGGCCGGGAACAAGGCCGTGCTCGGCATCTGCCTGGGCGCCCAGCTCGTGGCCGTGGTGCTCGGCGGGGCGGTCACCCGCAACCCGGTGCCGGAAATCGGCTGGTTCAAGGTCACCATGACCCCCGAAGGCCAGGCCGAACCGGTCCTGGCCGGACTGCCCGAGTCCTTTTACGCCTTTCATTGGCATGGCGATACCTTCGCCATCCCGCCCGGAGCGGTCCATGCCGCCTCCTCGGCCGCCTGCGCCAACCAGGCCTTTGTCTCCAAGGGCAAGGTCATCGGCCTGCAATTCCATCTGGAAAGCACGCCGGCGACCATGCAGAATCTCATCAAGCACTGCGCCGCCGATGTGGCCCTGCCCGGACCGACCGTGCACCATCCCAAGCAGATGCATGCCGGCCGCGAGGCCTTCAAGGATATCAAGGCGTATCTGTTCGGCCTGCTCGATGCGCTGGCCGCTCATGGAAACTGACCAGCCAGCCAAGGAGGGGCCATGCGTAAGAAAGAGCGCGAAATCACCGACCGCAGTGTCCTGGAAGAATTGCTCAGAAGGTGCAGGGTCTGCCGCTTGGGGCTTTACGACGGTGCGTGGCCCTATGTGGTGCCGGTGAATTTCGGCTACGCCAAGGGCTGCATTTACGTGCATTCCTCGCTGAAGGGCCGCAAGATGGAAATCCTGCGCGACCATCCCCGGGTCTGCTTCGAGGTGGACCTGGAAGTGGAGGTGGTGACCGGCGAGCGGCCCTGCGACTATACCACCAACTACAAGTCGGTCATCGGCTTCGGCCAGGCCCAGTTGCTCGAGGACGAGGAAGCCAAGCTCGAAGGCCTGCGGGCCATCATGCGCAACCACGGCGGGCCCACCGAAGGCTTCCGGCCCGAGGTCCTGCCCAAGACCGCCGTCATCCGCATCACCATCGAATCCATGACCGGCAAGTCCAACCCGCCCCACCAGGACTGGGAGTAGGGCGGATCGGAGAGAGAGGGGGGAGACGCCTCCGGCGGCCAGGATGGGCCGGGGGCCCCTCCTGGACCACCCCGAAAGGGGCAGCGAGTTGCTTGCCTTGTGGGTGCGTGGGCCTGCCTGAATTTTCGTTGCCGGGGTCCGGGGGGATCATCCCCCCGGCCGCCGGAGGCGTCTTCTCTTCCCCCTCCCCGTTCACTGTTCCAGGGGCAGCTCCACGGTGAAGGTCGTGCCGTCCGGGGTCGGGGCATGGTAGATTTCACCATGGTGGTCGGCCACGATGCGTTGGCAGACGGTGAGGCCAAGGCCCGTACCTGTTTCCTTGGTGGTGCAGAAGGGATCGAACACCCGGTCGCGCACGGCTTCGGGGATGCCGCCGCCGGTGTCGGTGACGGTAATTCGGGCCCGGCCATTGGCGAGGCTGCTGGCCACGGTCAGGGTGCCGCCCTGCTCCATGGCCTCGGTGGCGTTTTTGAGCAGGTTGAGCAGCACCTGCTTGATGCGGGCCGGATCGTGGGGCACCGGGGGCAGGCTGCGGTCGAGTTCCTGGACGAGCCTGATGTTGTGGGTCTTGGTGGCCTCGGTGAGCAGGGCCACGGATTCCTCCACCGTGGTATTGAGGTCGCCGGGGGCGATCTGGGCCGGAGCGGGGCGGGTGAAGTCGCGCACCTCATTGAGCAGGCCTTCGAGCCGCTTGGCCTCGGCCTCCACGATGCCGAGCTTTTCGAAGTCGCCGCCGTCCTGGGGCAGGTGGCGGCGCACCTGGCTGGCAAAGCCACCCATGAGCATGAGGGGATTTTTGATCTCGTGGGAGAGNCGGGCCGCGGCCTCGCCGATGGCCGCGAAACGCTCGGAGCGCAGGAGTTTTTCCTGGGCGGCCAGCAGGTCGCGGCTTTTGGCGTCCACCTCCCGAGAAAGCGTCCGGGACCAGCGCAACGCCAGGTGGAGCGTCAGCACGAAGCCGAGAAACACCACCAGTTCGAACAACCCGACCAGAATCCATTCCCGCACGAGCAGCCGGCCGATGAGCCCTTGGACCTCGTCCTGGGGCGCGGCCAGGGCCACGGACCAACGGTTGCCCGGATCGGCGCCGCCGGACAACGATACCGGGTAAAACGCGACCAGTTTACGCACCGTGCCAAGCCTTCCCCGGTGCCAGCCCGAAATGTACCAGTCCGTGCCCTTGTCCCCGGCCAGGATGCGATCCCGTAAAAGCTCGGTCAGCCGCGACCAGTCGATGCTCGGATCACGCAGCCGCCGCGCTTCCAGGGAATCGCGGCCGAGAAAATCCTTTTCGAAGTGGTCCAAAAACACGCCCGTGTCGTCCACCACCCAGGCATAGCCCGTACTGCCCGACCGCACGTTGTGGGCGTAGCGGGCGGCCACGGCCATGGCATCCACCACGAGCACCAGGCCTCCCCGGCCGCCAGCGTCGTTGGCCAGGGGCAAAATGAGGGACGTGAGCCGCCGCCCGGCGAACGGGCCGTCCTTGGGGACGTACACGCGCGTGGTGGTGATATTCCCGGTCAGGGCCGGATCGGCCAGTACGGCGCGGCAACTGGGACCGCACAGCCCCGGGCCGTCGGTGACCCGGCCGTCCGGGTCGTAGAAAATGGGCTGGTCGCTTCCCGGGCGCAACACCCCCAAAGCGACCACATTCCATTCGGCGAAAATACCGTACAGGGCCGGGGTGGCCAGCCAGGGCGTGCCGCTGTCCGGGGTGGTGTCGGCGCGCCACATCAGGGACAGGCTTTGCAGGCAGGTGCGCAGAAAAGCGAAGTGATCGTCGATGTCCTTGGCGATCTGCTGGGCCAGGATGAGCTGCTGGCGGTTGAACTGGCCGGTGACCACGGACTCGATGTCGGACTTGGCCCGGTAGCCCTGACCGGCGATGGCCAGGGTCAGGACCACGAACACCAAGCAGGCGGCAAGGATGTGCTTGCGGGTCATCGGTCTCCTCCAACTATGCCCCGAGTATCCGAATTTCATCAGGTCCGCAATCGGTTATGCGCTTGAAGGGTGGAGCGGCCGGCGCGATACGGTGTGCTTGCGCGGTTTCGGTTCCCGGAGCATAAGGCCGAACATGGAACTGCGCGACGGTATGGAACTGGAGCTGGCCGTATCCCGGCTGGCCCTTGGCGGCAGAGGTGTGGCCCGGTTGGACGGGCTGGTNGTGTTCGTGGACGGCGGGCTGCCNGGTGCCCNGGTGCGGGCCCGGGTGACCCGGGTACGCAAGGGGTTTGCCGAGGCCGAGGTGACGGAGACGCTTGTGCCGTCGCCCCGGGCCGTGGCCCCGGAATGCCCCCATTTCGGGGTGTGCGGCGGCTGCCTCTGGCAGGACCTCGACTACGGGGAACAACTTTTCTGGAAGCGCGAGCAGGTGGCCGAGACGCTGACCCGGCTGGGCGGGCTGTCCGGGGTGGAGGTGGCCCCGGCCGTGGCCTCGCCCAGGCTCTACGGCTACCGCAACAAGATGGAGTTCGCCTTTGCCGGCCGGCTCCATCTGGGGCTCCACGAGCGGCGGCGCCCGGGCCGGGTCCTCGATATCGAGACCTGCCGGCTCATGGCCCCGTGGGCCTCGGAGGTGGTGGGGTTCGTGCGCGACTGGTGCCGCGATTCGGGCCTGGCCGCCTTTGACGCGCGCACCGGCAAGGGCGTGTGGCGCCATCTCGTGCTGCGCGAATCGGCGGCCACGGGCAAACGACTGGCCCACCTGATCACCGGGCCGGCCCGGGCGGCCGGTGACAAGGTGCGGGAACTCGGCGAGGCCATCCAGGAGCGCTTCCCGGAGGTGACCTCGGTGGCCCACTCCGTGCGACGGGCGCCCACGGCCGTGGCCGTCGGGGAGCGGCAGGTGTTCGTGCGCGGGGCCGGCCGGCTGGAAGAGGCCGTGGGTTCGGTGCGCCTGGCTGTCTCGCCGGATGCCTTTGTGCAAACCAATACCGAGGCTGCGCAGGCGCTGTACGCGCTGGTGGCCCAGGCCGCCGGCGGCGATGCCCAGGGCGCGGCCTGGGACCTCTACTGCGGTTGCGGCGGCATAAGCCTCACCCTGGCCCCGCACTTCGAGCTGGTGCACGGCGTGGAGGCCGACGAGCGGGCCATCGAGGACGCCAAGGTCTCGGCCACACTTTCGGGTATCGAGAACTGCGTGTTTCATGCCCAGGACGCGGCCCGGGCCATGGCCGATCTGGCCGCCACCCGGCCGGCCACGGTGGTGCTCGATCCGCCCAGGGCCGGCGCCGCTCCGGACGTGCTGGCCGGAATCCTCGCGGCCGCGCCGACCCGGGTGGTCTATGTCTCGTGCAACCCGGCCACCCTGGCCCGGGACCTCAAAATCCTGTCCGATCAGTACCAGGTGACGTCGGTCACTCCCGTAGACCTCTTCCCCCACACCGCCCATATCGAATGCGTGGCCGCCCTGGTCGCGCGTGGGTCGGAGTAGGGGAGGAGCGCCGGGGGAGACGCCTCCGGCGGCCAGGAGGGGCGACCACCCCCCTCCTGGACCACCCTGATAAAAAGGCCCTGGCAGTGTATCGCCAGGGCCTTTTCGTTTTCCGTCGCAGGGGGCCGGGGGATGATCCCCCCGGTGGGGTGGGTCCCGGGACGCCGGAGGCTCTTCTCCTCCGCCGTTCTCGGCCCTAGCCGAGGACGTGCTTGTCGAGGGTCACGCAGGTGAACTGGCCGGTAAAGACCGGGGTTCCGTCCCGGCTGACGGTGACATCGGCGATGCGTTTGCGGCCTTCGCCCGGCGTCAGGATGGCTTCGGCAAGCAGGGTTTCGCCGACCCGGGCCGGTTTGAGAAATTTGGTCGTGGCTGCGGCCAGTACCACGAACGGTTCATTGACCGCGAGCATGGCCGCGTAGTCGGCCAGACCGAACACGAAACCGCCATGCACCAGGCCCTGATCATCGGCGGCCATGGATGGGATAAGGGTCAGGCTGACCACGGCCCGCTCCGGGCCAAGTTCCACGGGGTCTCCGCACAGGCTGCGGTCGATGCCAAGATGCGTCTTGCACTCCATTGGATAAGTCCTCCCGGGCCTGGATCATGCCAGGGCGGGACGGACGAAGCAATGGCCACCGACGCGAAAAGGCCGTCCTCCCTGGGGAGGACGGCCTGAAATGTGGTCTGGAGGTCCGCTTGGAGTTAACCGGCGACACCGATCCGACCAGCGATATTCGTGAAGGTATTGCTGATGGTGGTGCCCAGGGCCGTGACGGCTCCGATGATGACGGCGGCGATCAGGGCGGCGAGCAGGCCGTATTCAACCGCGGAAGCTCCTTCCTCGTCACGAACGAACTTGGTGATGGCGCGCAGCATGGTGTTTCTCCTTATATTTGTGTGTTGTTTCCGTTTTACGTCCCCGTGTTGACTCTCTTTAAAGCATGGGGCGTGCCAAACGGCTGCTGAAATTCAATGCATTGTTATATAAGGAAAAATTTTTTTAATCCGGTTTCCCGTTCGAATTTTTGTGGAACGCGGCGCCGCCCGTTCGCCAATGCGTGGAACCGGGGCGTGGCGCGCCAACGCAAAGCCCCCCAGGACGGGGGGCTTTGCGGGAACTGGCTGTGCCCGCTGATGGCAGCCGGCCAGGAATGGCGCGGGCGCTCCCCTAGCGGGCGAGCAGGTAGTAGCGCAGATAGATGTACAGCATGGACACGGTGATGGTGCCGAGGGTCACCGGCACGCCGTACTTGAGGAAACGGGCAAAGGTGATGCGGTGGCCGGCCTTTTCCGACAGGCCGCACACGATCACATTGGCCGAGGCGCCGATGGCCGTGCCGTTGCCGCCGAGACAGGCACCCAGGGCCAGGGACCACCACACCGGCATCATGGCCGGGTGCGTGTAAAGGGCCTGACCGGTGAGGCCCGTGGTCGGGCCGAGCACCTTTTCGGCCAGTTCGGCCAGAAGCGGGTTCATGGTGGCCACGAACGGGATGTTGTCCACGATGGCCGAGGCAATGCCGGAAAACCAGACCATGACCATGGACAGGGCGAACATGGAGTCCTGGGTCGGGTGGGTCAGCGCGATGACCTTCTGGGCGAAGACGTCGATGAGCCCGGCCTTGACCGTGCCGCCGATGATAATGAACAGGCCCATGAAAAAGAAGATGGTGGACCATTCCACTTCCTCCAAAGCCTTCTGGGGATCGGCCCCGGACACGAGCAGCAGGGTCGAGGCCCCAAGCAGGGCCACGGTGGCCGGTTCGTAGCCGAGAAACCCGTGGAGCATGAAGCCCACGATGGTGGCGCCAAGNATCAGNCCGCTTTTGCGCAGCAAGGCCGCGTCCTTGATCAGCGCCTTTTCGTTCATGGCCAGAATGCGGGCCTTGAGTTCNTCGCGCACGGCCAGCCGGNGGCCGAAGATCANCTTCCACGACAGCATCCAGGCGNCCATGATGACNANNATGGCCGGNGNGAGNTGGNCNAGGAANTCCATGAAATCGAGACCGGCCTTGGAGGCGATCATGATATTGGGCGGATCGCCGATCAGGGTGGCGGTGCCGCCGATGTTGGAGGCCAGCGCCTCGGTGATGAGAAAGGGCACCGGATCGATTTCGAGTTCCTCGGCCACGAGCAGGGTCACCGGGGCCAGAAGCAGCACCGTGGTCACGTTGTCAAGGAAGGCCGAGGCCACGGCCGTGACCACGGCGAAGATGGCCATGATGGCGAACGGCTCGCCCCGGGCGATCTTGGCCGCCTTGACGGCCACATATTGGAACACGCCGGTGCGGGTCATGACGTTGACGATGAGCATCATGGAAATGAGCAGAAAGATCACGTTCCAGTCCACGCCGAGATCCACGTCGTGCAGGGCGTCGTGCTGGGTGAGGACCTTGGTGGCCAGGGTCAGGGCGGCCCCGAACAGGGCCACTTTGGTTTTGTGGATCTTTTCCGAGACAATGACGGCGTAGGCGGCGATGAAGATGGTGGTGGCGATCCAGAACATGGCAATTTCTACTCGGCGTTGTGGTCCAGGAGGCAGCGGGCGGCCAGGTGTTTGAGGGCGGTGCGGCGGGCCAGTTCCCCGACCAGCCGGCCGCCGTCGTCGAGCACGGGCAGGATGTTGACCCCGCGTTCGGCGAACAGGGCCTCGGCGGCCAGGAACGGGTCGTCCGGGCGCAGGGCGATGAACTCCTTGGTCATGAAGGCCGAGGCCGGCAGGGACCGGCAGGCGGCAAAGGCGTGGCGGATGATGGCCGCGTCGTCGGGCAGGGCCTTGGCCAAGTTGGAGTCGAGATAAAACGGGAGCATGACGCGCAGGATGTCNTAGCTGCTGATGACGCCGAGGAGCTTGTCTTCGGCGTCGACCACGTAGAGCAGCTGGGATTCCATGTCCCGGTAGGCGGCGAGCAGTTCCGAAAACAGGACGTCCGGGCCGATGGTGGCCGGACGCGGGGTCATGAGGTGGCGTATGAGCATGGGGCCTCCTGGAGGGCCGGAATGGGCGNCGGNCCGGGGNCCGNACNCGNCTTGGCANNGNGCNGTAATNGNCNAAATTGTCAAGNAGGNCGCGCGTCGTTCAGCCCAGGACCTCGGGATTCAGGCAAGTGGGNGGCTTGCCCCCAGCCAGCATGGCGAGCAGGTTTTCGGCCGCGAGCCGGGCCATGCCCTCCCGGGCGGTCACCGTGGCCGAGCCGATGTGGGGCGTGACCACGACGTTTTTGCAGTCCCGCAAGCCTTCGGCCAGGCGCGGCTCGAATTCGTAGACGTCCAGGCCGGCGCCGGCCAGTCGGCCTTGGCGTAGGGCCGCAACCAGGGCCACCTCGTCGATGATGGGGCCGCGCCCGGTGTTGACCAGGATGGCCGTGGGCTTCATGGCCGCGAAGGCCACGACGTCGAAGGCGTGGCGGGTCTCGGGCGTGAGCGGGGCATGGATGCTCACGATATCGCTTTGGGCCAGGAAGTCGGGGAACGACAAGCGTTTGGCCCCGAGTTCGCGTTCCAGGGTCGCATTGGGCCGCCGGCCGCCGCAGGTGACCACGGGCATGGAAAAGCCCCGCGACATCAGGGCCATGGCCGTGCCGATGCGTCCGGGACCGAAGATGCCGAGCGTTTTCCCGGTGATCTCCTGGCCGATGAACTGGAGCGGTCCCCAGCCGGACCAGGTACCGGAGCGCATGACCGCGTCCGAGGTGACGATCTGGCGGGCCACGGCGAAGACCAGGGCCCAGGCCAGTTCGGCCGTGGCCGTGGTCAGCACGTCCGGGGTGTTGGAGACCGGGACCCGGCGGCGTGTGGCTTCGGCCACGTCGATGTTGTCGAACCCAACGGCATAATTGGCATAGCCGCGAAGGCGCGGGGCCGCGGCGAAAAAGCCGGCGTCCACCTTGTCCGTCAGCAGGCCGAGCACGCCGTCGGCGTCGGCGCATCGGGCCAGCAGTTCGTCGCGGGTCAGGGGCCGGTCGTCCGGGTTGACCCAGACGTCGCAGTGTTCGCGCAGCAAGGCCAGACCGACCTCGGGAATCATCCGGGTCACCACCACCTTGGGACGATGGGTCATGGGCATTTCCTCCAGGGAGTCGCGGGCCTGGCCGGTCCGGGCGCGGCCCGCAGCCTCGTACCGGCATCGCATGCCTTGACAGCGGTTTCAAGAGGGGCGAGAAAAATACGATGGAGTGAAATTCATGACGGCCGGGTGGCTATTTATTTCCAAAATTGAGCAAAGAAACTCTTTACAACGGGCCCGGAAAGATTAAATCTACAATCGAAGGCAGCCCAAAAGGGCGAACCGCAGCAGGAGGATCGCCGCGACGCAGTCCAACTCCCATACCTGGCGAAGCGAGTCGCCGCGACACGACGGCTAGAGTCTGACGCCCTGGCCGGAAAGGCGAAAGGGCTTCCCCGATCGCCGCAAAACGCGGGCGCGGCCCGGTGCCAACCGGAGTCGACCGACGCGAAAAAGACGTAGGGTGGTAGGCAACACAAGCGGCAACATGCAAACGGTTTCTGTCTTGGAGGATTCGCGCCAACGGACGAGCACATTCCATACCTGGCGAATCGAGTCGCCGCGAAGTGAGGCTCCGGGCAGGGTGTCCGGGCCGAAAAGGCGAAAGGGCTTCTCCGATCGCCGCAAAACGCGGGCGCGGCCGGCANTGAGCCGGNACAAGCCGACGCGATGACAAGGGTGGATGGCCCAGGCCACACGGGAACGAATCAACATGACCCGAGCGGGAGGTACCCCGCCAATGGGCAAGTAACGAGCGTCAGCCGGTGACAATTNTGTCGCCAGCAGCGGTCCCAGGTTCNTCCCGGGGCCCGACGGGTGAAAGGATGGTCCCTTTCACCGGACCCTTCGGGCGCGAGGCCCGGCCGCAATGACCGGACAAGGACGCCTTGAAGCGAATGGAGCGGAAATCAGGTGGTTGCGGCCACTTGATGNAACCAAAGAAATACGACCTCGCCTGGCCCTATCGAGGGTCGGGCGAGGTTTTTTGTCCTGTGGAGGATTGACGACGTCATGACCAGTCAGATCAAGACCGCCCTGCTGTTGGGGCTGTTGACCGTGCTCATCCTGGCCGTGGGCCAGGCTCTGGGCGGTCGCGGCGGCCTGGTGATCGCCTTTGTCTTCGCCATGCTCATGAACGTGGGCAGCTACTGGTTTTCCGACAAGATCGTGCTGTCCATGTACGGGGCCCAGGAACTGGCCCCGGGCGATGCGCCGGCCCTGCACACCATGGTCGAGGAACTGGCCCGGAACGCCGGCATCCCCAAGCCGCGCGTCATGATCGTGCCCCAGGAGGCTCCCAATGCCTTTGCCACGGGCCGCAATCCCGAACACGGCGTGGTGGCCGTGACCGAGGGCATTTTGCGCGTGCTGTCGCCCGAGGAACTGCGGGGCGTACTCGCCCACGAGATCGGGCATATCCGCAACCGTGACATTCTGGTCCAATCCATCGCGGCGGTGCTTGGCGGGGTGGTCATGATGCTGGCCAACATGGCCCAATGGGCGGCGATTTTCGGCGGCGGCTCCCGCGACAACGAGGAAGGGGGCGGACCTGGGCTTTTGGGCGGCCTGCTCGTGGCCATTCTGGCGCCCATCGCGGCGAGCCTCATCCAAATGGCCATTTCCCGGTCCCGGGAATACCTGGCCGATGCCACCGGGGCTCAAATTTCCGGCGCACCCCTCGCCCTGGCCGGGGCGCTCGGCAAGCTCGACGCCTATGCCCGGCAGATCCCCATGCAGGCCAATCCGGCCACGGAAAACATGTTCATCGTGAATCCGTTTTCCGGGATGTCCATGGCGTCGCTTTTTTCGACCCATCCTTCCACCGAGGACCGCATCCGCCGGCTGCGCCAGATGGCCGGGGCCTAGGGCGAATTATGAAAAACGTCGTGCGCGCCATCCTGGTGGCCGGCTGGGTTTTCTCCCTGGCCGTGGTCGTATACCTGTCCCTGCAACCCGGAATCGAGCTGCCCGGTGCCTTTTGGAACGCGGACAAGCTCTACCACATGCTGGCGTACGGCGGGCTCGGCGGATTGGCCGTGTGGGCCTTTGCCCCCGGACGTGGCCGGATCGTGGCCTTCTGCCTGATCCCCTTTGGCGGGATTGTGGAGTGGCTGCAATCGTTCGTGCCGGGCCGGGAGGCCAGCATGGGCGATGCCGTGGCCAATACCCTGGGAGTGTTCGTAGGCATCTGGCTGGCCGAGGCGATCGGCCGCCGTCTGTTCAGGCCCCAGGAACCCACTGCCGGAGAGCCGAACTAGCGCCTCCCCTGGCCGGTCGCCTCGGCAGGCACCGGCGCATTGCCTTTTCCCGAAAATCACACCCAAAAGCGCCCGTTCTTCTCTGGGAGAACGGGCGCTTTTGGGTGCGGAGCAAGTCCCGCCGCTCAGCGCACGACGACCACGGTGCAGGGTGCGATCTGGACGAGCCGGGTGGACACGCTGCCGAGGAGGAGATTTTGGACTTCATCCTTGCCCCGGCTGCCGAGGATGATTTCGTCGCACTGTTCTTGACGGGCAATCCGGGCAATAGTTTCGGCCGGCCGGCCGGCCTCGATACGGGTTCGGATGGCCAGGCCGCGCTGCTGGGCCACTTCCTCGGCCTCGGCCAGGATTTTTTGAGGTTCGCGCATGATGGCCGCGAAAGTCTGCTGGCAATCCGTGCCGGTGCAATCGAAAAAAGCCAGGGCCTCCACTGCGGTCACGGCCAGTACGTCGGCCCCCCGGCCGGCTTCGTCCAGGGCCCGGTCCAAAGCCCGAAAGGATGTTTTGGAGCCGTCCAGGCAGACAAGGCATTTTTTCATGGCGGACCTCCGGGAGCAAGATGCTTGTCGGCGCTATTCCACGTGCAGGACCACGGCAAAGGCATTGAACATGGCCCAGAGCTTTTGCCCCTCGGACAGGTTGAGCTCCTTGGTGCTTTTGGTGGTGATCAGGGCGCACAACCGGGTGCCGTCGGACAGGGCGACAATGACTTCGGAGGTGAGTTCGCCGGCGCGTACGAGCTCCACTTCGCCGAGAAAGCGGTTGGAAGCCGTGGCTCGGGGCATTTCCTCACAGGCCTCAAGCACCACCCAGGGGGCCTTGATCTCGGCCGTGACAAAGCTGCCTTCGGTCACGCCGAGGTTCTTGAGGCTTTCGTTGGTGATGATGGAGGAGACGGCATGGCCGCCGAGGCTTTCCACCACCACGACCGACTGGATATCGCCCTTTTGCACCTGGGCCACCCGGCCGAAAAAGGCGTTTCGGGCACTGGTGCGGCGGGTTTCCCGGGTCAGGACCTGGCGTTCGACCTTGCGGCGCTGCTCCTCGGGTAAGTGGAGGAAGGCGGCCGTGAGGTCGGCGGTGGAATGGCCGAGGATACGTTGCACCACGGGCAGGGGCACGTCGTCACGCAGCAGTTCCACGGCCCGGGAGCGCCGGATGGTGCTCGGGTTGACGAGTTCCTTGGTGAAGCCGCATTCCTCGGCTCGTTCGTAGAATTTGCGGCGCACATGGCCTTGGTCCAGCCGGAAAAGACCGCCGCGCAGGGAGGCGTAGGCGGGTTCGGAAAAAACCGCGGCCAGGGCCTCGCCGAGTTCGGCCGGGATCTGGACTTCCCGGCCTTCGCCGTCTCCGGCGCCGAGCATGACCGAGAGGTTGTCCAGGTCGATGTCCGTCTTGTCGTTCAGGGCCAGCACCTCGCCAAGCCGGGCACCGGTGTGGCGCAGCATGAGATAGATCAGGCGCACCCGATTGCGGGAACACGGCCACCAATCGGGTCGACCGGCCCGCTCAGGCCAGGCCGGTAAAAGGCATCGGCCAGGCCTGTCAGTTCCAACGTATCGAGAAATTTGACATCCTCGGGCACCGAAAGATCGGGGCCGCCGAAACGGTTTGCCCCGCTCTCGCGGGCGGGACGCTTGACATCCTCCATAACAGGAAACCCCCCTACGCTCGTGGACGGACACAGTAATTCCCGTAGGCAACGGGAAAGGTCAACAAGACTCCGGATTACGCTTGCCTGGTCCACGGGTTTCCAGCCCCCGCTGCAATCACTTCCAGTTCCACCAGCACGTCCACTGGGGCAGGCGGGGGCGACCTCGGACGCAGGAACCGGGCCGGGAAAGGGGGCGTGAAATAGCTGGCATAGACTTCCGTTGATGGCGCGAAAAAGCGTTCATATCCTTGATAAACAGGGTGCTTTTCACCACGTCGGTCAGATCGAGCCCGGCGGCGTTGAGGATGGCGCGGACATTTTTGATGGATTGGTGCATTTGCTGGGCCGCGGTTTCCCCGGCGATGCTGCCGGTGGCCGGATCAATGGGAGTCTGGCCGGAAACAAACAGCAGATCGCCGGCCCAGACCCCAACCGAATAGGGCCCGATGGCCTTGGGAGCAGCCTCGGTGACAATGATGGCTTTTTCCATTTGAGATCCTCCAAGGCGCTGAGTGTGCTTTGCCTTGGGCAAGGCGTCAACTGTTAGCAGCCTTTTGGCGACCGCGGATGGGTAAAAAATTCACAGCATCCATTCCCTGTCGAACAAAAAAAAACCGGGGCCCGAAGGCCCCGGTTGACGCGTCGAGGAATCAATAAGGCAATTAGAACTTGTAGGTCAGACCGAAAGCACACTTCCAAGCATCAGCAGTGGTGTGATGCCCGTACCAGACGTGCTTCTGGAAGTCACCGTGCGCCCAACCGGTTTCGACAACGGCAGCCAGGTTTTCATAAATCTGGTACTTGGTGTCGAAGTTGACGGCGTACAGGGATTCGTTCCAGGTCAGGTCACGACCCAGGCTGAAGTAGTTCAGACCATCGGTGCTGTTGAGCATGTAGTTGCGGATGGCCATGGGGGAGTTGGTACCACGAACGTAGGTGAAGGTCAGGCGATGGGTCAGCTTCTCGATGAACGAGATCTTGTCCAAAGAAGCGCCGATACCCATGTTACCGGTGGGGCTCACGAACATGTTGGCGCCACCGTGGTTCAGTTCCTGGCCGTTGTCGAACAGGAAGCTGTTGCCCGGACCCCAAGCGGAACGCACGTAAGGCATACGCTCGGAACCGTTGCCCGTGGACTTGTCTTCACCGGTGGACCACCACGCGAAGACCTGCGGGGTCACGACATCGAGGCCGGTGTACTCGGCGCCGAAGTCGACGAACCAACCGTGACGCTTGTCGGACTTGCGGTCGGCCATGGCGCCGGCACCGTAGATCACGTCAGCGTAGAAGCGGATCGGATCAAGAGCGGTCACTTCGAACGCGCCACCAACCCAGTAGAAGGCGTTCTGGTTGTTGCGCCACTTGCCATGACGGGTGGCGTTGAGGGTCCCCGCGGGGCCGCCGTTGAGGGCGGTAGCAGCGGAGATCAGGGTGTTGGCATAGGTGTTGCCTTCATCCTGATAGCGGTCCGTGGTGTCCTTCCAGCTGCCGTAAGCCACATCGCGGCCGGCAACGGCGATGGTACCCCACGGGGTGACCTTGAAGCCGTCAACGGTGATGGGCAGGGCCAGGAAGTACGCATCGAGGTTCTGGGCGTAGGTCTTGCCAGTGGCACGCAGCGGCCATTCGAGGTGACAGTCGCTGCTGTTCTGGATGAGACCGGCCGAACCGGGTCCAACATGCGACAGGGTGTCAGGAATGATGGGGGCGTGATGGGTCAGAAGCCGCCATCAAATGGTCGGCTGAAACACCGGGGCTGGCGTTTGAACATGGCGCTTGGCGGCAGAAGCCCAGCAGGCTGCAGACCCGGCAAGTGAATGCTGGACATCGCTGTCAGGCACTTGAACGCAGGTAGGCCAGGTAGACTCTTGGACGTCTGGTTCGAGGGTTGGCGGCCGTGAAGGTGGGCCATGTCCCCAGGTATCTTCCACCTTGAGCCCAAACGGAAATTCACGGCCTCGCTTGGGCCAGCCAAAGTCGCTGCGCTAGACGAGGCGTGTCGCCAAACCTGCGAAGTTTTCTCCTTGGCTTAACCGGAGCGGTTCGCACCCCGTGAAGTTAGCGGTTGCGCATGAAGCAAACCGTAAATATCGGGCATCGGCGCGGTCATTTTGNNCTCGGTGGGCTGCCTCGGCGCTGGCGAGTGCCGNCCAGGACCATCACGGCNGTCAAAGCGAGAACGATAAACTTTCTCATTGTTACCTTCCTCCTAAAGAGCAATGAACAGACAGGGCCTCGACGCGTCGCAAGCTTCCGGAGGCTAACCCGGATGCTATGCTGATGCACCTATAAACCGGTCNGGGAAGGACAGGCAAGGAGAAAAAGATGAATTTTTTTTAATAAAGGAAGGACATCACCCCGGCAGGAATCCTACGGGGCCGCATTTGTTTGCCGCATGGGTTGGCTGTGATGCCGACAGTCGCCTTCCGCGCGTCCAGCCTGCCAGAATGTTTGAGAAANNCNGCAGGGTGAACGNTTGNGGAAAACTTCAGTCACAAAACTGTAAAGAGACTCACACTGAATTGTCAAGAACCGAGTTGCTCTGGGGGGTGTTTTTTTTGCCAGGTCACCGCAAAACCGGGAGCTTCGGTCCGGAGGTTGAAACGCCTTTCTGTGTTTCTATGTCTAATATATTTATTTTTTTGAATATAACTGAGATGAGAAAAATGACATCCGCCAGGGCTCCGGCGCTAAAGGATTTGCGACCCGAACCGAAAAGAGGGGTACGGAACCGTGCGCCCGGCTGGATGCCGGGCTGCCACGCCGCCAGGGAGGGAGGCGCATGGCTCAGATCTATTCGCTGGAAGCCCATAGGCAGGAGAAGGAACGGCAGCGAGCGGGACCCCATGGTCCGGCCCTGCGACGACCGAACCTGAGTGACCGGGAATTGTGGACGCGGGACTATCGAGAGACGGATAATGTCGTGTTCGCCATCCTCAAAATNAAGGAGATCCTCGACTACCATCTCTATTATGATGATGTCTGGCCCTATCTGCTCCTGTCGTTCATGGAGGCCGTGCACAATCTCAAGCAGGGGGACGATGTCGATTTGCCCGGGACCGGGGCGTCGCTCAAGGATTACGTCCTGTCGGCCATGTCCCAGGACAACAAGCGCGACTTGTCCATGGTCTTGCTTTTGATCGAACTGATGGAAAAATCGCCGAATTACCGGGGGACGACCAACACCCCCTGACCGGCACGTTCACGCGCCGGCGCGAAAGGCGGGGCGCGTTGCCAATCCAAGTCTCTTGGCGACGTTCCCCCGCCCGGGACGTTCTGGAAAACCTTCCCGAAAAATTTCCGACAAGCCTCCGTCCCCGCACGGCGCGGCCGGGGCGGACGTGGGCGATCCACCCTAGACCAGGCAGCACTCGTGGTAATAGTTCACGATGTCCTGCTTGGACAACATGGTCTCGATCTCGTCCGGCCGGTCTTGGGACACCACGGGCAGTTCGTCGATCTGGAGCCGCGACATGATGTTGAGCGCGGTCTCCAGGCTATCGCCCGGCCGCACCCGGGCCACCTCCGACGTGGCCACGTCCTTGGCCACCACCAGATCGCGCAGGTTGTCGTCGAACAACACTTCCCGGATGTCGTTGATGGACAGGATACCTGTCATCTTGCCGGCCCTATCGACCACCGGGAAATACGACTCCGTGGAGCTGGTCACGGCCTTGACCAGGGCCTGGAAGGGCATGTTCTCGGCAATGACGCTGACCGGCTTTTTGCGGGCCGCGTCGCGCACCGTCATCCGGTCGAGCAGGCCCCGGGCGAATTCCCCGATATGGGCCGGCGAGGCGAGCCGGTTGAGCATCTGCTTTTCATAAAGCGTCACCTTGGCCAGCAGCAGAAACGAGATGGTCGAGACAAGCATCAGCGGCACGAGGAGCGTGTAGCTCGAACTCATCTCGCAAGCCATGATGACCGACGAGATGGGCACCTTGGCCACGCCGGCGAAAAAACCGCCCATGCCCACGAGCACAAAGGCGTTGGGATGGACGACGATGGTCGGGAAAAGCGCATGCCCCAGCGTACCGAACGCCCCCCCGAGCATGCCCCCGATAAAGACCGAAGGCCCGAACACGCCCCCTGACCCGCCCGAACTGATGGTGAACGAGGTGGCGACGATCTTGAGAAAGACCAGGACGGCCATGGTCTCCCAGAGCATTTTGCCTTCCAGGGCGGCCTGTATCCAGACGTAGCCACCGTCGATGACCTCGGGATAAACCCAGGCCACGCAGCCCATGAGCAGTCCGCCGATGGCCGGTTTGAACAGGCGCGGNATGGGCAGGGGCTTAAAGAAATGGTCGCGCAGACCGTAAAAGGTTTTGATGTAGAAATAGCCCACCGCCGCGCACAACACCCCGAAGAGGGCGTAGGGCAGCAATTCGCCCGGGAGGCTGAAATTGACCGGACCCGGGGAAAACAGCGCCTGGCGACCGAAAACCTGGGAAAAGACGGCATGGGCCATGATGGCCGACATGATGCAGGGCAGGATGGCCTCGAACTCGTATTCCGTGTCCCGGTAGAGCACCCCGGGCACGAACAAGGCCGCGCCAAGGGGCGCCTGGAAAATGGCGCCGATGCCGCCGGCCGCCCCGGCCAGCAGCAGAATGCGCCGTTCCGACGGCTTGAGCCCAAGCATCGAGGCCAGGATGGAGCCGAAGCCCGAGCCGATCTGGGCGATGGGGCCTTCCTTGCCGGCCGAGCCGCCGGAACCGATGGTCAGGGCCGAGGCGATGAGCTTGACCAGGGGCGCCCGGCGCCGCACGTAGCCGCCGCGCAAGTGGAAGGATTCGATCATGGCGTCGGTGCCGTGACCCTCGGCCTCGGGCGCCACCAGAAAGACGAGCAGGCCCGAAGCCAGCCCGCCGAGACCGGCGATGGGGATAATGAGCCAGCTCACCTGGGGGGCGCGCAGCCCCCGGACGGCCGCCTGGGGATCGATGCCCTGACGCAGCCAGGCCATGGGGATCTCGACCAGGTATTTAAGGGTGTGCAGCAGCAGAAAGTCGAAAAAAACAGCCCCGAGTCCGGCCACCACACCCACGACCGCGCTTAACACCAGCCAGCGCGCATGGCGCGGCCACCGCGAAAAACGCAAACAGCCATTGCCGATGGAACATACGCGCCCCATAATCCTCCCCGATTCGCCGTCGCCTCTTTTCTTCGGGGATAAAACCATATCGCACCGGGATGTTCAACTCCGGGAGGCTGCGCGCCTGGCCTGGCGTCTGGAGCGGACCCCGGTACCGGTATGGGCGTACCGGCACGGAGCGCGTTGGATCGGGCCATCCCGACACGCGGCGCGGTGTTGCGCGAGCCGGGATGCGTCACCCAAAGTGCCTCCATTGCCCTGTCTGACCAATCCAGCGTTTTTCCTGTGACAGGCTAGTGGTGGAAGCAAGACACGCCAAGTCAATTTTGACCCAATATTCGTGTATTGTGTTTCATTTCGTCCCATGCTTCAACTAGCTATAATATTTAAAATAACATAAAATGTGTTCGTCAGCCCGGGATAAGGCGTTGCGGCAAGCGGTCACGGTGGGCCTCTTTTTTCACACCCGCTTGCGGTCAAAAATATGTAACCGATTCATTTTTCATGGTATAATAAGAATGGAGCGAACATTGCTTTTTTTAACCTAACACGAGACACCAACCCCGACGGACAGGGGCGCGTTGCCGGGCAACGCAAGCTCCGGTCGGGGGTGCGGACGCAAGCCTGTGAGAGATCGGTTCAAGGACGCATGCAGCGCCACCCAGTGGAATACAAGGCCGCTGTGGGCCATTTTTCAAACGCTCTAAACGGAGGATTTTATGCCTAAGTTCATCCGGGTCGATATGGGCACCAAGGCCATCACGACCGAAGAATGTCCCGAACTGTACGCCGGCCTGGCCGGTCGTGGTCTGACCTCGACGTTTGTGGCCAACGAAGTCAAACCGACCTGCCATCCGCTGGGCAAGAACAACAAGCTGATCTTCGCCCCCGGTTTCCTCTCCGGCACCAGCGCGGCCAACTCCGGCCGCCTCTCCTGCGGCGCCAAGAGCCCGCTCACCGGTGGTATCAAGGAAAGCAACACCGGCGGCACCTTCGCCCAGAAGATGGCCAAGATGAACATCAAGGCGATCGTGTTCGAAGGGATCCCCGAAGAAGACAAGTACTTCGTCGTCAAGATGACCATGGACAGCGTGACCATCGAAGAAGCTCCGGCCGAGACCATCGGCATGGGCAACTACGAGGCCATCAAGGTCCTGCAGGCCAAATACGGCCCCAAGGTCGGCGTGGCCATCATCGGCCCGGCCGGTGAAATGCGCCTCACCGGTGCCAACATCTCCTTTGCCGATCCCCAGAGCAACATCCGCAGCGCCGGTCGCGGCGGTCTGGGCGCGGTCATGGGCTCCAAGAAGATCAAGGCCATTGTCATCGACGACACCGGCGCTCCCGGTGTGCCCATCGCCGACAAGGAAGCCTTCAAGAGCGCGGCCAAGCGTTTCGCCACCGCCCTGTCGACCCACCCGGTCACGAGCCAGGGTCTGACCAAGTACGGCACCAACATCCTGGTCAACATCCTGAACGAGGCCGGCGGCCTGCCCACCAAGAACTTCCGCAGCGGCCGGAACGAATGGGCCAATAACATCGGCGGCGAGTCCATGACCGCCAACATGGAAGCCCGGGGCGGCAAGCCGACCCACGGTTGCCATGCCGGTTGCATCATCCGCTGCTCCCAGCACTATGTCGATCCGGAAGGCAAGTAC
>JGI20225J20221_1000373_pt3 | contig 78667 bp, 56 predicted proteins | sample BioMet4_FD_20221 | JGI IMG/M metagenome (IMG submission 20221) | reverse complement strand
TGTAACCACTAAAATCCAATTAGAATGAAAAAAGAATTAGAAAAGGTTCCATTTAGGAACAAAGGGGGTAGAATCCCCAAAAGCGACCCGGCTGTTTTTCGCTACACCGTACGGTTCAATGCAGTAGAAAATACCCGTTTTCTATCGCTTTTTGAGCAATCAGGAATGCAAACGAAGGCACATTTTATCGTTGCACGTATTTTTGATGAAGAGTTTAAGGTGATCAAAATAGACAAAAATGCGGTAGATTACTACACTCGTTTAACCACTTTATATGGTCAGTTTAGAAGTGTTGGCGTCAATTATAATCAAGTGGTGAAAGAACTACATAGTAATTTTAGCGAGAAAAAGGCACTGGCTTTTCTCTATAAATTGGAGAGACTAACAGTAGAACTGGTGGAGACGAATCAGAAGATAATAGAACTAACCAAAGCATTTGAAACAAAATGGTTGCAAAAATCAGTGTAGGAAGTTCATTGTTCGGAGCACTCGCTTACAATCAGAACAAGATTGACGAGGGGGAAGGACGGATACTTTGTTCCAACAAAATGGTGGAACGGGAGGATGGCCGTTTTGATATTCATTCCTGTATGGAGGATTTCAACCGACAGCTGCCTAAAGACATCAAGACCGAAAAACCGATTCTTCATATTTCACTAAATCCGCATCCAGATGATGTACTTACGGACAGCCAGCTCACTGCCATTGCAGAAGAATATATGCAGAAAATGGGATATGGGAATCAACCTTACATGGTGTATAAACACGAGGATATAGAAAGGCATCATATACATATCGTATCACTTCGGGTAGATGAAACAGGGAAAAAGATAGATGACAGTAACAACTTTTACAAGAGTAAGAATATCACTCGCGAACTGGAAGATAAATATGGATTACATACAGCCGAGAAAAAGAAACAGACACAAGTGTTTGACTTTAAGAAGGTAAATGCAGATAATGGAAATATCAAAACACAGATAGCCAATGTGATAAAACCGCTGGCAGCTCGTTACCGATTTCAAAGCTTCAATGAATACCGGGCACTTCTTTCACTTTACAATGTGAATGTAGAGGAGGTCAAAGGTGAAGTTCGTGGGCGTGCATATTGCGGGCTTGTCTATTCCGCCACCGATGCTAAAGGAAATAAGATCGGCAATCCACTTAAATCATCACTCTTTGGGAAATCAGTTGGCTATAATGTTATAAATGAAAAACTTGAAAACTCTAAAAATGAGCTAAAAGATAAACGACTTAGGGAACAGACGCGACAACGCATCTGTGGCGCTTTACGTAATAGTCCGGATAGAAAAAGCTTTGAAAAGGAACTTTCCCAACAAGGTATTGATGTTCTGTTTCGGGAGAATGATAGCAAACGCATTTATGGAGTGACTTTTATTGACCACAATAACAGTTGTGTGTTTAATGGTTCCCGATTAGGCAAGGAATTCTCTGCAAACACTTTTGAAGAACGGTTTAACAATCCGGTACCATCCAAAGATATTCCAGCGGATGCTGTTGCTTTACAGGAAGGGTCCTTGCAAGAGTATTTTCACGACGATGGTTTATTAGACGGGGCTTTTGACCTCTTCTCTATGGAGAATCACGGTACCGACCCAGAAGAGGAGCAATTCCGAAGACGGATGCAGAAGAAAAAGAGAAAAGGACGAAAAATGTAATAACTAAAAATAAAGCTACATGCAACAGGAAGATGATTTGAGGGCACTTGCTAAAATAATGGATTTTATGCGTGCCGTAAGTATATTATTTGTAGTGATGAATATCTATTGGTTCTGTTATGAGGCAATTCGTATATGGGGTGTTAATATCGAGGTAGTGGATAAAATTCTGATGAATTTTCATCGAACTGCAGGATTATTTAGCTCCATTGTCTGGACAAAACTTTTTGCCATCCTGCTATTAGGATTATCCTGTTTGGGAACAAAAGGGGTAAAGCAGGAGAAAATAACGTGGAGTAAGATTTGGACGTATATGGGAACAGGCTTTGTCTTTTTCTTTCTAAACTGGTGGATATTGGCTCTGCCATTAACACTCATAGCTAACACAGCATTGTACATATTTTCAATGGCTGTAGGTTATATCTGTCTTTTGATGGCAGGACTTTACATGAGTCGACTATTGAAAAATAATTTAATGGACGATATTTTCAACACAGAGAACGAATCTTTTATGCAGGAGACCCGGTTGATGGAGAATGAATATTCCGTTAATTTGCCTACACGGTTCTATTACAAGAAGAAATGGAATGATGGGTGGATAAATGTGGTGAATCCATTCCGCGCCACCATTGTACTCGGTACACCTGGTTCGGGAAAATCTTATGCAGTGGTGAATAATTATATCAAACAGCAAATCGAAAAGGGATTTTCAATGTATATCTATGATTTCAAGTTTGATGACCTTTCAACTATAGCTTATAACCATCTATTGACGCATCAGGAAGCCTATAAAGTGGTACCGAAATTTTATGTGATTAACTTTGATGATCCACAACGTAGTCACCGATGTAATCCTATCAATCCAGAATTTATGACGGATATATCCGATGCTTATGAAAGTGCCTATACGATAATGTTAAACCTGAATAAAACGTGGATCCAGAAACAAGGAGACTTTTTTGTCGAATCACCTATTATTCTATTAGCATCTATTATTTGGTATTTGAAGATTTATGAGAATGGCAAGTATTGTACTTTTCCACATGCTATTGAGTTTCTTTGTAAACGTTACGAGGATATTTTCCCAATTCTCACCTCTTATTCGGAATTGGAGAACTATCTTTCTCCCTTTATGGATGCTTGGCATGGTGGAGCAGCTGACCAGCTGCAGGGACAAATAGCTTCCGCCAAAATACCACTTTCAAGAATGATTTCACCGCAGCTTTATTGGGTTATGAGTGGGGATGATTTTTCTCTGGATATCAATAATCCGGAAGAACCTAAAATCCTTTGTGTAGGTAATAATCCAGACCGTCAGAATATTTATTCAGCGGCATTAGGATTGTACAACAGTCGTATTGTGAAACTGATAAACAAGAAAGGTCAGTTAAAAAGTTCGGTGATTATTGATGAGTTACCGACAATCTATTTTCGTGGGTTAGATAATTTGATAGCTACAGCTCGAAGTAATAAAGTGGCTGTCTGTTTAGGCTTTCAAGATTATAGTCAGCTTACACGTGACTATGGAGATAAGGAGAGCAAAGTAATTCAAAATACAGTAGGTAATATCTTTAGCGGACAAGTGGTTGGCGATACAGCCAAAATACTCTCTGAACGTTTTGGCAAAGTGCTTCAAAAGCGGCAGTCTATGACCATTAACCGTAATGATAAATCCACTTCCATTTCTACTCAAATGGATAGTTTGATTCCCGCTAGCAAGATTTCAAATCTTACGCAGGGAATGTTTGTTGGTGCTGTATCCGACAACTTTGACGAGCGTATCGAACAGAAGATTTTCCACGCTGAGATAGTGGTGGATAATGCCAAAGTTTCGGCTGAGACCAAGACTTATCAGAAAATTCCCAATATTGCTGATTTCCTCGCTCCTGACGGTTCTGATGCTATGCAGCAACAAATCCAACTCAACTATGATTGTATAAAACAAGAAGTAAAAGAAATAGTTGATGCAGAAATCACCCGCATCAAATCAGATCCAAACCTCAAATCTTTAATAAAGTGATTAAAATTACATATCGAACAGTCTTTCCATTGGAGTAACAGTAAACTTTCCATCGATTGAATCTTTTGCCTTACTGCCAAAAGCATCATAATGATCGTAAACTTTATCGAGTATGTTGATAAAATAATCTGTTCTACTGAAAAGAGCGGTGAAGGTATCCTCTCTTAATTATCTTTACTACAAGATGTTGTAGTAAAACAAATACTGCATATCAAGAATGTTATGAAAACCGTTTTGGAATTTTTTGTACCATAATAATATTATAGAATGAATTATTGCGGAAAATGTAGGATTATACAGTGAAGTCTTTCTGTATTGTAAAAACAAAGAAGCAGAATGTTGCCATCCTGCTTCTAATTGCATTGCTTAAAAAAATGATCAGTTGTGCTTTTGCTCAAAAAGATGCTTTAGTTTTTCTACACTCAATACATTATCCCTTTTTCTGTGTATCATTGAGTGACAATTTGGACATAGTGGTCGTAAATCTTTGATAGGGTCAACAACATATTCACCACCTCGCTGCGAAATCGGAACTATATGATGGACTTCTATAAATCCCTTCCCTAATTCACCATACTCTTTTTCAAAATCTATTCCGCAAACAACGCATTTACAATCGTAATGTTTGATACAAGCCTTTCTTGCTTCCGAATCTCTTTCGTACTTTACTCCAGAATAGTCCTTCTCTGTGCCTTCTGTAAAAGAATGCAGGTCGTTTTCGTCACTATCCGATTCTTCTTTAGGTCTAAGGTCCTGGATATTGATTCCATGTTTCTGCGTATAAAATCTAATGTAAGCATCAAGACTTTGAGATGAAATGTAGCCAAAAGGATCAGCTAAAATCTCATCATCAGAATGAATTTTGGATGCGCAAGCCAGTAACTCTGCCATAGAGTAGATGTCATCATAGATGCAAACGACATCAGTACTTATGTGTTTTCTTAATAATGCCGGCAGTTGCTTCTCTGTTGCACTAATTAAGTAATTAAGCATGTTACCTTTTTTTCCTTCTACTGTTCTTAAGTAGGAACGGAACTCTTTATGAATGTTCTTTTGTTCTTCTGTGAGCATTATCCGTTATTCCTCTTGATTATTATATAATAAAGCACATCTTCGTTGGTTTTGAACACTCTGACATTTTCATCCAATGTATCGAGATTCATGTAAGTACTCAAAGATTTCCAACCTCCACTAATTCCATGGTCTGGACGAATTTCTACGGAATCACCGGCTTCATTAACGATTCTAAGCCAGCGGTGGTGATCTGCATCAATGTCTGAATGTTCTGTGTCAACTTCCAGAACTCTCATTATCAAATTATCTGTGTATTTGTCAGCTTTGTCTTTATCATTGAAGTTCATGCAGATATGCGTATAGCTATTAAACCTTTCGTTTATGCATTTACGGCGCGGAGAATCCAACTGAAGAGTAATATTTTCTATTTTAAAACCAAATAACTTTTTCATTTCTTCAATTAGATACACAAACATAAGACTTGACAGCGCACTATTTACATACATGTCACTGAAGGTGATATCCACATGCTTTCCTCTTAATATAGAAGCCAAAAGATCAATGTCTGATTGCTTAAGAACTCCTGGTGCAATAGCTTGTGAGAAATAATTACCTACACAGAATGCTGTAGCCGTAGTTATACCCTCTCTGACAATTTCCGAAGGAGATGCAGTGTAAGTTGGCTTTACTTCTTCTATAAAATCGACTTTCTCACAATCAACAAAGAGATAAATACAATCCGTACCCCATTTGTTTGAGAATGACAAAACATTATCTTGATCAGTAAAATATCGTCTTTGCTTATTAGCTGTTTCAACAATTAAAGCCGTTTTCATTTTACCCATATCGTAAATTAATTCGATATCACAATCTGGAAATTTGTTTTGTAAATCAATAAAGGGCAATTTGTCTCCTAATGTCAGGTGGTATTCTGGGTGATATTCAACTTTTATAGAGATCTTTATACCATTTTCTAATGCTCGTCGTATTATTCTGCCCATCTCTGAACGAACACTACACCAGTCTGTTATAGCATAATCGCTAGTATTATCTGACACACAGAATGTAATAGCTGAAGTATCAGATGAACTTACTGCCTGTAGAGCGATTGATTTCAATGGTTGATATGCCACTTTCGCATTAGGACTTTCTGCCTTCACATTACTTGGAATACTGATAGCTTTGTTCTTTTGTCTATTGAGCCAATCTAATGCTTTAGCCTTTGAAAGCTTATTTGAATAGCGGTAATTGTTTCGGTCTACAAGGCACTTAGCACATGCGCCACCATCTTCTTCACAATGACAAGGACTATCTTCCAAATCTTTTTTTGCAATGTCGAAAATCTCCTGACAATCTGTTGGATTGGTCAGTTTTAGAGAATATCCACATCCTCCTTTTGCTGTATCATAAATAAATAGAACCCATGACTTGAGTTCTTGCTTAATGCCAAAATCAATCTCACCTTCTTCAATACCTTCGCTTTTAGCTAATGCTCTAGTGATAACTACACCCATTGAGAATGTTAATTGCTCATCATTCTCATAATCTTTAGAACCGACATCCTTCAAAAATCTTAATACAGAGTAGCAAGTTTGATGACGACTGGTAAATACAACATGTCGAGCAATATCAACATTGTTGGCATCACAGCTGTTGCCCCAAAGACGATTATGCCCCGGTTTAACAGCGGGGGGTATAGTAGCTTCCGAAGAATCCATTGCATATTCAACAGCAGCACGACCACATCGCTTGCAAAATGCAAATCCATGACCGCTTCCAACATTATAAAAAAGAATATTGCCGGCTTCACCACTACTCGTGATTTCGCACATATTTACTTTGGTAGGTTTGGTCCAATCTGTTTTAAGTAATACAGGGCGAATATCATAAAATTTTTTTTCTGTCTTTTCTTCACGTGAACTATCAACATTCTGATCTGTGCGGAATCCTATAGGTTCATAAGCACGTGTATATGAACCATTGTCTTTGTCAATAATGCTATGATATGGATTGTTACAAACAGGGCATATCTTCTTTTCATCCAAATTGCTTGAATAGTCCGTATGTCCACAGTGTGTACAATGATAAATTGCTCGTGTTTGAGTGGCTTCATTATATGCTCCAAACAAAACAATACCGGCAGACACATAGTTTTTCTCGTTGACTACAACTGTTTGTTCAGGTGCATATTCATTGAGAGCCGTATGTATATCTCGGCTTGCAGATGTAGACCTACGAATTTCTGCAATTTCCTTACGGACTTTTTTCAAATCTGTTTCGATATAAAACTTTTCAGATGGAGTTTTAGCTGATTCTATTTCATTCTGAAGTTTTTCAGCCTTAGTATATAGCTTATTCAACTTAAAGAATTGGTCTCTATCTGTAAAGTCAAAGGTTACAACACCTGTTGGCATATTAGCATTTGGAATAAATTGATGCTCTGAGAGATAGTTCAACAAACCCTCTTGCTTACATTTCTTTATCTGGTTGCTGATTGCCATCTGGCGCTTTACATCATCTGGATATTGATCAAATACATCATCAAGTTCCTTTATTACAGCATTGTATTTATCATGTATATCTGTAATGATTTTAAGGGTTACATCTATTGTGAAACGGACATTATAACCAAATACGGAATGGAACTTGCATTCTTCTGCTTTATTTGTGCTCATAGCATTCAAAAATTCTACAAACGAATCATATGTGTTTAACATAAATTCATCAACAGACATTGTTGCTTGTATGCCTACACCGTTATCGCAAATAAATTGTCGGAAGAAGAACGAGTTAACATGTCGCTGAATAATCGTCTGGCTTTCGCGTACTTTAATCATATGATTTGTTGCTTGCAAAGCCCACATAGGATTAGCAAACGCATATTGACCAACTGGAGTATTGTTGCACAGAGAGAATGCAATGGCTTTGCTCTGTCCTTTTCGACCTGCTCGACCAACACGCTGTAAATAGTTGGCAGCTGTTGGAGGTATCGTATCCATTAATACGACATCAATATCTCCAATATCAACGCCCATTTCCATGGTTGTGGAACAATGTAGAACATTTATTGCCGGATTCGTTTGACTAAATGCTTTAGTGTACTCTCTTAATATTTTCTTTGATTGCTGAGCAGAATGTTCTGCAGCGATATATGCTGGAGACTTTTTATAAGCGTATTTATGGCGGTCACTCCATAGACCAAGTTGAGATAGGTATTTTACGTTTTCATCCGACTTAATCCAAGATTGTACCAATTCATTATTTGTAGGTCTTTCTGGCATCTTTATATCTGTAGCTGCGCAATGATATTTTTCAAATAGTTTTCTTGAAATTTCTCCGTCAATAAGAGGACTATATCCACAGAATAAAGTATCTAATAATTTTTTAGTTACAGGACATTCCCAAGCACTCTTTGTACGTTTAATAGTACAAGTTTTGTTTGCTTCTTCACTTGACAAGTCAAGGAAATAGCATCCTACATATCTATTATCTGAATAATATTTTGTATTATTGTAGCCTTCGCTATCATCAGCTTTGACTTTTGTAAGAACTTTATTTTTAACAAGTTGAGCCCATGCATTATTTAAAATGTGTTGGATAAGTCGAGCTTGTTTTTGAAGTTTATCAATCGAATCTATTCCCAGTCCTACACATAATAACACAACCATACGTGGCTGCTGAGTAGAAAGGCTTCCATCATCTTTCATCTTTAACGATGGCCAATGCGTAACCTTATCTTGTGGATCATCCGGACCTGCGATAGGCGTACTTAGATTTGAATCTCTGACATACTTACGTTCTCCATCAATGAGAGGCTGAATATGATTACCCATTCTGACAAAATAGTCGAGAAGTAATTTAAGATAGTCACGCCAATCTTGATCTTTGATATCAAGACCATGTGCATCAACATAATCTATTAGGGAAGATGGCATTTTAATTTGATTCAATGCCGGATATTCTAATGTGGCAAGACCCATTGTCTCAATATTAGTCTCGTACAAAGGCTTACGACCAATAAAGTTACGTATCAACGCCGCTTTATAAGCTTGTTTGTCAGGTGCGCCATCCGTTACTGTAATGTGTTCAAAAATGCTTCTATCGAAAATGCTATCACAAATTTTTTCCAAACTGATATTTTCACTTTGAGCATTCTTACTCATTAACTGTTTGTGCATGGCAAGAACGGCAGCTCTTGTTGCGTTATCCATTCCATCAAGATTTATACAATTTAGAGATACTTCTTCACCACCTCTATCAGCTAACAACTGCATTGTCCTTTCTCTACTTTGAATTCGTTCAACATTAATATTGAACGTTTTTGCTGAGATTGCAGTTCCTTGTCGACTATCAGTAAAAGCAATATATTTTCCCCAACTACGACCATCCGGTGCGCATTCATGAAGGAATACAGGGGCAATAGTTTGATTGATAAAGTTTATTGGAATACGGAAATGTTTGAGATTAAGCCGTTTACCCTTAGCTAATCTTCCGCAAGATGGGCAATACGAATGTCCGTCATCTTTTCTGACTTCAACCCATTTGCCTTCTCTACCAGGACAGACTTCAAATATACTACTTTGATTCTTGTGGATAAGATTAACGGTTTCAACATGAGCTTTACCAACCGGATTGAAGAACTTCTCTTTCTCATAAGGCAATAGAAAGAATGTATTCGGTTGACCATTGCTGTTTTGTTCTTCATCTTCTTCCTGCTCAGGAGTGAGGTCGATGGAAAAATAATCATCAGAACTTCTTCCATCTTCACAAGGGGATATTTTGTGTGATTGAGAGTCGCTTGAACCCATAAGTACAAATCCACCACAACGTTTACATTGCACGATTTCCAGCAAAGGAACACCGCACTTTGGGCATGTTGCAGATTTATATGTAGTAAGATGTCCGTAAAGAGTTCTACTTGAATTCTTACAGTTATCATTAGCACAAGCATAAAGACCGCTTATTGCACGCATAAAGAAATGAGCACGTAAAGATAGAACAGATGCTTTCCCCTGAGATAATTCACAGAGACTATCCAATAATTCCAATGCTGGAATCAACAAGTACGGTTGTTCAGGATGGAGCCATTCCCACATTTGCCGCAAGTTCATACCTGCAACCTCATTTATTTTCTTTCGTAAGCTAACGACACTGTTGACTGAAGGCAATCCTTTTTCATTTAAAGTCTTGCTTAACAAATCTTCATCTAACGAAGGGATGAGTCTATTACCACCAATAACTTTTATCTGTGATGTCGGTTGACCTGTAACCGTTGAAATAAATTCAGCCAAAGATTTAGAACCTTCTTCTCCTCCGATAGTTGCCGAAGTACAAGCAAATCGAACATCTTCTGCCTTTACTTGGAAGGCTTCAAGAATACGTTTTATCTGATAAGCAAGTTCAATAGCTGCAGAGCCTGAATAGCTATGTGCTTCATCTATTACAATCCAGCGTAATTTCCCTGCTGATTCATGTAGCATTTCCTGGTCCTTCTGCCTTACGAGTATGTATTCAAGCATACTTGGGTTGGTTAACAAAATCTGTGGACGGGTTCCGGTATGTTTCGTATCTCGGATTTCATCTCTTGTGATAACTTCATTATTCAAAACTTCATCTCTGCCATCTGCCCTATATTCAGGCGTATCGCCATTGTAAACAGCAAACTTCAAACCTATTGCTGCACAATAAGAAGAAAGACGCTTTTTCTGATCTTCCATTAGCGCATTAAGCGGATAGAGGAATATGGCTTGAATGGAATTTGTATTTTCCTCCTCATAAAGGTCACTGAGAACCGGATACATAAAACACTCCGTTTTACCAGAGCCTGTGCCACTAGTAACCACTATGCTTTTGTTATCAGACAGAGCTTTCCAGCTTTCAGCCTGATGTTTATAAGGCTTATGTACTGCTCCAATTCCTAATTTGTTGATTACATCCTTATTCAAAGAATTTCTCCATTCTTGATTGTGAGTGGGCTCCCAACCAAAGGTACTTTGAAAAACAGGTTCAGCAAGCAATGGCTCATCTTTTAGCAATTGTTCTATCGCCTGACGCATTGGGTGACTGCCTGGAGTCCACAAAGATAACAGCGCTAAGCGCATGTTCTCTTCTGTTTCATTATATATGTTTACGAACTTCATATTTACTATCTGCTATTTTATTGTTTAATGCTACAAGAAATTTCTCATTGCAGGATTTAATGCAATATATTATACTTCTTCTTATTTCTTCTGATTGAGAGAAGAGATCCACTGATTTTTTATAATGGGCTAATACAGCGTTTACACGCTTGTACATCCATTGTTCATTAATAGTGCCTGGTTCATTATATTGCGTAAAGAACATTCCAGTTGCTTCATTAATATAATCTTGATTGGAATCAATATACAGGATAGAGTCATTGTCCATACGGTAAACTTCATTTGGATTCATAATAATAGAGCTTGCAATTGAAATGATAATTTCATTTGCATCTGAACCGTAAGAGTCAACCATTGATGATATACACAATTGTTCCATCCATTTAATGAACGATGTTAAAACATCACATAAACAAGTTCCTATATATTTACTATATTCATTTTCATCGTTTAGGGCACCAAGATATAGAGCCATACTTTCACCTTGTAACAATGCCCATTTGATATAAATATTGCGTATTACAGCGTTATTTATATCGCCAACAAATTTATTGATAGTCAACATGACACCTTTGAGGTAAGGGCTGAGCCAATACCATTGAAAAGCCAAGTCATTGCTTATGGATTTTAACTGTTCTGACAGAGTGTCTCGTTCTTCATTATCAGAGTATTGCGCATAGAGTTGGAAAGCCAAACAGAGAAGTGAGTCCGCATTTTGGGCTACACAATATAATTCTAATAGAGAACTTGCCGGAATATCTTCTTTCTGTACGCAATTAAACCATCCGATGATTCTTTGCCACAATTCATCACCTAAGGTTGAATGTTGTAAATTCTCTGAAATCGTAGCAATGGCTATTTCGCGATTATTTGCTCTGTATTCGCTATCAATTTCTCTTGTAAGATCGACTAATGCAGGACAAATTCTGCCACGAGTACGTCCAATCAAAATTGTCTTTTCCCATGAACGAATAGCCTCTGGTAGAATATAACCGTTTTCCTCGTCATAGGTCATAACAATTGGATCGAGAGCCGGATCTTCAAGTTTGAGCAGTTTCAAAGCCCCCTTGAAGTCTAACAGCTTTTTCCCTTTTGTTGTGATAACTATTTTACCATCAGTCAATTGCTTAGGACGGAAAGGCGAATCCTTAATCTCAAAGCTTAGCTTTTGGTAGTCACTGGTAATAAATGTTACGGGAATTATAGCGTTGAGCATATTCTGAGATGTACGCTCCAGCATAGCTCGTATGATTTCACGCGAGCCAAATAAAGTTAGCAGATTGCCTTCATAAGGTATCGCTTTTATTTTTGTGCCATTCTCTACAATATAGAGTTTGTCGGATAGCCATCTTAACTCTCGTTTGATATTTCCAAATGTAAACTCCTTAACATCTTGACCAACCAAGTGATACAGGTATTTATCTAAGTCTGTATATGGGATCCAGCTATCTGATGAGACAGGATTACAATCAAGATTGATAATAGAAAATTCTTTAAATGGAGCTTTAATGGATAGCGTGAACTGATTACGGCTGTTACCTTCTGGTATAAAGATAAAAAGAATCTTATTCTTATTTGAGCAGTTCTCCTTCTTTATTTCCCAAATGTCATTGGCTTTTTTTGTACCTTCGTTTGTCATTACACGACCATGTGGCCATGTGATAATGATTTGGCATTTTTCACTGTCTGCGTTTTGAAGGCTAATAGTTAATCCATCTCCTATGTTAATTAGGCGTATTGGCGTTACGAAATGTCCATTGCAGTCTACTGCTCTTGCATAGATTTCGCCATAAGATGGTGTATCATCCCATCTGTCTTGCCATTTGTTTCGATACTGGATATTCGCATTACTGATGGATTTTGTTCCATCTTCGGTATCGAAGTTAAGCTTATATCGGCATTGCTTGGTATCATATAATGATTCTTCCACGTCTGGTTGGTATACAGGATGAGTTATCAGCTCAGTCCAATACATTGGGGCATTCATCCCAAATGTGATAATCCCGTCAATGCCTTTAACTGTTATATCATCTTTGAAATCAGTAGGTATAGAGATACCTCTAATCGTATTATCTCCCCATGTGAATCTTTCTATTTCATATTGTAGTTCATCGTCAACATTCCATCCTTCCGGAATCAATAGTAAAGATTGTTGTTTGCCTATATGGTTTCCCAACTCATACTTTCCATCTTTGTTGCGATAGAGAATATGAGGAACGGTCATGTCTAAGTCACCATTGATATATGGCTCTTCATTCTCGTTAAGGATGAGTGATATTTTGTCTCCCGAATAATAAGGGTGCTTGCTAACTACTGCGTAACGACAGAAATTATGGACATAATCGAAGGTATCAACTGCCTTCCCATTGACTCTGACCTGAATTGAAAAGAATGGTAGATTATTTAAGCCTTCATCTTCAAGGAATGCAGCAGGCAATCGCTGACCTCCTTTTAGAACATATTTCGTATAAATCTTATGTTCTACTGTGCCCACTCTGAATTCCCAATCTAATGAGAATGGATGGAGTTGACGTTGGCGTCTTTTCTCTTGTTTTGCTAATTCCTTCAGATATACAAACCAACTGTCATATTCATTGGCGCAATAGAAAGGCATAAGCATATATTGCTCAGTTTCAATGCCGACAATCATTTGGTCGCAATAATCCTTAAGACATTGACTTTGTGAAGCTACTAAGCCTAAATTCAATTCATCGAAATCTATTCTTCTGTTAACCAGACCACGAGTAAATCTATCCCAAAGAGAATTTGTTACATCAGCTGTTACAAGTTTCATGGGAAGACCGCCTTGATAGAACATTGAATTTAAAGGGTCAGCACGACCTCCGTCATACTGTTCTATTTTTAGCATCTTTGCGCCTTTCCGAGCCTTGTCATAGAAATCTTCGCAAAAGTTAACGCTTTTTCTTGTTGATTCTAAAGCATCGTAAACCATTTGTTTACTATGTTTCCCATCAACATATTTTCTATGCCAAAACTCAGCAAAAAAGAGTGTACATTCCCTACGAAATGCATTAAAGGGTTCATCAGATATGAAATGTGTCCGCTTTTCTAGAATCTCACGCAGTTCCTTATACTCATCATCTGTGATTTTCAATTTCCACAGAGGAAGAGGACAACTTTCAAGATTTCGTTTTTCTAATATAGAATCAAAGTAACTCATTATTTATTCTTTTTGTACAAAAGTAAGCTGTAACAGTGCAGCATTTCTGCACTGTTACAGCTTTTTCCTTATATAGCTATTCTTCTGTAGTAAAATCAAGGCCTAACTGAGATGCTGATTCTTTCACGCTCTTGATTATTGCAGAGTTTTCTGTTAAAGGATTACCTCCCGTATTCTTGGCTGTGAACTTTATCTCAATCTTTAGATTGTTGTTTTTCAATGTGTTTATGAAACTACTAAATAGCTGAGAGTAATTCTCCAAAGGTACTTCTCCACTGATTGTTACTTTGCGATAAGTCTTGGTAGATGGAGTTTCCGGAATATCATTGGAGCCAGACGGAGTTTCTGGTGTAGCTGGTGTCGTTGTTCTGGGATTGCCATTTGGTTGATCATTATCATTGCCAGGCGTTTGACTACCACATTGTGGTTCCTGTTTAACAGATGGATCAACCAACCAATAATCTTCACTGGTTACATCCAAAAAAGGAACGGTCTTTTCATTATATATTCTACTATAATGACCAGCTGAGCCTACGGCTATATTAAAGGTTCCATTGTTGCAGTAACGGTTAACAGTCTCTTCTATAGCTTTAGCTCCTGTTATCATAGGTTTGTCATCAAAGCGAAGGAAGGCTTCATAAAGTTCCTTTACTTGGATAGGATGATTTTTTTCTGGCAACATATTGATTTTGTCCAGCAAATTGCGCCCTATGGCTTTTATAATCCATTCCTCTTCTATGACTTCACTCATAAGATTCTGCCGAATCTGCGAAGAGAAATCTGTTGCATAATTCTTCAACTCATAGCTCTCTATACCATTCATTGCTGAATACTTAACTACAACATTATATGCACGTATCAGAGCTTCATCCACCTGCTTTTCGTACTCACGCTTACGATTTTGAATCTCCATATTTTGGTCTTTTTCTAAACGTCCTGAATACTCGCTGAGTATCTTGTTACATGCTAGATAATCTTGAAGTTTGCCGGTTAACGCACCTCTTCCAGCTTCAGAGCATACAAGATAGAAAATAGTATTTCGCATTATTCTGTCACTATTACCTCTATTCAACGCAATCTTTTTGATAGCTCTTTCCAAAATTAATGAGCTTCCGCCACCTGTAGGCATAGCATATTGGGGATGCATAATAATGAGAGTAAGCGTCTTCTGTTCTGGAACATCGCTTGTCGGGCTGATAAGAACGTTTAGTTCATGAACATAGGAAACAGAAGATTTTAATCTTCTTAGGATTTCAGAATCTGTTTCTTCCTGCTTAATTTCAGACTTGGCTTGAGATAATAGGATGTTAATATTGGCTTTTGATTCAAACCAGTAAGTTGCCGTTCCCACTTTAGCCGAATGTAGGTAGTGAGCGACCTGTTCCAGTCTGTTGAGGGAGCCATCCACATCATTATGATTAAAGGCTTTTGGACGTAGAACGCATAGTTTAAGTTGCTTGATATCCAGACCTTTGTTTTGTTTTGCACCTATTGATGCCATCAGTAGAGTCGTTGCTATTCCTTGGGTAAGACGGTATTGCCCGACATTACCTTGCAACTCCTGGTCATCTATCTTTCGTGAATTGCTTGCTGAACTGTATACATCAGCTAACATCACTGCTTCCCACTGACTACCCATCAAATTTGTGATAGTTCCGGTTAATGAACCTAAATTTTCAAGATATACATCGGAAGTATGTATTAAGGCTTGTGAACTGACAAGTGAATCTTTGCGCTTCCATAGATCTTGCACAATAGAAGCTAACAGTCGCAACACACCACGGGTTCGCTGGAAACGTGAATCGCTTCCCCAACGCTGGCGAAACATCTCTATTAACTCTGGATGGAAAGGATAGGATTTTTTTATCTTGTTGGCATATTCCATTTTGTCACAGTATTCCGGCAGGTCGTTTCTGCGATTGTGGAACATATCCTTATATCGTTTGGCTACAAGGTCTACGACCTGCTCGTTATTAATTTGTTCAAACAGTCTGCGACGAACAACCTCGTAAACTTCTTCATCATCGACAGGTTTAACATTGGCACCAATTCGTACAATGCGTTCTTGTAATGAATCCAAAATCTCTTGACCAATTTGTGAGTCGGAAACTTCTGTTTTACTTGCAGGTAGTGTTGCAATCAACACGCAACGTGATACACTTGACACCACCTCTGTAAGTGTCTGAATAAAACTGTTTGTTTGGTTATAGAGATTTCCTCCACCAACTTCCTTTGCAGAAGCCTTTACACAATAATCTGCCAACTCGTCTATCAGAATAAGTGAAGTACCCGCTTTCTCTATGATGGGTTTCATTATAGTTGATGTAGGAGCTATACGCTCTTCATCATTCTGCTTAACCTTTTTATAGCCTTCTACACCTCCTAATTGATAGGCTATTTCACCCCAAAGTGTATTGATAGTTATACCCTCAGACGTTATTCTACCTTGTGAAACGTCGGTCGTATTGTTGGTGAATACAGCTACCTTTGCACCCTCAAAGTTTGGCTTTACTCCATCTTGTAGAATGTTGGCACAAGATTCAGATTCCAACAACTTGGCTCCACTCTTTATTATATGATAGATTGAAATAAGAGTATGGGTTTTACCACCACCAAATCCTGTTTGAAGCGAAATAACTCTGTTTTCGGTTTCTTCTCCATTAAGAGCTCTTACCACACGATTGGCTATATCTCTCAATCCGGCTGTAACGTATGTTTTGGCAAAGAATGTGGTTGGATTATTATAAACTTCAGGACCTGCCCCTAAAGCTACCTCGTTCAGATTTGCGGCAAATAGAGATTCATCGAGGACTCCATTGCGAATATCGTAATGGGGCAAGCAATTTTGGAACCATGGCATTATAGGTGAGGCATCGTCTAAAATATTTGTATTGGCTGGACTTGATGTTACGGTTGTTACAGCTATAGGTGCTACGGCAGCCGGCGAATATGTACGTTTAGTCCTTAAGCGGTCTATTTCTTGTCTGAGATCGTTCATACTGAGCATGTTTGCAATCATAATCATATTACTGAATGCACGTTCCTTTTCATCGTCCGTCAATGGCGTAAAGTGCTGACACTTGTTGCGTGCTTCCTGGAGTTCACGCATACAGTTGTCAAAGGTGAATGTTTTCTGTTTGTCACTTAATTCCTCAGTCAATTCGTCTCTAAACTTACTGGCAAGAAACGATAGATTATGATAGTCAATTCGTAGTATTGGTTCCACTCCTTGTTGCTGGGCTTGATTCCATAAATCTTGTTTTTGAGCTGTCAAGCGTTGAAAGAACATGCCTTCCCATGGTTCTCCAGGGAAATGTTTATTCAATACGTTTACCAAAAATGGACGCATAGCATCGAGAAATACTCCGAGTGCCTGAAATATATTTTCGTTATTCATAATGTATAATTTTTAATCGTCGTTATACTTCAAAAAGAAGTCCTTGCTTGTATTGTGGGTCATCATTACAATGTTGACGCAAATCTTCTGCATTTTGCAATAGACTTTGTACTTGTTTGAAGTCATCATTTGCCGGTAACAACTCTTTGAGTGTTGCAAGCAATCGCCATAGCGGAGAATTACTTTCGGGAGCAATGTCACGGACAAACTTTAATATCTTAGCACGATCACTCTCTTTGTATAATAGAATAGCTCGATGTGCTTGTTCTATTAAGGAATCTGTAGGGCGACTTCCTTCTATAGAGGAACCTCCTATGTGCTCATCAGCCATCGCTATGTGCATCTTCTTGCCTTCAAGAATGAGCAAACGTTTTTGTTTGATTTCATTGATGTTCACATTTACTCCAACTCGGGTAAATTTAGTTGCATCATCAAAATCAGTTTCTCCTACACCATTGAGTTGAAGCCATCCAATATAGAACTTGGTGAAGTCATCTCCTTGTACTCCTTTTAGCAAGGCATTGAAAGCTGCATTTCGCGCCATCTCCAGCAATTCAGCAACTGAAACTTGGCTACCATCGGATTTCTCTACGGATTTGTATTTTCCAAATTCACTTACGGCTTGACCAAAACATGCAGTAAGAAGATCAACTCCACGAAAACCTAATTCGTAGAGAGATTCCACTTCTTCAGTGACCTTATGTTCAATATCATTTTTTACCTCTTTATAATCACCATAGCCTTGACGCTCAGAAGGACGACATGCTACGGTTACCGATGATTCCAATGTTGCCATATCTGCCTTTAAAGCAATACTTACCTCAGTATCCATAGGCCATGATCCAGTAATATTCATTCTTGCATTCAAGATTGAATTACATAGAGTTGTCCAAGCTTCAGTACTTTGATGTGCAAACATTATGCTTACCACATCTGTAGTTTGACTTTCTATTGCATCAAAGATTGCAGTTAGTTTCCGCTCAAAATGTTTTTTTGCTAAATTTTCGCTATTACCATGATGATGTTTTAATGCAGTACATTCTTCCTGTTTCGGCGTTTTAGGAGTAGAAAAAACCATCTCAAAATCATTATTTAGTATTGACTTTAACCAAACATAGAAAAAATCAGATAAGTCTGCATATGCAATTGCATCATAATATGGAGGGTCTGTTATTACAGCAGTTAATGATTTACTATCAAATTGATTTTTGTCTCCGCTTATTACATTATTGAAAATTGATGCAAACGAAGTCTCACTTTCTAAAAAAGAAATAATTGCCTCTAATTGTCCAAAACAAGCTCCTGACAAATCTGAAAAGGGATTCATTTCAGGATAATCAAATACCATCGGAATTGCCTGCCTACCAAATGGATGTTCAACTGTTTCCTGTAATTTATGCCAAACGCCGAAAGATGTGTTTCTACAAAGAATCTTATCAAAAAGAATAGCCATATAAGTCTTTATTACAGCCATATAGACTTTATTCTCCTTTGAACTACAAATACTTGAAATATTTTCTTTTAGTTTTGAAAGAAATACACTCTGTCTTTTTGAGAAAAGACCATCAAATGAGTCAATACCCCAGCCTGGCGTATTGAAATTTCTAACATTCCCGACCTCCAATTTTTCTTTCGGCAAAGATTTGCTCCTTGAAATATTCGATAATTGTTTTAAATCTTCATTATTAGCAATTCTATATGATCTTTTGGGGCCATCTTCAATTACAGCTAATAACCTTTCTTTAATAGGGGCTGAGTTGAACTGTCTTTTCACTTCCGATATGTTTGTAACATTACCACAACAGGGACAAGTAATATTACCATGATGATTCCACCCTTCAATGGTACAATCACCATTCTTTATTTCAAAGTCAATTTTATTACCATGAACTATAGGGCTTAAGTAAACCCAGTCTTTAGCCTTTGCTGTTCTACGTTTAGATATATAGAATTGTTTAAGCATCGGTATTTCTGCTTGGCAACTTGGATTTGAACATTTTGCAATTCTTGCCCAATAATATATAAGAGGTACATTGCCTGAAGTGCTTACATATAAATCTGCACAATCATTTTCAGTTTTTACGATGATTTTTTTTGCAAAAAATTCTACATCAAAACTTAATCGATTTGGTATACGGTAGCCCATAGAATCATGAATAATATTTCTGTTCGACTCTTGAATCATTTTTATACCGTCATCACCATATTTAGCTTTGAATTCAGTTTCGCTGTAAACAATTGGTTTGCCATATTTCTGTGGAAATTCAGCCGAACCTTTCTCTATAATATGAGCAACGGGGTTAATATCGTTCCCATAGCTACGACAACCTAAACGTGCTGCTTCTAAGGGAATTGCTCCGCCTCCGGCAAAAGGATCAAATACAGAAGGCATATTGGATTGAAAATTTTCAATTACATTCTGTAACTCCTGTTCTAAATCATCTACTTCAGCACTTTCTTGATGCCTATCTACGACAGAGTAAAGTCTGTCTTCGGCCGCTTTAATTGCATTGAAAGCATCGTCAAATTGCTTATGTAATGTTTCATAGCCCATTTCTAGATGTTTTTCGGAATTATAGGCAACCCAAATGAGTTCACGAGCCATTCGCAAAATGCGAGGATTATTCTTATTTTCCCATTTAATGAGTGAACTATCAGATAATTGTTCTTTTGGAGTAGTTGTTTTGCCATTCTTCATATTTTCCTGGCACTTTCCGGAGAATTTACCAATAAACATCATTAATCGATTACGAAGATTATCCTCCATTGGATCAATAACCGCTGTATAAGGAATATCCTTGTATGGTTCGTATTCTAATCTGATTATGTCATTATCTTTTGGACATAAAATTGCTTGAATAGCATCTTTGAATGCTTGTGGGCAATTTTCGTCTAATGGATCGGGAACGAGACTTGCAAATGCAATAGCACGACATACCGGCAATGGACGACGAGCCCACCACAAGTGTAGCGTTGAGATATGACCGTGACGTATTGACTTGTCACGTACACTCTCTGCTGATATTTCTTTGATAGGTAATGCTACCTCTATCAATTTCTTTGCTTTCATATATTTTTGTTTTTTATTTTTCTATTTTGGTTTGCCATTCTTTGAGTGACAAGTAGAACTGCACACCTTTAGTCTGCTTTTCAAAAGTCATTTTACGAGCCGGGTCGTTAATGATATTTAATACAGGGGTAGAGCTGCAATTAGTTACAATGTAAAGCCATGCTTTTGTTCCTAACTGAGCAAGACGATTCATCTCATTCTCACTGAGCATAACGCCATCTGTTGCAGCACGACCTTTTACTTCTATATATCTTTTGGTTCCATCAGGAGCTATACTTCTTATATCGTAGCCAACATTATCTTTAGATAAGTCTTCGGCTTTCCTGCCCATTCTGGATTCATATTCCATAACATGATTCATCGCTACTGCTTCCACTTCATCATCTCGGCTCATGCCATAATTCTTTTTGTATTCCATTTGATTTAATGGCACTACATAAGCACACCCAAAAACTTCAGGAGCAACAGCATATAACTCCACCATGTTATTCATTTGCTCCATACGCTCTTTCTTACGTATTTTTAGAGCCTGTAAACGTGCTTCCTTTGTTTGGAGTTTTACTTTTATTTTCTCGTCATCAGAGAAAAGCAAATAATTCTGGAGTTCATTTATCTCTCCTTGAACATCTATAATAATTTGCTGAAAAGCTGTCTGCAAATAATCGCGTCTGCTTTCTGTATCTTCTTTCACCTTACGTTTGGTATCAGCCAACAATGGTTCCGTTTGATTTTCGTAAGCCCATTCTACCACTTCATCCTCTGTTGCAGGTGATGGAGGAGTTATTTCCTTAGCAAAATCAGTAGGTGGACATAAGTCCAACAACTTAGCGGGAGATGTGCGATTGAAAGCATTGTCTTCTTTTTGGCAGATTAGTGTAAGTAGCTCATTAGCCACATTAGAATCTCCATTTTGGCTTATACGATTATCTAATATCTTATTCTTGACGAAGTATGCAAAATAAGGATCTTTGTCTTCCGGAGAAACAAGAACAGTTCCCTTAAGCATCTCATTTCTAAACTCATCACGGACTGCATCTACTAAGCAATCAAACAAGGGATTACCCGGATTAATATAGTGTGCTCTACCGTACATAGCCGTCGAATTTTCATATTCCAGATACTTGTGCTTATCAAAGAAGAAAAACACCTGAGTCAAATTATTGGCATAGATACGGTATTCTTCCTTTAATCTTTTGACCAATACATCAGGTACGTAGGTTATTTTGAAAATACCTTCATTCACTTCATCGTATTTGCCTCCAAGGTATTTGAAAGCACGTTCAAAGAATTGACGGATGTAAATAGGCTGTAAACGACGTTCGTCACTGTTCTCCTTTAATAGGCGTGCATCGTTGTAGTTTACTGTGGTATGAGCTATAGTTTTATCTTGGTCGCTTATGGATTTCTTAAACAAATCACTTAGTTCCTTGTCATCTTTATCAATAAATCTGTCAAGTTCACTCTCTTGTCCATTCAATACGGATGAAATAATGTTATCAAGTGATACGCCTTTCAGCACATCTTGAATTACATCATATACACGGTCATCACCCAACTGCTCGCGAATAATATCAAGTTTAGAAAGAAGTTTCTTTAATACTTGACCTTCACGAGTATTGCTTGCTACCATATTGAACACCAGCACATCTGACTTCTGACCATATCTGTGAATACGTCCCATTCTTTGTTCCAGTCTGTTTGGATTCCATGGAATATCCCAGTTAATAAGGAGTCTACAGAATTGAAGGTTGATACCTTCACTTGCTGCATCTGTACAAATTAGAATTTGAACATCCGGAGTCATGAACTTGCATTGCGATTCACGACGTTCATCAACAGACATACCACCATGAATAGTTGCAATGTTATAGCCATTGTTGCTCAAACGTTCCTGCAAATAGAGCAGCGTGTCCTTGTGCTCGGTGAAAATGACCAGTTTCTCTCCATTGATTATGCCCTGCGACGTAAGTAGCTTCTTAAGTTCCACATATTTTTGTTCTTCTTTCTGCTGACAATACAGGGTATTAGCCATTTCATAGAGAGATTTTACCTCACCGGCTTCTGCCTTTATTTCAGAAGGACTTTTAGAAGTAGTAAACAGCTTCAGCTTTTTGGGGTCTGCCATGATATTGTCAAGAGCATCCCTTTCGTCATCATCCAATTCATCCAGATCGTCGATGTTTGACACTTCAAGTTCGTCGAATTTAACGCGCTGTTTCCAAAGAGATGGATTTTTATCGAGCTCATCTGCGAGTCCCTGCAATGTAAGCCACCTCTTATGAAGCGTATTACGAATGGCATATATAGAACTAACTAATCGACGTTGCATCACTTGAAGAGCCAAAGATACATGTATGTTCTTTGTCTCTACCGCTTCTTCTTTTCGAATAGTCAAATAATGCGTAACTGCGTCATAGAGCCGTTTCTCATCATAAGTGAGATTATATGATGTTGTTTTTGTATGGCGTTCCTTATATAAAGGTTGACCATCCCAATCCTTCATATTTTCTTTTAGTCGACGTATGAAGAACTTGTTTATACCGTTTTGGCTGAGTTCACGTACTCGTTCTGTAGCAAGATCTGCTGTTGCAAAAATATCTTCATCAAGCAATTGGAGCAATCGCTTAAAGGTATCTTTGCGTCCTCTATGGGGAGTAGCTGTTAAAAGCAGTAAATGCTCACATTGTTTTGACAGGATGTGAGCAGCTTCATAACGTCTGGACTTATATATTTTCTCTCCATATTCATAAGCAGAGAGTTTGTGAGCTTCATCAAAGATGATTATGTCCCATGTTGTTTTAGACAATACTTGCAAAATATCATCACGACTGATAAAGTCAATAGAAGCCACAATATGATTATTGGTTTGGAAAACCGTAGGTTCTGAAGAAAAAACATTTCTGTTCACCAGTTTGAATGGGATATTGAACTTTACCCCCATCTCATCTTCTTGCCATTGTTTGGTAAGACCACCTGGAGTAACAATAAGAATACGTTCAACTATGCGACGCATCAATAGTTCTTTGAAGAGCAATCCTGTCATGATGGTTTTACCTGCGCCAGTATCATCAGCAAGCAGAAAACGTATTCTGGGCTGAGGAAGCAGAAACTTATATACAGCTTCTACCTGATGTGGTAGAGGGTCCACTACACTACAGTTGATGGCAAATAGCGGATCAAATTGATAAGCAGAATTGATTCGTTCTGCCTCTGCGAACAAAACAAATCTCTCAGGGTTACCTTTGAAATTGAATTGTCCATCAGATGTAAGTACTTCCAAAGCCTCAATTTGCTGTTCGTCAAGAATCTTTGAAGAACGTTTGTTTGTATTCACACCCGTATAGCTCAAAGAATACTTTGAACCCAATTTCTTGATTTTGTCAACAATGACAGCCTCAGAAGGAGTCAAATTTTTGATAATATTACCGACTTCTACCATGTTACAAGGCTATCAAATCGTTTGCTCTTTAGGAACTTTAATATATACATCCTCTTCTTTCGATGAGTGAAGTAGGTCCTTTACGTTCATTTCCAGTACACGAGCAATTTCAAGCAGAGTTTCTAATCCTGGTTGGGCATTGTTAGTACACCATTTTGAAACAGTAGCAGGGTCTTTATGCAGCTGTTCCGCCAGCCATTTATTAGTTCTTTTCTTTTCGGCTAGCACAATTTTTAATCTATTAATATCTTTCACCTCTAAACAATTTTTATTGCGTTTAATGCAAAGATAATGGTGAAAATATAAAAAGAACTAGAAAAAGAGGACATTTTTAATATATTGGCAAAAAAAATGAATATGATTGTATTTTCAGCCCATTCTTTTATGAGAATGGGCTGAAAATACTTCTAAACTTGATCTCCTTTATCCATCTTTTTTACTAGGTTATCTATGAGACTATTCAAAAAAACAGTTCTGTCTTTCTTTCTGTTTTTAAGTGATAGGTAAGTACGGTAATAATCACCCAATTCTACTTTGAAAGCAACTTCTAAATAACTCATAATTTCTTTAATGTCAGCATTCCCATTATTAATAGAGCCTTTTGCATAAATAGCATAACCCAATTCAACAGCAGCACTTTTTGTATCGGTCCATTTAAAGAGATTTGATGGTAGATTTGCATGAACATGATCTACTGTAACTTGATTGTTCATGCTGTAAATTTTGTTATTTAGATATATCTGCAGCATATCGTTAGAACGAATAGTAGCAATTTTGTGGTCAAAGCAAGTAGAAAATTTAGGATCTCTATCATACGAAATACACTTTAGACACAGATTATTAAAGTCAAAATGATTTCTTACAAAGTAAAGCTTGTCCAGATTGGTTGAGTTGGAACGATAATATTGATAAAAGTCGATATTCTTTTCAAAAAATATTTGAAGCCTTTGGATCTGATCACTATAGTATGATCTCTTGCTATTTACATCACCATAAGGTTGGTTTAATTCAATTGAATATACATTTTGAAAATACATTATTTTACTCAAAATGTCAGGTTTAATTTCCTTGAAGAAATATATTTCATCTTCTTCTTTCAATTCAATATTGGATACCATATCACGCAATTCTTCTAATAATGAATGTAACCCCTTGATAATTGCTCTTAAATTGTCAATGGATAGATTCCAACCCTCAATGTTTGTTCTTTGATTAATAATTTCATCTGAAATCTGAATGATTTTTTCTGTTCTTTTTCTCATGTTTAAAACGTCTATGTTTATACAATTACTTAAAATAAAAAAATATTAAAACCTCTATAAATTGATAAAATGCTTTTTATTAAAGACTGAATTATGATGTAATATTAATACTAATTTTTAAATATTTTAAATGAAAAATATTGCTATATAAAGATATTTACTATATAATATTAAAAAATGGTTGTAAAATGAATGTCAATCAATTTAATATATATAAATCCTAACTATTTATTAGTCATTTGGAGCCAAATAGAGCCAAGTGAAGCCATCACCTTGTAATGTTTAGGATATAACTTAGTGCGCTCGTAGCTTCGCAGACGGTATGCAGATGTATTACATATCAAGAACTGATTATTTATTTAATATGTGAAGTTATGGACGTAATTCCGAAAGACGAACAAGAAGTTTTGCTCGCACAAGAAAAAGGGAGTGACAGTATGAATGTCGTTATAGGACTTGATGAGAATGGTAAGCCTAAAACAGTGGCTCCTAAAGTGAAGAATGAGCCAGAGTTTTTTAAACTCGACAAACACGGTAATGGTTTGGAGAACTTTATGGCAAATTATGTTCGCCAAGCTAAAGATCCTACACATTTTTGCTTTTTCAAAGTTCCTATTGAAAATATTGAGGCTAATGCACANATTCTTTCTGAAATGTCGCAAAAAGGGGATATTGGTAAAGAGTTTCTAAATGATTACCGTGTGGATATTGCACAATTTAAAGTTGCCAAAGAACAAGTGCCAGCAGAAAACAAAGCTGAAGTAGAGCAATCATCAACAGAGACTAAACAGGAGTACAAGCCAATAGATGAAAGCAGTATAGAATGGAAGCAATTGGAAAAATTGGGGGTATCTCGTGATACATTATTAAAAAACGGTTCATTGGATGCAATGCTCAATTGGCGTAAAACACCTGTACTTATTCCTATCTCACCTAAGTTTGATGATATTACCCTGTACACACAGGCTCGGCTCTCTTTTCATGAAACAGCAGATGGTCAGTTAAAGGTTGCTATTCACGCGATTCAAAAGCAACCTGAACTTGACAGGCCTTTTTATGGCAATACCTTCTCCAAAGAGGATAAGAAAAATCTACTTACGAACGGAAATCTAGGCCGGACGGTAGAGCTTAAAATGCCTAATATAGAAAATCCAGTGCGTGCATTTGTCAGTGTGGACAAACTCACCAACGAATTGGTTGCTTTTCGCTCTGATAGGATTCGTATTCCCGATGAGATTAAAGGTGTTAAGCTGAATGATGAGCAGAAGAAAATATTGTCAGAGGGGAAAGCTCTTTATTTGGAAGGGATGACGGCAAAAAGTGGCAATGCATTTAATGCCATGGTGCAGGTTAATGCAGATAAAAGAGGCATTGAATTTCAGTTTGACGGAGCATCTAAACAAAGTCAAAAACAAACACAAAGTCAAGATCCCGGTAATCGCCAGAATCAAAAAGTAGGTGATGTTAAGATTCCGAATAAGTTAGGTGGTGTCGAATTATCCGACAAAGATCAATCAACATTGAAAGAGGGTGGAGTTATCTATGTCAAAGGTTTGGTTGATAAAAAGGGTCAGCAGTACAACGCTTATGTGCAGGTGAACAACGAAAAGGGTAAACTCGATTTCTTCAAATGGAATCCACAGAAAAACCAAACTGTTATCCCCGATAACAATGCTAAAACACAGGTAGCAGTGAATTCGGAAGGTAAAACCAACGAAGCTACCAAACAGAGTAGCGAACCGATAAAAAGCGGGCAGGTGCAGACTACCCGAAAACCGAAACAGGAAATGGAGCAAAAACAGGAGCTTCAGAAGAAATCAAAAGGAGCAAAAGTGTAAACTATGGCAACTATCATCTTTATAACAATAGTTAGCTTGCTTATTCTTGCCAGCATTATCGTATGGGGTAAAACCAACTGGAAAGCTCTTGACGAGTATAATCAACAGTTTTACGAGAATGGTTATCACATCTATTACGACCGTAAGATTATCAGAGAAATCGAAGCCAATGGCTCCAACCACTAAAATCCATTTTATAATGAAACAAAATAATGAACCGATGGAAATGTCCTATTACGGACTTTCGCTGCTCTCATTCCTAAAAGAGAGCCATCCGGACAAAGTAAATGATACTGCTTTTATTGAAGCCCGTGCTAATCTTGCTGCTAAGACTTACGAGAAAGCTTTATTGGATGGCTATGTACAATTGCAAGCTGAAGAAATGGCTAATGAAGTCCTATTCAGTGGACTTCATTTTTCCCGACATGATACCCTTATCAATGTACTTTGGAATGAGTTTTCCGAAGAGGTACCACAAGGTGATGCGCCCGAAATAGCTATCTGTCTGCTTCCTCATTTGAAAGAAGTATTTGAGAAATATCCGCTTTCAGATGATTTTGCCTATACACCCGAATACGAGCAACTTTATACGGAGCTGACCGGTGCTATTCTAATCTATTTTGAGAAGTATGGCATTTAATCGAAAGGCAAAACTCAGGGATAATATCAAGGCCATCAAGACGGTATTCGAGTTAGAGAAAACAAACCGCAAAGCTACTCCCGAAGAACGGGAAGTCTTGGAGCGCTATTGCGGTTTCGGAGGATTGAAATGCATCCTTAATCCAGCCAAATCATTGGCGGATGTTTCTTTGTGGACTAAATCTGATATTGAATTGTTCTCAATGGTAGCTGAGCTTCACAGTATAATTCGTTCTAATACTACCGAACAAGGATACAAACAATATATAGGCAGTTTGAAAAACTCAATACTTACAGCATTCTACACACCGTCGGATGTTGTAAAAGCTCTTTCCGATGCTTTGCATAATAGCGGAATTACACCCCAACGCTTTCTCGATCCATCTGCGGGACAAGGTGCTTTTGTCTCTGCCTTCCAATCGGGTTCTGCTACTATGGATGTGACGAGCTTTGAAAAGGATCAGCTTACAGGTAAGCTTCTTTCTCATCTCTATCCTGATAACAAAGTTCGTATCGAGGGGTTTGAACGTATTGAAAGCAGATACAATAATTATTTTGATGTGGTTAGTTCTAACATCCCCTTTGGTGATGTATCGGCTTTTGATCCTACCTTCATACATAGTACGGACAAGGCACGTCAGCAATCCGCCCGTGCCATTCACAACTACTTCTTTGTAAAGGGACTGGATACACTTCGAGAGGGTGGGGTATTGGCTTTCATCACTTCGCAAGGCGTGATGAACTCGCCACAAAATGTGCCAATACGTCAATTGTTGATGCAGAACAGTGATCTTGTTTCTGCTATCCGTCTGCCCAATAATTTATTTGTTGACAGTGCGAATACCGAGGTAGGCAGTGATTTGATTATCTTACAAAAGAACAGTAACAAGCAGCAACTATCACCTATTGAGCATAAGTTTACAGAATCTCGTCCGTCAGAGAATGGAATAATAACCAACTGCTATTTTGAGGATTACTCACGGATTGTGTATACACAGCATTCTGTGGATACCGACCCTTATGGAAANAAGGAAAAACAAGAGCAAACTGTTCCGAAACAAGAACCGCAACAAACAGCGAAGCCTCAGACCCCACTTGTTACACTCTATGATTTGTTTGGAATGACGGTGGAAGAACGAGTACAAACTAAAAGAACCAAACGAAGCAAATCACAGCAGACATTAAAATCACAGCCATCTTTATTTGATACTAAAAATGCAGATAATGCAGAAAGTGTTGAAAATGCAAAGATTGAAAGTAGAGCTGCTCAACCTGCCAAACCACAATCTCCATCCATCTCAATGGAACCAAGAGACTGGACGCAAGCACTTGAAAGTTTTTATAAAGATGGCTCATTGGTACGAGAGGATAGTGGTCAAATTGGTTATTTGAAAGATCTTCACACTTATGGTGCAACCTTTCATCCGCTTGCATTAAATCCTGTACAGAAAGCCAAGGCTAAACTCTATCTGCAAATTAGGAATAGCTATCAACATCTGTATAACTACGAAGCGAATGAAAGAAAAGAAAACAAGGAGTATCGTGATAGCCTGAATAAATTCTACGATGATTACAAGGCACAGTATGGTTATCTCAACGCAAAGGATAATAGCAAGCTCATAATGATGGATGCTTCAGGCAGAGATATTCTTTCGCTCGAAAGAGTGATTGAAGGTCAGTTTGTCAAGGCAGATATTTTTGGCCATCCAGTTGCCTTTTCTTTGAATGAATTTAATCAAGTAGATACTTCTGAAGAAGCATTATCCGCATCACTCAATAAATTTGGATGGGTAAATATCGAATACATGGCATTGCTTACCGGAGCATCCCCTGATGAAATGGTAGAGGAACTGAAAGGTCGCATCTACTTCAATCCTTTAGCGGGTAATTATGAGATAGCCGACCGCTTCATTGCGGGAAATGTGGTAGAGAAACAAGAGCTGATAGAAAGTTGGTTATTGGATAATCCACATTCCGAACGAGTAGATGAATCACTCAATGCCCTGAAAGAATCAACGCCACGTCCCATCACATTTGATGAACTTGATTTCAACTTTGGTGAGCGTTGGATTCCTACTGGGATCTATTCCCGGTATGCTTCCTATCTTTTCAATACGGACGTGAAGATTTCTTATTCGGAGAGTCTGGATGATTTTTCAGTGAAATGTGATTTTCGCAATGCCAATATCTACGATAAGTTTGCCGTAAAGGGACAACATCGCACGTATGATGGCATTGTTCTGATGAATAACGCCTTGGTGAATACAGTGCCCGACATCACCAAAACGATAATGGTTGGTGATGAAGAGGTGAAGGTGCGTGATAGTGAAGCCATCCAGCTTGCCAACTCTAAAATTGACGAGATAAGAAATGGCTTTACAGATTGGTTGCAAGAACAAAGCCCCGAATTTCAAACTAAACTCACCGACCTCTATAATCGCAAATTCAATTGTTTCGTGCGTCCATCTTATGATGGCACGCACCAGTCTTTCCCCGATTTAGATTTGAAAGCATTGGGTATTCCCGATTTGTACAAGAGTCAAAAAGATGCTATTTGGATGCTCAAACAGAATGCTGGTGGAATCGCCGACCATGAGGTCGGCACGGGCAAAACGCTGATTATGTGCGTAGCTGCCTACGAGATGAAACGATTGGGGTTAGCTAACAAACCAATGATTATCGGACTAAAAGCTAATGTTCACGAGATTGCCCATACTTTTCAAACAGCCTATCCCAATGCTAAAATTCTTTATCCAGGTAAGAATGATTTCACTCCAGCAAAACGTGTCAAACTTTTCAATGACATCAAGAATAACTCTTGGGATGTGATAATCCTGACACACGACCAATTTGGCAAAATACCACAATCACCAGAATTGCAACAGAATATTCTGCAATCGGAATTGGATACGGTGGAGGAGAATCTAGAGGTGCTCCGCTTGCAAGGCAAGGATATATCCCGTGCAATGCTGAAAGGATTGGAGAAACGTAAACAAAACTTGGAGGTGAAACTCGAAACCATTGCTCACTCTATCAAGGAACGAACCGATGATGTGGTGGACTTTAAGATGATGGGGATTGACCACCTTTTTGTGGATGAATCGCATAAATTCAAGAACCTGATGTTTAATACCCGTCATGACCGTGTGGCGGGATTGGGCTCACAAGATGGTAGTCAAAAGGCACTCAATATGCTCTTTGCCCTGCGTACTATCCAAGATAGAACAGGTAAAGATTTAGGTGCTACTTTTTTATCGGGAACCACCATTTCAAACTCTTTGACTGAGTTGTATTTGCTGTTCAAATATCTTCGTCCGAAAGAGTTAGATCGTCAGAATATCAACAGCTTCGATGCATGGGCAGCCATCTTTGCCAAGAAGACCACCGATTTTGAGTTTTCTGTAACCAATCAGATTGTGAATAAAGAACGATTCCGTTATTTCATCAAAGTGCCTGAATTGGCAGCCTTCTATAATGAAATAACCGACTATCGTACAGCGTTGGATGTGGGAGTGGACAGACCTGATAAAAGAGAGATTCTCCATAATATTCCGCCAACACCACAGCAAGAAGAATTTATCGGAAAGCTAATGAAATTTGCAGAGACAGGTGATGCCACTATATTAGGACGTGCACCGCTTTCTGAAACGGAAGAGAAAGCCAAAATGCTTATTGCAACGGATTATGCCCGAAAGATGGCTCTTGACCTTCGGATGATAAGCCGTGATAAATACGAAGATCATCCTGACAACAAAGCTTCCCATTGTGCTGCCAAGATTGCTGAGTATTATAATAAATACGATGCACAAAAAGGTACGCAGTTTGTCTTTTCAGATTTGGGAACTTTCAAGCCTGGAGAATGGAATGTCTATTCTGAAATCAAACGGAAGTTGGTGGAAGACCATCATATTCCGGCACAGGAAGTTCGTTTTATTCAAGAATGTAAAACAGATAAGGCTCGTAAAGATGTGATTACTGCAATGAATGAAGGAAAAGTTCGTGTATTATTCGGCTCTACTGATATGTTGGGAACAGGTGTAAATGCCCAACAAAAGGCTATTGCCATTCATCATCTTGATACACCGTGGAGACCATCAGATTTGGCGCAGCGTGATGGCCGAGCTATTAGAAAAGGCAATGAGGTAGCCAAACTTTATGCGGATAATAAAGTTGATGTGGTGATTTATGCCGTTGAAAAATCGTTAGACAGTTATAAATTTAATCTACTGCACAACAAACAGCTTTTTATCTCGCAGCTCAAGAGTGGTGCAATGGGAGCAAGGACTATTGACGAGGGGACAATGGATGAAAAGTCTGGAATGAATTTTTCTGAATATATGGCTATTCTTTCCGGTAATACTGATTTATTGGATAAAGCCAAAATTGACAAGAAGATTGCTTCATTGGAAAGTGAACGCAAGGCATTCAACAAAAACAAAAGCGGTTCCGTCTGGAAATTGCAGGAGAATACCCGGACGCTTGACCATAATAACGAAATCATTTCCCGAATGACTTTTGATTGGAATGTTTTCAATAACCGTGTAAAAACAGATGCCGATGGCAATAAACTCAATCCGATTAAATTGGACGGTGTAACGAGCTCCGACGTGAAAGCCATCGGCGCAAGATTGCAGCAGATTAATGATAAAGCACGAACTGAAGGCGAATACAAACCTATCGGCGAACTTTATGGCTTCCAACTCCTAGTCAAAACCGAAGCTTCCATGAAGGATGGTTTTGACTTTAAGCAAAACCGGTTCTTTGTCGGTGGAGAGTACAAGTACTCATATAATAACGGCAACATAGCCACCGATCCAAAGTTGGCTTCGTTGAACTTCCTCAATGCACTGGAACGTATTCCAAAGTACATTGAGCAATATCAAACAGCCAATATAAAGTTGGAGCAGGACATACCCGTTTTTCAACAGGTAGTGAATGGAACGTGGAAAAAGGAGGATGAACTCAAAGAGCTAAAATCCGATTTATCCGCCATAGAAAGAAAAATCCAACTCTCGTTAAAGCCGGAACAAGCTCATTCAGAAAATGAGCAGCCTCAAAATGGGAAGGTAACGCTTGCGTCAGATACTCAGACACAAACTGTTTCCTCTACTAATGGACAGCTCCATCCAATTACTTCATTCGGTCACGTCAAACTACGTTCCACGTGATTCGGCGCAATCCAATGGACTGTCAAATGTTGGTGGAGAGAATGGCAGGCAGGCTGTCATACACTCCGGAATGGACGGGGTATCGTTAAATATCAATACAAAAAATTCAAAACGGCAATTACACCTATAAAGTTAGAACCCTCAAAAAAATATTCGAGGGTTCTATTAAAACTTTTATACTGTGACCTTTTTTAATGTAGAAGAAGTTTTTCCAAAATTAATTTCAGAAAAGTCTTTATTAGCCTTTTCCTGTACATCCATATCCTTAGTTTCTAAAATAGCAGACATATACTTTAATTTACGTTTTGTGTTTTCAATTATATCAGCCCATTTCATTACCCATACCTCTATGTTTCTCTTTTTGCTTCTGAAATAAAGATATTGGTTATCTTCTTCACCTTTAATTTGGAACGTTGCATCATCATTAATTTCCGAACTCACCAATAATATCTTAAACTTCATATTTGCAGGTGCTACTGAACTTTTTTCTATTGCTGTAGCATATTTCATGGCCTGTCCCAGTTCTTTCGGACTAATTTTTACCTTTGGAGCTTTTAATTCTACTATTAATACTTCACGTTGCTTATAATCGATTATCTTTTCACTATACATAAATAAATCTGTTATTGATTTTAATGATTTATCTATTGTTGCAAGATTGTCATCCTTTTTTGAGGCTTTATATTCTAGTAGTTCATCGCGAAGATTCTTCAGATTGTGCTCTAGATTCTTATCTGACAATAATCGCGTTGAATCACTATATTCTTCCCCGAAAATCCACAACATTTTCTCTAGAAATTTATGAAGTTCCTTTCTTTCTTTTACGTTCTTTGATATTTCTGAATAAACTAACTTTTCAATAAAATCGATATCCTCCATCTTTCTTGCGACTTTATCTGAAAATTCTATTACATTGTCTAGCTCTGTCTTTTCCAATAAGCTAGAAAACTGAGAAACCATTTTGTTATTCAGTTTTAATATGCTCCTTAATATTTGGTCGAATTCACCATTTGAAATCGTTCTATCAATCAAAGGATAAACTATCTCTCGAAGTTTGTTTTTTTCGTTCAATATATTATACCTATCCTCTACTAGATATGCCAATTTATCAAAAACCATAGTTTTTGATTTAGAACTAGACTTTTCTTTATATGGATAGTATTCGTCTTTTTGTAATTTCTCGATAAAATTGTCAAATTCCTTATTTTTATCCTTAAAAAAAATATTTAATTGATCTTTAATGAAGGCCTTATAATGTTTGACATTTTCATCCATCCCATCCAAATCGATATTTCTATACATATCAGAGGGTAAAGTATCACAGGCTATATAGACGAACCAACCTCCTATCTTTGGACTAAGCCATTCCGCCTCATACTCAAATCCAGTTGCTATTGTTTGAATACCAGCATTTAATGTAGTAAGAAATATTTTTCGTTTGTCTAAATTTTTGATATGAATAAAACTAAATCTAGCTTTATGTTCTTTTCCACTTTTGTCAAAATACGACTTTTGTTCATTTTGTGGCATCCCTATAACAAATTCAGATGGTTGTAAATATTTTCCATTAATATGAAATCTAATTTCATTATTAAATACTTTTAAAGGGTATCGTTCAAATATAGAGTCTTGAATATGATCTTTTAAAAATTTATATATAATTTTTTTCTTTGGTTCTATATCTGTTATTGTTGAATCATATAAATTAAAAATTGTTACTTGATAACAGGTTTTATGCTTTTCTTTTAGGATTTCCTCATTTGTTTCAATATCAACATCCGTAACATTGATATTTTTACCAAAACTATCAAAAGCCAAAGGGATAGTAGCTTTTGAATATGTATCATCTATGTTGGAATATCCGATGGTTTCTATTTCGATGTTTTTCCCAATTTGAAATGCAGCAAAACGTCCAATTCCCTTACCACCGCTTTTATTTGCCGTACCTATATCTAATATTTTTTGATCTAGTTCATTAATATGCACACCCTTACCGTCATCCTTTATTTTAATCTTGTTTATAACTAAAGGTGTTAGTATTGTATCATCTGTATAATGAAGATCTATCCAAATGTTTTTTGCATCTGCTTGTATCGAATTATTGATTAGTTCGCAGAAAGCTGTAAATGTGCTAATGTAATTAGCAAACAACTCATTAACGAGTCTTGAATTTGTAGTAAAAGTTCTTTTCATTGCTTTTTATCTTTCATGTTCGCTTAAAACGCTCACTGCTTTATAAATTTCACTATAAGAATCACGTCCTTGATATTTCTCTGCCAATTTGCAAGCCTTTTCCATCTTACTCTCAGCAATCATATCTTTGACCCATTTATCNTTCTCCATAAANTTACGANTCTTGTCNTATGCTGGNATATAGCGTTTCAAAGCCTTCTCTGTTGCATCGGAATCTTTGAAATGGCGACAGGTATCTTCATAATGTAGNAGAAACCAATATTCAATAGATTGAAGACTATCACAAAGAAGCACATTNTTATTCTTTTCGTAGCGTTTCTTTAAAGNAGCAAGTTTCCTGTTTTCGGCTTCNGANCGTCGGCTAACATCTGCATCGAAAANNCAGATCACAAACACATCCTCTTTTAGCAACTCCTTGATTNTTTTCTCAATCTTTTCAATGCTGTTATTTTCAAACAGACGGGGCGAAATGGAACAGTGGTAGCCNAATAACTTTTTAATATGGCTGAAGTAGAACAATTCGGTCAATCCCTCGCCAACGATGTGAATGACTTGGCGTGTCTCATGTGTATTTCTAAGGTTTCTCATAATTACACATATTAGAGGTTAGGAATTGCTCCAAACTTTCCAAACTTATAAGCTTTCTGCAATGAACTGATACGATTCAATCCTTTGAAATCGGTGAGAGGATAAAGGATAGTAGCACCATCGCGATTCTTTTCAGTAAACCAAACGTTATCTTTACGTAGTAAGTCTTCTTCTGCTAATAAGCCATCATAATGGGTTGTTAATAGCAGTTGCGCTTTATCCGATTCTTTCAAGAAACGTTCAATAATATATTCAATCAATTTTGGATGCAACGAAGATTCTATCTCATCAACAGCTAAAAAAGCGTTGCTAGCAAGGATTTCTTGAATACAGCCGGCTAATCCCATTGTACGGATGGTTCCTTGGGACTCAAAAACTTCAGGAAATTCATAATAGGATTCTTTTCCTTGCGTATCCTTTACTTTATGTTGGAATATAGTGTCTTGTACAACACCTGCTGAAGTGTCTTTTTCTTTTGCAGAAATGTCAGAGATATTGAAATCTGCTTCCTGCAAATAACGTAAGATATATTCCTTTGCTTTTTCTTCTTTAATATGCCTTTCTGCATATCTGTCAAGTGGTAAAGAGGGTGTTATGGCTGGCATAATCTGTTCCTTGAAATAGGAAAGAATGCTTTCTATTTCTGGCACATTCACATTCACCTGCATATAGGCGGCAAAGACCGACATATTAGGCAAGCATTTTAAAGAAATTTCCTCTTTTGCTGCTGCTGTCAACTTTATTTTTGTACCAAACTTAATTGCAGAAACGCCATTCTCTATCGTTCTTTCGAATACAGTAGAAGGCTGCTGGCTTGGATAATATGCCAATGTTTCATTTGCAATATGATTTCTTGTTAAAGAAAGACTATAAATAAACTTTGTTGCCTGTCCTTTTTCGATAACATAAAATGAAAGACTTAGATCCGAAGTTTGATTACTGCAATCCTTATCCATTAAGAAGGGTATAATTCCTGTTTCTTCGCCTTTGTTTGAAGGAACTCTAATCAAGAATTTCTTTATAAAGTCGCAAATCTTGATAAAATTACTTTTACCGGAGGCGTTTGCTCCATAAACAACCGCCAATTTCAGCAAACGTATTCCGGAAGCCACTTCAACAACGTGATATGATTCCATCTCCTTACTTTTATCAGCTTCAAAACTAAAAACTGTTTCGTCTCTGAAAGAAAGTATATTCTTGAATTTTATTTCTGCTATCATAACCTTTAAAACTTGTTTTATGCAAATATAAGAAATATAAATTAAAAATTAATAAATAAGTTTTTAATATTTGCGAATTTATTGCAGAATTATAATTCTAATGATTTTGATAGATAGGATAATATCCCATATCCCTATAAATGGCAAAAGGTAGATCAATTATAGTCTACCTTTTACGTTTATTTTATAGCTTCTCTCGAATAAACTTATGCACATCTGAAGCCCTATAAAAATTCTTACCTTCTTTATTTATATAGGGTAATATTCCACTTTTCCTACATCGTTGGAGTGTCCTTGCAGACATTTTAGTTATCATCATCAAGTCTTGATTATCTAATAACTGTTCCCCATCCATACAATTGCGCACATTGGAAAGGCGTTCTATCATTCTCTCTATCGAATCAAAGCGGTCCATAATCCGTTCCATCCAGGATTCTAAAAATTGTCGTTCTATATACATGTTTTACTCTTGTTAAATTATACCTTTGATGAAATAACTCTGATTGGACGGATCTTTCACGATAATTTCATTGTTTCGCATAAACTTGATATAGCTTTTGGCTGTACGTTCGCTTACATCCAACATCTGTTGTATCTGTTCGCACAAGTCAATGTAGGTGATGAATTGCTGCTTCTCAAACACTTCACGGGAAAGATTTTCCAGTTCCTTTTGCTTGCGTTGTTCTTTAACTTCACGAGACTTCTCACCTAAATAGGTGTGCATACCTATTTCCTTGTTCCAAGAAAACTGCATCAGTGGAACATCTAACGGACTGCCATCTCTCACTTTTAAGGCTTTCACAACCGATACAGCTGGATTTTCATCTTTCTCAATTGAAAGAATGGTAGCTGCCTTTCGTTGCAGTTCACTACCCAAATGTCCTCTAAGTTTCAAACCATTGGGTACAAAGTGAAGAACGGTAATAATGCAGGTTTTATAGATACCTGCCAATCTGTAAAGTTCATCAATAATAGCAATACTTTCCGCTTCATCATTGGCACAGCGTATCAAGTCAGCGATACCATCAATCACCACTATTTGGATACCGCCATATTCGTAATGGAACTTATCCATACTTTGCACGATTGCCTGTAAGCGTTCTTTTCTTGACATTGAGGTCAGACAGAAAGCCTTAAACTCTTTCGGCATGTCCTTTTGTTTTGCACGTTTGAGTAGGTTGGTTACATTTTTGTAAAGTTGTACTTCTGATTGTTCTGTATCGTAGAGTAATACAGCCTTATGATTAATATTTTCCATTACTTGAATGCCCAAAGTATCAATCGGTGCATTTCCATTACAAATTGAGCCTGCCACTAAAGCGGCTATGTAGTTACTTTTGCCTGTACCCTCACCACCTGTAATACATAGCAGGTTCCCTTGCGTACCAAGTGGTACATCACCTGCTGATATAATCTCCTGCGCTTTTGCCGGAGGATTCTTGTAATCTATTTCGCACGATTTAAGCATTGTCATTGTGTCACTGTATAATGTATCTAAAAAATCAAGGAATAACTTCAAAAACTCTGTACGGGTATATCCGAGCTTAAAATAATCGGATATATCCTTTTCTTCTTTTGTTCCTGCAAGTGGCAAAGCAAGTCGTTTTACACCATATTCTGTAAGCTGTTTCTCGTGTTTTTTACTGCTTTCTATCCCTGTCTTGTCCATATCATAGAGCAGAATAATATGTTTGAATCGGAATGTAAGTTTATAGATGATGTTTGCTGGAACATTCACCGTTTCACTATTGAAGCAAATAGAATGAAATCCCTTTGCCGCCATTGACATCACATCCTTTTCTCCTCCAGTTACAAAAATTGTATCTCCTTTTGCGGGTAATTGTTCCAATCCGAAGCAATAGTTCTCACTGATATTGCCCCCATACATAAAGCGAACTTGCGAATAAGGTCTATACAGTTTGATAAAACGTTTGCTCTTATAGCCAAACATCGGTTCGGATGGAGATGAAATTAAACAGAAAGGTTTACCGTCTGAATTTTGACTTTCAAACGAATGCAAGGAATAAACTTTATATTCATTGAGTATTTCAGCAGTAATTCCGCATTGTTCCCAAAAATCAGTTTCAGCTTTAGTAAATGGTTGTTCCTGAAACTGAAAAGGTTTGCTTTCTCGTTTAATTATAGATGCCACGTTTACCAATGGTGCTTTTACTTTTGATATAGGTGACGTATTGTTCTCAGACAGGCCTAATGATAAGTCACGGTCGATAATTCTCATAATCTCAACAAATTCATTAGTGTTATTACAATTCAGCCCATTCATTTGACCGACAAGAAAGAAACAATCTCCACTGAACTGATCATTTCCAAAATCTTTCATCTTGTAAACGCCACTATATCGGTCAAAGTAAATGTTACACGAAGCTTTGTTATCCTGATAAAGAGGGTTGAGGAAATTTCGTCCGATTCTCCAATTCCCGGAAATGTAATGCTTGAAAACATTCAAACCATTATTGGTTCTTTCTAGAATCTCGTCTTTCTTTAACATAGAGCTTGTGGTTAGTTATTAAATCATTCAGATTCTCATTCGTACTCTTTATCATTCGGTTTTCCAACATNCGCTTAATCTCTGCTATCTTATAAAAATAGCGGCCACGAATATTCGAGTAGGTTATATCTCCACCTACACGAAGTCGTTGCAGAGTCTTCTCGCTAATTTTTAAGAATGTACAAACCTCATAGCTATCTACCCAAATCTCATCTTCATTTACCTCTTCGGCGATCTTATTATTTGCAACATAATCAGCAATGGCATTGATTTTTGCTTCTAATTTCTTGAAGGCTGCCGAGTCTATTGTTATTACTTCCATGATTATAACTTATTGATTTGGCTGCAAAGAAATAGGTGTTTTTAGACATAAACTGCCAAGATTCAACCAACTTGGCTAAAATAAATATTTCCTAAATGAGATAATGTAATAAGGTTAATTGATTTTATTTTAAGGGAAAATGAGGTGATTTTTAGTACACATCACTTGTAAACTGAAAACAACCAACTTGGTTGGGACTTGGTTGTTTCTATCTGATATTTTTATTATAAACAGAATACTTATGCCACCGAATATAACTTTTTTTAAACTATTATTGCATCGGTTTTATGAACATAAGCTCATTATGCTTGTTTGTATGAAATAAGAATATTAATAATTAAAATATTGAATTATGGAACAAGAAATGATTTCAATGCCTCGTATTGGAGATTTGGCACCCTCTTTTGAAGCAGTTACGACTCAGGGATCGATTAAATTTCCTGATGACTATAAAGGAAAATGGATTCTTTTATTTAGCCATCCAGCCGATTTTACACCTGTATGCACTTCTGAATTTATGACTTTTGCTACATTGGAAAATGAGTTTGAAGCACTCAATTGTCAGTTGGTAGGGCTCTCTGTCGACGGGCTTTATAGTCATATTGCTTGGTTACGTACTATTAAAGAAAAAATAGAATATAAAGGAATGAAGAATGTTGAGGTTAAATTTCCTTTGATTGAAGATATAACGATGGAAGTGGCTAAAAAATATGGTATGATTCAGCCAGGAGAGGCCAGCACTAAAGCTGTGCGTGCTGTATTTATTATTGATACGGTAGGTAAAATCCGTGCAATAATCTATTATCCGCTTTCTATGGGAAGGAATTTCGATGAACTTTTACGCGCTCTTATGGCACTTCAAACAGCTGATGCATTTAGTGTTGCCACACCGGCAGACTGGCGTCCCGGTGATGATGTGATTATTCCTACTGCAGGCTCTTGTGGTGTAGCGAAAGACCGGATGGAAAGCAAAGAAAGTGGGGTGACCTGTCATGATTGGTTTTTTTGCACAAAACCTATTCCAAAAGAAGAGGTTCTGAAGAAGATAAAGAAATAAGGTTAGGTTGATTAATTAGTTGAAAACAAAAAATCAGCTTCTGGAGTTTCGTTTTCAAAAAAAAAGAAATTGAATTATTTTTCAATTTCTTTTTTTTGAAATTTTCTCAGATAAAATGTGCTTGATTTGTATATTATTTTTTGAATTAGTTCTTTGTTTAGCAAATCTTTTAAGACAGCAAAATCTGCTTTATTTTTTCTTAATAATTCATGCATTGTATCTTCTCTAATTGGGTGTACAGCACAAATATTGAGGATGTCTTCTGTAGCATTACCTGTAAACCCGTTTCCTGTTCCTTCGAATCCCAATGTTAATTCAATATTAAGCATGTTTTCTGAGAAAATATGATATGCTTCAGTTATAACATTCTCATCAGGAGGTGTAACCGTATTTATTGCTGGTGGACGTGTTGGTATTGAGATATTCGCAATCGCAGGATTAACCATACTCACTAATCCTGCTGTTTTCTGTAAAGCATCAGTAGTGTCATTTATTCCTTTAACAAGAATGGTTTCGCTTGTTAATTTTCCTTTATACACTTGTGAAAACTCTAGCAGACCAGCTAAATACATATCAAAATTAAGAGCTGTAGTAGGTCTGTTTAATTTTCTCCAGATAGCTTCATCGCCAGTGTCTATTTTTACTGAAACCCAATTTGCAAATTGTAGTTTATCCCTAACCATTGAAGAGTGGAGCATTGAGGCGTTGGTAATTACTGCAATGGGGATATCTAATGATTTTAATTTCTCAATTGATTTGCCAAGGTTTATATCCAGAGTTGGCTCACCATTAGCCACAAAAGTTAAATAGTCGGGCTAATTATTCTCATCCAGTTTTTTAAGATGTTTTTCTACTTCACTTAAAATAGCAGATGGTTCGTAAAAGGTTTCAAGAGTTGAACTATAATTCTTGGTTATGCCTACCTGGCAATAGATGCAGGAGTAAGAACAAATCTTTATTGATGGAATATTATTTATTCCAAGGCTTTTTCCTAATCTGCGTGAGGGAACTGGTCCGAAACTTATCATAATCCCAGCATTTTTAGATAATGTGTAAATATGTTGTTTTAATTCTATTTTTTTTTGCTTGTATTCACTATTATAATAGTACTTGTTTTTTTGTTATTATAATAAGGTGCCTTTTTGCTAAAATATTTGTAGTTGATAACTACTCTTTGTATAAAAGTTGATCGCATTTACATCTTATCTTAAAAAGCAATTACATCTCTATTGCTTTTTATAAAAATGAATAAATATTTCAATAATGAACAAAAGTTCATTATATTTGCAGGCAAATATTTAAGAATAAGAATTTAAATAGATTTTTATTATATATAAAATAATTGCTTTAGTTATAATAAGGTGGTTGACAATGAATCCTTATTTGTTATAAATGGATTATCTTTAAGCTTATTAATATATAAAGGAATATGTATAGTCGAGTCTTGGCTTTATTTTATATACAAAATATTCTGATTATGATTCTTCCATCTAATAATTTATAAAATAACAATATTATTTGGTAAAGTGTTCAGGTTAATTGCATTATAAACAAAGAAAAGTCGAAGTGAAATAATGGATGATTTCATGTTTGATATTATTATTACTGATTTTGTACAGTTCTGAGCATATTGTGTTTAAATTCTAAATAGATAATAAATAGTCATTGAACGATTGTAATTATGGAAAATGTAAATGTAAAACCGGCAACCGGGAAACTAGGGGTATTATGTGTAGGTTTAGGAGCTGTGACTTCTACCTTTATTGTAGGCACATTAATGGCTCGCAAAGGGTTGGCTCAACCTGTAGGTTCACTTACACAATTAGCAACCATGCGTGTAGGAAAAGGAAAACAATATAAAAAGATTAATGAAGTAGTTTCTTTAACTAATTTAAATGACATCGTTTTTGGTGCATGGGATATTTTTGCCGATAATGCTTATGAATCAGCTATTCATGCTGAAGTATTAAGAGAAAAAGATATCAACCCAGTAAAAGAGGAATTGGAAGCAATCAAACCAATGTCTGCCGTATTTGATCAAAACTTCGTTAAACGTTTGCATGGTACACACTTAAAAGAAGGAGCTTCACGCTGGGATTTAGCAGAACAACTTCGTGTCGATATCCGTAACTTTAAAGCTGCAAACAACTGCGAACGTATTGTTATTATCTGGGCTGCAAGTACTGAAGTGTATCTTCCATTGAGTGATGAGCATATGAGCCTTGCTGCTTTAGAAAAAGCTATGAAAGAGAATAATACAGAAAAGATTGCTCCAAGTATGTGTTATGCTTATGCAGCTATTGCAGAAGGATGCCCATTCATCATGGGTGCACCAAACTTATGTGTAGATTCTCCTGCAATGTGGGAATTCGCTAAGAATACAAATACACCGATAGCGGGAAAAGACTTCAAAACTGGACAAACAATGATGAAAACCGTTCTTGCTCCAATGCTAAAGACTCGTATGTTAGGACTACGTGGATGGTTCTCAACAAACATCTTAGGAAACAGAGACGGTGAAGTATTGGATGATCCGGATTCTTTCAAGACTAAAGAAGTTAGTAAGCTCTCTGTTATTGAAACAATTCTTGACGGTAAAGAACATCCGGAGCTTTACAGCGACATCTTCCACAAAGTACGTATTAACTATTATCCTCCTCGCAACGACGATAAAGAAGGATGGGACAATATTGATATCTTCGGATGGATGAATTACCCAATGCAAATTAAAGTGGATTTCTTATGCAAAGACTCAATTCTTGCTGCTCCACTATTGCTTGACCTGGTTCTTTTCTCTGATCTTGCTAAACGTGCAGGACGTTATGGAATTCAGGACTGGTTATCTTTCTATTTGAAGAGCCCAATGCACGACTTCGAACACAAGCCAGTTCACGACTTGTTCCAACAGTTCGCTATTTTGAAGAATAATCTTCGTGGAATGGGAGGATATCAAACTGATGAATGTGAGGATTAAAATTATATATCAAGATGTAAAATGACTGATGATATTGAATAAGAATGGATTGTTTATTATATTGAATAATCTTAATCATTTAGTTATTCTTTAAAACAGCAAATTATTAACTTGAAATTTCTTTTATAGGTGTTTGATATTTTTTTAATAAATTGATTCTTATATTCAGATGTAATAATTGTTTGTCTGAGAAAAAGAGTCAAAGAATAAATTATATAAATTTAATTAACAAAAAATGACAAAGTTAGATTTAAACAAGTATGGTATTGTAGGTGTAAATGAAGTCCTACATAACCCATCTTACGAGCAGTTGTTCGAGGAAGAAACAAGAACAGATTTGGAAGGCTATGAAAAAGGCCAGATAACAGAATTAGGAGCAGTAAATGTAATGACAGGTATTTATACTGGGCGTTCTCCTAAAGATAAATTNTTTGTTAAAGANGCNNNTNCAGAAAATACTGTATGGTGGACTTCTGATGAGTATAAAAATGATAATAAGCCTCTTTCTCAGGATAGTTGGAATGTCTTAAAAGGTGTTGCTACAAAACAACTTTCTAACAAGCGTCTTTTTGTAATGGATACTTTTAGTGGTGCTAATGAAAATAGTCGCCAGAAAATCCGTTTCATTATGGAAGTAGCTTGGCAGGCGCATTTCGTTAAGAATATGTTCATTCGTCCAACTGAAGAAGAATTGGCTAATTATGGCGAGCCAGATTTCGTTGTGTTGATGGCTTCTAAAACAGATGCTGGCGAAGACTACGCTAAATTAGGATTGAACTCTAAGACATTCGTTGTATTCAACTTGACTGAAAAAATTCAGTTGATCGGTGGTACTTGGTATGGTGGTGAAATGAAAAAAGGTATGTTCTCTTACATGAACTANTTATTNCCTTTGAAAGGTATGGCTTCTATGCACTGCTCTGCAAATACTAACGAAAAAGGTGAAACAGCTATCTTTTTCGGTCTTTCAGGTACTGGTAAGACGACCCTTTCTACAGATCCAAAACGTCAGTTGATCGGTGACGACGAACATGGTTGGGATGATGAAGGCATATTCAACTTTGAAGGTGGTTGTTATGCTAAGGTTATTAACCTAAGCAAAGAGAACGAACCAGATATATATGCTGCTATCAAACGTGATGCTCTTCTTGAAAATGTTACTGTTGATGCTGCTGGTAAAATTAATTTTGATGATAAATCAGTAACTGAAAACACTCGTGTTTCTTATCCAATTTATCACATTGAAAATATTGTTAAGCCAGTATCTAAGGCTCCTGCTGCAAAGAAGGTTATCTTCTTGTCAGCTGATGCATTTGGAGTTCTTCCTCCGGTTTCTATTTTAACTCCAGAACAAACTCAATATTACTTCCTTTCTGGTTTCACTGCTAAATTAGCTGGAACAGAACGTGGTATTACTGAACCAACTCCAACATTCTCATCTTGCTTCGGTGCAGCTTTCCTTTCTTTGCACCCAACAAAATATGCTCAGGAATTGGTTAAGAAGATGGATAAATCAGGTGCAAAAGCATACTTGGTTAATACAGGTTGGAATGGTACTGGCAAGAGAATCTCTATCAAAGATACCAGAGGTATTATTGATGCTATCCTTGACGGTTCTATCGACAAAGCTGAAACTAAGACTATGCCTTATTTCTCATTCGAAGTTCCTACAGCTCTTCCAGATGTAGATCCTAAGATCTTAGATCCTCGTGATACTTATGCTGATGCAGCTCAATGGGAAGAAAAAGCAAAAGATCTTTCTGCTCGTTTCATCAAAAATTTTGCTAAGTTCACAGGCAACGACTCTGGTAAGGCATTAGTTGCTGCTGGTCCTCAACTTTAATTTTTTGACTACACTATGTTAAAAAGCATTTTTTTTAGCATAGTGTAGAAAAAATATATTACGTATTGACGATTTATTCGCAAAATTATTGTGTTTAGATTATTTTATTTGATCAATCCTGGTGTAAAGCAAATATAAGATTGAAACAAGTGCTGCTTTGTAATGACCGAAAGTACATTGTTCTTTTTTAATAGAGTTTTCATGGTAGCATTTCAACTGTAGTAAGAGTTATAAGCAATCCTAAAATTATAGCTCATTTTTAAAGAATAAATCCAGAGGCTTAGAAGTTGCCGTTTTTTTTGAGTAGAAAGCTTCCTCTAAAAGTGGTATTGATGTGATTAATCTTCTTTCACTATTTTTAAATACATAGTATGTTTATGAGCTGCTTGAAAGATTAATGAATGCTCTTCCCAGAGAGAATATATGATCTTAATGATTAAAAGTGGAAAGCTTTTGTATTTTTGTATATTAAAGGTTTTTTGCTTTTTTTTATAAATGTATTCTTATAAGTAATAAGAATACATTTATTGCAATAATCTCACAAAGATAGTAATTATAGCAGTGATGGTAGGTTCTATTTTATTATTAATTATTATTATAAAAATTTTAAAGCAATGAAACTGTTTATTCATCCAGCTGGTCGAGTTATTTTGATCACTAGTTTCTTCTTATATTTGATTTTTTGTTTGTTGATTATAGGGCTTATGGGATATAATTATTGTTGCTTTTATACTTTAACCATTATTGGATGTTCCATTTTTTCTTTTATGTCTTATTTTTTTAGAAATCCTAAAAGAAAAGTTCCTGTTAATAATAATGTTGTGTATGCTCCAGCTGATGGTAAAATAGTCGCGTTGGAGGAAGTATTTGAGAATGAGTACTTGAATGTAAAGTGTATAAAAGTATCTATTTTTATGTCAATGCTTAATGTTCATGTTAATCGTTATCCTATAAGTGGGGTTATTAAATATAGTAAGTATCATCCTGGTCGGTATTTTATTGCATATTATCCTAAAGCTTCAGAATTTAATGAGCATCACTCTACAGTAATTGAAACACCAGAAGGGCAATCTGTTTTGGTTAAACAGATTGCTGGTATAATAGCACGAAGGATTGTTTGTTATGCTAATATAGGTAAAGAGACTGTGCAAGGAGAGGATTTAGGATTTATTAAATTTGGATCAAGAGTTGATCTGTTTTTGCCATTGGGTACTAGTATAGCAATAGAAAAGGGTGAAAAGGTGAAAGGCAATAATACAATTGTTGCTTTTCTTGATATGAAAGACTGATATAAAAGTGCGTGAAAGGATATAACAATAAAAACCATTCTTTAAAAGAATGGTTCATTTTATGAAAAATAAACATTAAATATTTTAATAATGAACAAATGTTCATTATATTTGCATCTAAATAATAATAACAATGTCAGGAAGACCTAAAATTATAAGAAAGATCGCAACCCAACCTGTTGTCTCAGGTTTCAGGCCGTATGGCATGGGTCAGACAGCTAAGAAAAGAGATTCTTTATTTTTATTATATGAAGAATATGAAACATTACGTCTTTGTGATTATGAAAAATATACTCAGGCAGAAGCTTCATCTTTTATGAATGTATCTCGACCTACTCTAACTAGAATTTATATGTCAGCCAGAGAAAAAATTGCACAAGCATTTGTAGAAGGACGGAATATAATTATTGAAGGAGGCAAAGTTAGCTTTGATAGTGAATGGTATACTTGTGATTTATGTAAAAGTATTTTTAATAATCCATCAGATGAAGAAATAATAGAAAAATGTCCTCTATGTGGAAGTAGAGATATCTATAATTATGAAAAAACTTCTGAAGATAAAAAGACTGATTCTTTTAATTTTGATTACGGCGGTTGTGGAAGAGGACACTGCTCAAATAAACGTAAAAGAGGACGTAGATGCCAGTTAAAATGAGTTTTAAATTCTTAGTTTAGAAATGTGATATGAAAGTAGCAATTACAAGTTCTGGAAATACTTTAAAAAGTAATCTGGATAAACGTTTTGGTCGTTGTTCGTTTTTTGCAATTTATGATACGGAAACAAAAGATGTAGAATTTATCCCTAATCCTAATAAAGAAGCAGAAGAAGGAGCTGGACCCGCATCGGTTCAACTTGTTGCATCTATTCCGGTTAATAAAATTGTATCAGGAGAATTCGGTTTTAAAATTAAATCATTATTGGTTGATTTGAAGATTCAAATGATAGTTCTTAAAGAACCCGATATAACAATTGAAAATATTATTAAGTTACTAAATCAATAAAATTATTAAAACTATGCCACGTATGGATGGAACAGGTCCTGAAGGGAAAGGTTCTCGCTCAGGGCGGAAATTAGGTAATTGTGTAGAACTCTCAAAAGAAGAACTTTTGCAAAAGCTTGGTCGAGGTGAAGGAAAACGAAGACAGACTGGGGGTGGAGAAGGTGATAAAAAACGATTAAGAAGTAATAAAAAATAATTGATTAAAATATATTTAAATGAATAAAAAAATTGCGATTCCTATAGAGGATGGAATGTTGTGTGCTCATTTTGGGCATTGTGAACAGTTTGCAATTGTTCACAATGCCCAAAATGAGCACATAATACTCCATTAGAAAACGGAGTATTATGTGCTCATTTTGGGCATTGTGAATATTTTTATGTAGCTGATTTGGTTAATAATGAAATTGTCAAAGAAGAGATGATAACTCCTCCTGAACATCAGCCTGGACTTTATCCTGCATGGGTTGCTGGAAAAGGTGTTTCAATTGTTATTGCAGGAGGAATGGGTGAGAAAGCGAAAGTGCTTTTCCGCAAAGAAAATATTGATTTGTATGTAGGTGCTGAAAGAAAAGAGCCTAAAGAATTGGTCCTTGAATTTATTAATGGAGGCTTAATTACTGGAGCCAATACTTGTAATCACGATGACCATCATGAACATAGTTGTAGCTAGTGGCAAAGGCGGAACAGGTAAAACATTCTTTTCAACAAACCTGTTTTACTCGTTCCGTAAAATGGGATTTCTCTCAAGTTTGGTTGATTGTGACGCTGAAGCTCCAAACTCTTTTATTTTCTTTTCGGTTAAAAAGATAAAAGAAGAAGTGATTTCAGAATACAGACCTGTACTTGATCGTTCGAGATGTGTTATGTGTGGAAAGTGTTTTGAATACTGTAGCTATAATGCAATCTTCTTCTTGCCGGCTATGAATAAGATTCAGTTGCTGGATGATTTATGCCATGGATGTGCTGCTTGCTCTGTTGCTTGTACTCATTCAGCTATAAGAGATTCTTATAAGTTTATAGGAAAAGTTACATCGTATAGGACTGATGAGGATGGATTGTGTATGTTTGAAGCGAAAATGACTCCAGGGGTTTCTTCTGCGGTTCCGGTAATTAAATCAGCTATAAAGACAGCTATAAAATCGTCTCTTCAGCAAGATATTAATTATGTAATTTTAGATTCACCTCCGGGTACTGCTTGTCCTTTTATTCAAACAGCTTCATGTGCTGATTATGTGATTCTTGTAACAGAGCCTACTCCTTTTGGTTTAAGTGATTTGAAGCAGGCAGTTGAAACGCTGAAGACTATGAATAAAGAGATGGGTGTTATTGTTAATCGGGCTGGAATCGGAAATAGAGAAGTTTATCAATATTTAGAAGATGAATTAATCCCATTGTTGGGTGAGATTCCTTTTGATAAAGAGATAGCCATGCGGTATTCTGAGGGGAAGATAGCAGTAAAAGAAATACCTTCATTGCAAGTTATGTTTGAAAATATAGTCAATAGAATAGTGAGGTATGGAAATAGCAGTAATTAGTGGCAAAGGAGGAACTGGCAAGTCAAGTATAAGCTCTGCTTTTATTTCAGTAGCACAGTCTGCAGTGGCTGTTGATTGTGATGTTGACGCCTCTAATCTTTACTTATTATTTTCTCCCTCGTGTAAAGAAGAGCAAGTTTTTGTATCAGGTCATCATGCTGTAATCAATTATGAAAAATGTACTAATTGTGGCTTATGTGTAGATATTTGTCGTTTTGATGCTATTGTTTCTATTGATGGAAAGGTGCAGATTTCAGAAACTAGTTGTGACGGATGTTATTTGTGTTCACGTATATGTCCGGTTCAGGCAATAAAAATGATACCTGCTGATAAGAGTCGTTTGTATGCCGGAACTTTTCGTTATGGAGATATGGTCTATGGACGTTTAGCTCCGGGAGAAGATAATTCTGGGAAATTAGTAAATTTATTACGGGATAAAGCTAAAAAATATGCTGAAGATTATGGATATGAAACTGTAATATTGGATGGCCCTCCGGGAATTGGTTGCCCTGTTATTTCTACTATAACAGGAGTCGACCGGGTAGTTATTGTAACAGAACCAACGATTTCAGGTTTCAAGGATATGCAACGTGCTGTGGATGTTGCTTGTAAGTTTTCTCTAGAATTATTTGTAATTGTAAATAAATACGATTTGAATAAAGTGGTGAGTAAGCAAATTGATGTATGGTGTGAAGAACGTAATATTCCAGTTGTCGCTCATTTACCTTTCGATAATCAGATTGTAGATGCTATGGTTGTTGGTAAAACAATTATTGAATATAATCAGGATAGTGAGATATCACGTTTAATTCATGATGTTTATTATCGGATTGTTAAGGGGTAGTGTATTTGTAAAACAATAAAAAGGAAATATGACTGGAAGGAAGAATCATTTTGGTGGTCCTTTTCGTAGGGGCGGCAATAAAAATGCAGACGATGTTTGTGTCTGTTCTTCGTGTGGGTATATAGTAGAACACGAACATGGTGTTCCTTGTAATTCGTTATTGTGTCCAAAGTGTAATAGCCATTTGATTAGAAAAATAGTTTTAGAAATGTCTGGAAAAGTAGATCAAAAAAAAGAAAATAACCTAAAGGGTGAAAAAGCTTATCCAAAGGTTAATCCGGAATTATGCATGAATTGTGGTAGTTGTGAGGATATTTGTCCCACTGGTGCTATAAGCATCATTGATAATGTGGCATTTATAGATGAAGATAATTGCAAGAAATGTCGGATATGTGTAACTGTGTGTCCGGTAGAAGCGATTAATTGAATTAGAGTTTTTTAAGATAAATAGAATGAAACAAGTTGTTGAAAAAATCCCTATGACAGGGGTCAAGAATATTATTATAGTTGCTTCAGGCAAGGGAGGAGTTGGTAAGTCTACCATTTCGGCTAATTTAGCTATAACTCTTGCACAAAAAGGTTTTAGAACCGCGTTGGTTGATGCTGATATTTATGGTCCTTCTATTCCTAAGATGTTTAATATAGAGAATGAAAGACCTTGTATGTCTGATCATGACAAGAACAAAATGGAACCAATAGAAAAATATGGAGTAAAAATAAATTCTATAGGCTTTTTTGTTGATAAAGACAAATCAATAATCTGGCGTGGTCCGATGGTCTCAAATGCCATTACTCAATTATTTACTGATACGCATTGGGGTGATATTGATTATATGATTATCGATTTTCCTCCGGGGACAGGTGATATTCAAATTACAACAGTTCAAAAATTAAATATAAACGGTGCAATTATAGTAACGACGCCTCAGGAAATATCTATAAATGATGCTCGAAAAGGAGCTGAGATGTTTATCAATTCAAGTATAGAAGTACCGCTGGTAGGAGTTGTTGAAAATATGTCGTGGTTTACTCCGCAACAGCACCTTGATGAAAAGTATTATGTATTTGGAAAAGATGGGGGAAAGAATCTGTCTAATGAATTAGGCACGCCTTTATTGGCTCAGGTTCCACTAATAAAAGAAGTGGGTGAAGCTGCAGAACAAGGTGAAAACTATTCAAATCTGAAGAATGAAGACCTCAATTTAATTTTTGATAAGTTAGCAGAGAGTGTAATTCAAATTGTTCCTGTTAAATAGTAACTTCTTATGATTAGTCATCAATGTGAAATAAGGGTATTATATGCTGATACTGATAAAATGGGGTATGTACATCATTCAAATTACGCCCGATATTGTGAAAAAGCTCGCTGGGAGCTTTTAAGAGATCTTGGAATATCATATAAGACGATTGAAGATTCGGGTCTTATGTTGCCCGTAGTTGGAATGAACTTTAAGTTTCTTAAGCCGGCAATATATGATGATTTGCTTAGAATAGAGACTAATTTGCAAGAAATAAAGGGCCCGTTGATGAAATTTGCTTATTGTATCTATAATCAGAAAAATGAATTGATAAATAAAGGAGAAACAACTCTTGCATTTGTTGATGGAAAGAGCAGGAAACCATGTCATCCTTCACTTCTGCTTTTAAAAGCTTTAAAGGAAAAGGAATGTGTCTTGTCTAGATGACTTTTAATATAATAATGTTATTATGAAGAAAATATCAATTTTATGTTTTGTTTTATTTGCTCTATTAGGCGGTGGAATTAATGGACAGAGTGCTAAAAATAATGCTAATATTACTAAAACGGCAGTTACTAAAAGAGGTTGTTTTAAAGATGTCAATAATAATAAGATTTGTGATAATTATGAAAAAAAAACTTGTGTGCGAGCTAATAATCATAAAAACAATTTGAATTCTAAAAAAAGCATCTTGTGCGATGGTAGTGGCTTAAAGCATGATAAGAATATTAAAATAAATAGAAATACGCTTTTAAATAGTAATAAGTAGATTTTGTTATAGTATTTGACGGAATAAAGATTTTTTTTGTAGTTTATGAGTAGTTGAGGGGTCGGTGAGATTCTTAATACTATAGTTTTTAGTCTTATTTTTTATAGCCATTTCTTTTGAAATTTAAGGCTGAAGGCGTTTTTTAATAAAAAGTCCAAAGGATAAGAATATTATTCTTTGGACTTTAGAATTAATAAGAATTTAAAAGAGTTTTATTATGTTTTTTAAAAAAAAATAGTAACCATTTGGTTGTGGACCATAATTAATAAAAAGAAGAAAGAATGGAAGAAAGAATAAATAAAGCAGTAGAATTATTTAAGAGTGGATATAATTGTTCTCAGTCTGTGGTTACGGCTTTTGCTGATTTATATGACTTAAGCGATGAACAGGCATTGCGTGTTTCTGCATCTTTTGGAGCAGGTATTGGTCGTATGAGAGAGACTTGTGGAGCTGCTTGCGGTATGTTTATTCTTGCAGGGTTGGAGAAGGGAACAACTATTTCTAAAGATCAAAAGGGGAAAGGAGAGAATTATAGATTAGTTCAGGATTTAGCTGAAATATTTAAAGAACGTAATGGCTCTATTAATTGTGGTGAGTTATTAGGACTTAAAAAAGGGCATGTAGTTTCGTCTGTTCCTGAGGAACGTACAGATATTTATTATAAAAAACGTCCCTGTGTGAAGATGGTGGAAGAGGCTGCAAGAATTTGGGCTGAATATCTTGAATCTCAGAAATAAATTATGAAAATATAAACATTAGTTTTATTTTTTTTTGTATAAAAATATTAATTAATTTTTAATAAATATTGCATTTATTCCTTAGGCAAAAGAGAATAATGAAGAAGGATAATAAAAGAATAGTATTTATAGCATGGATGTTACTTGTGACACTGATGCCATTTTATGTGGTAAAAGTGTTGCATCATCATGATGTAAAATGCTGCTCTGAGGAAAAACATTCTTCGCAGAAAGATGGTAATCATCAAGATACAGATGACTGTCCTATCTGCCATTTTATTCTTTCACCTTTTATAGAAAGCCAGCCAGTTCGGCTACTTATTTTTCTAACTCTTATTTCTGCTGGTGTAGTTTTATATCTGAATAAAAAGAAATATAAAACTTCTTATGCTCAATGTCTTAGAGCCCCTCCTATGTTATAGTATAATTTGTAGATATAATTCGTTTCAGTTATAAATGATAGAATTATATTTTATTAAATAAATTTTATTATAATAATTCTTATAAAGATGAAAAAAATCATTTTTCTTATTTTTGTTGTATCCTTTTGTATTGGAATCAACGCACAGAATATATTGAAAGGGAAAGTCTCGGACACAGATCATAAACCTTTATATGGCGCAATCATTTCTTTCCCTGATTTTAATAAAAGCACAATGGCAGATAAAAATGGTAATTATATTATTCATGACTTGCCTAAAGGAAATGTGAAAATAGTATTTACTTATGTTGGTTATAAAACTGATATTGAAACAGTGAAGATTGTTGAAAGCGATAATTGTTTTGATGTTAGTTTAAAACCAACATTTGTACAAACTGAAGAAATCGTAGTTACAGGTGGCTCCGTTTCGTCACAGCATGATAATGCTGTAAAAATTGATATTGCAAGAAGTAAAGATATGCTATTTTCCGGAACTCCCAATTTAATGGAATCGCTTACTTTTGTTCCGGGTGTTGATATGATTTCTAAAGGTATGGGTATTTCAAAACCTGTAATCCGAGGATTATCAATGAATGATGTTTTGGTACTTAATAATGGTGTGAGAATAGAAAATTATCAGTTTAGTGAAAACCATCCATTAGGTATCGATGATAATAACATAGATCGGGTTGAGATAATTAAAGGTCCGGCTTCAATGCTTTATGGCTCGGATGCAATTGGTGGAGTGCTTAATTTTATAAAAGAATCACCTGCACCAATAAATAAGCTTGTTGGAGAATATCATACCCAATTCTTTTCTAATACCTTAGGAGTAACAAATAGCTTAGGCCTAAAAGGAGCTTCAGAAGATCTTTTTGGTGGAGTAAGAGCTACAAATAAAAGCCATTCCGATTACAAGCAAGGTGGAGGCACTTTTGTTCCCAACTCAAGGTTTAATGAATGGGCATTCAATGCTAATGCAGGTTATACAGGAAAAAGATCCCTCTTTAAAATTAATTATGATTATTTTGGTCAGAAGCTTGGTATGTCTGTACCTGCAGTAGTTCCAATTATAACAGAACAGGGGCGTAAAACTAAAATTTGGTATCAGGATTTAGAGCATCACCTTGTTTCATCTCAGAATAGAATTCTATTCGGCCAGTTTAAATGGGAGACTAATATTGCCTGGCAAACAGCGCTAAGAAAGTTGAGAACAACAGTTGCTGATCCTACAGTAGAAATGAGATTAAATACATTAACATACGATTCTAAATTATATTTTCCTTCCAGTAAGAATGCAGAATATATAATTGGCATTCAGGGAATGAGCCAAACAAATCGTAATCAGCACAACAGAGTTTCCCAGTTTTTGCCGGATGCCAATGTTGATAATATAGGAGTCATGGCTCTTGCACAGTATACTTTCTTTTCAAAACTGAAACTTCAGGCGGGTATTCGTTATGATACTTACAGAACCAAAGCTTATGCAATGGGAACTGAGGGTACTGCAAATTATCATGCTTCGTTTTCAAAAAGATTCACAAGCTTTAATGCTTCATTAGGGGCTACCTATAGTCTTACCGACCAGATTATTCTGCGAACAAACTTAGCGAAAGCTTATCGTGTTCCTAATTTATCAGAATTAACCTCCAATGGTTTACATGGAAACAGGTATGAGCTGGGTAACAATGCTCTTACACCTCAAAATGCTTATGAAGCAGATGCAAGTATGCATTATCATGGAGAGTATTTATCATTTGAGTTAGCAGGATTCTATAATTATATAGATAACTATATCTATATTTCACCAACAGGAAAAAGTAATGCAGATGGTTTACTTTATTATCAGTTTTCGCAAAGCAATGCAAAGCTTTTTGGAGGTGAAGCCCGAGCTGAATATCGTTTTAAAGGTCTTCAGTGGCTTTCAGTAGAAGGTGTTTATTCAACCGTTACCGGAAAGCAGTGTAATGGTAATAATCTGCCATTTATTCCGGCCCAGAAAATCCGTGCAAAACTTAAAGCCGAAAAAGATAAGATAGGTGTTTTGATTTCACCAAATGTGTGGTTTGTTGCATTAAAGGCATTTAATCAGGATCATCCTTCATTGTATGAAACATCTACAGATGGATATACTCTTTGCGATACAGGAATTAATTCTGGATTGAGAGTCTGTAATCAGCTCGTTAATTTAGGGCTATCGGTAAATAACATATTTGATACAAAATATTATGATCATCTATCTACATTAAAAGCGGTAAGCTTTTATAATCCAGGACGTAATATTAGTTTAACTCTCACAATACCTTTTGGAAATTAGTAAAAACAATGCTGCTTGTAAAAAGTAAGTTGTAATAAGTAATCCCCTTATTTGCCTTCATTAATAAAAGGCTAAATAAGGGGATTTATATATTAATATTTCCTGAGATAGAACGTGTTAGATCTATATATCACTTTTTGTATTAGTTTGTACCTCAATAGATTCTCTACCACTGTAAAGTCTGCATTGTCTTTTCTTAGCAATTCATACATCGTATCTTCTCTTATCGGATGTACGGCACAAATGTTTAAAATGTCTTCATCGGCCTTGCCGGTAAATCCGGTGTTTGTACCCTCAAAAGTAATAAGAAGCTCAACATTCAATTTGTTGTTAATGAAAATGTGGTAAGCTTCGGTTAGAGTATTTTCATCGGGAGGTGTAACAGTAGTTATAGCCGGTGGTCTTGTTGGGATAGAAATATAAGCAGTTCTCGGGTTTACCCGGCAAACAAGATCTGCTGTTTGCTGTAAAGCCTCACTAGCATCATTAACCCCCTTTACAAGCATTGTTTCAGTAGCTAGTATGCCTTTATATTCTTGCGAAAATTGAATAAGTCCGGATAGATAATCATCAAAGTAAATATTAGTAAACGGCCTATTAATTTGCTTCCAAATCTTTTCATCGGCAGTATCAATTTTAACCGACACCCAATCAGCTAGTTGTAGGTCTTCTCTTACTGATGAAGATTTCAGTAATGAAGCATTTGTTATAACAGCAATAGGAATGTTAAACGCTTTTAGCTTTTTAATAGACTGTCCAAGATTTATATCCAGGGTAGGTTCTCCATTTGCCACAAAAGTGAGATAATCAGGCTTATATTTTTCTTTTAATGCACTTAGGTGCTTTTTAACTTCTTCATAAATTACCGATGGATCATAGTATTTTTCTCTGATACTTCTATACTCATTTGTTATACCAATCTGGCAATAAATGCATGAGTATGAACATATTTTCTTAGTTGGAATATTGTTAATTCCAAGACTTTTTCCTAATCTGCGTGATTGTATAGGACCAAAACTAATCATGTCTAATTAAATTTACTGTTAATTGTATTTGTTTAAAGGACACTGTATTTTATTAGCATATAAAGCTATAAACATTTACTAATGAACATTTGTTCATTAGTTTCTCTTCCGGATTCTAATTTAAAAGAAGTTGATAAATTTTAATCTCATTATGTTATTTATGAAAGTATTTTATAAAAAATAAACTTTAAGATAGTGTATAATGAACAAACGTTCATTATATTTGCATTGTAGAATCATTGATAATCCCAATTAATATGTTGCTTTAAGCAATGTTTTAAAGCTTTTAGTTATTGAAATACAATATTTATGATTTAAATTTGAATACGTATTTAATCAACGGTAAAGGTTGTGTATAGACTATATATAAATTTAATATGCGTTGTTGTATTCCTGCGAAATAAATAATAATCAGAGCTAACAATTAAATAGAATAGATATGTTTGGAAGAAATAATCGTCATGGCAGAGGTTCTTTTAGAAGAGGCTCACTTGAAAATGCAGTAGATGTTTGTGTATGTCCATCTTGTGGATATGCAGTAGAGCATGAACGTGGAGTACCATGTAATACATTGTTATGTCCAAAGTGTGATTGTCACTTAGTCAGAAAAATAGTTCTTGAGATTCCTGAAGATACAGTGGCGAAAAAAAGTGAAAATAAAAAAAGCGATCAGCCTTTCCCTAAAGTAAATTCAGAATTATGCATGGGATGTGGAGAATGTGAAGCAATTTGTCCAACAAGTGCAATTGCAATAATAGATGGTGTAGCATTTATTGATGAAAGCAAATGTAGGAAATGCCGTTTATGTGTAACGGTGTGTCCTTCAGAAGCTATAAATTAAATATTAGTTTTTTAAAAGAAAGAAGAATGAAACAGATTGTTGAGAAGATTCTTATACCTGGAGTTAAGAATCTTATTGTAGTTGCTTCGGGTAAAGGCGGAGTTGGGAAATCTACTATTTCAGCCAATTTGGCTATCACTCTGGCAAAGAAAGGTTATAAAACAGCACTTGTAGATGCCGATATTTATGGCCCTTCTATTCCAAAAATGTTTGATATTGAAAACGAGAGACCGGTTTTGTCAGATGTTGAAAATAATAAAATGGAGCCAATAGAGAAATACGGAGTGAAAATAAATTCTATAGGCTTTTTTGTTGATAAGGACAAATCAATAATATGGCGTGGTCCAATGGTGTCAAATGCAATAACACAATTGTTTATGGACACACATTGGGGTGATATTGATTATATGATAATCGATTTTCCTCCAGGAACTGGAGATATACAGATAACTACTGTGCAGAAATTTAATATTAATGGCGCTGTAATAGTAACAACACCACAAGAGATAGCTGTAAACGATGCTCGCAAAGGAGCTGAAATGTTTATTAATTCGAGCATAGAAGTTCCATTGATTGGTTTGGTTGAGAACATGTCATGGTTTACCCCTAAACAACATCCGGATGAAAAATATTACATTTTTGGAAAAGACGGAGGTAAAAAACTATCCAGTGAACTAGGTACGCCTTTATTGGTACAAGTCCCTTTGATTAAAGAAGTTGGCGAAGTTGCTGAACACGGAGAAAATTACTGTAATTTGCAAAATGAAGAACTGAATTCAATCTTTGAAAAGCTTGCAGAAAGTGTTATTCAGATTGTTCCTGTTTTATCATAATATAACATTTTGCATAGAAATAATTATAAAATATCTGATATGCTAAAATTAATAGTTCTGATAGATAATAACAAATCACATTCAAATAGTAATTTGCTTTGCGAACATGGATTATCTATTTATTTTGAGGTCGATAATAAGAAATGGCTATATGATGTGGGATCGTCAGGAAAGTACTTACTTAACGCCTTAACATTGGGGATTGCCGGTAATGAAGTCAATAACCTCATCCTCTCTCATGGTCATAAGGATCATACCGGAGGGTTGAAAGATTTCTTGCATACAAATACATCAGCTCAAATTTTTGTTCCTCAGTGGATAAGCAACCGTTATTATTACACTTACAGACACGAACGTAAACGCGATATAAGTCCGGACCATTCATTATTTACAGAATATTCTTCACGCTTCACTTCTGTAAAAGAAAGCATCTGGTTGTCCGATTCTGTAGCGTTGGTTTACAATGACAGTTACTTATACCTTAAGCCAATGGGCAATCAGTTTCTCACGGTTTCTGATGGAACATCCGAACATCCCGATCTTTTTAATGATGAAGTAGCGCTGGCTGTAAAAACAGAGAAAGGATTAGTGGTACTTTCGGCTTGCTCACATAATGGAGTTTTAAATATACTTCATTCTTGTGCTAATTTTACAAGTTGCAATAATGTTTACGCTTTCGTTGGTGGAATGCATCTGGTTGATGGCATTTCTGAAGATCAGGATGACGTAGAGAGTATAGCAAATGAAATTAAGACTATATATCCCGAAATGAAAATCTATACTGGTCATTGTACAGGCGAAAAAGCTATTTCTGTTTTTATCCGGAAAATGAAAGATAGATTTTGCGTTTTTAATAGTGGGATGGAAATATCTTTATAGTTAATGTTTCTTATAGTTTAAGAGGGTGTTCTTAAAAGAATACCTTCTTTTGGTATTGAAAATAAAGCTACTTAATATTTAAATATATAAAATTTAATTAAATAAAGTTTTTATCGGCTTGACATAGATATACTGAATCTAAGATTTATTGATGACGTAATTAAACTGCATTTAGAGTATTTTTATTCTTTGCTTAATAACTTATTTTTATCGATTATTATTTAGATTATTTCAAAATAATAATTACTTTTTCTTTCTTGTTATTTAGATGGTATCAAAATAACAACTATCTTTGCACTCGAAATATTAAAAATAGAGCTTGGTGAAGATTACTAGAAAGTCTATATTGCCTCTTTTGCTTTTGGTGATATTTGCTGTTTATCAGTTTGGTATTACAGCGTTTACACACGCGCACTATGTAAATGGGGTAATGATTGTTCACTCTCACCCTTTTAAGGATGGACATCATAAGCACACCAAATCTCAGTTGGTGGTAATAGCTCAGCTCTCTTCTTTTCTTACGCCAAAACCAGAAACAACTTCCCGGTTATTTGTTGACAGACAACTTGTGTTGTCAATAGAACCAAATACTGAAGCCCCAACTGTGCAAGGCGTAAACTTTAAATCGCTTACTCTTCGCGCACCTCCTGTTGTGTTTTCATAAATATCCTTTTTTTATTTTTTCTTATACATATTTTAGTAATATAGCATTTTTATGAAACACTATATATTATTTTTTATGCTCATTTTTATGGGTGTAACTGTTTGTGCTGATAATTTAGTTGATGAAGGAAGTAATATTTCCGGTTTGGTGACAGTTAAAGGAGGTAATGAGAAAATACCTTATGCTTCAGTGCAAATACTTGGACGTGCCAATGGTGCTATATCAAATGAAGAAGGTAAGTTTGTTTTCAGAAAGCTTCCGGCTGGTAAATATAATGTCAAAGTGGCATGTGTGGGTTATAAATCATTAGTAAAAACAGTAATAGTAAAACTTAATTCCAATGATGTTGTTGATTTCCCCTTAGAGGAAGATGCAGTTATGACAGATGAAATTGTTGTTTCTGCCAATCGTAATGAGGTAAGCCGCAGAGATGCTCCGGTAGTTGTAAATATTATGGGTGCTAAACTTTTTGAGGCGGTAAACTCAACAGATTTGGCGAAGTCGCTCTCTTATCAATCGGGTTTGCGAGTTGAAAACAACTGTCAGAACTGCGGATTTCCGCAAGTACGTATTAACGGACTGGAAGGGCCTTATTCTCAGATATTAATTAATAGCCGCCCTGTGGTTAGCGCATTATCTGGTGTTTACGGGCTAGAACAGATACCTGTAAATATGATTGATCGTGTAGAAGTAGTGCGCGGTGGCGGATCGGCACTCTTTGGTGCAAATGCAGTTGGGGGAACAATCAATATAATAACTAAAGATCCGGTAAGCAATTCATTTCAGGTATCATCGAATTTCTCGAATATGAATGGACAATCCTGGGAGCAATACATGGGTGCTAATGTATCTCTTGTAGATAAAGATAACAAGTATGGAATTGCCCTTTACGAAACTTATCGTAATCGTAATCCTTATGATGCCGACGATGACGGATTTTCTGAAGTTGGAAAATTGAATATGCATACTTTTGGTTTAAGTACTTATTATAAGCCTTCTGAATATAGCAGAATAAACCTGGAGTATCATACAACAAATGAATTCCGCAGGGGAGGAAATAAGTTTGATCTACAGCCTCACGAAACGGATATAACAGAGCAAACTAAACATATTATTAATAGTGGTGGCATAAGTTATGATCTCTTTCTGAATGAGTATAAGCATAAAATCTCGGTTTATTCATCTGTGCAGCATATTGACCGCAATAGTTATTATGGTGCTCAAAGAAATGAGAATGCGTACGGCAAGACAAAAGACCTGACTTTTGTAGCAGGTGGAATGTATGTGGGGCATTTTGATAAAATATTCTTTGCTCCTTCAACGCTGACTCTTGGAACTGAATATCAGGATAACTCAATGCATGATGTGATGTTGGGGTATAATAGAGATATGAAGCAGAATATCCGTATTGCAGGTGTTTTTTTTCAGAATGAATGGAATATTAATAAATTGACGTTGCTTGTTGGAGCCAGACTGGATAAGCATAATTTGATTGATAATCCAATCTTTAGTCCACGGGTTAATTTGCTTTATAAACCTTATGAAAGTATTCAGGCACGTATAACTTATTCTACTGGTTTTCGTGCTCCGCAGGCTTATGACGAAGATTTACATGTGACGGCAGTAAATGGAGAAGGAACTCTTATTAGTCTTGCTCCTGGATTGAAACCCGAACGATCAAATAGTTATAGTGGCTCTGTGGACTGGACTTCACACATTGGTCATTGGCAGACAAACCTGTTGCTTGAAGGGTTCTATACCGGACTGAATGATGTTTTTATTCTGGAACAAACTGGCGTTGATGCTGATGGAAATATTCTTAAAGAACGCCGTAATGGCAATGGAGCAAAAGTGTATGGGGCAAATGCTGATGCTAAAATAGCTCATAGGCGTGAAGCGCAGTTACAGGTGGGATTTACTGCCCAACGAAGTGTTTACAATCAAAAAGAAGCCTGGAGTAATGATCCTTCTGTTACTCTGATTAAGAAAATGCCACGTACTCCCGATTATTATGGTTACTTTACTTTTGCCTCTGCACCGCTTAAAAACTTTGATTTCTCCTTCTCGGGCATTTATACCGGTAAAATGTATGTGCCTCATTTAGCCGGATATGTGGCAAAAGATGTAATGGAACAGACTCCCGATTTCTTTACTTTGAACATAAAGCTAAACTATACCATTAATTTAAGTGGCGGCATAAAAATGCAGCTAAACGGTGGTATGCAGAATATAGCAAATAGTTTCCAGAAAGATTTGGATAAAGGCGAGTACCGTGATGCCGGTTATTTCTATGGGCCAACCCAACCACGCACTTATTTCGTTGGAATAAAATTGTTTAATTAGTTCTTAAAAGTTCAGATTCATGAATAAACAATTTAATTATAATTTCCACAGACAAGATCACCTATCTTATCTGTGGAAATTATACACTATTACAGGTGATGAGCATATTTGGCCTTTTATTAGGTTTCGGTTATAAGACTGTTAAGGAGGTTTGTTTGCTGAATAATATTGATTGCTATACATTCTTGCAGTAGTGAACTTTATTGATAAGGGATGCGTTGCTCTGGATTTTTTTCAGAAAAGTTATCAATAGCTCTTTTTATAAAATCTTTCTCAAAATGGTCTTCGAATGTATTTTGTCTTGCAAAATTAAATGTTTGATTATTACCGCTTATAATTATTTTATTTTTTGCAGGAACTTCTATTTAATATTTGACAGAAAATTTCCCTTTAAATGTTTGCTTGTAAGGCTATTGCAGGACTAAACCGTCTATTCTTGATAATGTCAAACTCATATAGGACGAAATTATATAATCGGTAAAGTTTTTCTAGGACAAGTTAATAAGGTGTGCAAGGTGCAAGCTATATATCTATATATATGGCTTGCACCTTGCACACCATTTTAAAGATTGTAAATCAAAGATTTGGCTGTGTTGAAAAATAGTAGTATTTTTGAACCCAAGATATAGGCAGACAAACGCTGGACAAGGGCGGACAAAAGTAGAGCTTAATTTTTGTGCCTAAATCGTTACCATATAGATAATTTGATTTGTAAAAGATTGAAGACTAAGATACTGGAGAGATAGGTTCACAAACCTATCTCTCCGCTGAACTAACCGGATAAAACCGGTAAGATTAAGGTCAAAATCCTACAAATCAATGATTTGTAGGATTTTTTTTTGTTTTATAAAGTCTATTCTGAACGACATCGAAAGGATAGTAAAAATGGGCTCACCTGCATAAGTCTGGGGGATCTCTATCTCTAAAAATAGTTTAGGATGAAGCCGTTATTAGAAATACAGCTTACTATTGGTTGAAAAATTCAAATTCCATGATAATGAATCGATAATAATAATTAATGAAATCGTAAGATTGTGCAAGTAAATTGGATAATACGATACTCTATATTTATCGGGAAGGATATATTTTTGTAATATCATAATAGCATACAACTTTATCATTGTTAAGATGAAAGTAAGATCTCAGATGGGCGGTGTTTTGTTGATACCTGCAATTCTTTTTATGGAACGGATGGTATTCATGGCTATGGATAAAATACGATTCAGAAAAGAAGTTTCTAATAGGGTCCGCCCTGAATGATGCTGAAGGTGGTTATATCAGCTGTTATAATTGGGACGGCAAGAGGTTGTCTATGCCTGAACCGCACTCCAAAGATATTGTAAGCAATGGAAAACTGACTCTATATAGTCCGGAGATTCCGTACGATGATTACAGATGATTTTGTCTCTTTAATTTGCCAATAATATACATATATGAAAAAAGTCTACTACTTATTCTGCTGTCTATGCGGGGCACTATTTATCGCTGCCTCTGCAAGTGCGCATGAGGCCGTAAAAACTCATTACGATGGCATATTGGACTTCAGAGTGACCAACTATTACAAGTCTAGAACTGACGGAAATCCGGGGCGGCTAATGATATTGGAATATCATGGTCCTGACAGAAATAAGCAGGCTAAACTTGAAGTGAACGCCAAAAACATTACCGAATATTATCCGTTGGATTTGTCGGCCAATTCTATACCAATAGTTCTGCCAAATGGTCTCGGCGTGAACACCACAGATACCATTATGGTACGTCTACTCGTTGGAAAACGTCAGCTTCAGCAACTGGTTGTCGTACCGCAGATGCGCTATTGGACAGTTTATATTTATCCTCATTCGCACGTTGATATAGGTTATACCAATACTCAAGACAATGTAGCGTTTATCCACAAGCGCAATCTGGACGTAGCCATGGAGCTGGCTGAAAAAACAAAAGATTATCCGGAAGGTGCCCGATTCAAATGGAATCCGGAAGTTACATGGCCTATAGAACGTTATCTGCATAGCAATTTGGAAGAAAAGAACCGCCGATTGTTGGATGCTATACGCAAAGGTGCAATAAATGTGGACGCAAGTTATGTGAATACGAATACGTCGGCTTGCAACGATGAAGAACTATATCATCTATACAGTTATGGTAAAGAACTGGAAAAACTGACCGGAAAGAAAGTAAAGACCATCGTACAAGTAGATATCCCCGGAGTGTCGTGGGGAGTAGTGCCTGTAGCCAATCAATTAGGCATTTCTTATTTCCTCTCGCTATATAATGGAGGCGATAGAACAGGGTTAGCTCATCTTGTCGACTTCAAACCCTTCTGGTGGAAAGGTCCCGACGGGCGATCTAAGGTGCTGTTTCTACAGCCCGGTTCTTATGGACCTGGAGCATGGATCAAAGGAAAAGATTTTTGGCCATTGATGGCGGGACAAACCGATAGTACCAAATTGTTACGAGTGGTCAAGACTGATAATCCACGCAAGAACTTTGTTGATGTATATTTGGACGGTATACTTCCTGAATTAGAGAAAGCCAAAGACTATCCTTACAATATCTTCCCGATGAGCTGGTGCATGGCCGACAATACGCCTTTAGATGCCGATTTGCCCGATGGAGTGAAGAGTTGGAATGAAGAATATGCCTATCCTCGAATGGTAATATGTAGTGCCACAGAAATGATGGAAGCTTTTGCAAACAAATATGGAGATATCATTCCAACCCGTAGTGGAGATTTTACTGAATATTGGACAGACGGATTGGGATCAGCGGCTGCCTATACGGGACAAGCACGTGAGGTGAAAGAACGACTCATTCAAGTGGAATCATTACGATCTATGCTGCATGACAATAATATTATAGACAATGCCTTCAATGACAAAATAAACGAGGCATGGCGCAATGTGATAATGGGTACCGAACATACATGGGCCTATATGGCACCCGACAAGAAACCTATCAGCGATGATATTCTTAAAGTGAAATTCGGCTATTTCGACAGAGCCAAGGTAATGACCGATTCGTTGATGCAAGCTATTGTATCTGATGCAAGTAGGGCAGGTAGCCGTACGAGAGCTGTCGTCAATACCGATTCGTGGGAATGTTCATCACTCGTACGTCTCCCGGCTGAAGAATCTGTCGGAATAAATAGTGTATACGATGATATGGAGAAAGAAGTCCTGTCACAACGACTCTCGACAGGGGAGCTTATATTCTTCGCATCTCATGTCCCAGCTTTGGGAATGCGTAAATACGTGCTTTCAGAGAAGAAATCTACATTGAGAAACAATGGAATGAAGGTGACATCTGCTGAGATAAACAACGGACTGGCAAAGCTTTGCATTGATTCGCATACAGGCGATATAACAAGCTACATATATAAAGGAACTAACTTCGTGAACAACAAAGCCCTCCTGGGTCTCAATAGCTTCCGTTATTTACATGGCTCGCAGCCTACAGGACTGTCGACACGAGCTTATAACATAAAGGTAAAAGTGAAAGAATGCGGTCCGTTGCTCTGTTCGCTGCTCATTACATCGGATGCAGAAGGATGTAATAGTCTATCCAGAGAGATTGCATTGACCTATGGCTCTCCGAAGGTCGATATTGTAAACATAGTCGACAAAATAGCCATTAAACAGAAAGAAGGCATTCATTTTGGCTTCGCCTTCAGCGTGCCCGATGCCACGGTTAGAGCTAACGTACCTTGGGGAGTTCTGGAATTGGAAAAAGACCAGATAGACGCTGCTAACCGCAATTGGATATCTTTCGAACGTTGGCTTGATATATCGAACAAGGAGCTTGGCGTGACATGGTGCTCGCAGAATGCATGTATGTTTGAAAATGGCGATATGACTGCCAATGTTATCGGATCGGCTGTGAAGAGTCCTGAATGGATTACCAAACTGACACCATCGGCTATTATCTATTCATGGGCATTGAACAACCATTGGCACACCAACTTTCCACTGAGCCAGTCGGGCAAGATATCATTCAGATACAGTATCTTACCTCATTTATCAACTTATAGAGCTGAAGAAGCGAACAGATTTGGAATAGAGTCGTGTCGTCCGTTGTTGAGTTTTGCTGTATCGAATGACTTTCAGCTTGATAACCCTATCAGTCTTTCGGGCAGCGATAATGTTTTTGTGACCATATACAAGACTGTATCGGAGAAGACTTCGATTATGCGCTTTTCTTCTCTATCGGATAAAGAAGAAAACATTTCTTTGAGTTGGAGAGATCATCAGCCTAAACTTTCGTATTGTTCGACAGGCGAAACAGGCGATGTGGCCATACAAGGAAAAATGGTCACGATACCAGCAAAAGGCAGCGTGACCATCAGAATAGAATGGTAATTATCATTCTAATTTGAATGAGATGAAAAAAAGATATATGATGCAAATTAACAATATAGCCATGCTTAATGTCTGATTGGATATGTCGGCTATAAATCCCATAAGTGGAGATATTAAAGCTCCTCCTGAAACAGCCATAATCATCAATGCTGATACCTCATTGTCTTTGTGTGGCATATATTGAATGGCACTGGCATAGATAATAGAGAAAACATTGGCACATGCCAGGCCGATGATAAATATAAATACGAGCAGACATTCTATGCGATTGGTTAATAACAAGCACGTAAAGGCTGCAAAGGCTGTAATCATGCAATAACGCAACATTCTGTCGCCACGAACTTTGGTGAGAAGGATAGCGCCAATTAGTGTACCTGTAATTTTTGCGGCAAAATAGACACTTGTTCCTAAAGCTGCGCTGTCAAGTAGAATATGACAATGCTCTATGAGATATCTGGGTATAGTTGTATTCAAACCTACATCCAAGCCTACTATCATAAGTATACCTACAAACAATCGGAGCAATGTCTTGTTTGCCAGCAATGCGAAAGTTTTGGCGGGACTAACCACTGGTGTCGCGGTGAATGTATTGTTGATTGAAGCTTTAATCCATATCATACAGAGCAGCGTAACCATGCTGTAAGCTATAAACACGTATTTCCAATCGCCCAGATAGGCTGCCGATGTTCCAACGAGAATAGGCCCTAAAAATGAAGATATAGATTTGAAAAACTGTCCCCAAGTAAGCGTGCTGAGAACAAAAGGCTTGTCTACTGTTTCGGCAGTCATAGGATTGAGAGATACCTGAATGATAGTATTACCTATTCCTAACAATGCAAAGGCGACAAGTGACATTGCAAAGGAATAAAATAATATAGGAATTAACATGGCAATCAGCGTGATCAGAAGCGAAAATATTACTACATTACGCTTGCCATACTTATTCATCAAGGCACCTGTAGGTATAGAAAATAGCGCAAACCATATGAATACCATTAGAGGTAGAAGATTGGCAATTGCGTCGGACAGATGAAAATCGACTTTTACATAGTTAGTAGCTATCCCTACTATGTCGACAAAGCCCATGACGAAGAAACCGAGCAGTAATGGATATATTTTTGTGTGTTTCATATAACGACAAATTAAAGATGTGACAATGCGTATAGATAGGCTCCCATAGAGATCGATTGGCTGGTTGATTGTCTTGTAGTCATCACGCCAATACGTTTTAACGGATCGTATTTCACGGTTTCATTGCTTAGGGGTATGGGTATTATTCTTTCTTCGCCAGCTATGAAACCTTTCCATTCGGTTTCCTCGTCAAGATTATAAGCCCTCATCTGGATGCGTGGAACTTCAGTTCCGTCGGTCAGTTTTAGATGGTAGTTAAGCTCTTTTACTATACTGGGAATGATGTACTTTGATGCTCCCGCCAGTCCACCTCCTACTATAATCATACCATCTACGATTGTCACTGCCGAAGCCAAAGCATCTCCTGCCATTTCACCCAATTCTTCGAAACTGCGACGGGCAGCTTGCATATCTCCCGCTCTTTTTTGCTCGGCGATATCGAATATGTCTTTGGGGGTCAAATTTTCTTTTGTTCCCGAAAGCTCTTGATAAACGCGTTTGACGGCCCTGATACTCACACTCTCTTCGACGATAAAATGTGAGTGCTTTTTGTTACGAAAGCACCAAATATCACCTCCAGTAGCGTTGTCGCCAATAACCAACCGATCGTTGATAACCACTCCGCAGCCGAAACCTGTTCCCAGTGTTATGCCAATCAAATTGTGAAAACGTTTCTCACTTTTTTTTTCTTCAAGCCTTTTATTGATGTAAGGAAGAGTCCCTGACATAGCTTCGCCATAAGCAAACAGATTTCCATCGTTATTGATGAATACAGGTAGGTTGAATATTTTATTCAATGCGGGTCCTAATGCAAATCCACCGGTGAAACAGGGAAAGTTGGGCAGATCGCCGATGATTCCTTTTTGATAGTCAGCTGGTCCAGGAAAGGCAAAGCTGATAGCAGCAGGCTGTTGCATTATCATCGACGATACCATCTTGAAACCTCTTACTATCTGCGAGAGACATTCCATCTTATCGGTAGTGCATGAGAGCATTCTAACAGGTTTTATAATCTCTATGCCACGTTGGATCGCAGAAAACTCCAAATTGGTTCCGCCCGCATCCAATGTCATTACTATACGTGAATCGTTTTTATAATCCATACTTATTTATTACTGTGTTATCTGATATAAGCTTTAATTGTTCCGCATCTTTGGCATGAGTCACCGAAAGGACGGATAGTATATTCGCCTACTGCAGCAGGAACAATGAATGTTTCGGCATAATGAACAATGAAAGGTTCGAACTGAGCTGAAGGGCTTTCTACAATGGCTGCAGAGCCTTCTATCAAGTTCAGCACATTAACATTATTACTTGTGTCATGTGTCACTGCCTTGCTGAACCAATGCCTGCGTGTTTCTATAAATTCAGCTTCATGCAGACCTGTTCGCTCTTCTATCCACCCATTACCTTCGGCAACAGTTTCTATTTGATTGATGAATTTGTGTTTTATTTCTTCTGTTTGTCTGCACCATTGAATGACGTTAGCACCGTGGGCAATATTAATAGGGCGGGGACGCCCGTCAATGCCCATTCTTCCCCAATCGTAGAGTTTGAAAGTGAAAATACTGGGCGTTGCGCTAATCTCGAGTACCATAGCATTGGCACCTGAGCAATGTATCGTTCCACCGGGAATGAGGAAATGGTCGTGTTTATTTGCTGGCCACTTATTGATAAATCTGTCTGCATCAAAGGGTTCGCCCGTCTCGTGCGACTTGTTGAGTGCATCGATCATTTCTGTAGAGTTCACATCCGTTTTTAGTCCTAAATATACGAAGGCATCTTTACTGGCATCAAGCAGATAGTAACTTTCGTCTTGTGTATAAGGCATTCCGAAAGTGTTGCGAATATATTGTGGCGTGGGGTGCACCTGCAAACTTAAGTTACCGCCCCCCATCGTATCGAGAAAATCGAAACGAATAGGAAAACTTTGTCCGAAGTTATGCTCTACATTATCGCCAAGCAATTCTTTGGTGCAGTAGAATACCAAATTGTTGGCAGGTATTTCAAACAATTCACCACAAATTTGGAAATAGAGGCTGTTTTCTTCGGGGACACAGTCGAAGCACCAACCATAGTTACGATTCGACTTATCGAGTCCGCACACATCTTTCATCCATTGTCCACCCCATGGTGCAGGATCGAAGAATGGAACTACTCTAAAGGGTCGTCGCACCGCTTTCTTCAAACCATCCCTAAGAGTATCTCCTTGAATCATCTTTGGTAACTCTCTGACGGTACTGTCTATCCAATAATCAGCAATAGGAAGCAATTCTTTTTTGAGAGAATCACATATGTCCCAATCGACAAAATAACCGCGTTTGTATTGCTTCGAAGGTAGCTCGTAGGCATTGTTTACTCCCAATCCTCCGATTTTGTGCCCGCGTTGGCGTTGCTGAATTTCCCAACGAGGCATATCTGCATATAACATTAAGTTTACATCTGGGAAGAGGCAAGCTGCTCCAGGACCGAATACTATTATAGATTGTGCTCGTTCTTGATTGGTTGAAAGCATATTCTGCACCTTTTTTTTGTCGAAAAAATTATTGAAAGACAATGGTGATTTCTTGCCAAACAGTTCGTCTTCGGTGACCCATGAAGCTGTCATTTCCCGAATGTCCTTTTCACATTTGTATAAATTGGTAACATTAATCATGCAATCGAATCCCATCAATTTGATATGTCGTTCGAATTCGTCAAGATAAACGCCCTGATAACATTCTATGCAGCAAATGAAGCGATTTCTTTCTGCTGCATTTCTTCTATCCGATACAGTTTGTACAATGGCTTCCCAGCCATTGATAAGTATTCCGCCGACGGGAATATAAGGGGTCTTGTCGTATTGATATTCCATATATTATAATTTGAAAACAAAGATACTGGTTGTCAGTATTTATTCTTTCTCATTTTTCTCCAATTTTGTTGCACTATCTTATGATTATGATTTATATTTGCATTCCGTAAAAGAATATATATGATAAAGATTAAAGAAGGTTTCAAAGGTCAGCGCTTATTATCTCTTTCGGAAAATATTTTAGCTCAATATGCCCAGCATCCACTTATCGCTCCGCTCTATATTAGCAAAATAGGCTATTTCCCGAAAGTGAAGTTTCATTATGTGCTTAAAGAAAAGGGTACAAAATACTATATGCTCATATACTGTATAGGCGGGAAAGGCTGGTATAGTGTCTATGGGCATCGCTATGAAGTCAATGCCAATCAGTATTTGATAATACCAAGTGGCGTACCTTATTCTTTTGAAGCCGACGAACAGAATCCTTGGACTATTTATTGGTTGCATTTTATGGGCAGTATGGCATCTTACCTTATGCCGCCTACTTATGGGCCTATTTCCATATTGCCTGGAAAAAGCTCGAGGCTGCAAGACAGAATAGAACTTTTTGAAGAGATATTCTCGAATTTCTCAATGGCCTATACAAAAGAATATATGATAAGAACATCGATGTGTTTGTATCCTTTTCTGTCTTCTTTTCTTTATGTCGAACAGTATCGTTATTTTAAAACAGTAGGTTCCGGCGAACAGAGCTTTTCGACACAGGTTATTCATTTTATGCAAGAAAATATAGCCACAAAGCTGACCTTGGAAGAATTGGCACACAACTTCAATTATTCGGTTTCTCATTTTTCTGCTTTATTCGAAAAAGAAACAGGAGTGTCGCCAATTAAATATTTTATTCATCTCAAAATACGAAAGGCATGCGAATATGCGGAGCTATCCAACCTGAAGTTTCGTGAAATAGCAGAGAAGGTTGGGTTTGAAGAGCCTGCCTACTTCAGTCGTATATTCACAAAGATAATGGGTATGTCGCCATTGCAATATCGTCTACGTGAGAGAATATCGTTATCCATATCAGAAGATAATACAAGTAAATAGTAGAAAAATTGCCCTGTTTCTCTCTTGATAATACGTTATCTTTACAGCGCATTAAAAACGAAATGGTATGACACTTAAAAACAAATTATTTCTCTATTTGACTTTAGTACTGTCTTTGCCTTTACACGGATTGGCTTACAATGATAACAATGATAGATATCAGTTCAAAATACGCAATAAAGAACTGAAGCCCATGTTGGAACGTGTAGTCACGAATGGGGGTTTCTATGAATGGTATACACCCGCCGGAGAACCTATGGGTTCGGGTACTTTCAGAGGCGAAGCTGGCGTGCTTTACAAGTCAATTAAAAAGCTCAAAGGTTGGACCGACCAATGTTTGAGCACTCAAATTGAGAATGACCCGAACTTCGTTAAAGTCGATTCAATGGCTCGGCAACTTATATCTCAGGGACTTAATGCCGGGAGCGGGTATTCTCAGATATGGGCTCGTGACATGAATACCTTCATAGAAACGGCTTGCGAGGTGGTTCCTGCAAGAGAATTAAAAGATGCCATAAGGCTCTTTTTTAAGTTTCAGCAGAGTAATGGTGAGATGGTAGACGGATATGTTCTAAAAAAAGATTTTACATGGTCGGACAATCATCCCTATTATTCACCTACGGCACCCCAGCATGTGGCATTTAAAAATACCGTCGAAACAGATCAAGAGTCTTCTTTAATTCAGCTCATCGGCAAATATGTTCATAAGACGGGCGATAAACAATTTGTTTTCGAGAAGGTTGACCAAAAAAGAATAATAGATAGAATGGCAGATATGGTGGATTATCTGCTGAAAGAAAGATACAGTTCCCGTTACGGACTGATTTATGGAGCGATGACAGCAGATTGGGGTGATGTACAACCGAATGACGATTTTGGCTGTGATATGAACGAATTGTCAGTGAAAGCAATAGATGTTTATGATAATGCCATGTTGATTATCGCATTGGACTATTTGAAAGAATTGGATGATAATGCAAATCGCAAAAGGCGATGGGAAACATTGCGTAAAAACATAGCAACCAATGCATATAAATATTTATGGAATGATAAATATATGAATTTCACGCCACATCTCTATTTAGACAAATCTCCATTGCCTGAAGATTTTGATGAACAGATGATATGCTACCATGGTGGTACTGCTGTAGCCATAGAAGCAGGTCTGCTCAGTCGCAAAGAGATCGCTATAGTGAATGCACGTATGCTGCGTGATGTTGCTCAGTCAGGGATGCCCAGCATTGGCATGACACTTTATCCTACCTATCCTCAAGGCTTCTTTCATGGAGGTATGTCAAAAGCCTATGTATATCAAAATGGTGGTGACTGGACTTGGTTCGGTGGGCGTATGATACAACAATTGATAAAAAACGGATATATCAGTGAAGCATACGAAGAAGTGCGTCCGATGATCGATCGTGTCATTGCAAACAATGGATTTTATGAATGGTATGGAAAAGGCAATAAGCCTTCAGGCAGTGCCAACTTCAAAGGTTCTGCCGGTGTGTTAGCCAAAGCAATAGAATTGTTTAGAGAATGGAATAAACAATTGAAATATCGAATCTCTCATAAATAATAAGATAGTATAAGCATTTAGTTTAAAGATGCAGGTGTTGATTAAACCAGATATTATACATTTGCGATATTAAAATAGAACAATAAATCTCGATATACTATGAAGAAATTATTTATTTTTATCAGTCTTTTACTATGTATCAATCTATCCGCAAAAGACGCTGTTGATTATGTGGATTGTTTTATAGGAACATCTAATTCAAGATGGATGTTAGGACCTTATGCTCAAGTACCATTTGGAATGGTTCAGATAGGTCCTGATAATCAAGGTAATAAATGGATGGGGGGATATGAATATGCAATAAGCTCAGTATCAGATTTTTCCCATATTCATGCCTGGACGATGGGAGGTGTTTCTATTATGCCTACTACAGGAGATTTAACCCTTAGTAATCCAGGACCAGACTCACCATATAAAGGAGCCAATGCCGGATATCATTCCCGTATATTAAAAGAAACTGAAAAAGCTTTTCCAGGTTACTATGGAGTGGAGCTCTATGATCATCAAGTGAAAGCTGAAATGACAGCAACTACACATTGTAGCTTTCAGAGATACACTTTCCCTAAATCAGAAGAAAGTCGTATTTTAATCAATCTTCAATTTCCTACAGAATGGGATTATGGCTTTTCAGTACAAGATGCTAAGGTTGTAAAAGTCGATTCAATGCAATTGGAAGGTTATGCCGATTGCCGATCTGGAAGTTGGTCAAGTTGGAACGATTATAAATTGCATTTTATTATCCGTTTTGATAAACCTTTCAAAGAACTAAATGGTATTAAAGATGGTGAAGCTGTACCAAATATCATTCAAATGCAAGGAAAAGGGAATATAGGAGTTTATACTGTATTTAAAACTGAGAAAGGAGAAGAAATACAGGTTCAAACAGCTTTGTCTTTAGTTGATATGGAGGGTGCTAAAAAGAATTTGAAGGCTGAGTTAGATCCTTTTAATTGGAACTTTACAGCTTGTGTCTCTGCTGCTAAACAACAATGGAACGATGTGTTGAACCGAATTCATGTAGAAGGAGAGAATGAAACTGATAAAGTGAAATTTTATACGAATCTGTATCGGGCTTATTGTGGAAAACAGACATGGAATGATGTTGATGGTCGTTATAGAGATGCTAGAGAACAGATTCGTCAAGTGTCTTTGGGATCATCTATGTATGGAGGTGATGCTCTTTGGAATACTTATTGGAACTTAAATGGTTTGTGGTTTATTATTACTCCTAAAGTGATGGACAACTGGGTAACAACACAATTAGAGATGTATAAACATACAGGGTGGACTTGTAAAGGACCGGCAGGCATTGAGTATTCCGGAATTATGGAAGGCTCACACGAAATAGCATTAATGGTTTCGGCTTACCAGAAAGGAATCCGAAAAGATGGAGAAGCTATTTATGAAGCAATTCGCAAGACGGTTACAGAAGAAGGACGTAGATTAGAGTATGGAGGTACTGTTGGACAAATCAATTTGTCTTATTATAATCGTTTGGGATATATGCCCATGGAAGTTGATGTAGTATCTAAAACCCTGGATTATGCCTATGATGATTTTTGTGTAGCTCAGATGGCAAAAGTTTTAGGAAAGAAAAAGGATATGAAATGGTTATTGAAACGTTCTGAAAATTATAAGAATGTATTCCATCCTGAATTAGGTTATGTGGTTCGACGGGATAGTCTAGGTAATTGGGATTCTAATTTTGATGTATTCTCAAATAAAGGATTTATAGAAGGAAATTCATGGCAATACTCCTGGTATGTTCCTCATGATATTGTAGGAGCAATTCAATTGATGGGAGGGAAGAAGGTAGCTTCTGAACGTCTTTTAGAAGGTTTCCAGAAATCAGAAAAATATAATTTTGCAGCACATGCTTTTGATAGAACTTCAGGTCAACGAGCTGAATATTATATCAATCAAGGCAATGAAGTGAATATGAGTGCAGCATTTATATTCAACTACCTGGATAAACCTTGGTTATGCCAAAAATATTCAAGAGCTATTCTGGATCATTATTATGGCTCTACACCTTACCATGGTTGGGAGGGAGATGAAGATGAAGGACAAATGGGAGGTTGGTTTGTTATGTCTGCATTGGGATTTTTTGAAATGAATGGAGGTGTTACAGAAGGATCATCTGTAGAGTTGACCTCTCCATTATTCTCTAAGATTGAGATCAATTTAGATCCTCATTATTATAATGGAAAGAAATTTGTGATTGAAGCAAAAAATAATTCATCAGAAAACATTTATATCCAATCAGCTTATTTGAATGGGAAGAAACTAGAGGAACCTCGTATTCTATTTAAAGATATAGTTTCCGGAGGGAAATTAGTATTAGAGATGGGGCGTGAACCGAATTTAAAATGGGGGATGAAGTAAGTTCTTACAGAATAAATATGGTTTCTATATAAAGGCAAAGATTAAACTCAATTATATGAGTTATGAAAATATAAAATTAAAGAACCGGTAAAGTTAAGGTCAAAATCCTACAAGTTGTTGATTTGTAGGATTTTTTGTTTCTGCAAACTTCCTCACGAAGGATATTGGTAATTTAATATTTTTCCCTATATTGCATATAACTTCTTAATCTTAAATTTTATGGAAAAAGTGGATATTCCTGAAGTTATTGAATGGGCAAAGCAGTTTCTTGCACAATCAGAAAAAGAGATCACTAACGAAGAGCGTAAAGAACAACAGAAATACGCCATTCTGGTGCAAAAGCCAGGAGACAAGACTCTGTTATCAAAGTTGCTCGACGAATCATCGCAAATACGCAATAACAAGAAGCTGGCTCATCGCATGAAAGTGCTGATAGATCGGTACGGCGTGCCCGAGTTTTTTGGTTTTGCCGACAAGATTCTTATCAAACTGTTTACGGCGTTTGGCTACTTGTTCGATTTTATAGCCGTTCCCATTTTTAAGCAACGCTTACGGTCCGACACTTCCAAAGTTATTATTAACGAAGCACCCTCGCTGCTGAAACGGCATTTGCAACAGCGCAGAGAACAAAAAATAGGGCAGAATGTTAACCTGCTCGGTGAAGTGGTTTTGGGAGACGGAGAAGCTAATCACCGTTACCAACATTATCTGGAAGCATTGAAAGATCCTCAGATAAATTACATTTCCATTAAAATTTCAGGCATCTATGCGCAGATAAATCCGCTCAACTACGAGCTGAATAAAACAGAGTTATGTGAGCGACTCTCTAATATTTACCAGAGAGCTATTGATTTCCCGTTCGTAGACGAAAATGGTATAAGCTCCTCCAAATTTGTTAATCTCGACATGGAAGAGTACAAAGACACCGAACTGACACTTGATGTGTTTACAACAGTTCTGGATTTACCGCAGTTCAAAAACTATCAGGCAGGTATCGTTGTGCAGGCTTATTTGCCTGATGCATGGCATTTCCAGTCCAGACTACTGAAATTTGCGAAAAAGCGGGTTGCCGAAGGTGGGGCTCCAATCAAAATGCGTCTGGTAAAAGGGGCAAACCTTCAGATGGAAACTATTATTTCCTCTCTGAAAGGATGGGAAATTCCTACTTACTCCACCAAAACAGAGGTTGATGCCAACTACTTGCGTTTGCTCGATCGTGCTTTGGAACCCGAAAATGCCGAGGTGGTACACATTGGTGTGGCTTCCCACAATTTTTTCACCCTTGGTTACGCTTACCTGCTCAGCCAAAAAAATAAGGTTGATGAGTTTGTTACTTTCGAAATGCTGGAAGGAATGGCAAATCATCTTCCTCGCGTAATGCGCACTCTCGGCAAACAGATTATCCTTTATACACCGGTGGTGAAGAACGAGCATTTCCTGAATGCTGTGTCGTACCTGGTTCGCCGGTTGGACGAAAATACCGGAAAGGACAACTTCTTAAGCTATTCGTTTAATCTGAAAGCAGATAGCCAGCATTGGCAGTTCCTGCAAGAGCAATTCGTTGAGGCTTATAAGCTGAAAGCGAGTGTCAGCACTACACCACGGCGTACACAAAACAGAAACCTTCCAGCTATTCCGCAGACTGATATTAATACTTTCCGAAACGAACCTGATACCAATTTCGATTTGAAGCCGAATCGCTTGTGGGCAGATGAAATCCGCCGGAAATGGAAAAAATCTGCCGATGATAAACCTTATCATATTCCGTTGCAGATTGGCGAAAAAGAGGTAATATCAGAAAAGAAACGCACATATCTCGACCGAAGTCAGAATAGTGAAATCTGTGTTTGTGAAGCTTCCCTTGCCAATATCGATCAGGTAAAGGAGATTCTTGCCGTTGCCGAAAAAGATGTTTCGGGCTGGCGACAGACGTTACCGGAAGAACGCAACCGTATTTTGCATGAGGTGGCAACCAATCTGAGTAATCACCGAGGTGATTTGATAGGCTGCATGGCTGCCATTACCGGAAAATCGTTTACGGAGGGAGATGTGGAAGTGTCCGAAGCTATCGACTTTTGCCGCTTTTATCCTGTTTCCATGCAGCAATTCACCAATCTGGAAACAATAACCTGCACACCAAAAGGTATTATTATGGTGATTCCGCCATGGAACTTTCCTTTGGCAATTCCGGTTGGAGGTGTGGCGGCAGCACTTGCCGGAGGGAATACGGTGATTCTGAAACCGGCCACGGTTGCCTATCCTGTTGCATGGCAGTTTGCTAAACTATTCTGGGAAGCCGGAGTGCCGAAAGATGCACTTCAGTTATTCTGTGCGGATGGATACGAACCGGTGAACTATCTCACCACACATCCTTCCATCAAACATATTATTCTTACAGGAGGCACTGACACCGCTTTTCGTTTATTGGAAAACAATCCAACTTGTCCGTTGTCGGCAGAGACTGGAGGTAAAAATGCAATCATCCTTACTGCCAGTGGAGATCGCGACCATGCTATCCAGAACATTATCACTTCGGCATTCAGCAATGCCGGACAAAAATGTTCGGCCTGTTCGTTGCTGCTTCTTGAAAAAGAAGTGTATCACGATCCGCAGTTTAAAGCAAAGCTTATAGATGCTGTGACCAGTCTGCACACAGGTGGAATATGGAATGGAGGCAATGTGGTTGGTCCGATGATTACCAATCAGAATGAGAAACTGCTGCATGCCATCGACCATCTAGAAGAAGGCGAATGGTGGCTCGTAAAACCCGAATTTGCGGATGAAAAGAAGTTTATTCTGAAACCTTGCGTGAAATGGGGTGTAAAACCTGGAAGTTATACATTCAAGACTGAACTGTTTGCTCCGCTGTTAGCTGTGGTTTGCATTGATGATTTACAACATGGAATCAAGCTGGTCAACAGTTCTGAATACGGATTGACTTCCGGATTGCAAAGTCTGGACGAAAGCGAACAGCTCCTTTGGAAGAATAGCATTGAAGCCGGAAATCTCTATATCAACCGAGGCATTACCGGTGC
>JGI20225J20221_1001121_pt1 | contig 79499 bp, 50 predicted proteins | sample BioMet4_FD_20221 | JGI IMG/M metagenome (IMG submission 20221) | reverse complement strand
AAGAACCAGAGGGGCCGCATTATTGGTTGTAGCTAAACCTCGAATATAAATGGAAGCATCGTCCATGGTTTGATTGGTGTAGCGGTTGTCACCACCACCAATATTACCATCGTTCAAACGAACCAATACACCGGTCACTTTACCGCCAATGGAACTGGTAAGGTTCGATGTAGACTGACGTTTCAATTGTTCATTATTGATTGAAGAAATAGCGCCACTGACGCTCGCTTTTTTCTGTTGGCCATAACCTACGGCAACAACTTCACTTAAAGCGGTAACATTTGGTTTTAAGGTAATATTAATGGCAGTACGGTTTCCCACCGTCATTTCCTGCGTAACAAACCCTATCGAGCTAAATTTCAAAACAGCGCTTTTGGAAGGAACTTTAATTTTATAATTACCATCCACATCAGATATCGTTCCCAACGTTGTTCCCTTGACGACTACAGTCACACCGGGAAGTGCCAAATTATCCTCTCCGGATAAGATACGCCCCGAGACTGTAATCTCCTGTGCCAATAGATTACCGGCAATAATGATAAACAATATAAATGTAAGAATTCTTTTCATGATGTTCATAATTTTATTACTAATTAGACCAGCCAGTATTTTGAACTAAATTCTTATTCCTTGCTATTTCCGTTTGCAGGAAAGGATACAGATACATCTTAGCATCAAATACACGCTTTTCTACCTCGATAGGTGTGTATGTATAAGTATTGTCGGCATTCTTAACAATCTGTAATCCATGTACCGGCTGATTCAGTACGGTTTCAGCGAGCTTCCATCTTCTTAAATCAAGATGACGATGTTCTTCAAAAACAAGTTCGATCCTGCGTTCATGCTGAAGGGCAGTGCGCATTTTTGCCTTATCACCGGCAGGTACATAATTAGCTGCTGTGGTTACCGAAAAATCCTTGTTGCCGGTTAAACCAGCCCTTGTGCGAATCAAGGCAACGGCCTGACGCGCTGTCATTCCATATCCCTTCGGGTCAACATCCGGACCGTAGGCTTCGTTCATGGCTTCAGCATAATTCAGCAGGACTTCTCCGTAGCGGAATAATGGGAAACAATGGTAGGTGGTACCGGTAGGTGCATTCCATCTTGCACCGATGCCCAGGAATTTCCTTAAATAAAAACCAGTCCGGGTGGCATTGTTCCCGACTTTATCAGGACCGCCTTCGTAAGTCTGAATGGTCATGTTGTTCATCCAGGTCGCGCCGTTGTACAAAATACTCTTTGCAAAACGGGGATCCCTGTTTGCCCATGGATTTGCCTGGCTTCCCGGCAAACTCCAGTCAAAGGGAATACCAGTCACCATTTCATAGTCGCTGACAAGATCCCAGGTAGGGCAGGTACCACCCTGACCGCCGGTAATACTGACAGGACCATTCTGCTTTTCAACAGTGTTGCTGGCAGCAGTCATTTGGGAAAGGATAATTTCCTTGTTTCCATTCAGTGTAGTAAAGAAGGCATCATACGAAGCGTATAATCCATAAACCGGATTGTCATTTTCTTTCAGATTGATAACAGCAGCGGCGGCATCAGCAGCCTTTTCCCATTTTTTAGCATCATAGGCTCCGTGTTCCAGATCGTCATTGGTTTTGGATGGATCGTTAAACAAAGGACTTGCAGCATACAGCCATAACCTTGCTTTCAATGCCAGGGCAGCCCCCTTGGTAGCGCGTCCAAGCTGAGCAGCAGGATAAGAAGTCGGTAAGATAGTTGCAGCGGAGTCGCACAGATCAGAAATGTATTTTACACATTCATCGTATTTGGAACGGGGAATGTTCAAATCATCGGTAAGAGCATCCAGTGATTTCAGAACAATCGGATATCCCCCAAATCTCTTGAAAATTTCGAAATTGTACAATGCACGGAGGAAAAGAACCTGTCCATGAAACAATTTCCTTCCTGCCGGAGTGACAACGATATCCCTGATTTTTGGTTCAATGATATCGGTGTAATCAAAGGTATGGCGAATACCAGTGTAGCACGCCGCAAATGTATTGTCATACAAATTATTAGGGCCCCAGCTTCCTTCACCCCAAAGTTCAGCTCCCGAACCTCTCACGGCATGAACGGCCTCATCCGTTGCGGAAGCTACCATGGCAGGGCCGGAGATACGGTTATAGCCTGTCGGCATGGAAGAATAGACATTTGCGACGAATCCGGCCACCTTAGCCGAGTCGGCACAAATCACCTCCGGCTTAGCAAAATCATAAGGCACATTGTTGATACTTTCTCTTGAACAGGAAGATAACAACGCCAGTAATAATGCAAAAGTATAGATAATATTTTTCATACACTTTAAGTTTTAGAATTAAAAATTGAGATTGAGCCCTACACTATAGGTACGCGGAATTGGATAAGCCAATCCATTCTCCTGCAACTCAGGATCTTTATCCTTGACATTGCTCCAAACAAACAGATTGTTCCCGTTTACAAAAAAGCGGACTTTAGATGCTCCGATCTTTTTGGAAACTTTCGAAGGCAATGTATAACCAAGCTCAACATATTTAAATCTTACAAAAGAATTGTCCTGTACCCAATATGAACTTGATACATAATTGTTGGTACCAGCGATGCTCAATCTTGGATAAGTTGCGTTCTGGCCAGAACCCGGTACCCATCTGCCAAGGTGGTGTTCCAGTACATTTCCGATTTTACCATTGAAATCCCAGTAAGTGTAACCAGAGTTGTAGGTAGTACTGTTTCCGGTACCCATGATCAAAGCGTTGAAATCAAACCCGCAGGTTTTGAATCCCAAATTGATACCATAGTTGATTTCAGGAATTTTAGGATCACCAATTACCGTCTGGTCATTGGCATCAATGACGCCATCGTTGCTCAGGTCTTTATACTTCAGATCCCCTGGCTGTGTAGTACCTAATAAACTTTGATCGGCAATATCTGCAACCGGTTTGTTATTGGCATCGAAATCACTCTCTACAAAATACCTGTCAAATACATACCCGTATCTGCAACCAGAAGGATGACCCGTGGTGTACATCCAGGGATGGTTGCGGAACTGCTCGTTGGAATAAACAACTTTATTCTGGGCTATACTGAAATTACCTTTAACAAAATATTCAAAATTTTTGCCTATTTTATCGTTCCACCCAAGCGCAACTTCAAATCCCTTGTTCTGGAAAATTCCGACCGGATTATAAGCGGTGGCTCCATACATGCCGGTAATGGCGCCTGAAATGTTAATATCCTCATTCCTTTCATGGAAATAATCGAACGAACCGGAAAGCCGGTTGTTCAGCAATGCAAAATCAATACCTACGTTTCCTTTTTTACATTTTTCCCAGTCAACCGGGTTAACAACTCTGTTCTGGGTATAACCGGTCAAACTGGCAGGAGATACTCCATAATAATAACCCGTACCGGTTGAAAAAGAGCCAAGGTATGCAAAATAAGTTCCAGCTCCCGGATACGCTCCTGCAGAGGTATTTCCAGTCAAACCATAAGATCCCCTGATTTTCAAAAAGTTCACAAATTTTAAATCCTTCATGAATTTTTCATTCGATAGAACCCATCCGGCAGACACTGCAGGGAAGAATCCATAGCGTTTGCTTGCAGGATACTGTTCACTTCCCTGATAAGCGAAGGTGAAATCAACCAGATACCTGTTGTCATATCCGTAGGAGAAATTTCCTTTAGGCCCCTGGTAATTCTGAGCAAGATTAGATACCATTGCAGCCTCAATTTGTTCACGCTGATACATCAGGAATGCATTGATACTGTGTTTCCCAAATACTGCATCATAGGTTGCAGAAGCTGCCTGTTCGAAATACCTGTAAATACTGCTTTGACCTCCTGTATTCCCGATAGCGGTGTCCAGTCCTCTCTTGGTATAAGTTACTCCATCAGCATTTAACTGATAGGTAGCGAAGTTTTTAACACGGTTGGTGTAATATTCATTTAAATTGGTGTATCCGAAATTGGCTTTCAGTTTTAATCCTTTTACCACGCTGCCAAGATCATAAACCAAAGATGGATGAAATGACAAGGTGGTATGATCCCAGATAGAATATCCTTTATAATTCAAAAGACCGAAAGGATTATTCTGGTAGTCGGCGGTTCCGGCAATCGACCCGTTAGCATTTCTGATCGGATGAGCTGCAAAAGGCGTGGAATACAAATAGGTGAAAAGCGAGGTGTCATAATCACCGCTGTAACCACCCGGTGCATTGCGGACATCCCTTGATAAACGCATGTCAGCACTAAAGGTCAAATTTTTCTGAAGATCCAGTTCAACATTGCCATGAACGCCCGTTACCCTAAGAGAGTTATTGGTGCTGTAAGTATTGATACTTTTATCCGTGTTAAACAAACCGTTATCGCTTAAATAGCTGGCAGAAACGTAATATTTGGAAGTTTTGCCTCCACCGCTAATGCCGATGCTGTTCCTGGTCTGGACTTCGTAGTCTTTTAAAAGCGTTTTGGTCCAGTTTACATTCGGGTATTTGTAAGGATCGCTGCCATTTTTGAAGGCTTCAATTGCGGCTGCATCATACTTTGGAGTGGCAGCCGGATTGTCATTCAGCTGGGCTTCGTCGTAAAGCTGGGCATACTGGGCAGCATCCAGGAATTTAGGCAAGCGGGTCGGCTGGGAAAAAGAGGTTTCACTGTTGAAACTTACATGAATCTTTCCGCTTTTGCCTTTCTTGGTTGTGATCAGGATCACTCCGTTGGTGGAACGCAATCCGTACATGACAGCTGCAGCAGCGTCTTTAAGGACGGTAACGCTTTCAATATCGTAAGGATCCAACGCGTTATAATCGGTGTAGTGGCCATCGACCAGAACCACCGGATTCTTGTAATTTCCGAAAGTATGATTACCGCGGACATCAAGCGCGGGAGCTTCATAGCCCGGTAAACCTTCGGATTGGGTAACAAAAAGACCTGCCACTCGACCTGAAAGGGCATTCATTCTGTTATGCCCTGAAACATTTTCCATCTCCTTCCCGGATACCGTGGAGATGGCCCCTGTTACATTTCTCAGGGGTTTTGTACCGTAAAGTACATTAACCGTATCAGTTAAAAAATTGGACAACACCTGTTTGGCATTGTCATTGCCGGCTGAACTGCTAACTTTTTCCTGGGCCTGAGAATAAGGCACGAAGAAAAAGACCGCAAAGCCAACAACCATGAATAATTTCAAAAGAAGTTCGGTGAATTTTTTCATATTCTATGAGATTGAGATTTAAACATTTTTACTTTTTTATGATTTAGCATATTAGTTGAATATTTATTAAAATTCCATCAAAACGCGAACAAATAGTTCCGAGAACATATAATATATGTTTTCAGACAATCAATAATTTTAACAACAAATAATCTCATTTGTGTTAACTGCTCAAGGTGAATTTGATTTAAAGTTCATTGTGGGCTAGTTTATTCCAGTTAAACAATACTTACCTTTTCCCATGAAATCCAATTTGAAAAACAGAAAAGGCCAAACATTAAACACTCAAGAAGTTAATTTTAATCCAAACTTAAAATTAACCCGATTTTATCAAAATTTTACAATTTTCTTTACTGCCAACCTTCCGCTTTCAAGCAGATTATTTTATAATTGGTTAAAAGTAGGGTGTGAAAATTAATAAAAATGGTATAAAATTGTCGAATAATGATACAATTTTGGTATTTAATGTTAATTTTTGCAAAAAATGAATTCCAAGTAATAAAAAAACATAAAACCAGATCAGTCCGTGCTTATAATCAATCAAAAAGGGACTGACCTGGTCTTTTTTTTAGATGGAACTCAATTTATCCCTGTTCTCATAAACCTTCATGATCGCATTGATGATGTCATCCATGTCGGCTTGTGTTCCCAAAAGGGGACCGGGACCACTTATGGAAACCAGGGTATCGCACACCTTGTCACAATTCGGGAATTCAAGCTGGGCTTTGTATTGTTTCATTCTTTCCGGAGAATACATCTTTTTATAAACTCTCAGGTTCTGGATATAATCGGTCCAGGGTTCCTTGTGCAAGCCATGAGCAATATAACCGCTAAGTGGAATTCCTTCAGCCTGAATAGCTTTCAGGAATTTGCTGCGGTCTGCATTGTTAAAATGCTCTTTATTATAGGTCATCGAGAACCTGTAATAAGCACCGCTGGCTGTTCCCTCATAGAGTTTTTGAGGAACAATACCCGGGAAACCCTTGAGTTTGGACCGGAGATAATTGGCATTCCTGTTTCGTATCTCATGACGCTCCTGAAGACCCGGCAACTGCCCCATCAACAGAGCCCCTTCAAATTCAGTCATCCTGTACTTCGGACCTATTCTTTCGGTAATGCCTTTACGGGTGGTACCATGATTCATGACGGTAAAGCATCTTTCCATCAGGGTATCGTCATTACCAACCACACCACCGCCTTCACCGCAGGAAATCACCTTACTTTCCTGGAAACTAAATGCTCCCAGATTACCGATGGTTCCCAACTTCTTGCCTTGGTATTCAGCAAGATGAGCCTGACAGGCGTCTTCAATGACCAAAAGGTTGTGTTTCTTTGCAATGGCCATGATCCTTTCCATGTTACAGGGAACCCCCATGATGTGCACCGGCATGATGGCCTTTGTGTTGGGAGTGATCAATTTTTCAACCTGGTCGGGATCAATCTGGTAAGAATCCGGATCAAGATCTGCCATTACCGGAAGAGCCCGGCATACAAGTATAGAGGCAATGGTCCCCATATCACTGTAAGGAGAGGTGATCACCTCATCACCGGCGCCGATTTCGAGCGCCTCCACGCAGGTGTTCAATGCCTGGGTACCAGAACCGGTTCCAACCAGATATTTGGCTCCCAACATGGCAGCAAATTCCTTTTCGAAGCTGGTAGCAGTGCTGTTTGGGACACCCATCCTGCACCATCTCCCGCTGTTGGTAGTTTTCAGGATAGCATCGGTCACATTTTTATCAATCCATGGCCAGCTGTGATAAGGTTTATTCTTGCGCACGGGGTCACCGCCAAGAACTGCGAGTTTACCTGAGGGTGATTTCTTACCTGATGTCCCCATGGCCGATACTACGCTGGTAGACGCAACGGCAACGGATCCTGCCGAAACTAATGAGACAAACTTTCTTCTGTTCAGATTTTCTGTTTTCATTTTTTTTCTTTTATAGATAATTATGTCAGAGCAATCAATTAATCCCGTGTTGCCCCCTCAACAAAGGAGGTTGTTAGTTTACAATCGTTCAGGTTAATCTGATTTCAATTATAATATAATTCTGAAAATCAGATACTTGAAATATAAGGAAATTTTCAAAACCGCAATCTCCTTGGTAAGTTAAAATAATTCAAATAATCAATACACAAATAATGAACAATTGTCATTTTTTGATACTTTTTTGTTATTAATGGGAATTAAGCATTGAAAAGATGCGCCATTTTAATGTCGAAGGTATGTGTTGTTACAGTAAAACAATAAAAAAAGCCATTTTCCCCATTTCCCCCGTTTACTATTTTTACTACAAGTTATACAATCCCTATTTTTCATTACGGGAATCGAAGATCAGCAAAGCTAATTTTGTCGCACACCCGGTAATGTTTGATTGTTTAAGTGTTAATGATATTTTTGATAACCTAATCTTAAAAAAAAAACACCTCGGAGTAGAGAGAAACTTTCCCGATCTCTCTATTCCACCCGGATCATTAAAGTCTCCCATGGTTTGATAAGAGGGCATTCCACCGGATTCAATTTTAACCGGGACCCTGCTTTCGGTATTAACGGCTTTTACCGGAAACTCAAGTCTGTTCTCCCCATTTTTAAAATGAAGAGTTGCAGGTTCGTTTCCTTCAACATAGACGGTAACATTGCATGAATCAGCCTGAAGATCCGCCCTAACGATAATTGGCTGAAACTCCCCATTTTTTTAGTCATAAGAATACGTATTTAAATCAAATGTCGTATTAACAATTTCAATAATCATTCTAAAATAATGCTGCCAAAACACCAGCTCTCCAAAACCCACCAATGCTAAAATACTTATCTTATAATTTGGTGTAACTTTGTGTTTTCGTGTTTTGGTGGCAGAAATTAATCTCTGAAATACCCAAATTATTCATTAAAATGTATAAGGGCCGGTAAAGATGGAAAATTTTCAGCAGTGACGGAGAACTCCGGCAGAAGTACCCTGGTTTTTTTTGTGACAATGCCATAATCCTTCATCGCGGCAGAAATTGATAAAGGTGACACATCCATCCCGGGATATTTAAGTTTAAAGATTTCACCCTGATTCAGTGTATCGTTAATTTTTGCAGGCTGTTCCTCCCAGCCGGATGCATTTGCCGCCAATTTTGAAACTGATGTCAGCAATTTGGTTGATTCACCGGGCGAAAGCTTACTCAGTGAATTGGTAGTGGCTTGCACATATATAATTGTATTTCCCTCCGAAAAAGTCTTCCAGGCTTGAAAATCTTTCTCGGGGATCATGGTATCCAGATTTTCACGATGCCAGATCAATGCTTTCCCGAAGGGTTCCATGAATTCATCCACCGGGATACCTGCCTTGATCAGGTAGACCATTGCCGTCAAAGCATCATTCAACACCACACCCTCGTGAGATTTATACCGCCGGTGATTCATGGGATTCTCCGCCCCGTCATAATACCACCGGCCGTCTGTCTTAAGCTCCCGCACAATATACCAAAGCAAACCGCGACCGTATTCCAGCAAAACGGGATCTTTTTTATAATATCCCATCATGGCAGCAGTCCGGGCGACCAGGGCCTGGATATTGTCGGTTGCACTGGTACTGCTTTTAAGCGAACCGCCACGTCCGTACTGAGTCCAGTAATACCAGTGTCCGTTCCACACCCCGGTATGGAACCCATACTGAGGAATCTGGTAATTGAAAAATTCCTCTGCTGACTTCAAATATTTCTCCTCACCCAGGAGTTGCCAACCCTGCAGCATTCCCAGGGCGATATTGGCGCCTACATGATGATCCGGTTCGTGCAGGCTCCACTGATACCCGTATCCATCCAGCCATGCCCAGTCAAAGAGATAATCCCATCCTCCCCTCCAGCTTTTGGCCTGTCCGCTCTCCATAAGTTTGGTGTAATCCTCTGGGTAAAAATCTTTCACGAATTGGTTATGTCCGTTGGGCCGGTATTGAGAGTACAGAAGGAAATCAAGCATCTCGCGCATCCGTTCCAGGTACTCCTTTTTACCCGTAATAAGATAGGCAGGCTGAAGGCTTCCCACCGTCCAGTCGTGCATCCGCCTCGGATAATACCTGGAACTGTAGTTGCTCCACCGGCGCATAATAGGATGAAAGGGAATATCATCGGCTATAATCAAAGGTCGCGAGGGATCCGTTTCTTTTCCCAGTAATCCTGTTCCGTGGGGCAATCCCAACAAAAACGCTGAACTTGCCACCGGATCTTCGATATGAGTCCAGTTACCGCCTTCGTGCGTCCAGTACCGACCAAAAAAGTAATCACGCACTACCTTATTCATCCAGGGATTAACGCTTTTCCCAATTTTTTGCGCCGGCCGGATCAGTGACCAGAACCGGTCAGTCGCCATGGGATCAGACAGATCGATGACCCCGGTCACCGGATAGGAGTAGCCAAAAGCATCATATAATGTTTTTGAGAGGCCTGGATCACCCTTCCTTTGAGCTTTTCCGAAAACAGGAAGGAGAATGGCCAGCAACAGCGGAATCAGTAAAAGAATCCGGGATGAAATGCCCCTTCCGGCATACCCTTGTTTTTCCGATTTACTGTTCTTTCTTATCATAGGATTATTCATAAAAATAGGGTTAAGACAATTCAAATTGTTAATTCGCGAATCGAATAACGCGAATATCGCAGCCCTTCGCTTCAGGATTCGCCTTGTTACAAAAATGATCCGAATAAAATAAAAAATCTTCTAAATCAAAAGAGCCGGGGATAAAAAGGGTAATCCTCCACCTTAAGTCCATGTTCGCTGTGCACTTGCTGTGCAGTTGTTGTGCACTTGTTGTGCAGTTTTAGCACAGCCACTGCACAAAAAATGCACAGATACTGCACAGTCAACATGGAGTTGATACCTCTCCGAACCGGCTATCTATCGGGACTTAAGTAATTGGAATAAAATAATGTCATATGAGGATTACAGTCTATAGGTGTTCAGGTTAAAGATAAAAGGGGTATATTATGAACTTTCAGCCTAAAGTCTAAACTCCTTCAGCCCAACAATACGACAGTATATTCCTGACATTACTTATTAATGACTATCAATGACTATTTCATCACAATTTAAAGAATATTTTTCGTTTGTAAAGGAAATAGCATAAATACCAGAACATTGCAACAACCATTAAAATTGTTACCATGTTGGTAACAATGGGACCGCTCCAGCTGAAAATCCTGTAAGTAAACGGAACCGCCATACGATTGAAGATGCGTCCACCTCCCATCATGGAGAAGAGGTATATAAAGATAGGATTCATTCCTACAACGGCAAAAAACCGGGCGAACCTTTTGAATTTCATCACATCGACGAGCCAATAGGAAAATGCCAGGGCTACCAGGACCCAACCTCCGGTAACAATCACGTAGGAACTTGTTGAAATTCTTTCAATAATCGGGATAGAGGCATCCAAAGAAAATCCGATTATTAATCCGGCCAATCCGGCGATGAAAAGAGTAAGAATCTTCTTTCTATCGGAATTCTCTTTCATAAGGAACTTTCCGGCAATGATACCCCAAATCACATGGGCAGTGGTGGGTACGGCATTGAAAGTAACCCAATGACGGGGATTCAGATGACCAAAAACCGCCAGGTCAAGCCAGGAACCAAAGTTATGAGCCGGGAAGAGCTGATTATAACCTTCCACCGGCCCAAAATGGTAAAGCAGGTCAGAAAGGAGGATTAAAACGAATGAAATCAGCAACTGCCATTTTACCTCTATCCGCATCAATAAGAAGGCAACCGGATATGCAAAAGACAATTGAGGCAAAATGTTTGTAAAAGAATACGTCTTCTCGGTAGCTCCCTGCATGAAACCCAGGACAAGCAGCCAGAAGGAACGGATCAAGGCATGTTGAAGTGATTTTTTCCAGGGTTCTCCCCGCTCCATCCGCTTGACCAGCGAAAAGGGCATGGCGACACCAACAATGAACATGAAAAAAGGCTGGATCAGGTCCCAAAAAGTCAGGTTATACCAGACACCATGACTGAATTGAGTATTGATCAAGGTGATCAGGCCACCCGCATTCCCGGATTTAACCCACTCGCTGAAAATGCCGGTAATCCCTGTCACGAGGACAAACATGACAAACCCCCGAAAAAAATCTATGGAAAGTATCCTTCCCTGTCCATTGGGTGGTGGAGTTGTACTATCCATAGATCTTTGGATTTATGTTTTTAGAAATAAATTATATTCCTAACATTTTTTTGGCGTTTCCTGAGCGTAAAAGCTCTTTGGTTGCCTCATCTGCTTCCTGGGGACGGAGGGATTCTATCCGCAACAATCCGCAGAGGTAATCCAGTACCGGAGAATGAGTTCCGAATGCAAATTTATCTTTTCCATAAAGTTTCAGCGATCCTCCCAGATCTGCTAAAATTCTTCCGGATGTATCAAAGAGAACCTTTGAATTTTTAAGCAATTGCGTATCCTCCTCACCAACAGAAATACCATTAGCCGCATTTACAATAAAATATTTGGCGTCCGGTACCTTTTTTATGATTGGCATAATATCCTTTAAGGTCCATTCCTTTGAAATATCGATATGTGAACGCTGACGGGAATCGACAATCCGGTGAGCAAAGGTTACGATAAGTCCTTTGTCACGGGCACGCTGCACCAATTCAACACAGGCGGGATCAGTGATTTCATAATCATGATAGAGAGGGTACAGGCAGATGCCCTTCATTCCCATTTTCGTGGTAATGGTTTTCAGGTCATTTTCCCATCCGGCATAGGAGGGATTCATGACAGCAAATGGGATGAACCGGTCAGAGAAGCGTTTGCTGGATCTGATTTCATCGTACAGTTCCTCATTGGCCTCCTGGGTATCCTTATAAAAGACACCGTTCAGGTTACTGATCACTGAAATATCCACCCCAAACTTATTCATCCTGTCCAGTAATGTGGCACAGGTATTATTCTTAAGCTGTTTAAAAGGCCAGTGGCCCACGTGAGCATTTATATCAAGCAACATTGTATCCCCCCTTTCTTAACATGTTATTGTAATTGTCAAAAAATATTTTTTTCCTTTGAGTCTCGGTCAGATCGGCTGACAGAATTTTGCTGACAGACTGGTAATAACTGTTGTCGGATGCAAAAAACAAACGATCCTCTCCCAAATATTTGAGGGCATAATTCATCATGTTTTCTTCATTATTACTGCCCGAAACATCGACATAAATATTCGGATAATCCTGCAGGCACTTGCATTCAAATTCCCAATCGCCTCCTCCGCCGGTGTGGGCAAACTGGAGCATGGCTTCAGGATATCGTTTGGCGACATCGACAAAATCCATCGGGGTGGACTCGTTCGGGAAGAGATTCCCGTATTTTGTCCGGTAACTGCTGCGGCCAAGCCCGATGTAGGAATGCATCAGAGTGATCATCTTCAGATCGATCATCTTTTCAATGATGGGATAGAAGAGCGGATCGTTGATCTTAACCTGGTAATACACCTTTAGTCCAACCATCCCCTGATCGACACATCTTTTCAATTCCTCCAACGATTCTTTCTGATATTGCACGTTAAGGGTAAACTGAGCTTTAAAGCGGTCAGGATATTGCTTCACGATTTTTAGCATCATATCATTGGAATCTTTTATGTTCTGGGGGGTAGCCGTATCTTTGGTAACCGGACGGGAAATAAAAAGTTTTTCAACTCCCAGCCTGTCCGCGAAATCAATCAGCAACTCGGGAGTCACAGAAGGCCCAAGTAATGCATGAACATGTGTATCGATTTTCCGGTATTTCATAACTTCCTTCATGATATTGTAGGAGGAAGATCGCGGCTGCTCTTCTGATTCTGATCCGAAACCTTGCATATTTGAGCCGAGCACAAGCCCTGCAGCAGAGATGGCGGTTTTGGAAAAGAAATTTCTTCGGTTTATAATTAATGACATAATAACGTTGTTTTTATAATTGGCTTCAATTTTAGATAAAAATTTTTAAATATGTTCTCCGTTTGTATTATTCTTTTGTCTCCGCCACGAATTATTGAAGTTTATAGCTGTAAAGATGAGATCCGCTCACAAAATAAATGCGTCCATCCAGATAATCTCCTCCAATTTCAACCGGAATGGGAGACTCGGCAATCATGGTCATTTCAAACGAGCCAGGATCAAGTTTTACAATTCCTTTGTTGAACAAAAGGTATATCTCTCCTTTAGGCCCGTGAATAAATATTCTTGGGGACTGTGAGCCGGCCGTTCGGCCAAAGGTAACGGAAACATCCTGTTGATAGACGATTGTTCGTTTAGCCGGATCAAAAACGAAAAACCTTTTAGAATCAGCGATTCCATAAATCAATCCATCAGGTCCCTGACACATATCGCTGTAGCTTTGAACGCCCGGGAGCACGACCTGGTGCCATAGTAAACTTTTGGAAGGGAGATCCATGATATACAATTCGGCTTCTTTTGCCTTTTTCTCACCACCGGTTCCCGGGTTCGTGGTGGTACCACCCAAAAATTTACCCTCCGGCAGCGCGACCAGGCTCATGGTTGACTGATCGAGAATAATGGAGGTGTCTTTAAGTACAGTCATACTTTTGCTCTGCGTATCCCAGAACAGCAATCCACCTCCGGTATAGCCGTACTCGGGGGTTCCACTCATAATTATGGTATTTCCGTCCGGATAGGGTAGTATCCGATGGGGTCTGTGGGTTAACAAACTGGAAGCGCAAAGAATAACAGGGTTGGCTTGTTCCGGATTGATGTGATCCCGTCTCCTTCTGCTTACCCATGGTTTTGAAGTATCCCAATCAAGAAGCGCACCCTGGGGGTAAGACCCAAAATAAAAATGTTTCCCCTGGGAGGCTATGGCATTGAACTGACCGTAAGCCGGAAAATTGACCCAGGTATCTGCCTTGGGATCATAACTAAAAAAACGCATGGGGAAAGAAGTGCCCCCCGATAATTTACCGTCCGGTGAAACAGCGACCCCCATGGTCCAACCGCCATCACTGGTGTAATCAAAACTAACTTCTTTCTCTGTATTTGTTTTAGGATCTTCTATAATTAGTTTACGATTAATTAAGTCCAGTCTTTGAATCTTTTTCCCATCGGGAAAATCTGAGTGAAACAGATTTTGAGTTCCGGTTATAACCGGTTTAGGATTAAAAGAATTATGGCTGCCGATTTTAGTTCCATTACCCTCATAAAATTCATACCAGTCTTCGGTACTATTCACCAGAGATTTACCATAAACCTTTCCATCCAAATCCCTGTATACATAAGCAGTCCCCCGCTTACGCCCTGATTCAGAAAGCATGGTTTTGGTCTCGCGGGTAACAGGATTAAAAGCGATGATCTGGCTGGCAGTATTTCCGATCCCCCAGTAGATCCATCCTGCATCATCCGCAACAGCATAAATAGGATATTGCGGCCAATTCTGTTTATAAACATATCCATAATCGGTCAATTCCCTGGTAACGGGATTAAAGGAAACCACTCCGCTGTTTGGGTAAGTAACAGCCCAGATGATTCCTTTATCGTCTTCCGTCATGCCCATGGCCATCTGTGGCATGACCTCCTTGGAATAAGTAAATGCCCGTTTGACAGGATCGAACTCAGCAAAATATCCTTTAAAAAGAGTATAAAATTTATTTTTACTGGAAAGGATAGAAGAATAAACCGCATCACCGGGAGGGAAAGGCATCGAAAACTGCTGGCTCTTTCCGGTTTCCGCATCAATCATCAGTAAGGCGTAACCGCCCCGGTGATCAAATAGCCAGACCAAAACGACATTCCTTCCCTCTCCGTCAATGGTAGCCACTACTCCGCGGTGATTACTATCGGGAGTGGTCACCCCATGATCGGTAAATCCTTTGCCAAGATCTTTGGAAAAAGCGGGATGGTTAAAAATGACTACAAAACAAAAGAACGCGAACAGTTTTGATATAAAAGAGATAGCACTCATATAAAATATTGATATTACATTAATTAAAACCAGATATTTAAAAGTTCTCTTTGAAGGACTTTGTGAGCAAAATTTCACAAAATAACACAATTCTTTTACTTCGTGGTTGAACCCTTTTCGGGTTCGAGCCTTCACATTACAGGGCAAGTGACCGGGTGACTTCTTTTAGTTTGATTTTCTCTGAACAAAGTCACCCGGTCACTTTCGCATTTGTTACATAAGAGGTCGGTTTTTGTCTCTACTAAGGTCAAAAATAACAAATAAGGTTTTACAAAAATTACCGTCATCACCATTAACCGTTAACCATTGACCATTAATCATTAAAGTTTGTAGCTGATCAAGTGAGAACCGCTTATAAAATAAATGCGACCATCCAGATAATCTCCTCCTGCATTGATAGGAACCGGTGATTCAGCAACCATCGAGAGTTTAAACGAACCTGGCTCGACTTTTACGATTCCTTTCACAAAAAGAAGATAAATCTCTTTTTCAGGTCCTGAAATGAAAATACGGGGCGATTGCGACCAGATGGTCCGGCCAAAACTGGATTCTACATCCTGTTGATGGACAATAATTCGTTTGACCGGATCAAAAACAAAGAATTTATTTAAATCAGCGATTCCATAAATCAATCCGTCGGGTCCCTGGCACAGATCACTATAGTTTTGAACACCGGGAATTATTGCCTGATGCCATTCTACCCGTTTGGAAGCTATATCCATAATATACAGCACAGCCTCGGTGGCTTTCTTTTCACCACCGGTTCCCGGACCCGTGGTGGTTCCTCCCAGAAATTTGCCGTCCGGCAAAGCTACCATGCTTAAAGTGGACTGATCCAGAACAACCATACTATCCTTCAGCATAATAGGATTTCTTTTCTTGCCATCCCAAAAGATCAGGCCACCACCGGTATAACCATAGTCCGGCGTACCACTCATGATAATTGTTTTTCCATCGGGATAAGCAAGAATCCTGTGCGGTCGATGGGTTGTGAGACTTGAAGAGGCGATTAAGAGCGGATTCGTTTTTTCTCCCACTTTCGTGTTAACCCAGCGTTTGGAGGGATTCCATTCCAGCAAGGCTCCCTGCGAATAAGCACCAAAATAAAAACGGTTGCCCTGGCTGGCCAATGCATTGAATTGGCCATAAGCTTCATTGTTGTCAAATTCACCTGTTTTCGGATCGTAATTGAAGAACCGCATCGGGAAAGTGGTACCTCCGACAATGGTATGAACAGGAGAAGTACCTACGCCCATAACCAGAGCACCATCGCTGGTATAATTGAAACCGACTTTCTTCTCAGTTTTTTTTACAGGATCCTCTATAACAAGCTCTCTCCGGACAAAATCCAGATTTTTTATTTTCTTTCCATCCGGGAAAACAGCATGAAACAGGTTTTGACTTCCTGTTACAAATGGTTTAGGGTTAATCCGGTCATGAATACCTATTTTTTTTCCTGCTCCTTTGTAAAATTCATACCAGTCTTCTTTGGGATCGAGCAGTGCTTTCCCGTAAACTTTTCCATCAAGATCTCTGTAAACATAAGCAGATCCCCTTTTACGCCCGGATTCAGGTAAGAATGGTTTTGCCTCGCGGGTTACCGGATTAAAAACGATGATCTGGCTGGCTGTGTTGCCAATACTAAAGTAAATGAATCCGGTATTATCAGCTACTATGTTCCGCGGATACTGTTTCCAATTTTGTTTATACACGTATCCAAAATCTTTGAATTCCCTGGTATTTGGATCAAAAGAAATCACGCCGCTGTTTGGATAAGTAACCGCCCATATCACCCCGTTGTCGTCCTCGGTCATGGACATTGCCATCTGAGGCGAAGTCGCTTTTGTAAAAGTGAAGGCTCTTTTCACAGGATCGAACTCTGCAAAGTTATTATTATAAAGAGTATAGAACTTGTTTTTGCTTGAAAGGATGGAGGAATACGGGGAATCGCCATAGGGCACATCCAAGGGAAATGGCATGGGATACTGCTCGCTTTTACCGGTCTCTGCATCGATCATCAGTAACGCATAACCGCCACGATGATCGTAAAGCCAAAGCAACACAACATCTCTGCCATTACCGTCAACGGTGGCGACAACACCTCGGTGACTGCTTATCGAATACGCCACACCATGATCAGAAAAACCATTTCCCAAATCCCGGGAGTAACCGGAAATGGAAGAAAAAAGACCTAATAATATGCTTAGGAATGAGATACAATAGAGTTTCTGATTCCTGATGAAATAAGATTTACTGAACATGTTTCTCATCGGTTAAAGAATTAAGACATCTGTTTACTACCAATAATATATAAGGTGTAATTCCTCTAAAGTTTATAACTGCAAAGATGGGATCCGCTTATAAAATAAATAGATCCATCCAGGTAATCTCCCCCGGCAGTGATCGAAAATGGATACCTGGCTATCAGAGTTAGCTTGTATGAATCCGGTTCAACTTTTGCAATGGCTTTGAGAAAAAGAAGATAAATTTCCTGATCAGGGCCTTGAACAAAAATTCTTGGTGACTGCTGCCCGGTTGTCCTTCCAAAAATGGCCTCTTCATCCTGCTGATAAACGATCATTCGATTGACAGGATCAAAAACAAAGAATTTTTTATAATCAGCAATACCGTAAACCAATCCATCCGGTCCAATGCACATATCGCAATAATCCTGTACGCCAGGCAACATTATTTTATGCCATTCCAGATGTTTAGAAGCTACATCCATGATATATAACTCCGCTTCTTTTGCTTTCTTTTCACCGCCGGTTCCGGGGGCAGTGGAAGTACCCCCCAGAAGTTTGCCATCTGGTAAAGCCACCATACTCAAAGTGGATTGGTCAAGAACAACGGCACTGTCCTTAATTACCACAGAACTCTTTTTCTCCCGGTCCCAGAAAAGCAATCCTCCACCCGTGTAGCCATATTCAGGTCCACCGCTCATTATTATTGTCTTGCCATCCGGATAGGGAAGAACCCGGTAAGGCCTGTGTATTACAGGGGTTACCTCCGTTAAATACTGAGGATTGGTTTCTGAACCCTTTTTAGTGTCAACCCAAGGCCTGGACGTATCATATTCCAACAAAGATCCGCCCGGGTAAACACCTATATACACACGATTTCCCTGGACTGCCAATGCATTAAATTGACCGTAAGCAGTGAGGTTACCCCATGAATTTGTTTTGGGATTATAGCGAAAAAAACGCATGGGGAAACTCGAACCTCCCACAATTGTGCCATCGGGTGCTGCGGCCACGCCTAATGTCCAACCACCCTGGCTGGTATAACTGAAACTCACTTCCTTGCTTGTCTTGGTTTTAGGATCTTGCACACCAAGTTTTTTCCCCAGCAAATCCAGCTTTGTGATCTTTTTGCCATCAGGGAAATTAGCATAAAACAGATTTTGATTGCCAGTTATTACTGGTTTTGGATTAACAACGGGATGTGTACCAATTTTGGTACCGCTTCCTTTATAAAATTCATACCATGGCTCGTTACTGCTCTTTAAGGATTGTCCGTATACTTTACCGTCCAGATCCCTGTAAACATAAGCAGCGCCACGTTTGCGTTCCGATTCGTTCAACATCGGGCTTGCTTTTCCGGAAAGAGGATCGAAAGCGAGAATTTGGCTGGCGGTATTACCAATGGCAAAATAGATCCATCCGGCATCATCAGCAGCCGTATTAAACGGATATTGATTCCAGTTTTGCTTGTATACAGAACCATAATCCTTAAATTCCCTTGTGGTTGGATTAAATGAAACCACCCCGCTGCTCGGATAACTGACTACCCAGATAACACCTTTGTCATCTTCAGCCATTCCCATTGCATCCGCGGGCAAAGCTTTTTTACTAAAAGTGAAAGATCTTTTGACCGGATCAAACTCCGCAAAATAACCATTGAAAAGGGTATAATACTTGTTTTTACTGGAAAGCAAAGATGAATAAACAGCATCACCTACCGGAAAAGGAACCGGGAATTCATCGCTCCTGCCTGTTTCAGCATCGATCATAAGCAATTCATAGCAACCCCGGTAATCGTATAACCAGACCAAAACGACATTCCGTCCTTCTCCGTCTTTTGTGGCTACTATGCCGCGTTGATTACTGGTGTTTGTAGCCACTCCATAATCGACAAAACCCATTGTCACGTCCTGTGAAACGTCTGAGGATTGACAACCCCAAAATACACTGAGCAAAGAATAGACCAATAGCTTTCGAAGATGGCTGAAATAAGATTTACTGAATGTTTTACTCATAGATTAAATGTTTTATTTAAAATCTGATTGTTTGAAGATTTCCGGGATTAGAGCTTATAACTGCAAAGATGAGATCCGCTTATGAAATAAATCCGTCCATCCAGGTAGACTCCCCCTGTATGGATCGGTACCGGAGATTCTGCGATCATGGTAAGTTTATAGGTTTTGGGGTCCACCTTCACAATTCCCTTAAAATAAAGAATATAAACTTCATTTTCAGGACCTGAAACAAAAATCCGCGGAGACTGCGATCCTGCAGTTCTTCCGAAACCGGATTCTTCCTGCAAATAAACGACTTTCCGTTTGACCGGATCAAAGACAAAGAATTTTTTAAAATCGGCAATCCCATAGATTAATCCATCGGGGCCCAGGCACAGATCACTATAATCCTGAATACCGGGCAGAATTGTTTCATGCCATTCTATTTTTTTGGAACCGATTTCCATGATGTATAACGCAGCTTCTTTTGCCTTCTTTTCACCACCTGTGCCAGGACCGGTGGTTGTTCCCCCCAGGATTTTCCCCCCGGGCAATGCCACAAGACTCATTGTTGATTGATCAAGGATAATAGCGCTATCCTGAACCAATGTATAATTTTTCTTCCCGCGATCCCAGAAGAGTAAACCTCCCCCTGTGTAACCATACCCCGGAGTCCCGCTCAATACAATAGTATTATCATCCGGACAGGCAAGAACCCGCTGAGGCCTGTTAATTACAGGAGTTGCCATCGCTAAAAACTGTGGATTGGTTTTGGCCTCCTTTCTGGTGTTAACCCATGGTTTGGAAGGATCCCACTCCAACAGGCAACCGCCTCCGTAAGAACCGAAATAGATACGGTCTCCCTGACGTGCCAGGGCATTAAATTGACCAAAAGCAGGCAGGTTTTGCCATGAACCTGTTTTGGGATCAAAACTGAAAAACCGCATGGGAAATGATGTTCCTCCGCACAATTTGCCATCGGGCGAAGCGCCTACCCCCATCGTCCAGCCTCCGTCGCTTGCATAATCAAAACTCACTTCCCTGGAGGTTTTCATTTTCGTGTCTTCTACAACAAGCTTCCGCTCCAATAAATCCAGAACTTTTATTCTCTTTCCGTCACGGAAATCACGATAACACAGACCCTGATCCCCGGTTATTATTGGTTTAATATTGACAGTATGATGTTTCCCTATCTTATGTCCTTCCCCTTTATAAAATTCGTACCAGATCCCATCTTCGCCCCGGGACGATTTCCCGTAAACTTTTCCATCCAGATCACGATAAACAAAAGCTGATCCCTTTTTGCGTTCCGAATCTTCCAGGATGGGTTTAGCTTTACCTGTGAAAGGATCAAAGGCAACAATCTGAGCGGCGGTTTCCCCAAGTCCGAAATAGACATATCCTTTGTCGTCTGTAGCAATGGACCTCGGATATTGAGCCCAGTTTTGCTGATAAAGAGATCCGTAGTCTTTAAAATCCCGCGTGTCCGGATTAAAAGAGACCACTCCACTGCCCGGATAAGTGACCGCCCAAATGACTCCATGATCATCTTCGGCCATCCCCATTGCATCCGAAGGAAAAGCTTTCCTGCAAAAAGTAAATGCCCTTTTGACCGGATCAAACTCCACGAAATTTTTATTGAAAAGGGTATAAAACTTATTTTTACTGGATAGCAGGGATGAATAAACGGCATCGCCCAAAGGGAAAGGAAGTGAAAACTGTTGGCTTTTGCCTGTTTCCGCATCTATCATAAGCAGTGCATAACTGCCCCGGTGATCAAAGAGCCAGACCAAAACAACATCCCTTCCGTTACCATCTACAGTGGCTACGATTCCCCGTTCGTTACTACAGGGGGTAGTCACCCCGTGATCAAAAAAACCTCGCCCCAAATCCTGGGAACGGACATGGGATGACATTAAAAAAACGAGAAACACACTGAACAGGTGAAATACTATAAATTTTTGGAATCGTGAGAACATCACATTTATTTTCATTTGTCCTAATTAGTTATCTGTTACCTGAATAAAAAATGGCTGATGAAATGTATTGCTTTTAGTCAGATTTGGCATTCTACAGAGAGGTGAAGTAATTGAAATTATCAACATATCTGTAATACTCAATTGTCAGATTTTGATACAATGTTGTTAATACCTTACGATCCCAAAATTACCTTATTTTTCAGAATGCCAGATTTATAATCACAGTTGTCGGGTAAAAATTCAAGAAGATTAGATGCCGCAACTCGTTGCGTAAAAAAGCTCTATAGCAGCTAAATTTTTGCAGAAACAGCATTCCTTTGAAAAATAAGCCACGTAATGGCGATATCTTCCAAAAGCCTTAATACAATTGATAATTCATGGTCTCAGAATTATTTAAACGGACACCTGCGAATTATTCTATAGATTTCAAACGTACTTAACAAAAGCAAAAAACAAAGTAAGTTAAATTAATCTTAAAATTTAAATAGACATAATTCGGTAAAAGTTAATTTTTATTAAAATTTAAAACTCACTTTATGATTATTAAAATTAAAAAATATTCATTTTTAAAGAATTTTGTCATTCCCCTTTAATTTTCAAATGATTGATTGAAGCAAGAGAAGAAGATTGATAAAAGAGTTATTTCAGTCCAAAAGACTCATTTATAGCTATTACGAAAAATCTTTTTTGTACATTTGGGAAATCAGTCTTTTTTATAAAGACTAACAAAATTGTATTAGTACTTGACAATTTTGTATCAATATCATTGATATTGTAGTTTTATTTTTGAAAAGTTTTATTATATTTTTTTAAAATATCTTAATAAATATTTAAGATTTTGATTTAATTAATTTAATATTTACACTCAACAATGGAATCTATGGAAAAAAAATGTAACAGGAAATGTTCAAGCCATTGGTTCGATTCAAGATTACTCTTACGAATCAAACTGTTGTCGTTGTTCGTTTTTATTTCAGCGGCTGTTAATGCAGCCAGTTTCGATTCTCCCTTTAATTCCAAATCTCAAACAGAGGCGGCACAAAAAAGGGAAATCACCGGTACCGTGAAAGACTCCAAAGGACTTCCTTTACCGGGGGTAACAGTTGCCATAAAAGGCACAACCACAGGCACAATTACAAATGTAGACGGAAAATTCAAGCTGTCGATTGCGCCCAATTCGAGGATTCTTTCTTTCACTTTTGTAGGTATGAAACCGACGGAAGTTGGGATAAACGGTCAATCCAGTTATAACGTAGTCATGCAAGATGAAACCACGAGTTTGGACGAAGTGGTTGTCATTGGTTACGGTTCTATGAAAAAGAGAGACTTAACCAGTGCAGTCAGCGAAGTTCCAGTCGCAGATCTGGCCAAAGCTCCTGTAAGTTCATTTGCTGAAGCTCTCTCCGGTCGTGTAGCAGGGGTACGCGTCAGCTCGGCTGACGGTCAGCCAGGGGCGGGAGTCAATATCATCATCAGGGGCGCCGGTTCATTAACTTCAAGCACTCAGCCTTTATACGTTATAGATGGTATTCCCGTGGAAGGTTTTGATCCGTTAACCTTGAACCAGGAAGAAATTGAATCAATGTCGATCTTAAAAGACGCATCTTCCACTGCCATTTATGGAGCAAGAGGCGCCAACGGCGTTATTCTTATCCAAACCAAAAGAGGTAGCGTCGGTAAACCAGTAGTCACTATCAGCAGTTCGATGGGATACCAGCAGGTTCCCAAAGAAACCGACTTGATGAGTCCTTATGAATTTATCAAATATCAAACAGAGCTCAATCCCATAAATGCGTACACAACCCGTTATTTTGGTTATGATCCTACGTTAGGAAGGGCTAAAACCCTGGATGATTGGAAAAATGTAAAGGGAGTTAATTTTCAGGATTACCTGCTGCGTACCGGGGCAACCCAGATCCACGATATATCCCTCCGGGGTGGAAATGATATGACCAAATATTCTGTATCCGGATCTTACTATGATCTGACCGGAGCCATCATCAATACCGGTCTTACCCGTTACACCGGAAGGATCACCCTGGATCAGAAAATCAGCAATCGATTCAGTACCGGTCTTACCGTTAATAACAGTGTATATACTCAGAACGGTCAAATTGTAAACCAGGGACAAGCTGGTTCTGGCCAACCTACTTCTTATTTGTTGGTAAGCGCCTGGATGTACCGGCCTGTAGGGAATTTACTTACAGATAACATTCTTGAAGATCCAGCTGATAACGAAGCTGTTACAACTTCTGACATAAGGGTAAATCCGTTTATAAGTCAACAGAACCAGTATCAGAGAAATAACACGAATCTCCTGGAAACAAGCGGATATTTAACCATTAACATTACCAAAGATCTTATTTTCAAAACCGTTGGAGGATACCGAAAAAACATTTACACTGCAGAAGCTTTTTATAATTCCATGACATCGCAGGGTAGTCCCTGGAACCTCAATAATATTAATGGGATCAACGGTTCAATAAGAAATACCACTTCAACCATACTCACCAATTCCAATACTCTTACTTATAATAAGACGATCAATAAAGATCATCACATCACTGTGATGGGATTGCTTGAAAACGGCAAAACTAAAACTGAGTCCAACGGATACGGCGGCAGGCTCTTACCCAATGAAAACCTCGGTATCAGCGGAATTGATGAAGGAACTGCTTACAATGCAATTATGAGCACAAGCCCGAGCACGCTGGTTTCTTACGGAGGCAGGGTGAATTACAACTATAAATCAAGATACCTTCTGTCAGGTAGTTTCAGGGCTGATGCATCGTCTAAATTTAAACACCACTGGGGATATTTCCCATCCGCTTCAGCAGCATGGAACATGCAGAGTGAACCATTTTTTGAAAAATTATTTCCCAGCGTTTCAAATTCCAAGCTAAGATTTAGCTACGGCGCTGTAGGAAATAACCGGATTGGTGATTTTGATTATGTCCAAAGGTTAACGTTTATTAATACATCTGTAGGTTATCCTTTTAATAATTCAAGCCCGAATGGAGCTGTATATATGAGCAATGTAGGTAACGTAGATTTGAAATGGGAAACAGTCAAAACCATTGATGGAGGTTATGAATTCGGACTCTTTAAAAACAAATTGACCCTTGAAGCAGGATGGTACCGCAAGTCCACTACGAATCTTCTCTTAAATGCCCAATTGCCACGAACTACCGGATTTTCAACCGCTGTTAAAAACATCGGTGAATTAAGGAATGAAGGTTGGGAATTTACCTTGAACACTTATAATATTACTACCCCTAAGTTCAAATGGCAGAGTAGCTTCAACATAAGTTTTAACAAGAATAAGGTGATGTCACTGGCAGATGGTCAGCAGAGTTTGTCTTCCACCGTAGCTTATGTATCCCAGTTTAATAAACCATTGTACATCGCCGAAGTCGGTAAACCTTCCGGCATGATGATTGGTTACATCTGGGATGGTAACTACCAGTACTCAGATTTTGACAATCCTTCTTCCGGCGTTTATATACTGAAACCTAATGTTTCCGGCAACGGTTCGGTTAGAAGCACTATCCAACCTGGTGATATCAAGTACAAGGACCTGAACGGTGACGGAACCATGACCGATGCTGACGTAACCTTTATCGGAAGGGGGCAGCCAATTCATACCGGTGGTTTTACAAATAATTTCTCCTACAAAGGATTTGAGCTGAATGTATTCTTTTCCTGGTCTTATGGGAATAACATCTTTAATGCAAACCGTCTGATCATGGAAGGAAACAGCAACGGGTGGGCCCTTATCAATCAGTATGCCACCTATGCTGACCGTTGGAGTCCAACCAATCCATCCAATTTGTACTATCGTACAAGGGGACAGGGTCCAATCGGATTATTTTCCTCAAGAACTGTTGAAGACGGTTCCTACATAAAACTTAAGACAGTTTCTTTAAGTTATTCGGTTCCTTATAACATTATTAAAAAACTGTACATGAGCAACCTAAGCTTGAGCGTTTCCGGCCAGAATTTACATACCTGGACAAAGTACTCAGGTCTGGATCCTGAAGTTTCAACCCGTGGTGACTTACTTACCCCCGGATTCGATTATTCTTCCTACCCCAGGTCTCCGATGATTGTCTTTGGTTTAAAAGCAGCGTTTTAAAAGATAGTATTAAAATTAAATTCGAGTAAAAATGAAAAAAATATATCACTTAATCGTTTTGCTTTCCCTGATAAGCTTGAGCTCTTGTCAGAAATTTCTGGATACAAAACCAACGGATTTTCTTAGTCCGAGCAATTATTATACCACGCTGGATCAATTGAATTATTCACGCGCCGCCGTGTATAATATCCTTCAAAGCCCCTTAACCTGGTATAATAATTACCTTACGTTCGCTCAGGCAGATGAATCGTTTATGAACCGGACCTCGCTGACGACCGGCCCATGGAATTATTTTTATAATTCAGCCGATAGCTATGTACTCAACATGTGGGCCTCATTATATGACGGAATTAACAAAGCCAACGTTCTGTTAGCGAATATTGATAAAAACCCGGCCATACCTCTGGCAAGCAGGGATGCGATTCGGGGTGAAATGTTATTTTTGAGAGGTTATTTTTATTTTCAACTGGCCTCCTTTTGGGGAGGGGTTCCCCTGAAACTGGAGCCTACCTCTTCGATTGTTGACGTGGACATTCCAAGGGCCAGTCTTAAAGACACCTACGCGCAGATCTTGAAAGACATGGAAGCCGCCGAACCATTGGTTCCGGATATTACGACCCTGAAATACAGTGGCGCCATAAGTAAATCGGCTGTCCGTGGCGTATTGGCAAGGGTTAATCTGTACATGGCAGGAGCGCCTCTTAATGATAAAACCAGGTATGCAGAAGCCAGTAAGTGGGCTAAAATGGTAATGGACGATGCCGTGGCAGCACATGCTTTAAATCCAAGTTATCCGCAGATCTTCGTTAACATGGCCCAGGATAAATATGACATTAAGGAAAGCATCTGGGAAGTAGAATACTGGGGCAACAACACCACCCAATGGGCTGAAGCGGGTAACAACGGGTATATCAACGGGCCTGCATCGAATTCGACCTGGGGGAATGATCCTGCTTATATGACCATCACCTCAAAATTTTATGATGTGTTTGAACCGGGAGATAACCGGAAATGGTGGGATATTGCATCCTTTACTTATGGTTCCAAACCTACCAAGACCATGGTCACACATCCGGTGGTCCAGGCAACCAAAAACACGCTGTATCCGGGAAAATGGAGAAGGGAATTTGAAGCCGTGACCCCGCAGGCCACTTCCTCAACTCCTATCAACAATCCGCTTTTAAGATACAGCGATGTCCTGTTGATGTATGCGGAGGCAGAAAATGAAATCAACAACGGGCCGACCTCTGCAGCCATTAAAGCTGTGAACGATGTCCGGGAAAGAGGTTGGTCAAAAGGTGTCCGGGATATTACTATCACTAATGGGGGTTCTAATTATACCACCGCACCGACGGTAACCTTCTCGGCGGGATCGGGTGTAAGTACGAATCTTGTTCCGGCTACGGCTACAGCAACGGCCAAAGTATCAGGTGGAAAAGTGACCTCCATTACTTTGAACCGTGATTTAACCGGGGTGAATTATTTCGTGGAAGGTCAGTATACCGCGGCTCCAACTATTACCATTACAGGCGGCGGCGGAACAGGAGCCACTGCAACCTGCACCATTTGGACGAAGGCTGATGCAGATTTAACGGCAGTACAAACTGCCTCCCGTGAAGCTTTTCTTTCCGTTATCCAGGATGAAAGGATGAGGGAACTCAACATGGAAAATTTCAGAAAATTTGATTTAGTGCGTTGGGGAATATTCCTTCAGGTCAACCAGGACATGGCAAACAGATTAGCATTTGAAGGGGCAGCAGCCGCTTTTGTTAAATACTATTCCAATGCCAGCGAGAGAGATTTGTTCTGGCCCATACCTTCTGTCGAATGTGTAAATAACAAAGCAATCGTACAAAATCCTCTTTGGTAAATAATTTTACATTTAAAAAGACTATGAAATTCAAATATTATAGCATGTTATTTGGAGCGCTTCTGTTAGCCTCCTGTAACAAAGAAATATCAGATATTACCTCGCCGACTTTTGATGTAACGGTCGCCTCTACCACTGTTCAGGCAGGTCAACCGATAAAATTCAATTTCACGGGTAATGCCCATACTATTTCATTTTACTCGGGTGAGACTTTAAAAGAGTATAATTATAAAGACGGCAGAGTAATTGATGTAACAGGGGCCGGAGCTACCATGGAATTCACAAGCTCACAACAAATAGTGGCAGGTACAACCTGGCAACCCAATCAGCTTTCAATCCTGGCATCCAATGATTTTAACGGCGATTACAGCAGTCTGGACAAAGTTAAAGCAGCTACCTGGACGGACATTACCAGCAGGTTTACCTTGTCTCCGGGAACAAGCACAGCTTTTACACCATCCAGCCCTGCTAATACTAAAGTTGATATATCAGATCTCCTTTCAGCAGATGCCAAGAAGCCTATTTATATTGCATTTAAATATGTGACTCAACCTCAGGAAACCAATGGTCTGGCTCGTCAATGGTATGTACAAACATTTGCAATAAAAAGCAAGGATTCTCTTTCCAATACCGCCAATGCAACTCCTATTGCACTGACACTCGCTGATCAGATCCATGCAGGTTTCAAGATTGTGGATAACAGTCCGGCTACGAACCTTGCACAGTCAAGCGTAACCTCCACCAGATTGACGCTTTGGGGTAACGAATACCGTTATGCCACTTTGCAAAAGTATGATACGACACTGGCGAAATGGGATAAAAAGGATCCGATGTATGATCCCAACAGCCCGCTTTACGTGGCTTCTGCCGTATGGACACCTTATGTTCCTTTTGTTCCAGGCGCTCCTGACAACGATCCTGCCACTGAAAACTGGGCCGTAAGCGCACCGATCAGCCTCACTTCCGTTGATCTTGGACCGGATTATTCAAGTGCCATCAAAGCGGGTATTGCGGCTTCAACTTTAACAACTTATCCTTACACGTACGCAAAGCCAGGTACCTATAAGGCTGTTTTCGTTGGTTTCAATGGTTCTATTGATAAAACTAAAACAGTTGTTAAAGAAATTACGATAACAGTTACTCCGTAAATTACTAATTACAACTAATATTAAAAAAGGATTAACCTTTCACAGGTTAATCCTTTTTTATTGATTCCTTTTGCACTTTGTATTAAATTTCGGGATAAATAAGAACAATAATAAGTAATGCCAAGAATGTAATGTCGTATCTTAAGGCTGAAGGAGTTTAGAGTTTAGACTTAAGGCTGAAGGATCATAATGTTCTCCTTTCACCTTTGGTCTGAACATCTATAGCCTATAAGCCTCCTATGACATTATTTTATTCCTATTACTTATTAGTCTAAAAGAAAGCCGTAACTGCTAAAAATTTGTGGATTATTTTACCATACGATTAACATGAAAAATTTCTATTACAAAACTGCCCTTAGTCTATTTTTTATATTCAGTCTTATTTTATTACAATTACAAGCTGCCGTGCGGGTACCCTCAATCATTGGAAGCCACATGGTGTTGCAGCAAAACAGTGAGGTTAAACTTTGGGGATGGTGTAATCCGGGAGAAAAGATCACCATTAAAACCACCTGGGATACCGTATCCTATCGTTTAATCGGGGAAGGCACCGCAAAATGGAGCCGGAAGATTAAAACACCCTCAGCCGGAGGCCCCTATAAGATTTTCATCAACGAAACTATTCTTGAAGATGTAATGATCGGAGAAGTTTGGCTGTGCAGCGGTCAAAGCAATATGGAAAGAAGTCTGTTGCCGAAGCAATTCGGGGAAGAAGCCCCTGTTGCAAACAACAACAAAATACGATTATTCTATGTTTCAAAGTCAACGTCAGAATATCCTCAGGAGAATTGTGAAGGGAGCTGGAAAGTATGTACACCGGAAGAAATAAAACATTTCAGTGCAGTCGGATATTTCTTCGGGAAAAATATCCAGAAAGCTTTAAATGTTCCGGTGGGACTTATTAACAGCAACTGGGGAGGCACTGCCGCCGAAGTCTGGATTTCTAAACCACTTATTGAAAATGATCCTCAATTAAAGGCAAATGCGCAAAAACTCGCGCCTTCTTCCTCCTGGCCTGTTATTCCCGGATATAGCTACAATGCCATGATTTATCCTCTTACTAATTTCCAATTATCGGGTGTCATCTGGTACCAGGGAGAAAATAATGTATGGACCTGCTCAACCTACCAACAATTACTGACCACATTGATCGGATCATGGCGCCAGGCGTGGGGAAAAGAATTCCCGTTCTATTATGTACAGATCGCTCCTTATTCCCGCTACGGCAAAAATATTAATTGTGCCCTGCTGCGCGAGGCTCAGACCAAATGTCTTTCAATTTCTAAAACAGGCATGGTCGTTATATCCGATCTTGTAGATGATATTTCAAATGTCCATCCGACTGATAAATCCAATGTCGGTCTCAGATTAGCCAACCTTGCTTTATCTGATCATTATGGGAAGAATGGACTGATCTATCAGTTTCCCATGTACCAATCAATGAAAATTGAAAAAAATAAAATAAGAATCGGGTTCATCAATGCAGACAATGGACTGATTAGTAAAGGCCAACCCATTACCGGGTTTTATATCGCCGGCGAGGATCGTAAGTTTTTGCCGGCAACAACAAAAATTGAAGGGAATACCATAATAGTATCGAATAAAACTATTAAAAATCCTGTAGCCGTCAGGTTCGGATTCACGAATACTGCTATGCCCAATCTTTTTAGTAAAGAAGGCCTGCCGGCAAATCTTTTCAGAACAGATGACTGGATGGTTGACACTCTCAATCAGGAATAAGCACTAAAATTTCCTGATTATCCATCCTTTTGTAGGATCAGGATTATATTATTATTATCCTGATAAGAAGATGTTTGAATTTCGGCTCTATTTAATAAAATTTCTTTATACTTGCCCTCCAAATTTTTTGGGGCTTGCTTGTTTTTCAATCAGGTAATGGTTAATCCCTATTGAATCCAAAAAATATTAAAAAATGAATAATGAGGGAGTTACTCTGCAACCCTCATTAAATCATAAATTATTATGTCTGAAATAAAAATTGGTATTAATGGGTTTGGCCGGATCGGCCGACAGGTTTTCAGAGCTGCCATAGAAAATCAAAATATACAGGTTGTTGCCATCAACGATGTTATTAGTGCTGATTACATGACCTATATGTTAAAATACGATTCCACTTTTGGCCGCTTTAAAGGAACTGTATCTTTTGAAAATGGAATACTGACAGTTAATGGGAATAAGATTCGTGTGACGTCTGAGCAAAATCCTTCCAATCTAAAATGGGATGAAGTTGAGGCAGAATACGTGGTGGAAGCTACCGGCCGTTCTCTCGACAAAGTCAAATGTCAGGCCCACCTTGATGCAGGGGCAAAGAAAGTCATCATGTCGGCGCCATCAAAGGATGATTCTCCGATGTTTGTCATGGGGGTAAATAATAAAAATTATTCCCCGGATATGAAAGTGGTTTCCAATGCTTCCTGTTCCTCCAATTGTCTTGCTGTAATTGTAAAGGTACTCAACGACAATTTCCGCATTGAGGAAGGCCTGCTGACAACGGTCCATCCTGCCATCCCTACCCAAAACACAGTGGATGGTCTCTCTAAAAAGAATCGAAGGGAAGGCAGAGGCGCCTTACAAAATATTATTCCCACAACAACGGGAGCGGCAAAAGCATTGGAAAGAATCATTCCAGAAATGAGGGGTAAAATCGCCGGTATTTCATTCCGGGTTCCGAATTCAATTGTTTCAGTGGTGGACCTTACCTGCAAGTTTAATGACCCTGTTCCTTACAAATCAATCTGCGAAGCGATGAAAGCAGCCTCTCAGGGCGAACTGAAAGGTATTCTCGGCTACACCGAAGGAGAAGCCGTTTCTACTGATTTTTTAGCGGACCCGCATATTGCTATCTTTGATGCCGGTGCCGGTTTTGGACTTAATGATCATTTCGCCAAAGTGATTGCCTGGTTCGATAACGAATGGAGCTATTCCAAAAAGCTTGTGGATCTTATTGCTTATATGCATTCCGTTGATCATCGCTGATTCTTTTCCAGAATAGGATCACTCTGAATAATATAAATCTCTGAAACACTGAATAAAAATCCCTTCTTATTAAAGGGATTTTTATTATTAATCTGAGGTCGGGAAAGGAGTGGTATAATTGAACATGTTTAAAATATAACTCAATCAGTTTTCCTTCTTAAATTTTCAACAATACTTCAATCATTTCCCGGAATCGGATCGTGTATTGCTACTGACCCGTCCTGAATTTTACGGTAAAACAAATTTAATGAGTCTTAAAGGGAACCTTATAAAATACATTTCATCAAATCAGTGTCTGTTGACCATGATATCAGTACCAATGANTGAAAAGGAACTTAAAAGACAATAAACCGGAGATATTCTTTGCAATAAAATAACCAAAACTCCTGCCACTTGAATGCAAATTCTTTGTATCAAGCACAGTTTAAAGGAATATCGTTAACGCAGGAATGATATTTATTTAAATAATTATCATTCAGCACCAGATTATTAACGATAATCAATATGACTTAAAGGATTGGGAAAGCGTTGGCTCAGAATTAGGATCCTAGGTTAGTGCTGAGCCGACCAGATATTTATTTTACTTTTACCGTTCTGGTGATATAGGCAGAATAATCTTTCAGGATTGGTTTGTAATCCTGGTGAAATAGCGCTGAGGAGATAATAAAATCAGCGGTTGACCGGTTCGAAGCAGTCGGGATATTATACAATACAGCAATCCTAAGCAGCGCTTTTACATCCACATCATGAGGTTGAGGTTCCATCGGATCCCAAAAGAAAATCATCATATCTATTTTCCCCTCACTGATCATTGCTCCAAGCTGTTGATCACCGCCAAGAGGTCCGGATTTTAGCCGGGTTACTTCAGGTGGAACCCCATCAAATTCCTTACATTTTTGTTTTATTGTTTCTTCAACTAATTTCCCGGTAGTTCCTGTACAAACCAGAGAATGAAATGAAAGATTTTTCCAGTTGTAACCCACCCATTCCGCCAAATCGGCTTTGCGATTGTCATGGGCAACAATAGCAATTCTCTTTTTTACTTTCATATTTATCTTGTTTAAAAATATTCAAAAATAACAAATAACAACCAGACAGCGTTATTTAATTAATTATCAAATAATTAAATTTTCTTTAAAAAATTAAACAATTATAGTCCTTCAAAACATTGGCACCTTGATCAAAAAGTACGTCAGAGAAACTGATATTATTGGAACCAGATAAAGAAATGACTAAAAAGCAAATTACAGAATCATCAGAAAAGATGTAATATTGTGTGACTGAACAGCGATCCATTTAAAAGTTGAGAATTTTCAGTCGTATTTGTAAAAGTAGAATTACAAATACCAAGTATTAATAATGCAAAGAAAAGTACTATGCTTTGACTGGCGGATGAATTTACTTTACTCCCACAAGAAACAGAGTACAGGGTACTATTTAAACTGCCTGTATATGAAGGAAAATATTAATAAAAACACATTCAGCCTTCGCTATTTTATAACAGGATTATTCATTCTCGTTTGCATCGCCGTTAATGGTCAGAATACGTCTATGCAAAAAGAGAAGGGGAAATTGCGTATTTCCGTTTTTGATATTGATGCAACTCCACCCGTTGGAACTATTCTTGCCTACAATCCTGAAGTAAACACTTGGGATCTTGGACTCAGAGCCAGGGGCATTGTCCTGCAAGGCAGCGGACAATCAATCGTACTATGCAGCATAGATTGGTTAGGAATAGGAGATGAAGGTCACGATGCATTTTGTGAAGAACTTGCAAAAGCCGCAGGAACAACTCCTGAGAGAGTCGCCGTTCATACTGTGCACCAGCATGACGCTCCTGCCTGCGACTTTGGGGCAGAAAAAATACTTCGGGATGCTGGTCTGAATCCAGGTAAATATGATGGTGCATTCCAAAGACAAGTAATTAAAAGTTTGGGTGAAGCAGTCAGAAATTCACTTTCTAAGGCTCAACCCGTAACACGGGTGGGATATGGTGAGGCAAAGGTTTATGAAGTTGCTTCCAACCGAAGAATCATCGGCAAAAATGGCCGATGCATCGCCTCCAGACTATCATCCTGCACGAATCCGGCATTGCGTGCAAAACCTGAGGGACTAATCGATCCTTTTGTAAAGCTGGTCAGCTTCTGGAACGGAGATAAACCAGTTGCAGTGCTGAGCTATTACGCCACTCATCCGCAGAGTTATTATCGCACAGGAATTCCTAATCCGGATTTCCCTGGTATTGCACGCTTTATGCGTCAATTGGCAGTACCACAGGCATTACACATTCACTTCAATGGGGCAGCCGGCAATGTAACTGCAGGAAAATACAACGACGGGGCCCGTGAAAACCGTCTTATACTGGCCGAAAGGCTTGCCGATGGGATGAAACGGGCATGGGAGTCTACCACAAAGATACCCGCAGCCAATTTAAAGTTGGGTTGGACAACAGAACCGGTGGCGCTTCCGCCCGCTAAAGATTTACTCCTGCTGCAGGACAAGAATTTCCCCACTGATTCTTTGTCTGTTAAAACCAATTCAGCAAGGCTTGCATTTCTGAGAAGATGCCAGGATGGGAAAAAGATCAATATTGGCTGTCTCAGTTTAGGAAAGATTCGCATCCTCCATCTGCCCGGAGAAGCTTTCATTGAATACCAGCTTGCCGCAAAGGCCGAACGCAAGGATCTTTTCGTTGCGGTGGCAGCCTATGGTGGCTATGGAACAGGTTATATAGGTACCGCGGTGGCCTATAAACAGGGAGGATACGAAACAGGCTACGTTTCAAAAGTATCACCTGAATCTGAAAATATTCTGATGGCCGCTATCAGGAAACTCCTTCAAAACAAATGATAGATATCGATATAAAATTCAACAAAATGCATAAAAGTATAGTTCTGACTTTAACAATAATTATTCTTTCATTTTCATTGCTTTCAGCCCAGAATAATGCCAAGAGCTTAGAGGGGCTTCTGTACAGTAATGGGAAACCTGTCTCCATAAAAATTGTTGATGGAAAAATTGCAGCACTTAAACATTTATCTGCCAGGAAGGCAGGTGCGGGGATTTACATTGCACCGGGTCTGATCGATATCCAGATGAATGGCTACATGGGAGTTGATTTTTCAGATCAGAACCTGAAACCCGAAGATCTAAAGCTGGCCATTAATTCGTTAAGAAAAATAGGGGTAACTTCTTTTTTACCGACTGTTGTTTCAGCCGATCCCGCGAAGATGAAAAAAAGCTTTCAGAATCTGGCCGCCATGCTGGATGATGAAGATATCAGACTGTCAATCCCGTGTTTTCATCTTGAAGGTCCCTATCTTTCAAAAATGAAGGGTTTCCGCGGAGCTCATCTTGAAAAATACATTAAGGATCCTGACTGGGATGAATTCTCCGGATTCCAGGAAACGTCAAAAAATAACATTAAACTTATAACGGTCGCCCCGGAAATCAAAGACGCCATTCCGTTTATTCGCAAATGCATCGAGAAGGGAGTAGTTGTTTCGCTTGGTCATCATAATGGCAATGCTCAAGAGGTCGCAGCTGCCGTAGAGTCAGGAGCAACGCTTTCAACCCATCTGGGAAATGGCTGTGCCAATATGATCGACCGCCACAAAAATCCATTGTGGCCCCAACTGGCAAACGATCAGTTATCTGCAAGCATAATTGCCGACGGGCATCATCTTACAAAGGAGGAAGTACAGGTTTTCTATAAAGCAAAAGGAGTCGATAAAACCATTCTGATTTCTGATGCAGTTGATCTCGCCGGCCTTGCCCCGGGTGAGTATAACCGCAGGGAAAAAAGGCTGATCCTCACTCCCGACAATGTGGTGATGTTACCGGTTGAAAATGTGCTGGCCGGTGCCGCTACTCCCCTCACCATCTGTGTGGAAAATATGATGAAATTTACCGGGTGCGGCCTTGCCAACGCCATTCAAATGGCAAGTACTAATCCTGCGAAGCTGCTTTCGCTTACCAATCTTGGAGAAATAAAAGAAGGCAAACGGGCTGATTTGATCATGTTCCGAATTATCAATAATAAACTGGAGGTTCTCAAAACAATTGTCAACGGCAAAGTAGTTTACTCAGCTGACAAGACTATAGACAATAGGCTATAGTCTATAGGTAAAACGGCTTCATTCTTCAGCCTAATGCCTAAAGTCTAAAGCCTAAAGCGCCAACAAGAACTAAATATGTTAATATTAACTATCAAATTCATAAATTAAGACTTCAATAAAGACAGTTTCTTTATTCATTTTCAGTATTTTAATTACCTTTTCATCTTATGGGCAGCCTAAAAAAGTTCCCCAGGCCAAATTAACTGCCAGGGTATTCAATTCAGGTTACCCCCAGGCTCATGACAGCTACAATGGAATATCCTGCGCAAGCGATGGCAAAATTTATTATATTCTTTGCACTCAGTCCCTTGATGTGGCCGGAAGAATGTATTCCTACGATCCTGCAACAAGCAAAATAAAAATGCTTGGCGACCTGACTGAAGTCTGCGGTGAAAAAGATCTTCATGCAGTAGCCCAGGGAAAGAGCCATGTCAATTTCATCGAATCAAAAAAGAAGCTCTATTTTGCCACCCACGTGGGATATTATGAAACGATTGATGGTGTAGTTTCCATTGGCAACCCTCCTGCAGGGTTTAAACCATTTCAGGTAGGACATATTCTTTCCTATGATATGAAGACAGGGAAATTCGAAGACCTGGCCAGAGAACCCCATCACAAGGGAATCCTTACAATGAATATGGATACCATCCGCGGAGTGATGTATGGAAGCAGTGAAAAAAGCAGAATTTGATATTTAGTGGAGGGCTTTTAAGTAAGAATGTAAATTAATACAGAGGTAACTGGTTTTGCAATGAAATAGCAAAAATCTTTGAAACTTTACTTTATTTTTTGATCGGTTATAGCGGACACAGATTATACATTAATAATAGTCATTATTCTTCTGGTGTACCTTTTTATAAAATTCAGAGGGAGTTATACCTTTAATATGTTTGAACTGGCGGTTAAAATTTGATATATTTTCAAAACCACACAGATAAGCTGTTTCAGAAATATTATGACCCGGCCCTGTGAGTAACTTACAGGCATATCCCACTCTGATGTTCAACAGATATTCCTTAAAAGTCATCCGATAGGTATTTTTAAAGGCCGCATAGAAAGAACTGTACGACATATTTGTTATTTCAAGAAGATCTTCCAGATAAATTTGCTTCTGAAAATTCATCATGATGTACTGCAATGCTTTTTGCATAGGGTTATGCTCGTCCTGTTTAATCTGTTTCATGAATACAGTACTGGCCAGAATATTATAATTTATCGGCGACATAAGGATCCGAAAGATCGAAAACAAGGCATACAATCGGCTGGTACTGTCCATCAGGACCATCTCATGCATGGTTTTAATGATCTTTTGTTTGGAGTCACCCAGAATTTGGAGGCCTCTGGAAGATATTTCAAGAATTTTATCGAGCGGATTGTTCTCCGGAACTTCGAAAAATCTTGGGCCCAGGAAATCCCTGACAAACTGGACGACTATCCCCTCCCCTGCAAAATGACCATTTTCTTCGAAATATTCAGGATCACACATCCAGACATGCGGCGTATAAGGCCCAATCAGGACAAGATCATTTTCTTCAAACCTGTCCACGTGATCGCCCACCATTCTTCTTCCACGTCCTTTTACAATCAAAACAAGCTCGTACTCAGGGTGATGGTGCCATTTGGAAAAAGGATTTGTTTCCTTCAATACGATGAATGAGTTGTTAGGGTCCTGTGGTAATCTTATATTGGAAACTTTCATAAACTGCTAACTAATAATACTAACAATTAGTGACAAAGTATCCAAATTTAATCAAAAAATAACCTTCGAATAAATTAATGAATGAAAATATCATTATTGAAATGAAAAGTATTATATCGAGGAATGGAGAATAAATTATCTTCGTTTATCGAAAACTTAACTTAGATTCCTGAATTTGAGAAGCTACTGAATCAACCAAAAAAGAAAAACTTTGGAAAAATGGCTAATTATCAAAAACATCTGATTTTTTTTATCACCCTGTGCTGGATTTTCTTTTCATGTAGCAGAGTGAATAGAAATGAATCCGGGTTATTGATAGGACTGGCCGAAGTTAATTACACTCCGCAAGTCGGACTTGACCTTGTAGGCAATTATCGCGGTAATGACTATGCCTCAAGGGGAGTTCATGATTCTTTGTATTCAAGGGCGATAGTGGTGGAAAACAGGAAAAAAGAAAAAGTTGCTTTCTTAACCGTTGATATTTGTAAGCTTCCCAAAGAAAGTGTGACACTGATGCGGGATTATATTGCTTCCAATTCGGATATCAAAGCCGGTAATATAATGATTCATGCCACCCATACCCATAGCGGACCAAAATCGGAGCTTCAAGCCCCACACGCAAAAGAATACCTTACAAAAGCAGCCACAGCAGTCATTGAAGCCAATAAAAATCTTAAACCAGGCCGATTTTTAATCGGACGGGCTCAGGAAAGCGATGTTGCCTTCAACCGACGTTTACTCACCAAAGACGGTAAAGTTCACATGGTGTGGGAGAAACTCAAAGTTGACTCAGTGGTAGGACCTTTAGGACCCGCCGATCCAAGTCTGATAACCTTGCTGATCACGCAAAATGGCATTAGCCGGGGATGTCTGATAAATTTTGGCTGTCATGCAACCACTCTCACCGGGAACAACTGGCTTTATTCTGCTGATTATCCGGGTATGCTTGCCAAAATGCTGAAAAATAATATGGGTTCAGATTTCATACCTCTTTTCTTCAACGGTTGCTGCGGCAATGTAACCCAGGTTAACTATAAACGAGGTTTTATCGATACGTATGAGGAATGTGAGAGAATTGGCCACATCCTTGGTATAGCCTCGTTTTTTGCATTCGATAACGCTATTGAAGTTAGTGGTAATGACATTGTCGTTTCCAGGGATATGGTTCCTTTGAAACGGATGACTATCACAGAGGAACAATATAATTGGGCCAATAAGATCATGAAGAAAGTTAAAAAAGAAGGGATGCCCCCACTCCAGCCCGATGGAATTCCGGATGCCCAGTTTGCAAAGATGTGGATGGATATGTACAAAACCCAAAATACAATCGACAGTCTGGAAGTAATGACAGTGCGTATCGGGGATCTGGCATTTGTCGGAATGCCGGGTGAATTATTTTCCGAAATCGGTATGGATATTAAAGCAAGGTCTCCGTTTAAAAACACCATTGTCATGGGATTGGCCAACGATGCCAGGAAATATTTTCCCACCAAGGCTTCTTTTACTCAAGGTCCCCAGGGGTTCACTCCTATGATCTCAGGATATGAAACTACACCCGGATCAACTTTATACGATGCAGGATCCGGAGAGAAATTAGCAGGATCAGCAATTAAACAACTTTTAATTATTAAAAATAAATGAATATGATAACAGCCGAAGGTTTTTCTAAGTTGGCGGTTAATGGAGGACAAAAGACCGTAACCAGCAAATTAACACCCTGGCCAAAATTTGACGATAATGCAATCAATGCAGTAGAAGCAGTGCTTCGATCAGGGAAAGTAAATTACTGGACAGGGCCAAAAGGAATGGAATTTGAAAAGAAATATGCCGAATGGCAGGGAAGTAAATATGCCATCAGTGTATCCAGCGGAACAGCAGCCCTGCACGTCGCGCTTACTGCATTGGGCATTGGTCCTGGCGACGAAGTCATTGTTCCAAGCTATACTTTTATTGCATCAAGTTTTTCCATTGTTCAGGCAGGTGCCATTCCAAGATTTGCAGACGTTAACCGGGAAGATCATTGCATCAGCATAGAATCGGCTGAAAAGCTCGTGAATTCAAGAACAAAGGCTATTATGGCTGTTCATCTGTACGGTAATGTATGCGATATGGATAAGATCAGTGCCTTTGCCAAAAAACACAATCTTTTCTTAATCGAAGATAATGCAGAAGCTTTCGGAGGTTCCTACAAAGGGAAAAAGACCGGTACATTGGGCGATATTGCCGGATGCAGCTTCTGCCAGAATAAAACATTTACCACAGGCGGAGAAGGTGGAATGGTTACCACTGATAACGAGGAATGGGCATGGCGTGCAAGAAGTTTCAGGGATCATGGTTACGACGTAAAACAACGTCTAAGTCTGCTTGAGCTTGAACAAAAATTACCCTACATCCATAATATGGTAGGTTGGAACTACCGGATGACAGAAATGCAATCTGCCATTGGAATAGCTGAGCTGGAAAGAATGGAAAACTGGAATATGCCAACCCGCCGGAGAAATGCTTCCATTATCATTGATAAAATAAAAGATCTTCCGCAGATATTATATAAACCAGTAAATACAGAAGACCGTAAAAACGGATGGTACGTGATGGCATTTTCTCTTGATCTCGAAAATATGAATTGCGATATCGTACAATTTGTGAGTGCCGCAATGGCTGAAGGAGCACCGGTATGGAAAGTTTTCTGGCCGCAATGCCATACAGAAAAAGCTTTCCAGGAGCATAACGCCTTCTCCAAAGGATTTCCTTTCAATTCCAGAGAATATACCAATCCACAAAGTGCTGATTATACACATGTAGAAGTGCCAAATGCAAAATGGCATGAAAAACACACCTTTACTTGTTTTGCATTCCCGACTTATACCACAGAAAATTGTGAACAGATTGGAGATGCTCTTAGAAAAGTAATTCTGGCGTACTCAAAATGATTAGTTGATAGGCTGATTAGTTGATAGGCTGATTAGTTGATGTGCTGATTAAATGATAAGATGATGAGTTGATGATTATGAGTAATTAATTACTTTTCTTCTTAATACATAATATCAACATATCAGCACATCAACACATCATCTCATCAACAAAAGGAGGATGTATTTTGAAAAAAATAATTAAATGGGGTGTCATTGGTTCAGGAGGTATTGCAAGAAGAAGAACAATTCCTGAGGGAATAATGCCTGCAGCCAATGCCAAACTGGTATCTCTTTATGATATTAACCCGGCAGTTAACAAAGAGGTAGCTGCACAATTTTCTATCAAAGCCGCTGATAGCATAGAGGAATTATTAAAGGAGGATATCGATGTAGTCTATATAGCTTCCCCTATTAATTGTCACTTTGAACATGTTGAGAAAGTGGCTAAGGCAAAAAAACATGTTTTTTGTGAGAAGCCTTTGGGTCTAACCGTAAAGGAAGCTGAAAAAATAGTTAAGATCTGCCAGCAAGAAGGGGTCTATCTTGGGACAGGTTTCATGATGAGGTTTCAAACCCAACACCGTGAAGTTATGAAACTAATCCGGGAAGGTAAATTAGGAAAACCCGTTTTTTGCCGCGCACAATTATCCTGCTGGTATCCTCCTATCGATGGCGCCTGGAGGCAGGATCCTTCCCTTGGCGGCGGAGGCTCACTGATCGATATGGGTAGCCATTGCATCGATTTGTTAGAGATGTTTTTTGGAAATGTGAAAAGTGTCAGTTGCCGGATCAATAACCTCGTCCATTCTTATAAATCAGAGGATAGCTCTGTTGCCACTCTGATTTTTGAAAACGGAGCGATGGGAATGGTTGACAACTATTTCTGCATCCCCGACGATAGCAGTAAAAACTTACTTGAACTTTATGGATCAAAAGGCAGCATTCTTGCTTCCGGGACAATTGGTCAGGGGAGTTCGGGGAAAATGACCGCTTATTTAGAACAGGATTCCTCCTCCTACAATGCTCAGCAAACCAGAGAAAATGGGAAAGGAATTCTTATTGAGCCCAAAGCAATCAATACCTATCGTGCTGAAATTGAAGAATTCAGCCAGGCAATTATTGGAAAAAGGAAACCTTTAAATAACAGCGAAATAGGTATTCACAGCCAAAAAATAATGGAAGCCTGTTATAAATCAGCAAAAACAGGTAAATTTGTCAACCTCTGATATTATTTATTTAATAGGAAGAGCCAAACGATTAGCTAAATCAATTTAATTATAAATTAACTATAATTTTTTTAAACTTAGTAACTATGGATAAAACAGTATTGGCAATATTTGCCCATCCGGATGATGCTGAAATCGAATGTTCAGGAACACTATCCTTATTGAAGAAGGCTGGATGGAATATTCACATTGCGACGATGGCTCCCGGTGATAAGGGTACCGTAGAGTACAACAGGGAAGAAATAAGCAGGATCAGGAAGGCTGAAGCAGCAGAAGGTGCTAAAGTAATCGGTGCCTCCTATACTTGTCTTGAATTCGAAGATGTGTACATCATGTATAACAGGGAATCCATTAACCGGACGACCTCGCTGCTTCGAAAAATAAAACCATCTCTTGTTTTCACTCATAATCCGGCCGATTATATGGTCGATCATGAAACCACCAGCCGGATTGTTATGACAGCCTGTTTTTCTACCGGCATCAAAAATCTTGAAATAGAGGAGGATTATTATGAACCCATCCCCTATTTATATTACACCGATGCAATGGATGCAAAAAACATTCTGGGTCAACCTATCCTTACCTCGATGTTTGTTGACATTACCAGTGAAATGCCAGTAAAAGAGAAAATGCTTGCCTGTCACGCCAGCCAACGGAATTGGTTGCTTGCGCATCATAAAATGGATGAGTACATCCTGTCGATGAAACGGTTTGGTGAATTCAGGGGAAAGAACATCAATGTTAAATATGCTGAGGGTTATCGTCAGCACCTGGGACACGGTTATCCGCAGGATAATATATTAAAGGAAATCTTAGGCGATAAAGCCGTACTGGTAAACAAGTAAATAAATGCTGAGTTTTTTATCAGCTAATACAATCACTTTATTAATTCTTAAATAAGTAAACCATGGCAAGGAAACTAAGTATGCTGGCTCCCGGGTGGTGGGATTTCACCACATTGGACGATGAAATATTGAATGATGCAGCCCGTCTTAAACCGAAGGACATTTTACAATTGTCCCGCGACGGTTTTAAGGTAGTTTTTTACGATACGCTTGAAGACTTTTATCTGGCAGAAGCTCTGGAATATATCACCGCCTGGAAACAATCTACAGAAAGCAATCCCGTAGGTGTCTGTGGACCAATCGGACCCACGGAACAATTACCGTTGGTAGCCCGCATCGTTAATGCAATACAGTTGAATCTTTCAAGCGCCCATTTCTGGGGAATGGACGAATGGTATGTGAACGGTAAAGAAATGGATGCCTCTCACCCTCTTTCATTTGAAAGAGCTGATAGAGATCTGTGTTTTAATAGGATCGACAAAAAACTGAGAATGCCGGATTCCCACCTTCATTTTCCGAAAGCAGATACCCGGAAATATGATGAATCCTGGGATAGTGGAGTTCGTTGCGCAGTGATGCAGGGTGGACAAGGTGATACCAAGCATTGGGCATTTAATGATCCCGTAAAAAGAGAAGGTAAATACAAGGATAATCCTCCTACACCCGAAGAATTCAGAAAACTCTCTACCCGTGTAGTTGATCTTCACCCGGTTACCTGTATGCAGAATGCACGTACAAGCGCCGGCGGTGTTGTAACCGGTATTCCAACCCAGGCACTTACTGTTGGACCATTACAAACCTGGAAAGCGGAGAAAGTATCGATCTGGCAAGCCGGAACCCATGACAATGCCTTTGGGCAGCGCCTTACTCCTTTCATGATCAGCAAAAAGATTATGGATAGTGCAGTCCCGATGTCACTGCTTGCAGGCCATCCAAATGTTCAGTTTAATTACTACATTGGTGGTTTGGGCGTTTGTGAGACTGAAATGCACTAAGGAAGCTGAGAGCGGAGAGCATGGAGCAGAGAGAAAGGAAAGAGTTAACGTGATCTGTAAACAGTAAGCAGTAACTTTCATTCTTTTGCTCTATGCCCTACGCCCTATGCTCTATGCATTTAATCACTCTTAATTTTTTTCATAAGTTTTTGGTTAACAAGGAAAATTTGGCTCAGATTTTAAATACCTGAGCCATTTTTTTTAAAAAAACAATATCTTGCGAGGTCATTAACGTCTGTTAGTGAAATTAATGATCAACAGAATTGCTTTCATTAACCATTAATCATTAACCATTAATCATTATGGCGGATTCACCCGGACAGCTAAAGCGTGTTCTTGGTTTATGGGACCTTGTTTTTTATGGCATTATCTTAAATCAACCGGTGGCAGCCGTAGGTTTATTCGGCCTGGTATCGGTGCTGTCAGCAGGTCACATGGTAACAACCCTGATGTTAAGTATGGTAGCCATGTTGTTTACAGCTGTCAGCTATGGAAGGATGGCAGCTCTTTTCCCATCGGCAGGTTCTGCTTATACCTATGTCGGGAAGGGGCTTAATTCCCATTTGGGTTTTCTGGCTGGCTGGACAATGATCTTATGCTATCTTATCATCCCAATAATCAATACGATTTTTGGGGTGTTAACCGTTCAGCGATTATTTCCGGGATTATCCTTTCAGGTGGGCGTCGTTGTCTTTGTTCTAATTATCACGATGTTAAATCTTTTAGGCGTCAGATCCAGCATGAAAGCTAACAAAATAATGCTCTACCTTATGCTGATCATTATTTTTGCCTTTATAGTTTTAGCTGTCAGGTACATCAGTAATGAGAGTGGGATTAATGGTCTGTTATCTGTTAAACCCATATACAATCCTCAGACCTTTAGCCTTGGAGCGCTATTTTCCGGCACATCACTTGTTGCTTTGACTTATGTCGGATTTGATGGCATTACGACTCTGGCAGAAGATGTAAAAAATCCCAAAAGAAATATTTTGCTGGCCATACTAATCGTTTGTCTTTTTACAGGAATTTTCAGCAGCATACAAATGTACCTGGCGCAACAATCAGCCCAGACCATGTGGCTGGGAAATGGCGTGGACAGTACTCTCCCGTTTTTTAAAAGAATGCCGTCTGAAAACATCGAAACCGCTTTTATGACGGTCTGTGCCCAGGTTGGAGGCGCTTTGCTCTTTAATGCCATGACGATTACCATGTTTGTTGCCTCCCTTGGAAGCGGGATGGCAGGACAACTGGGAGCGGCACGGCTTCTCTACGGCATGGGAAAAGACAACGTATTGCCTAAAAAATTCTTTGGTTACCTTGACTCGAAAACCAATTCGCCCGCTCTTAATCTTTTATTGATTGGGATATTGGCCGTCGGAGGCTCCCTTTTGTTAAATTACCAAAAAACTGCTGAACTGATCAACTTTGCAGCCCTGATAGCTTTTATGGGGGTCAACCTTGCAGCAATCCGGCAGCTCTATTTCAGGTCTCCAAGAAAAGAAAGAAAACTACTGACTGACCTTATTGTTCCTGCAATGGGATTTTTCTTCTGTTTATGGATCTGGATAAACCTTCCAGGTGCTCCAAAAATCCTCGGAGGGTTCTGGCTGCTTGCCGGAATAATTTACCTTGCTTTCTCAACCAAGGGATTCCGCAGACAACCCGTGATGATTGATTTTACTGAAAGCTGATTATTTCATAAACCATAATGCAGGAGCGGCTATTTCAGCTGCTCTTTTCATTTTACCGATACCCTTAATACCTTAAATTAATATCCGATTTTCAATTTTTTGCTCGGGTTTTCAACATTCCATGGTATTACCAACACGATACCATCGCCATACCTCCTGTACTGTTTCTGCACTACTTCTGTACTGTTTCTGTACTAATTAGTATTAAAATAGTATTTATGATGTGTAAAAATAGTTTTCCAGTTACGAAGATGGTACGGAGATGTTACGAAGATGGCAAAAGCACGGAAGAGAGAGATACATTAAATAGAGTTATAATTCCGGAAGAATTATTTTTTGGAATTATGGTTTACAGGATTTCTAATAATCTTCACTCAGATGGAATGTATGTTCAATTATTTTTAAAATAAACTATGCTTAATAGTTGGTAAACTACAAAATATAGTTATATTTGTTTTATAATTCAATTCGATTATGAAACATCTGACAAACAGGGAAGAAGAAATAATGAACATCTTCTGGCAAAAAGGTTCATTGTATGTAAAAGAAGTTATTGATGGACTTTCTGATCACAAGCCCCATTACAATACTATTTCAACAATTGTGCGCGGCCTTGAGGAGAAAGGATTCCTCGGACATGAGCAATTCGGAAATACGTATAGGTATCATGCAATCATCTCACAGGATGAATTCAGCCGCAACACCATTAAGAAGATTGTCGGCAAGTATTTTAATAAATCCTATTCTTCGGTGGTCTCCATGTTTGTAGAGGAGGAGAAAATTACCACCGAAGAAATTCAGGAGTTGATCCGTCAGGTTGAATCGCGCAAAAAACATCCAAAATGAATATCCTGCTGTTGTTTTTGCTGAAATCAACTTTGAGTTTAAGCCTGCTGTACATCGCTTACAGATTGCTTATGCACAGGGAGACCTTCTTTAAGCTCAACCGTACAGTGCTGTTGCTTGCCGTGTTGTATTCGATGACTATCCCTTTTCTTTATTCCCCCAAACTGCTGACTGTTCAGCCTGAGTTGAAACCCGTTTTTCAGCATGTCACTGTTTCTGAAGAACCTATTCAGGCAATAGACGAACCCATAACAGTGTCGCAATCGCCTCAGCCAATCACCGTCAGGGAAATTGTACGGCCTGTTAAGTTATCGGCTTCAACGATTTTCACGATCGTTTATTTAACAGGGGTTTTCATTTCGTTTTTACTATTGGCTTACAGCATTGGTACGGTATTGTTACTGTTCAGGAAAGCACGAAAAACCGAATTTAACGGGATTCGCCTGATGATTGTAGACGATGAGATGCCCGCATTCTCCTTTGGCCGAAATATTCTGATTTCCCGGGACGATTACGAAAATAATTCCGAAGCGATTATCACACACGAACAGTCTCACATACGTCTCGGGCATTTTTACGACCTTATGCTGATGGAACTGGTAAAAATTATATTCTGGTTTAATCCATTGGTTTACCGTATCATGCGCGACCTGAAAGAAATTCACGAGTTTCAGGCCGACGACCAGGCACTCAATTCCGGCATCGATGCAACCAAATACCAATTACTCATTATTCAAAAAAGCGTCGGACATCAAAAGTTCGCACTTGCAAACAGTTTTAATCATTGTCAAATTAAAAATCGTATTGTTATGATGAACAAACAAAAAACCAGCAAAGCATGGCGTTGGAAGGTGGCGACCTTTCTTCCCCTGCTGGCCCTGTTGCTGATATTTTGCGGCAGAAAAGGTAATAATGTTCCGGTTGATCAAAATAAACAGGAAAATAGATTAGACACAATCATTAACGGAAAAAAATTAATTGTGAAGGACACTACTCAATACGACTCATCTTTTATTAAAGAATTGAAAGAATCATATGCCGGATATGAAACATTAATTGTGAAGGATGATAGTTTTCTCATTACTACTCATTTGAAATTTCCAGGAAAAGATACTGTAGTCACTCACAAATACACCATTCCGACAAATCTTGAGCTCAACAAGGAAATTGTTTTTTCAGCAAAAAACGAAGGTAAATCGCTTGTCTTAAAAAGGACGAATTATACCAATATTGAATATCAGATAAAGAATGCAAAAGAAACAATAAAATCNGGGACTGCTATACTTCAAAGCACCTTCTANCTTGGAGCTGAAATGGATCATGATGAAAATGGNAAAGAAATAGTTTCCAGACAATACTTAAACCAAGGTTCGGACTGGGCTGCTATTACAGTAGAACTTTATGATGCCAAAATTGCTTCAATAACCTATTGTGTTGACCCTAAAGCAAAAAAATATGAAACCCTGTCACATCTTTTACGCGAATAAAAAAGCTGTCGGCTTTGGTGCGTCTCTGGCAGCTTTAATCATTGTCATGAGTTGTATTGCTACAACAAAGCAAAGTTAAGGAATAATGCAATTCTACATTCGATACAGTAAAACAAAATAACGAAGAAAGATGAATGATTTTCTTGTATATCTGCTGAATTCGTCAATTTGTCTCAGCATACTCTATCTTCTTTTCAGGACACTGATGCGAAAAGAAACTTATTTTAAGCTAAACAGAATTGTTTTGTTGTCAATCGTCTTGTGTTCATTGATTATTCCAAAGCTGATCATGCCTCAGTTTGTTCAACAAGCCATTCAACAACCCATTGAGTTCGAACTCCCTTTCTTTGTAGTGGGAAACAACCAACCGCAGGAAATCACGAAAACTGAGAATACTTCCATAAAAAATGAGACGATTGCAAGTTCCTATATCCCGGAGAAAATCACACAATCGCACTTTTCGATTCAGGAGATGCTTGTCTGTTTGTATATAACAGGGCTTTTAATTTCTTTCCTAATCCTCGTTTATGGCCTTAAATCAATATTCATCCTTTACAGAGAGGCCAAAGTTATCAGGATGGATGGTTACCGTCTTCTGATTGCGGAGAAGGAGATTGCTGCATTCTCCTTTAGACATTTGGTATTCATTTCTCAACATGACTACGAGGAGCATCAAAGGGTAATCTTAGCCCACGAAAAGGAGCACATCCGGTTTGGCCATTTTTATGACCTGGTCTTCCTTGAAGTTGTAAAAACAATCTTCTGGTTTAATCCTTTCATCTATTTGCTTATCCGGGACATGAAAGATATTCACGAATTTCAGACTGACGATCAGACTCTTATCAAAGGGATCGATGCAACTCAATACCAATTATTAATTATTCAAAAAGCTGTCGGACATCAAAAGTTCGCACTTGCAAACAGTTTTAATCATTGTCAAATTAAAAACCGTATTGTTATGATGAACAAACAAAAAACCAGCAAAGCGTGGCGTTGGAAGGTGGCGACCTTTCTTCCCCTGCTTGCCCTGTTGCTGATGGCATTCGGCAAACCGGGCGAAAATGCAAATTCAAAGAAAGTATCAACTGAGGAGCTATTATTGGATACTGTAAAAAATGCTGCCCCTGGGAAACTTCAAAAATTTACTCCTCCTCAAACTTCGGATATAAAAATACCGAAACGCAATACTTTTTCGATTCAGATCGATGCCAAAGGAAAAGTCTTTGTCGGCTTTGACGGACAGGATAACAGGCGAATGCTTTTAACCAGAATGGGTGAAGAATACAACATTGTTTTTAGCCCCAAAGAGTTGGAGGAATTCAGTAAAATCGATATCTTCGGAGTACCTATGAACCGGATGAAGGCATTTTTAAAAATGTCTGACGAAGAAAAGCACAATCCTGGAAATGCGATTGGTATACCCCATGATTCTGGGAATAACGAGTTTAAAAATTGGGTCAGAACAGCCAGAACTGTCAATAAGGATATGCGAATCACCCTCAAAGGTGATCAGGCAACTTCTTACCAGGTAATTGACCAATTAATTGAAACATTGAAGGATTTGAATGAATACAGGTTATACCTGGCGCTTGCAGGATGGGACACAGCTTATGAAATCGCTTATCCCTCAAGAACGCCGGGACCGGGAAAATTTTCCCAAAAGGCTGTATTGGATACTGCAAGAAATAGACCCAGGGTTGTTACCATTATTCCTGATAAGGACAATTCGATTTACTACTATTTAGGCACACAGGATTCAAAAGGCATTAAGCCTGTTTTGACCAAAACTGATTATTCTCCTTTTGGAATTCATAAGGTACTGATCGACATGAATTATGATGTTTTTGCTAAAATGGAGGTTCTCAGAAAGAAAAAAGAAAATGGAGAACTTTCGGAAGAAGAAGTTGAAAAGCAAAGAAATGAAATCTTTTCCAGCAAAACTGCTGCCATTGTACTTATCAAGCCTACAGATGCTTCTACTTACGGAAGTCTTATGAATATTCTGGATGAGATGGTAATTTGTAGCATAGGACGCTATGCAATAATAGATTTGTCTGATTACGACAGGAATTTAATTAGAAAGGCCAGGTAACAGAATCTAAAAAGCTGTCGGCTTTGGTGCGTCTCCATTGCCGGCAGCTTTAATCATTGTCAAATGATCTGTATTGCTACAGCAGTTCAAATTTAGCAACTAAAGGTCAAAATAAAAACTGTCAAATTAAAAATCGTATTGTTATGATGAACAAATCAAACACCGGCAAAGCGTGGCGTTGGAAGGTGGCGGCCTTTCTTCCCCTGCTTGCCCTGTTGCTGATATTTTGCGGCAGAAAAGGTAATAATGTTCCGGTTGATCACAACAAACAGGAAAATAGATTGGACACAATCATTTACGGAAAAAAATTAATTGTGAATGACACCACTCAATACGACTCATCTTTTATTAAAGAATTGAAAGAATCATATGCCGGATATGAAACATTAATTGTGAAGGATGATAGTTTTCTCATTACTACTCATTTGAAATTTCCAGGAAAAGATACTGTAGTCACTCACAAATACACCATTCCGACAACTCTTGAGCTCAACAATGAAATTGTTTTTTTTACAAAAAACGAAGGTAAATCGCTTGTCTTAAAAAGGACGAATTATACCAATATTGAATATCAGATAAAGAATGCAAAAGAAACAATAAAATCAGGGACTGCTATACTTCAAAGCACCTTCTANCTTGGAGCTGAAATGGATCATGATGAAAATGGNAAAGAAATAGTTTCCAGACAATACTTAAACCAAGGTTCGGACTGGGCTGCTATTACAGTAGAACTTTATGATGCCAAAATTGCTTCAATAACCTATTGTGTTGACACCAAGGCAAAAATATATGAGACCTTGTCACAACTTAAAAGGGAACCATTGAAAGAAGCCCGAGTTTCGTATCATCAATCATCAAATAAAGACTTTTCCATTGAACCGTATGGAAAATTCTTAAATGGAATTTTGGATGACTTGGATAAAGGTAAAAAGTTATCCATTGAACAAATTCAAACCGCTATTCCAAGGAATCAGGACGAATTGGGAAATTTTGTATCTTATTATGCTAATAATAATATATACCACAAGGATATCTGGAAATTATATGACATGATTATAGTTGAGGCCTTAAAAAAGAATAAAAATGTTTTTAAGTCCTATTTATTAATGTCAGATTTCGTGGATGGATGGGTTGCAGAAGAATACTTTGATAATATTGAAAAACTTATCAAAAATGACAAAAAATTCTTTTGTGAAATGTATACTGAATTACCTAAAGAAAAAATAACCCGTTTGAAAAATAAATTTGATTCAAACTGTAACTAACCTACTGGATATTAAAAAAGCTACCGGCTTGGATGCGGAAGCTTTAATCATTGTCAAATGACCTGTATTGCTGTAGCTGTTCAAATTTACAATTAAAGATCAAAAATGAAATTTTCTCATCTTCCGAAATTGATGAGTTGCAAAAGAACTTAAGGAAATTCAACATTTAGAAACAAAACCTGTTTGAATTCCAACTTCCAATCTGCTCAATCCCCTAATCAGCTGTAGGCTGAAGGCTTTAGGAAGTCACTACACCTTCGTGCCTTCAGCCTTTTTTCCTAAAGTCTATAGTCTACAGCCTATAGTCTATACGATTACAATCTGCTCAATCCCCAAATCTGCTTCAATCATGGTTCAGACAATTAATCATGCTTATCTTTATCCGTATTAAAATATTAGAATTGCAATAAAAAGTATCAACTTAAGTTTTTTATCATATCTACATTTACATATCCTTTAGCTTTCATAACTATGACTACAAGAAGAAAATTTGTTCAGCAGGTATCAACCGTGGGCGCTTTAAGCGCTTTATCGGCCCCGGCATTGGCTGGCTTTCCCCAATCTCAAAACGGCACAAAGATTTGGGCATGTCTTTTTCATCTTGGATACAATTTTTGGGTCGAGTACAGTACCCCCAGTCCTTTCAGAGGCTTCCGCCCCTATCTTCAACTGAGCGAACCATTATGGGAAGACGGGCTCAAAAAAATGGCCGATTTAGGAATGAACATGGTGCTGGTTGATCTTGGAGATGCCATAAAATACGAGAGTCATCCCGAGATTGCTGTCAATAATGCCTGGTCGACCACGAAACTGAAGGAGGAATTGAAAAAAATGAGGGGGATGGGGCTCGAACCGATTCCCAAACTGAATTTTGCCGCCGGACACGATGCCTGGTTAAAAAAATATTCGAGGATGGTTTCCACCGATATTTATTATGGCGTTTGCAAAGATCTGATTGAAGAGGTTTCGGATCTGTTCGATAAACCCCGGCTCTTCCATCTTGGGATGGATGAAGAAAATGCCGACGATCAGCGGTACCTTCAGCTTGCCGTGATCCGTCAGCATGATCTGTGGTGGCATGATTTATATTATTTCCAGGACCAGGTTGAAAAACGGGGTTCCCGGGCATGGATCTGGTCGGATTATGCATGGAAAAATCACGACATCTTTTTCAAAAAAATGCCGAAGGCTATCGTACAGAGCAACTGGTATTACGGAGAAAAATTTACCGAGGATATAGTCCCGGTGAAAACTTACCTCGATCTGGAAGCTAATGGATATGAACAGATCCCGACAGGCGGGTTTTATAAAAAGAATGACGAAGGCGAAAAAAATATGGAGCTGACCGTCAAATTCTGTAAGAAAAACATTGCAGATCCACGTCTTCTTGGATTTATGCAAACCTACTGGGCCCCCACGACCGAAGAAAACCGCAGGGGTATTTTAAAAGCTATTGATCTTATTGGCGAGTCAAAAAAAGAATACGAGAAAAAGTAAGAGAGATGAGTTATGAGAGATGAGTTATGAGAGATGAGAGATGAGAGATCATTGATCAAATCCTAATTCCTAATTCGTAATTCATAATTCGTAATTCATAAAAGTTCTTTGATTTTTAGATTTGATTTGCCTGATAGGTTGGTGGAAAATCACGAAACTATGAATACAAGCAAGTTATAGAGATTCTTCTCTTCGTTCTCAGAAAGATTAATGCAAAAGGCACAATTTCTAATATTTAAGAGATTCCTCTCTTCGTTCGGAATGACATTGCATCCTCCCCAAATGACTCTCTCAACTGTCATTCCGAATGGAGCGAAGCGGAATGAGGAATCTAATGTTCAAAGGAAAGTACCTTAATTAATTTAATTAACTATTAACGCACCTAATTTAATTAACTATTAACGCACCGACAATAATTTCTAATTACTAATCTCTTAATTCCCATGAGATATTTTTCCACTCTTTGTATTTCGCTGTTTTTTTGCATCACATTGGCTGCTCAAAACACACCGGTTGAAAAGGATTTTTTGCCGCAGGCCAGGTTTTCACCAAATGCTTTTCTGATTTCAGGTTATTTTCACCACAATAAAATAACCGACCGCAAGAAAGCCTTACAGAGAATGGCTGAGTGTCATCTCAATGTGGCCGACGCGGCAGATCCACAGAATTATTCACTTTGTAAAAAACTTGGTTTATCAGTTTTTGTCTCCAAAGGACCCCATCTGACAGGAGAAGATTGGCGAAAGATGTCCGACCAGGAAATTGATGCCTACGTTAAAAACATGGTAAAAAAAGGAGGGAAAAGCAAATCAATCATAGGATATTATATCTGCGATGAACCTTCTGCCTTAGCTTTTCCCTCACTTGCAAAGGCAGTGGCAGCTGTAAAGAAATACGCCCCGGGAAAGATTGCCTATATCAATCTGTATCCAAATTATGCAACCCTATGGAAGTTGGATCAGATCAAATCACAGCTTGGCACCAAATCCTATACAGAATATCTCGAGCGTTTCGTCAATGAGGTGAAGCCGCAGGTAATCAGTTATGACAATTACATGGTAGAGTTTTCCATGGATTTGGATAACAGAGATAAAGCTTCCAGCTATTATACAAACATTCTGGAAGTTCGACGCATTGCCGATAAATATAATATTCCGTTCTTTAATATCGTTTCCTCTAACCAGATCCGTCCTTTTACCACGATCCCCTCCCCGGCTAATTTAGCTTTTCAAGCCTATACCACCCTGGCCGCGGGTGCAGGTGGAATCATCTGGTACACTTATCATGGCCAGGCCTATGGTTATAATCCGCTGGATAAGGAAGAGGACAGGACTATTGTCTGGAGATATCTTCAGGAAATTAACAGGCAGCTTTCAATTCTTGGCCCCATGATTAAGCAACTTAAATCGACTGGAGTCTATTTTACTTCCCCGGCACCTGATGCATCACTTCCTCAACTACCGGGGAAATGCATAGAAAATGTTGAATCTGAAGATCCTTTAATGATAGGGGAATTTGAAAACACGAAAGGAATTAAATACGTAATGGTAGTCAACCTGAACTTAAAGAAATCTGTCAAGTTTAAGCTTCATTCAAAGGTACCCAATGAAAAAGTTTGGATTCTTGATGTGGGTGAAGACGGAAAATTTATTGAAACAAATATGAACGACAGCCACTGGCTCACAGCAGGTGAAGGTGTACTGATCAGATGCGGTGGTACCGTAAGCGATAAAAATTATTCGCTTAATCCTAACCCGGACAATCCAAAACCGAACAGGTTTTTAAAAGTCAGATAATTTTATTCCCTTCTTTAAGGCTTGATTGATAAGCCTTAAAGAATATTGTGCCAAAAAATTCATCAATTTTAGCGATAAGGCACTAACAAAAAGAATATATTAAAAAGAGAGATCATGAAAAGACTTTTTAAATTCAGTGTTATTTCGTTACTAGTTATAGTTCTGAATGGTGTTGTACAAGCTCAGGACCAGCTACCCCCAACAATCCCACAGGTAATACCAGGTTCATTCCCATTTTCTGTGCAATTTTCACGCGTTCCATCAGGTAAAGGTTGGAGAGACGAAAGGCCCCCGCTGACCGATCAGGTGATGGAAGAGACCGTTCACAACATTATACTGCACGGCGCATCAAATCTTTCATTCGGAGAATTTGGAACCGGAGGAGCTAATGAAAAGGTATTGGATTACAGTCAGAGGCTGGGAATGAAAATTGATGTCACTTCCAACGGGGTTCAGCTTTTTCAAAGAAACCGTCCTCCAAAATACAGCGTTTATTCCCCTCAATACATTGACTCGGTGAAACAGCGTATTGTTACTGTTCTGGGCAATGTTAAAAAGGTGAAATCTGCCTATACCATCTTTCCCTTTATGGATGAACCCTTCCATGCTGACACAACATCCTTTGACTACAGCAAATATGCAGGCACTGCATTTAAAAAAACTTATGGTTATGAAATGCCGGCAAACTATGCTGCCGCAAAGCGGGATCCCAAAAAGCATCTTGATTTTGTAAATTTTCAATCCTCCACATTCCCCGTTGCCTGGAAGCAGATTTACAAGGAAGTTAAAGCCTACGCTCCCCTTCAAAAAGTAGTTCTTACTCATGACAGCCATAATACGATGGGCGGCGGTGTAAATTCTGATTCAAAATATGCCATAGATGATGTATTCCATTGGGGCGGCAATTTTGCCGACATGTTTATCTATGATATCTATCCTTACACAATGTTCGACTACCGTTACGGGGAATACGGGAAACAGCCAAAACCCCGTTTGAGTCAGATGCATTATACCATGGCCCAGATTAGGAATCTTACCACAACCTACGGTAAAGAACTTGGTTTTTGGCTGGGTACTTATAACGAAGCATGGTTCCGTCGTTACATGAATTCAGAGATGGAGAAACAGTATTGGGGGGAACGGGAAATGGCCTATACTGCAATTGGTAACGGTTGCAATTTCCTTATAACAGGCCTTAATATTCCACAGGAAGCAAAACATTGGGATGATCTTGGGAAAGGGATGAGGGCTATCCAGAAAATTGGATCAGAAATCCTTGCTGCGCCGAAAGTGAAATCCCGTGCCTGTTTCTTATTTCCAAGAAGTCAGTATGTTCAGATGAACGAGGAATATTTTAATGTGGGATTGACCTTTGAACTTTGCCTGAGGGCTTTTGGTGAGCTTGATATTATTCATGAGGAGCAGATTACAAATGATAAGATGAACGGTTACGATATTCTTATTATGGCAGATGTGAAGATGTTACCGGCTGAGGTTGCAAAAAATATAGAGGCCTTCGTACGAAGGGGCGGTGTTGTAGTTGCCGATTGTGTGCCACAAATGGACGCTTATTTTAAGCCACTGAAAACAATGTCTGATTTGTTTGGAGTAAAGAGTGCTTCAACAGAGAGAGTCGCCCAAATTGGGGTATGGAATCCTTTTTCCATGCTGCCTGCACAGTGGGCCTTTGATATCAAACCTATTTCTGAGCCGGTAAAGTCATTTGACAAAGCTTCGGGAAACGTCTATGGCAAAAAATATGATTTTAATGTGGTCACCCCAAGAAATTGTGTTATTTCCGATGGACATGCATTGTTTTACCTGGCATCAGGTCAGCCGGCAGCTATACAGAAAGAGTCGGGCAAAGGAAAGACTTATCTTTTGGGATTCTGCCTTCAGGATACCTATTTCCAGACCTGGGAAAAAGAAGATCAGGCATCCCGTTCACAGTTATATGATCTGATGCATACCATTTTTGCTGACTCTAAAGTACAGTCACATGCCTTCTCATCTAATCCTGATATGGAAGTTACCGTACGCTCAAATGGCAAAGATGCAATCGTATTTGTAATCAATCACGAATCGCCCAATTCCACAACCGATATTACACTTGCTGATCTTGGTTTTGAGCCGGGAGAAATTCAGGATGTGGAATGGGGCCGTGAAGACCGCGCTGTGGCCTTTAAAAAAGAGGGGAATACAATCAAATTTACAGTACTGGCTGTTGAAGGAACACCAACAGGAGTCACCAGATTGTTAAAGATAACCCCTAAGCACAGGGAAGTGAAATAATGAAAGGATGAAGGAATTAAAGAATGAAAAGATGAAGATGGTTCGTGTAAATTCGTCTTTAATTCGTGAAATTCGCATTCGTAATTCGTAAATTCGTAATTCGTAAATTCGTAATTCAATGGTAAGATTCTTCTTTATATCCGTTTTGGTCGGATGTTTTTCTTTAAACATTTTCGCACGTACACAGATAACCAATTTGCGGTGTGAATACCTGACCAATCCTCTCGGATTAGATACCCCTTCCCCACGTTTTACATGGGTCACGGAATCCGATAAAGCTTTTACACAAAAAGCTTACCAGATACATATTGCTTCGACTCCTGAATTATTGTCAAAAGGGAAAGCTGATGTCTGGACATCAGAAAGAAGGAAAACCGGAGAAAGTTTCGCTGTTTATGACTGCAATACACCACTGGAATCTCATAAACGATATTACTGGAATGTTCAGATACTTAGTTCAGCAGGTATCCTTACGAGTCCTGTTGCAAGCTTTGAGACTGCCAAAATGGATCAGAAGGATTGGTACGGGAAATGGATCAGTGATGATTTTGATAAGGAATTCAGAAAAGCACCTATGTTCCGTAAAACTTTTTCCTTGGCAAAAACCGTTAAACAGGCCAGGGTTTATGTGTGCGGAGTAGGTTATTATGAGCTCTATATAAATGGCAAGAAGGTTGGTGATCATTATCTTGATCCGGGATATACGGCATTTAACAAAAGAGTGTTATACGTTACTCATGATGTCACCGGCTTAATAGACAATGGAGAAAATGTCATTGCCGCCGTGCTTGGTAATGGCTGGATGAATATACAATCACTCGCGGTATGGGGATTTCACAATGCGTCATGGCGCATGCGACCTCGTATGATATGCGAGATTCGTGTTGAATACAGTGATGGAAGTATTGAAAATATTGTTTCAGACGATACCTGGAAAACAAACACCGGTCCTTATATATACAATAATCTTTACAGCGGTGATGTTTACGATGCCAGTTTAGAGAAAAAAGGCTGGAATGACATCAATTATGACGATAAAAACTGGACTCCGGCGCAGATAGTTGACGCTCCTGCTCAAAAACTGGTCTCACAGCAAATGCCACCGATCAGGATCACCAAAGAGGTTAAACCTATCGAGATGAAAACATTCCCGGACAATGTTTATGTCTTTAACATGGGAATAAACATGGCAGGCGTTTGCCGATTGAAGATAAAAGGTGAATCCGGTACAAAAGTCACAATAAAACATGGAGAGTTGGTTTATCCAAATGGCAGGCTGGATCAAAGCAATGTGGATGTATACTTTCAAAGAGAAAAAAATGGGATGCCGGTTCATCAGGATCCCAATGAAACCTTTCAAACTGATACTTACTACTTGAAAGGCGGGGACAAGGCAGAGGAATTTATTCCGAGTTTCACATACCACGGTTTTCAATACGTAGAGGTTCAGAGCTCAAAGCCTATTGAGATAACAAAAGAAAGTCTTACCGGATTATTCCTTCATACAGACGTGCAAGAAGCCGGCAATTTCTCTTGTTCAAATGAAATACTGAATAAACTGACAAATGCCAGCCGTCAGTCTTATTTGTGCAATCTCTTCAGCATTCCCACCGATTGTCCCCAACGGGAAAAGAATGGATGGACAGCAGATGGGTATATCTCCATGGATCTTGGTCTTCTGAATTATGATGGCATAACGGTTTATGAAAAATGGCTGAATGATTTTGCCGATAACCAGCGGGAAATAGGAGATCTTTCAGGTATTATTCCCAGTGCAGGCTGGGGATATGCAGATTGGATTGGGCCTGTTTGGGATGCAGGGATGTTTATTGTTACAAATAATCTTTATAAATACTATGGAGATAAGAGGGCAATCGAAAAGATCTATCCGACCTGTGAAAAGTACCTGGATTATCTTAAAACAAGAGAAACTGACGGAATCTTAACTTACGGAATTGGTGACTGGGTCTTTTATAAAGCAAAAACGCCAACTGATTATACCTCTACAGCATTCTACTTTCTTGATAACAAACTAATGGCCAGATTTGCTACTCTGATTGGGAAAGATGGAAGTAGGTATGAAAAGAAGGCGGAAGAGCTCAGAAAAATTATCAATCAGAAATGGTACAATCCTCAAACCGGAATTTATGCCACCGATACACAGGCAGGTCAGGCAGTAGCGCTGGCACTCGGGTTAGCGGATAACTCAGAAGAACAAAAGATTGCCGATAAATTGGTGGAAATGATCAGGAACAATAATCATCAACTTGATTTCGGAATGCTGGGAAGCAAGTTTGTACCATCCATGTTGACTAAATATGGTTACGTGGAAGATGCGTACAAAATGATCACCCAAAAGGATGCTCCTTCCTGGGCAAATTGGATGGAAATGGGGCTCACCACCCTCCCTGAAATATGGGTATTGGATAAGGACCTTAAGGATGCTTCCCTCAACCATGTCTTCCTTGGAGATGTTACAGCCTGGATGACTAAAACTATCGCAGGAATCAATTATGATGAACAGCAGCCCGGTTTTAGCCACATAATTCTTCGTCCTCACTTCATCAATGATCTTACCTGGGCGAAAGCTGAATACAATTCAGTGAAAGGACTCATAAAAAGCGAATGGAAACGACAAAACGGCAACATCTATCTCACAGTCACCATTCCTGCAAATACGACTTCAACACTCTATATTGATAAGAAAGTTGAATTAAAATCAGGAACCTATAAATTTACAATACCAGTCAGGTCTCTTAAAAAAATCTGAAATGAGAAACTCTATTCTATTTTTATTGATAGTTGCAGTATTCTCTGCCTGTGGTCAAAAAACTCCGGTTTATAAAGACCCTTCACAACCCGTGGAGGCAAGAGTTCAGGATCTTTTGAAGAGAATGACTCTGGAGGAAAAGGTAGCTCAAATGCAAGATCTTGTTTTCGAACAGTTCTCCAAAAACAAAATGGTGGACACAACCAAAATGAATGCAGTCTTGAAGGGAATGAGCTATGGCTCCATATTTGGTGCGAAACAATCTGTAGAAACTTTATCCAAAAGCTATTTCCAGCTCCGAAAATACATTAATAAGAATAACAGGCTCCGTATTCCAATTATTGGGGAAGCTGAATCGCTTCATGGATTGATTGTGGATGGCTCAACAATTTTTCCTCAGTCCATCGCTCTTGGAAGTACATTTAATCCGGAGTTGGTAGGCCGGGTTGCTGATGTGATCGCTACGGAAGCTAAAGCTTCAGGTGTAGATCAGGTTCTGGCCCCTAACCTTGATCTGGCAAGAGAACTTCGTTGGGGACGAGTAGAGGAAACTTATGGTGAAGACCCCTATCTTGTTTCAAGAATGGGGGTAGCTTATGTAAAAGCCTTCAACAAGCATCAGGTTATCACCACGCCTAAACATTTTGTGGCCCACGGTTCTCCAAGCGGTGGTTTGAATCTTGCTTCGGTCGCAGGAAGTGAAAGAGAACTTCGTTCCCTTTACTTAAAACCTTTTGCGGCAGTAATTAAAGAGGCCAATCCCTATAGCGTTATGAATTCCTACAATTCCTATGAGGCTGTTCCCGTAGCCGCCTCCAAAAAGATTCTCACCTACATTCTTCGTAACGAATTGGGATTTAAGGGATACATATCCTCTGATTGGGGTTCGGTAGATATGCTCCGTCATTTCCACCGTACCGCTGCCAATAAAGCCGAAGCAGCTATTCAGGCTGTGCTTGCCGGAGTCGACGTCGAAGTTGATGGCAATTGCTATGAGAAACTTGACAGCCTTGTAAAGGCTGGTGCAATTCCCGAAAAAGAAATAGACAAATGTGTAAGCTGCATTTTAACGGCCAAATTTGCAATGGGACTTTTCGATAATTACTCCTACCCCAAACCTGAAGAGCTGAAAAATATCATACATACTGAGAAATCCCAGCAGCTCGCTTTGGATGCCGCACGGGAATCTGCAATACTGCTGAAGAATTCAAACAATATTCTTCCGCTGAAAAAAGAAAAATTAAAATCGATTGCAGTTCTGGGTCCAAACGCAGCACATGTGGAATTCGGTGATTACATGTGGACTAACGATAATAAGTATGGGATAACACCCTTGCAGGCAATCCAGACTCTTGTGGGAGATAAAGTTAAAATCAACTATGCTATGGGTTGTGACATTCACTCACAAAACAGAACAGGAATTCCCGAAGCCGTTGCCGCAGCTTCAAGAAGTGACGTATCCGTTATATTTGTTGGAGCAATGAGTGGTTCCCCGGGCAGACCTTACCCCAATTCCATCAGCGGAGAAAGCTTTGACCTTTCAGACATTGCTCTTACAGGAGTACAGGAAGATCTTATCAAAGCCGTGAAAAAAACCGGAAAACCTGTAATTGTTGTTCTGGTTGCCGGAAAACCTTCTGCGATGCCATGGGTAAAGGATAATTGCGACGCCGTCATTGTCCAGTGGTACGGAGGAGAGAAAGAAGGTACTGCAATAGCTGAAATACTCTTTGGACTTGTGAATCCTTCCGGGAAACTGAATGTTTCCTTCCCCAAGAGCGTGGGTCATCTTCCTGTTTACTATAACTACTATCCTACCGATAAAGGATTTTACCACCAGCCCGGTACACTCGATAAACCAGGAAGAGACTATGTATTTTCTGATCCTTTACCCGTTTGGGCTTTTGGCAGGGGCCTTAGTTATACCACCTTCCAGTACAAGAATTTGAATCTTTCCAATGACAAATTCTACGAAGGAGACACCTGCAAAATTCAGGTTGATGTAGCAAACACCGGATCGATGGACGGGAAGGAGGTTGTTCAGCTTTATGTGAGGGATAAAGTATCATCCGTTGTAACACCTATCAAGGAATTAAAACGGTTCAAAAAAGTCCTTATCAAAGCGGGCGAAACGCAAAAAGTATCCCTGGATCTTCCAATAAATGAACTCTCCCTGTGGAACATTGATATGAAAAATGTAGTGGAACCCGGAGATTTTGAATTACAGGTTGGTACCGCTTCAGATAGTATCCTGCTGTCGAAAACTATAACTGTGATGAAGAAATCATAAATGAAAATCTTAACAGCAATGATTGACTTATTATGGAAAAGAAAAAATAAGTCCAGCAAAACAAATTTGTAATTCGCAATAATAATTTGAAATCTAATGAAATGAAGCAAGTTACAAACATTATAAAGTCTACGTTTCTTCTATTGTCAATCGCTTTAATAAATTTTCAGTCATTTGCTCAAATCTCTGCCGGCGGACAGATAAACGATGATGACGGCATACTTACCGTTAAACAAAAACCTTTTGACATCCATAAATTTATTATTGGACGAGACTTCCATGCGAATAAATTCAAGGACCAGGACAACGGTCTCAAAGGCATGGCATATTGTTATTTCAATGTTTCTGACGCCTCTGATGCCAAAAAACAAAACTTCTCCCTTTGCAAAAAGCTTGGCCTTGGAGTGGTTATCTCTGCAGAAGGAAACCATCTTGTTGGCGGAGATTGGATGAAAATGTCTGATCAGCAAATCGACGAGTATGTTAAAAAGATGGTAGAAAGCGGAGGAAAGAAGAAATCCATCATTGGATATCATATCTGCGACGAACCCTCCTCACTGGCTTTTCCCAAATTAGCAGTTGCGGTGGCGGCTGTCCATAAATATGCACCCGGCAAAATGGCCACCATCAATNCGAATTATGCGACTCTCTGGACCTTGGACCAGGTCAAATCCCAGCTTGGAACAAAAACATACAAAGAATATCTGGATAAACTGGTCGAGATTGTGAAACCGGACATGATATCCTATGATAATTACATGATCCAGTTCTCGATGGACCAGGAGGAAAAGCCACGCGCTGTTCAGTATTACACCAACATTATGGCCGTAAGGGAGGCCTCCTTAAAAAGTAACATCCCCTGGTGGAATGTTGTATCCGGGAACCAGGTACGGTCTTTTACCACCATCCCCTCAATGGCGAATTTACTCTTACAGGCTTACACCTCTTTAGCAGCGGGAGCCGGAGGCATCAGATGGTTTACTTACTGGCAGGGCGGGTACAATTATGCTCCGATCAATAAAGATGAGCAAAAAACATTGACCTGGTATTATTTACGCGAGGTAAACAGGCAAATGTCAATTTTAGGCCCCATGGTAAAAACCCTGAAATCAACAGGAGTTTATTTCACCGATCCTACGATAGACCCAAGCCTGCCGCTTTTACCCGGCAAGCACATTAATTCTGTTGAATGCAAACAACCATTAATGATCGGCGAATTTGAAAGTCAGAAAGGGAACAAATATGTGATGGTCGTTAACCTGAGTCTTGAAAAGTCTGCCCGTTTTGTGTTGAATACAAAAGTTACAAATGAGCGGCTTTTTGTGATCTCTCCGGTTGAACAATCCCCTTATTTCTCTGAAATTACGAAGAGTAAATCGAATGCTTCGATGACTCCTGACCAGAAAAAAATGGCAGAACAAAAAGCCTATTGGCTTCCCGCAGGACAAGGCGTCCTGATTAAGTGCAGCGGCATTTCCGAATAAGCAAAGGAGAAAGGGAGAAAGGAAACAGGAGACGGGAATCCTCCGGTCTCCTGTTTCCCTTCTCCCGTCTCCTTTTACCCTTTACCTTTAACAAACAAAGCCTATGAAGAACGAACGTCTGGTATCAATAGATGCGCTCCGGGGCTTCGATATGTTCTGGATCATGGGCGGTGATTATCTTTTTCGCTCCTTCCGGAAAATATACGATTGCGGTTTTTACTGCAAAATTGGATGATCTCGCTGTCAACCTTAAGGCGTCTGATAATTTGGGACGCCCCCGCCCCTCATTCCACTACCGCAAAATCCCTGCCAATGTATGACCAGAACCGTACCAAAGCCGGACCTCCTGTACTGTTTCTGCACTATTGCTGTACTGTTTCTGTACTAATTAGTATAGAAATAGTGTAAAAGCAGTGCTGAAATTGTGTTTTTGGAAGGGAGATGGTACGAGCAAGATACGACGATGAAACGGCACTGGAGGCTTGTGAACAAACCGGGCAGGTGAGGTTTAATATCGGACTTTTACGTAAAGAATCAGAAAAAAGTAAAATTTTAAATCGAGTTATATAATAGTCATTAAGTCATTAGTAGTCATTGATAGCCAATGATAGGCTTAAGTTGTTGTTGATAGCACTGATAGTTATTACGCGGCACAAAACAATTAATGACAATCAATGACTATTAATGACTACTTAATGACACCATCTATAAACATCAGGCACACACCCGACATTCATTAAATCTTATTTCATCATGAATATTAACGTTGGATCAAGAGGATACCTTCCGAATTTCTCACCATAAATAGCCAATCCTCCCGGAAGAGAAGAATCTACCTCAAACCGGATCGTAAGGGTCCTGTCGGTAGCGTTCTGAAGAAGTCGTACAGGTACATCCGATTTTATCAAATAGCCATAAGAACCTGCTTCTGAAAGCTGTTTGTCTTTATGCTGTGAATACCAGGAAAGGATTCCCCGGTGATCAGCTGGATCATCCTCAAGGGGATAAGATCCTATTAACTCCCCGTTCACCTTGATACGCACATTACTTGGGAACCTGGTCTCATCGGTCATCGGATAGGAGTTCGGATTCTGACTATTATCAAAAGTTCCTTTCCCTCTCATGTAATCACCCTCCTCTTTCGCTACCTTAGGTTTATCCTTCCCGAATAACTGTTTGGCTGAAGCTTCCATAATCAGGGAAACCTTATCAACGTTCTTTAAATCGATATTTTCGGGGACATTTACCTTGTATTCAAAATATCCATATCCTGCACCGTCAACTTTTAATCCATTCAGTACATTCCATTGCTTTTGACTCCATTCCGCCGAAGTAAAACCAGAAGGGGCAAAACTTAACAGACAGGCTTTTCTACCATTCAAATCAACGGTTTGATTAGTGCCGGGATTTTCATTTTCTACAACAAAACTGACAAAATTATGATGCAATGCCTTACCTTCGGTATCCAACAGAGTAAGCCTAAGAATTGCGAGACCTGCCTTACCGGGCATTTTTACCGGAAGGTTTGCTATTTTCTTCGACAGCCACGGCTGATAAGGGACGTTAATTTTATCGGAAGAATATTGTTCAAAATTGCCCAGTTGATCCCATCCTGCCAGCTCAGCCTTCAAGACAAGATTATTCCCGTAAGGGCGATCCGTCATAAACGAAGCGTATAAAGGAACCTCAACTGATTCACCGACGCTGACCTTTTTGCAAATATCTCCTTCAGTTGCAATATACATGTTGCTGTGAAAATCATTTAAAGACATTCCGGGAACCAACTCTTCCACTCCAGTGTATTTATGAGTACGGTCGTATTTATAGTAACCATTCCATTCGTTAATAACATCATGATGTTCAGTATACAACCATCCGCTTATTTTTGGATGCATCCGGAATTCATTCATCATTAAATGATAATCCCAGCTCCAGTCCACATCACCGGTACTTCCCTTATATCCCCATACATTACCGCATTCACTGTTCATCATCGGCTGATTATCCTGCTTATTTCCACCGGTAAAATTCCAGGCGGAACCATTATAAGTATTTTTTGTTGCATTATCCAGAAATTCCTTCCATTCATATCCTGCCAAATAGCTATGCCAGCTGTTAATATCGGTAANCACATGATCATAATGACAAGCTGAGTTATCTTCAATTAACCTTGAAGGATCCAGTTTTTTTGCAAGATGGTACATATTTGCCACCCACTTTTGGGTGATTGGCAGATACTCCCGTTTCTTTTTCTCTTTATCAGTATTTGTAAACAATCCCCAGGTTTCGTTGAAGAGTACCCATGAAAAAATAGAAGGATGATTAAAATCCCGGTTAAACATGCCGCGCATGGCAACCTCCCACTCTTTTTGAGCAGTTTCATCAGGTTCTCCCCAGAAATTGGGAACATCTGCCATAATCAGCAATCCAAGTTTATCCGCCCAATAAAGTTTACGGGGAACTTCAACTTTGATGTGAATACGATTCCCTGTCAAGCCAATTTGTTTGGACCGAAGTATTTCATCACGCATAAATTCATCGGAAGGGAATGTATAAAAACCTTCGGGATGGTAACTCTGATCCAAAGTAAGCTGCAAATAAACAGGCTTATTATTTAAAGCGATGTAAGGATAATTCAATCCAGGCAGATTGACTACACTTACTTTTCGCATTCCAAAATAAGTGGTGACCTTGTCAAGTTCTTTTTTCGCAGAAATTAAAGAAGCTTCCACATCATACAAAAATGGATCATTAAGATCCCAGAGATGCATTTTTTCAACAGGGATTTTAAAGGTTACTTCTGTGGCTCCTTTCTTAACTTTCTGATATTTATCAGGTTTAGACTGATTCCCGTTCAGAAATTTGATCTTCAGATCCATATCAGAAGGAGCAGGAGCATTCAATACTGCATTTACCTGTACCAATGATTGATCGATATCGGGGGTGAAATGAATATTTTTAAGAGAAGATTTTCCTCGGGCTTCCAGATAAACAGTTTGCCAGATTCCTTTAGCATCGCCATATCCTTGTTTTCCTTCAAGTTTAAAAGGATGAGGGGTATCGTCAACTCTTACCACCAATGTTTGCATTTTCCCTATTTTCAGGTAAGGGGTAAGATCAAATTCAAACGGTGTATATCCTCCCTGGTAGGTTCCCAGTTGCTTACCATCGATCCAAACGGTAGTTTTCCAATCACAGGCTCCAAACACGACAAACACTTTTTTCCCTTCCCAATTTGCAGGAATACTAATTTTACGGGAATACCATGCAATATCTGCCTCATTCGGTACTCCGGAAAATTTTGACCCCCACGGGAATGGTACTACTATTTTTTTATCAAAAGATTCAGGATTTGAAAACCACTTCTCTCCTTCTCCGATATTTTGCTGATCAAATTTAAAATTCCATTGACCGTTAAGGTTCATCCATTGGTCGCGCATAAAATCAGGCCTTGGATGCTCCGGTAAAGGAATTTGGCCCGTATTTTGACCAAAACCCTGATAAAAGAAAAACGCAAGCACGACTGTGCAGAGAAAATTTTTAATCATAATAGTAATAGTTTTAAAAGAGTAGTATTGAACGAAAGATTTTGAGAAGGCAAATCTAATTAACTGAATTCTAATTAACAAAAAATATTTGTTGCAATATTTTTATAGTAGTAGTCATTGATGGTCATTGATGGTCATTAATAGTCAATAAGTTGTTATTGATGGTCATTATTAACCAATGATAGTTATTAAGTTGTTATTGATGGTCATTATTAACCAATGATAGTTATTAAGTTGTTATTGATATCATTTAGGCATTGTGCGGCAAAAACAATTAATGACAATCTAATGACCATTAATGACTACTAATGACCATAATTGGCCATAATCGCCAACGTTTGGCATTGAGAAATCTCAAGCAGGGAAGTAAACGGATATTCATATTTACCAAATAGGAAAGGGAAATTTTGTTCGAATCATGATTAAAATAATGTAAAATTTAAGTTTTAATAACTTTAGAAAACCCGTTATTAAGGAAAGAAAGACTAAATTTGCATTAGTTTTTTTTCATAGGTTTAGTTAGGTTAGTTAGGTTGTTTTATAAGGATGAATCCGCCCGGATTCATCCTTTTTTGTTAGGATCACAATCCATTGAATATAAAATGCTTATCTTTTATTCCACTTGTATGTTTAATGAATAAGGATTGATCAAGGGATTTAGGAATCGAAACAATTTAAGCAATCTTAATTGTACAAGCAGTTTATTATAATTTAATCAATGTTGTCCGATAAAAATTTAAGAAGATGAGATGTCGCAACTAACATTGCTTCTTTGTGTGTTGTAATGCATTATTCTACAAAGATATCCCGCATCTGCGGGACGTTGCATAAAAAGAAGCTGCATGGCAGCTAAATCTTTGTAGAAATAGCATTAGTCGTGGCGATATCTTCAAAAGCCTAATTATAATTGATAATTCATAGTTTCAGAATTATTTAACCGGACACTCATTAAATTTTTATACTGGCTTTCTGTATTGTATTATTTTTTATCTTAATTATTAAAACATTCACTCAATTCTGTTTGTTTTTTTCTACTTTCGTTAACATCAATTACACTAAGGTCTTTACAATGAAAAAAACAATATTGATTACCGGAGGAGCCGGATTTATTGGTTCCCATGTAGTAAGAAGGTTCGTCAATAACTATCCTGATTACAAGATTGTTAACCTTGATGCTTTAACATACGCAGGGAATCTTGAGAACCTTAAGGATATTGATTTTAAACCAAATTATACATTCGTAAAAGGGAACATCAATGATAGTCCTTTCATTAACCGGCTCTTTGAAGAGTATCAATTTGACGGAGTGATTCATCTTGCTGCTGAATCGCATGTAGACAGGTCTATCTCAGATCCGATGTCGTTTATCATGACTAACATTGTAGGGACAGTTAACCTGCTCAACGCAGCCAAAGAGTTGTGGAAAAATAATTTTGACAAGAAACTTTTCTATCACATCTCTACGGATGAAGTCTATGGTTCACTTGGAGAATCGGGATATTTTATCGAAACGACACATTATGATCCTAAAAGTCCCTACTCCGCATCAAAAGCAAGCTCAGATCATTTGGTAAGGGCATATCATAATACTTACAAAATGCCGGTGGTGGTGTCAAATTGCTCCAATAATTACGGGCCCAATCAATTCCCTGAAAAGCTGATACCCTTAGCAATTAACAATATTACTCATCAAAAACCCATTCCAATATATGGTAAAGGTACCAACATCCGCGACTGGCTCTATGTTGAGGATCACGCTGCTGCTATTGACCTGATCTTCCATAAAGGCAGGAATGGTGAGACTTATAATATTGGTGGAAATAACGAATTGACCAATATAGAATTGATCCGGACATTGTGCAAAGTAGTGGATAAAAAACTTCATCATCCTGAAGGCGCATCAGAGAAACTTATTACTTACGTTAAGGACCGCGCCGGACACGATCTGCGGTATGCCATCGATTCCTCCAAATTACAAAGGGAACTCGGGTGGCACCCCTCATTAAGATTCGAAGAAGGAATCGAAAAGACGGTGGAATGGTATCTTGAAAATAGTGAGTGGCTTGAAAACATAGTTTCCGGCGCCTACGAGAAATATTACGAACAACAATATGTGACCCGATAATTAAGTAAACAAAAAGGAGAAAGGATGAAAAATCAATTTTTTTCATCCTTTCTTGTTTTATTCTAACTATGACTAAGATAATCACAACGTTTGCATTGATTATCCTGATGATGGGATCTTCGCTGTCTGCCCAGAAGAAAATTCTTAATTGGGTAAAGGTGACCGGTAAGGCTGAATGGAAGCCCCGTGACTCACAAGGGGAGATTGTTTTTAAAGACCGGCTTTGGATTTTAGGGGGATGGTTCAACTCATATGAGGCTCCGCCAAGGGACGTTTGGAGCTCCCCGAATGGAGTAAATTGGAATCTTGTGAACAAATCGGCGCCTTGGATTCACAGCGACCTTCCAATGTCTGTTGTTTTCAAAGACAGGATGTGGATGATGGGGGGATGGTACAACGGCAGATTGGAAGGACATTCCGCAGGCAACCAGGTATGGTCATCGAGGGATGGTATAAACTGGAAGCAGGTAACCGGGAAAGCAGCCTGGTCGCCCAGGACGGCAGCCGCCACCGTTGTGTTTAAAGGGAAAATATGGATACTCGGAGGAACAGAAGATTATTACTTTGGCGATAAAAGAAGCCTGAAAAATGATGTTTGGTTTTCAACGAACGGCAAAAACTGGAAACTGGGCACGACTGATGCCGGCTGGTCTCCCCGCGCCTTTTTCCAGGCCGCTGTGCTGAACGGGAAGATTTATGTTTTCGGCGGAGGCAATTATGTCCCGGAATATGAGGCCAAGAATGATGTCTGGAGTTCAGAAGACGGGATTCATTGGACCAAGGTCAGCAATGCCGCCCCGTGGCATGAGCGACTGTGGTTTTCATCAGTGGTCTACCGCGACCGGATTTGGATGATGGGAGGATGGTCAAACAATCCCTATAAAAACTGGTCAGATGTCTGGTACACAAAGGATGGGAAAGAATGGAAACAGCTTAAATCAAATGCTTGCTGGAAAGAAAGACACGAACTCTCAGCTTTTGTCTTTCAGGATAAAATATGGATTGCAGGAGGTATGACTCCACCATTGGCAAATGATGTCTGGTCTCTGGAAGTCCCCAAAAATTGGTTTGATGACAAAAATAAATAGCTGTAATAAATGATTATTTCCCTTCTAATTTAAATATTACATCAAAGCCATTATCAATAGAAGAATTGTTCATCCGTAGAAACAGAAATTTAAGAATCTGATATTCCAGGTTTAACTGATAACTTGGAATCCCTTTAATATCCGTTTGACCAAATTGTTGCTCATAACTGGCGAACAAGTCTTTGGTAATATATTTTCCAACCGTCAGCGACGCATTTTCAAACCCTCCTTCGCTCTTGATCTCAAGATAATCAACATTCAATTTACTCCCCAGTAATTTGGTAAGCTGTGATGATACTAAAGAAGCTGCAACCTGTTCCGCCATACTGCCTCCACTCCCGGCAATTCCTTGTTGCTGATCCAGGGTAAGTTCATTCATGCTCCTCCCAAAAAGAATATAGGATAACGCATCTCCTTCATTAATTGAACTATTATCAAGCGTAAAGTTCAGGGCCAAAGAATCAGGAAATCCCTGGATATCTACACTTAATTTTTGGGTGATACCCTGGGTGTTTCTGAAAGAATAAGAGGCCTGAATGCCCAACTTTGGCATCATCCTCTCCCCTCCCTCAAAATTGAGGATACCCTTATCAATAACGAATTTCCTTCCCAGTAATTCATATTGTCCCCTCACTACATCAACATTTCCAAACAGTTCGAAAAATTCATGTTCCTTCAATAGCTCAAGATCACCTGAAATCTCAACATACATATTCTCGTTTTTTATCCAGGCGTTCTTAGGGATTTTTAACCTTAGTTTTCCTTTAAGATTTTTGAAATAATCCAATCTTGAAGTGTCAGCCTTAGCCATGTCAACCTTATTAATTACAAGAGTATCCATTCTGCCGGAGGTGGAGTCCAGGGCTTGCACTAACAAAGGTTTAGAAATCTCAGGGGTATTTGCTTTTCCCAACATGTTGAAAAGAGCCGGAAGATAGATTTCACTTTTGGTTACTTCCAAATCTCCATTAAAAACCACATTCCCTTTTGTTCCAACTAATGATGTTTTACCAGAAACTTCCATGTTTACCTCCCTATGATTTATAGGTTTAAAGCCACTGAATTTCAATGTTATTTCCGAACTGCTGATATTCCCTTTGTAGAATTCAGAACTAAAATTCAATTCCCCGGTACCGGTTAAACTCCCTTTATCCGTTCTGATCCTTATGGTGTCTAAACGAAGTTTGTCTCTCAGGAAACTGGCATTAAACAAAATATCCCGATAATCAATTCCATACTCCGGCAGTTTTACAGAAGCATTTTTTAACTCCAGATTTCCCCTTAGATCAGGGGACTCAACACTTCCCCTCATCTGAACACGACCTTCTATATTACCGGTAATTTGTTTTACGATATCCACAGATTTTATTGCTGCCAGGGGAAACCTTTCCACAATCAAAGAAATATCAACCGAATCCTTTTTATTAAAGCTGAAGTCCATACTATCGAGATTTAACCGAAGTGGAACTGTTCCAGTAAGTTCGAACTTTCCACTGTCGCGAGGCAGGATTCTCATTCCCATTTGCATTCTGTCAGATTTATAATCAAAAGTCCCGTCTAATTCTGTCAATGGGAAACCATTCACAACAGCCTGATTAACTGTAATATTACTTTTCAAAAGAGGGAAACCGGAAGTGCCTTTCAGATTAATGTTCAAATTCAGAATACCCGAAGCGGATATTTTCTGATTGGTCAATTCGAGAAGTCTTTTAATATCTATATTTTTAATATCAAGATCAAAATCTTCTTTACCCTCCCTGTTTATATTTCCTTCTGCTGTAATGGATTGAATAGTATCTCCACGATTGTTTGAAAGGCTAAAGTTGCCGATTTTATAATTCTTCGTTGAAATCTCCAATACTGACGGAGGATGATCCAGTCTCCATAACTGATTTTTATACTTAACAGCAAGTTCCCGAAGATTGATTGTTAACAGCTCTCCCAAATGTAAAGTACTTTGAAACCGGGTATCCAAATCTTTATTGACGAAATGACCCTTAATATCGGCTGAGTCGTTTGCAGCCTCAACATTAAAGGAGGCAGAATCAAGTTTAAAATCTCCTGAATTTAAGTCCTTTGCAAGAATTCTGGCACTAACAATTTTATCCGTAGGTGTAATCTTTCCATGAGCTAAAGTATGAACCGGACCCACAAGATACTCTCCGTATTTCGTTTGAGGCAGATCAAGATTCGCTTCAATATTCAGGGAATCCCGTTTCCCGGCAATATGCACTTCAAGGTGACCACTGGTTTGCAAATCCCTGAGGGGTATAAAGGAAGAGAATTCATCCATATTCTGTAAATCAGCTGTAAGCGAGAGACCTGAGACAGATTTTAGACTGTAGTTCCCTTTAGCTTTAAGTGTAAGAGTTCTGGTTTGTAAACCAACGGAATCTATGTCCAGATTTTCTTTTTGATACCGAGCAAGAACTTTCATTGTGTTCACATCTACCTTTTGAATCCGTGATTCCTTCATATCAATAGCCGCATAGGCAGAAAGAGTGTTGGGATCGAATCCCTCCCCTTTTACGTCAGCAGTCATATTTATAGCTGAATTCAGTGTATCCATGCCTGTTAAAGGGGCAATATCCAGATCTTTTGTAATAAGCACAAGCTGATAATGAGGTTTTTTCAACAGGTTTTTGATATCAGCAGTTAAAGAAAAATTACCAAAATTGCCCTTGCCCTGCACTATACCTTTCATATTACCTTTGTTGTATCCTCCATCCAGATGGATAAGATCAATTTTCCGGTTTTCAATAATGAGATTATCAAAATTTCCGGTTAATTTGACTTCGGCGGTTTTAATATCGGTTCCTCTCCCATTGGCTGTAAAATCTCCGTTCAGAATATAATTTAACCGGGGTAGATCCATCCAATGGGAGATCTTCAGATTTTCAAGCTTTACCTTCAGCTGATATATTAAAATAGAATCTGATTTTTCTGTCAACCATCTGTACAAATTGGGCGATAACAAGTTCAACTGCACATTCTGTTTTTGATCCGAAAGGTTTACTGAAACCTTTACGGAATCATCCCTCATTGAACCTCCCAGGTATAATAATGGGCATACAGAAGTTTTAAAACCGGAGAGGTAATATTTAAACTCATCCAATTGGAGTGGTGTAGTTTTTAATTCAACAGTGGACTTCTTCCCCTTATCGCTAAAGTATGCAACTCTTCCATCCAGATGATTCTTTGCTGTTTCCAGAGCAAAATCATTGATTTTTACAGAATCAGGGTTTAAGTCTAGATGAAGCGTCATTTCCCTGATCTCCAGATCAGGGCTTCGTGTCAGAAGAGAAAGACCTTTCAATTGAAGCGATAACTTTTTATTCACCACCGAAAATGATAACGCTGAATTAATCTTCTGAACCTGCCGGGGGATAATCGTATCAGGTGAATGAATATTTACATTTNAAATAGTAAACTCTTTCCTGTGGAGACAGTTCCTGTTTCACCGTGTTGGGTTGATTTTACTATTTGCTGAATATTCCAGGTAGAATCATTGATTTGACTGAGGTTAATATATGGGCTGTGGATTTTGAAATTCTCAATATCCAGTTTTTTATGTAAAAGAGGGAATAAATCATAAGAAACTTTTGCTTCAGGTATATACAGTATTGTATCTGAAACATTTACGAGCAAAATATCTTTCAATACGAGGTGGGTAAAAAAATCCCCTTCAATTTTTCCGATCGTAAGCCTGCCATTTATATATTGGGGAGCCTTGGTTTCAATTAAAGAAATAAGTTTTTCCCTGAATAGACTGGTTTGAATAAACCCAAGCGCCAATATTATAATTGCCGTAATTGAGATTAAAATCCATACAACCGTGATAAAACTGTATTTTATAAACTTATGCATCTTAAAATTTAAAATGCCTGACCGACACTTATAAAAAACTGTGGGCTCGTCTTTTGATTCCCAATCGGAAATCCAACATCAAAACGGACGGGACCGATCGGTGTATCCACCCGGAGACCCGGCCCTGTGGCATACGAAAGTTCTCTGAGCCGATAAGTATATGATTCAAGCCATACATTACCGGCATCCAGAAATACAACTCCACTGAGAATCCAGAACAAATGGAAACGAAACTCCAGATTTGTTTCCAATACGCTCTTTCCCCCCAAAGGAGAGCCGCTTCCACGTTTTGGCCCCAATTCATTCCGGTACCATCCTCTGACAGAATTGGCACCTCCTGAATAAAAACGATCTTCAACCGGGATAAACTGTCCGGCGTTTCCCGATTTTATTCCCCCAATCATGAAACGATAAGCAACAACCCAATTCCAGATCTCACGATAGATGCGGAAATCACCCCATAACCGTGTGTAATCAAACTCGCTTCCGAACAAATAGCCATTAACTTTAAATCCTAAGGTGATGTTTTCTCCCCCTTTGGGGGTGAATCTTGGCTTTGAGTTGTTATAAATACCTCCCAGGAGAATACCTGATTTATTATACGGGAAATTTAAATTCTCCCGATCCGGGAAATCAGGATCCCCGGGTTCCAGATATTCTTTCACATTTTCCAGGTAATAGGTCAGTGAAGTATTGAGATAATCATTAAACTGATAAGTAAATGGAAGATTGAATCCAAAACTGCGGGTATTAAAACCCGGCTCTTTCCTCCTTATGATAAAAGGATTAATGGCTACCGAACTTTTGGGTGTCAAAAACTGTGGTTGGATCCAGCTGATATTTGCAGAATAAGGAACAAGCGCAGAATGTTTGAGATTAATGTTCAATCGTTTTGCAGTACCCAAAAATCCTTTATAAGTAAAATCCACGTAAGCGCGGAATTTATCTTCAGTACCATATCCCACTCCGAAATTGGTCGAAAGTCTTGCCGCCTCCTGAATATATACTTTAACAGGAATGGGAGTAAGAAGTGTTTTAGGCTCTAACTGCGGGAGAACCGAAGCGACCCTGAAAAGCTGTAACTTGTATAGATTCCGCCGGGTTTCGTCTAAAATCGATTTATCATAGATATGATTTTCCTTATATTTCAGCTGCTTCCTTAGAAAATCTTCCGTGACATGCTTATATCCGGTGATAGTCGTTTCCCCAAACAGGCAAACCGGTCCGGGAGTGACTGAATAAAAAATTCCGGTAACAGAATCCTTAAGCCTGAGTTGCAGCACAAAATCAGTTTTCACATAAGCATAGCCATGTTTTCGAAAAGCATCCTCGATAAGCTGAACATCTTTTTTCAGGATTTGATCCTGGAAACGTTTTCCCCTGGTAAGCTCAAGTTTTTTAAATATCCTGTTACAGAGTGAGTCAAAATTGATTCTTGTTATTCCTTCTTTCATTGAGATTGTTACGGTATCAACAAGAACAGGTTTCCCTTCTTTGATATCAATATTCAATTTTACGGTCTGCTTTTTATGAATTAACTGGGGAGACCTGATTGAAGATTGAACATCCAGGAAACCTTCGCTCTGGTACAACAGATTCAAACGTTTCATGGCAAGATTGATGGACTCGTTGGAATACAGGCCGGGCTTCTTTTTAGAGATGAATTTTTCAAATCCCGAGGCTTCCTTTAATCCCATAGCCTCAAGCAGATTACCCTCTTTTAAAGTCCGGTTGCCATGAAAAGTAATTTTTCTGATCTCATAATTCTCCTGTCCGGTTACATGAATGCAATACCCGGTTAAAAACGCCAATAGAATGAAATAGATAAGGAAAGAATTGTGCATGTCTTCAAAACTTGAAGAGTAAACCACTTTCTATTGCTTAAAAACATTTATCAAAGGAGCCTTGTTCAAACACAATACTTATCCTGAAAAATTTTAAAGTGAAAATGAATTCCTGATCCAAACCTGATATCCAGGCGAAATTAAGTGATGTCAAGAATATAATGTCGTATTTTTAGGCTTAAGGAGGTTAGATTTTAGGCTTAAGGATCATAATATTTCCCTTTTACCTTTGGTCTAAACACCTATAGCCAATAAGCCTTATAGGACATTATTTTATTCCAATTACTCAAATATGATAAATAGGCAAATTACAGCATAAAATATTTCACCTTTGATCTAATACCTGGAAAAAGAAAAGAGCATTATGTATTGAATTCATAATGCTCTTTCAAAAATATAAATTTATCGATTGACTATTCAAGATAGGTGTAACCGTACAATCCGGAACGGTAGTTGGAGAGAAACTCCTTCCCTTCCTCTGCAGTAATGATTCCGGATTGAACAGAGGTAGTAACCCAGGTTTCAACTGTCCGGACCATCTTCTTAGGGCTGTATTGCACATATTCAAGGACTTCTGCTGAGGTCTCGCCATCGATTACCTGATCAATGCTGTAGCCTTTTTCATCCACGGAAATATGAACTGCATTGGTATCGCCAAAAAGGTTATGCAGATCACCCAATATTTCCTGGTAAGCCCCGACCAGAAAAACTCCGATATAATACGGCTCCCGTGGCCTCAGGGAATGGATGGGTAAATAGTACGAAAGATTCTTGGTTGAAATAAAATTAGCAATTTTCCCATCCGAATCACAGGTTATATCCTGGAGGGTTGCAGACCGGTCAGGTTTCTCATCCAACCTTTGAATAGGGATAATAGGGAAAATCTGATCAATAGCCCAGGAATCCGGAAGAGACTGGAAGAGCGAAAAATTACAGAAATATTTATCGGACAGGAGTTTTGGAAGAAGCAGCAACTCATCCGGCAGATGTTTCATCCCGAGGGTCATCTGATGAATCTCTTTGGCTATGGACCAGAAAAGACGTTCAATCTGCGCACGCGTTTTGATATCGAGCAGGCCAAGGCTGAAGCGGTCGAGAGCCTCTTCCCTGATTTGCTGGGCATCGTGCCAGGTCTCTATCATCCGGGTCTGGTTAAGGGTGTTCCACAAACTGAACAAATCCTTTAGCAATTCATGATCATTGGGATTAATGTCTTCCTCCTCCTCCCAGACAGGCAGGGAAGTAGCTTCAAGAACTTCAAAAATCAGCACCGAATGATGGGCCGTCAAGGATCGTCCCGATTCGGTAATGATATTCGGATGCGGAATATTATTCTTGTCGCTCACATCAACCATGGTCGAAATCACATCGTTGACATATTCCTGGGTGCTGTAATTTACACTGCTCTCACTGTTCGAGGAACTTGTTCCGTCGTAATCCACACCAAGGCCCCCACCGATGTCCACAAAATCGACGTTATAACCATTCAGATGAAGCTGGACATAAAATTGCGAAGCTTCACGAATAGCAACCTTTATCTTCCTGATATTGTTTACCTGACTGCCGATATGGAAATGAATCAGATGAAGACAATCCTTCATTTTATTTTTAGAAAGAATATCAAGAGCTTCAAGAAGTTCACTGCAGGTAAGCCCGAACTTGCTGACATCACCCCCTGAGTCTTCCCATTTGCCGCTGCCGGCGCTGGCCAATTTAATACGAATACCAAGATTAGGTTTAATTTTAAACTGCTTGGCAATCTTTACAATAAGCTTAAGCTCGCTTAACTTTTCCACCACCACAAAAACACGGCGGCCCATCTTCTGGGCCAAAAGAGCAAGTTCGATATAATCCTCATCCTTGTAACCATTACAAACGATCAGGGAATCATTATCAGTATTTACGGCAATAACGGCATGAAGCTCCGTCTTTGAACCTGCTTCAAGACCTATATTGAATTTTTTCCCATGTCCGACGATTTCCTCCACCACGGGACGCATCTGATTTACTTTGATGGGATAAATTATAAAATTCTGTCCCTGGTATTTGTATTCCTCGGAAGCTACTTTAAAGCAGCTTGCCATCTTTTCAATCCGGCTATCCAGAATATCCGTAAACCGGAGCAGCATGGGGGCCGATACATCACGAAGCTGTAATTCTTCCAACAGATTCTTTAAATCAACCGGGGCACAGTTTTCACGGGGCGTTACCACCACATGACCTTCTTCATTTATAGAAAAATAGTTGATGCCCCAACCATTGATGTTATAAAGCTCAGCCGAGTCTTCCACACGCCATTTTCTCATCAGCGAAAAAATAATAAAATTGTTATCATGAAATTAGATTGCAAAGATACTTTAAAGATGAGATAAAACACTAATTCATAAAGATTTTAAGTATTTGCCGGTAATTCTGTGGTTTAATCCCGGATTTCCCTGCAGGCGCCTGTTCCTCAGGATTTACCGAAACTACTTTTGCTCAGGATTTATAGCAACATTGATCGAAGCGGCTGGTGCAGATTGGTAATTTGCACTTTTTAACTGCGGATCTGTGATCCGCTTAATTCTCACCAGTCCAATCTCTGCTAAGTCTTTTTCTCCGGCATAAACCTACCATTAGATATCAATCCGCTCCATAACTGTTAAGGTAATGAATAACGGGAGTTCGATCCAAGCGTAGATTACAAACTATATTTCACTTCGTACCTGCTTTTGACCCGTCCTTCTTCGGGGTTTATTCGTAGTTTATTCGTATATTATTCGTATATGATCGAATAATCTACGAATAATATACGAATAATCAGCGAATAAACACTGGAGATAATACGGTTCTGATAAGATGTCACTACACGATATTTAACAGTTGAGCGTCCGGCAAACACGGCCTTACTGAGGAATAAAATCAAGTGGGAAAAGGGAAATGTGATAAACAGAAAGGGTAAAACAAGGTCTTATTAGCCTCAATTCAACCATTTTTCGCAAATCTTACGTCCACCCAGCTAACGCGGGTCTGTGACCCGTGCCTCTGTTGTATCCAAAAGAATTCTCTTATAATGTTTTAACTTTCATGTCCTCTTGTTATCTTTGCTTTACCAGAGCAAAACTTAATGAGCCGAAAATACAAGTTTCATAATCCTGAAGGAGTTTATTTTGTATCCTTTGCTGTCCAGTTATTGATCAGAAATTGGATTACATCCATCAGAACCCGGTTGAAGAAGGTTTGGTCTCGACGGCAGAGTATTACAGGTACAGCAGTGCTGTTGATTATTCCAGAGAGAAAGGAATGCTTGATATTATATTAATTGAGTATGTTAATTGAGCAATCAGGTTCAACAGAGCACGGGGGGCTTCTTTTCAGATGAATTTTAATATTGAACACATTATGGTTAAATCTATATCACGAAAGAAAAAAGCAATATTATTTATACTATCTTTTTTAGTTATTATCATCTTCTTGTATCACTTTGGCTTCTTTTCCAGGTATAATTACCTTACTGCAAAAGAAGATATTCAAAAAGGTAATGTACGATTAATTTCAGACACCCCGTTTTGGGAGGCTTATTTTTTAGTTGAATCTTTAAGTAAAGAACACAATGTTAAAATGGAGCATTGTGAGCCTGTATTTTTAATTAACAACATAACTGATAAGGGGCTTAATATTTATAATCAACAAATGGAAAAACAAATTAGGATCAATTTGGGAGAAAAAAAATATACAGAATATAAAAAGGCTCTCGATTCATTAAATAAAAGACTGGCAAAACCGTATCCTGTGGATATTGAAATTTCTGATTCATTATATAAAGAACTGGCAAAACCGAAACACTGATTTTTCGGATATGTCCTAAAAGGCGGGCAGCCTTTGGGTGTTTCTTTTTAGATGAATTTTAAAATTGAAAGCATTATGGTCAAATCTATGTCACGAAAGAAAAAAGTAATATTATTTATTCTATCTTTTTTAGTTATGATCATTTTCTTGTACCACTACGGCTTCTTTTCCAGGTATAATTACCTTACTGCAAAAGCAGATATTCAAAAAGGTAATGTACGATTAATTTCAGAGATCACGTTTTGGGATGCTTATACTTTAGTTAAATCTTTAAGTAAAGAACACAATGTTAAAATGGAGCATTGTGAGCCTGTATTTTTAATCAACAACATAACTGACTCATGTTACGCAAAGAATTCATTCCTATATTCAGTTAAGCAGCCACAGGTGTTGATAACTTTAGCAGTTCTGCTT
>JGI20225J20221_1000778_pt1 | contig 79881 bp, 52 predicted proteins | sample BioMet4_FD_20221 | JGI IMG/M metagenome (IMG submission 20221) | reverse complement strand
AAAACAGCAGGTAATTTTGCCGCCATGCCATTCCATGACAAATGCACTCCTGCATAATATTTAAGATACCAGTTAATTCCGGAAGCCGCACTTACGTAATTATTAGCACGTACCACTACCTGGTTACCTTTCTGATCGAGTTCAAAATAATCTTTGTCTCCGATACTTTTTAATTCAATGGCAAATTTTTTGGAAGCACCTTTATCAATTCGTTCCAACATTCCTGTGATAGGATTAGCAAATAACTGGCAAGTGAGCCAGCCCATCATGAGTATACAGAATAATCTTTTCATAGTGTTTAACAATTTGTGGTCAAATATAAGGCTTTCTATACTTTCTGAAGATGAAAAACGAAAAATAAAGGAGGAAAAACAGACATAAAAGAAAAGTACCCAGAAGATGCTACCCTATTTACACGAGCGAAACAAACCATTAACCGACCAAATCTACCGCCAATAAATAAAAATCATAAACCAGAGTTTCATCAACACAACCTTTATTTTTTTTGAGGAATGGGCATAGGTTTTCTAAAGAAAGGAATCTGTTTGGCAAACACTCATACTTACTATTGAAATAAGAGGAATTCTAATAGTGCAAAACTAGCAAGGAAAACAAAAAAATAGCATAGTTGCCCGCGCAGATATTTTAGTATTCAAATCCACTCTCAGCTATAACAAGTGAGGAAGAGAAAAAAGCGGTTAAATAACAATCTTTGTCTTTCTATAGTTCTCCCTGAATTCTTTCGGCGAACACTCTTTTTTCTTCTTGAATATCCGGTTGAAATTAGACAGATTATTGAATCCACACTCATAACATATCTCAGCAACCGATTTTGTGGAGTCAACAAGCAAACGGGTAGAATATCCAAGACGAATATCTATAATATAATCTGAGAGGTTCTTACCGGTACGAAGTTTGAAGAAACGGCTGAAAGATACTGGAGTCATTCCAACCATATCGGCTAATTGCGTAAGTCTGATTTCCTCCTTATAATGTTCATTGATATAATCCTGCACTTTTTGCACACGGCGGCTATCAGAATGAACACCGATCTTCGCAAAAGATGAACTGGAAAGGGTACGTGCATTATCACAAAGTGATAGTTCATAAAGTATCGTCATAAACTTAATCACTGCATAAAAACCCTCTTTCTCAGAAGCCAGCGTATCAAGCAAATGATAGATTTTCAATATTGCAGACATTGGAAAACAAAGCCCCTTCTGAGCTTGTTCAAGCATTTTCCGTATGCTGTCAAACTGATTTTTGTTAATGAAACTCTTAAAAAACACATCTGAAGAGAACTGAATGGTAATCTCCCGAATTTGTTCTGAATGGCATTCATGCTGTTCCCAAACGTGTTCAAGGTCTTTTCCTGTAATCAGTACTAAATCATACTCACCAATCACCTCAACCGAATCGCCTACAATCCGTCTCACGCCAGAAGCGTTCTCTGTAAAATTGAGTTCATACTCCTGATGGCTATGAATAGGATAAGTAAATTCTTTTTTATAACGCTCGGCAATATAAAAGCAATCCTTATCAGACAAAGGCGTTATTTCATGAATAATATGATTTGTGTTTGTATTCATTTCTAGCAGGTTAATAAAGTATCGGCTGGCAAATATATATAAACCTTTCCTAAATATAAAATATTCAAGGAAAGATTTATTTATTCAGACCTATTACGAACCTATGCTAAGTACTACAATTCTGCAGAGCTCTTTTCTGAAAGAGCTCAGTTTCTCATTGAACGAAAATCTGTTCCTGTCGGGTTCTGGAACACTGCCAAATCAAATTCGGAAACAACAGCAAGGACATGGTCTATCACATCAGCCTGAATCTGTTCATAAACGGCTGATTCTTTTGAATAGGTAAAGAAATAAAGCTCCAGAGGAATTCCCTTTTCAGTAGGTTGCAAATGTCTTACCATAAGAGTCATATCCTTATTTACAGAAGAAAGACTTCTTAAATAACGTTCAAGATAAGCACGAAACACTCCTAGGTTAGTTTGCCGGCGACCGTTCACAAGGACAGAATCGTCCACCTCACATTCCTGATTATAAGTTTTTAGTTCTTCTTCTGTCTCTTCAATATAATCTTTCAGTAAAGCAATCTTCCGGAATTTTCCCAGCATCTCAGATGTGCAGAACTTCACACTATTCATATCAATATTAATGGAACGTTTCACACGGCGACCGCCGGATTCATGCATTCCTCTCCAGTTCTGAAAAGAGTCACTAACCAATGCATAAGGTGGCAGTGTAGTAATTGTATTATCCCAGTTACGTACTTTCACTGTATTTAACGTAACCTCTAACACAATACCATCTGCATTATATTTGGGCATGGTAATCCAGTCGCCCGGACGAAGCATATTATTTGCTGAAAGCTGAATGCCGGAAATAAATCCCATAATACTATCCTTGAATACCAATATAAGAATAGCTGCCGAAGCACCTAGTCCGGCTAGAAGTGATGCAGGAGATTTATCAAACAGCACACTGATAATAAGTATACCACCTATGAAAAAGACAATAACCTGTGCGGTTTGCAATAATCCTTTTAATGGCCGGTCATGATACTTTTCATTTTCGTTATAGACTATATATATTGCAGTACAAAAGGTTACTATAAAACGCATTGTCACCGCAATAATATAAATCTCGGTTGTTTTGAGTATTAATGTATAAAGTTCAGAACTTTTAGGAAAGGCAATTGGGAAGAAAAAGTAAATTAGCACTGGAGCCACAATGTGACAAAGCTTAGTCATCACCTTTTCGTCAAAGACGATATCGTCCCATGTGGCTTTTGTTTTAGTTACTATCTTCTTAACTACCTTCAGCAATATCAGCCTACAAGTATAATCAATCAATAAAGCTGCCCCGATAATTAAACCGAAAAGGACCCATTGGTCGAAACGATTCGCCTCCTCAGGAGTAAGTCCGAGAAGGCGAAGAAGATTATTCATCCATTGTGTAATCTCATTTTCCATATTCATCAGATTCGTTCTGCAATAGGAACATATTCCTGCACTTCAAGCACGTTCTTGTAAGCTGGACGAATGATCCGTTTTCCTTCAAAATTAAGTTCTTCGATACGGTGAGCCGACCATCCTACGATACGTGACATTGCAAACAAAGGAGTAAAGATTTCCTGAGGTAGTCCAATCATTTCGTATACAAAGCCCGAATAGAAATCCACATTACTACATACTTTCTTACCACCTTCGCCCTTGAATTTATTGAAACATGCAATAGCTCGTTCTTCCAGCAATTCAAGGAAATTAAATTCTTTTTCACGATCCTTTTCTTTTGCCAGCTCACGAGCCATCTCTTTCAGCAACACAGCACGTGGATCAGAGATGGTGTAAACCGCATGTCCTATACCATAAATAAGTCCGGTTTTATTATATGCTTCCTTATTCAATATCCGGTTCAGATAAGTATCTATCTCTTTAATATTTGTCCAGTCCTCAATATGTTCTTTAAGGTGATTGAACATATCCACTACCTGAATATTGGCGCCCCCATGCAAAGGACCTTTCAAAGAACCAATACCTGCAGCAATAGAAGAGTAAGTATCTGTTCCGGTTGAAGAAGTTACTCTCACGGTAAAGGTAGAGTTGTTACCACCACCATGCTCTGCATGTATGATAAGCAGCAAATCGAGCGTACGAGCCTCGAGGTCAGTATACTCTTTCTTTAGCATATAAAGGAAATTCTCTGCAATGGAAAGATCCTCTTTAGGATGACGTATGTGCAATGAAAGTCCAAAAGTTGCATGTCTGAGTATATTATATGCATAAGCAATAATCGTAGGAAACTTCGATATCAGTTCAATACTTTGACGCATCAGGTTATCACGGGAAGTATCATCTGGATTAATATCATAGGTATACATTTCGAGTACGCTACGGGCCAGAATATTCATAATATTGTTCCCTTCCAGATCAAGAATATTCATTTTCACCTTCTGTTCCAGAGGCATATTTTCGTTGATCAATTCTCTGAAAGAAGCTAACTCCTCTTTATCCGGAAGACCGCCTGAAAGCAAAAGATAAGCAACTTCTTCAAATCCAAAGCGGCGTTCTTTAATTACGGCATGCGAAATATCTTCCAGATCCAGTCCGCGGTAAAACAGTTTTCCGGGAATGGGTTGCAATCCACCACCGGGAATGCGTTCGTAACCTACTACATTTCCAATTTTGGTAAGACCTACAAGAACTCCCGTTCCATCTTCATTGCGTAAGCCACGTTTTACACCATACAGCGTAAACAATTCATTATCTATTTTAGCCGTACTCTTTACCGACTCTGATAATTTGTATATGATATATTCCTTTTTCATAATATACATTTTTAGCCATTAATGATAGAAACAAGTAAATCACGAAACTCTGTTGTTGATAAAGAAACGCCATCCGGCATAAAACGAGCCAGATCGTTCGTTGCTTTACCATCTTCAAATGCACGTTCCATTGCTGATGTAATCAGGTTGGCAGCTTCATTCCAACCAAAATATTCAAGCATCATCACTGCTGAAAGTAACAGAGATGATGGGTTTACAATATTTTTTCCTGCGATATTGGGAGCTGTTCCATGAGTCGCTTCAAAAATAGCATGTCCGGAATCATAGTTTATATTTGCACCCGGTGCAATACCAATTCCTCCTACCATTGCAGCCAACTGATCAGAAATATAGTCACCATTCAGATTCAGCGTAGCAATTACAGAATATTCCTCAGGAATCAACAAGGTGTTTTGCAAAAAAGCATCAGCAATCACATCTTTAATAACAATTCTGCCTTCACGCAGTTCATTTGCAAATTCACGTTCTGCCAATTCGTATCCCCACTTTTTGAATCCACCTTCAGTGAACTTCATAATGTTTCCTTTGTGAACAATTGTCACGCTCGGCAGACCGTTTGTTAAAGCATACTGAATTGCAGCACGAATCAAACGTTCTGTACCCTCTTTAGATACTGGTTTCACACCAAAAGAGGAAGTTTCAGGGAAACGGACTTTCGTCACTCCCATTTCATCACGAAGAAAACGATAAAACTTTTCAGCTTCAGGAGTACCTTGTTCCCATTCTATTCCTGCATAAATATCTTCGGTGTTCTCACGGAAAATATGCATATTCACTTTCTGCGGTTCTTTTACCGGAGAAACAACTCCACAGAACCAACGCACCGGACGTAAACAGACATATAAATCAAGTCCTTGCCTAAGGGCCACATTCAAAGAACGGATACCTCCTCCAATAGGAGTTGTCAAAGGACCTTTGATTCCTACCAAATAATCTTTAAACGCCTGCATCGTTTCACCGGGCAACCATGAACCAGTAGCATTGAATGCTTTTTCTCCGGCCAGAATTTCCATCCATTCAATTTCTTTCTTTCCCTGATAAGCCACTTTCACAGCAGCATTAACAATAGCCTGAGCGGCAGGAGTAATTTCAGCTCCNACNCCGTCTCCCATAATAAAGGGAACTGTTACACAATCGGGTATAACAAGGCGACCATTTTCTTTCGTTATTTTCATACCTATTTACCTATTTCACCTATTAAATTATTTACTATTTAAAGCAGATCCAGCCCGGAACCATTCTATTTGTTGCTCATTGTAGGTGTGTAATACCTCAAAACTAACCTGAGTACCATCTTCGTGCTGCACAATTGCCATTAATGATTTTCCCGGAGTAAAAGATCCAATGCCTACAATTGAAACTTTATCGTGTTCCTGAATCCGGTCATAATCTGCTTTATTTGCAAAAGTTACAGCAAGCATACCCTGCTTTTTCAAGTTAGTTTCATGAATGCGGGCAAAACTCTTGGCAAGGATCACACGTACATTTAAAAAACGCGGTTCCATAGCTGCATGTTCACGAGAAGAACCTTCTCCGTAATTTTCTTCTGCTACTACTATAGAGGCTATATTTAATGACTTATATTGTTTTGCCACTGCAGAAACTGCATCATATTCACCAGTCTCGCGGTTATAAACTGAATTAGTTTTGCCGTTGAAAGCATTCACTGCTCCCATCAGCATATTATCCGAAATATTTTCCAGATGTCCGCGGAAACGAAGCCATGGACCAGCCATTGAAATATGATCTGTAGTACATTTACCCTGAGCTTTTATCAGCAAAGGCATATTCAGCAATTCATTACCATCCCAGGCCGGAAAAGGTTGAAGAACCTGCAAACGATTAGATTCCGGATTAATTTTTATTTCAGCAGCAGCACCAGATGGAGCCACATACCCATCATCACCCTTAGCAAAACCTTCTGCCGGAAGATTGCTTCCTTTGGGTTCTTCCAGTTTCACTTGTTTCCCATCAGCATTTGTCAATGTATCCTTTAGCGGATTAAAACAAAGATCTCCGGCAATAGTCAATGCTACAGTCAGTTCCGGAGAAGCGACAAATGCATGAGTATTAGGATTACCATCAGCACGTTTGGCAAAATTGCGATTGAAGGAAGTCACAATCGCATTCTTGCGGGTAGGATCATCTGTGATTCTTTTCCATTGTCCGATGCAAGGGCCACAGGCATTTGCCATTATTGTTCCGCCCACAGCTTCAAAAGTTTCAATCATTCCATCACGACGTGCCGTCTGGAAAACTCTTTCCGAGCCTGGATTCACAATCAACGGAGCAGAAACTTTCAACTTTTTATCTATCGCCTGGCGTGCAACCGATGCCGCCCGACTGATGTCCTGATAAGAAGAGTTTGTACACGACCCTATTAATCCCACCTCCATTTTTCGTGGATAATCGTTCGCAATCACCTTTGCTGCGAATTCAGAAATCGGGCATGCTGCATCCGGAGTAAAAGGACCATTAATATAAGGTTCCAAAACAGATAAATCTATTTCAATAATCCGGTCATAATATATTTCCGGGGTTTCAAACACTTCCGGGTCAGCTTGCAAATCAGCTGAAACTTGATCTGCCATATCGGCAATTTCAGCACGTTCAGTTGCACGAAGATAGTCGGACATCTGTTTATCATAAGCAAACAGAGAAGTGGTTGCACCTACTTCCGCTCCCATATTACAGATTGTTGCTTTTCCTGTTGCAGAAAGAGAAGCTGCTCCTTCTCCAAAATATTCTATAATGGCATTGGTTCCGCCCTTTACAGTCAGGATTCCAGCCAGTTTCAATATCACATCTTTCGGTGAAGCCCATCCATTGAGTTTTCCGGTTAGTTTGACGCCAATTAGCTTAGGCATCTTCAGTTCCCATTCCATTCCGGTCATTACATCAACCGCATCCGCACCACCAACTCCAATGGCAATCATTCCTAATCCTCCGGCATTGGGAGTGTGAGAATCGGTACCCACCATCATCCCACCAGGGAAAGCATAGTTCTCCAATACAACCTGATGAATAATTCCTGCACCCGGTTTCCAAAAACCAATTCCATATTTAGAAGAAACATCGTGAAGAAAATCGTAAACCTCTTTATTTGTATCGGTTGCTGTCGCAATATCAACATCTGCACCTTTATATGCCTGAATTAAGTGATCACAATGCACAGTTGCCGGTACTGCCGATTTGGATTTACCTGCATTCATAAATTGAAGCAGTGCCATCTGGGCTGTAGCATCCTGCATCGCCACGCGGTCCGGACGGAAGTTCACATAATCTTCACCGCGTTTATAAGTTGTTATTTGATTTGCATCATACAAATGAGCATAAAGGATTTTTTCAGCTAAAGTCATAGCACGCCCCACTTTATTACGTGAGAAAGCAATCCGTTCCACAAAAGAGCCATAAAAACTCTTTAGCATTTCAATATCATGTACCATAAAGAATATTATTATATGTTACCAAATTAAGTATTAAAACTTCCTTTTTGTTTTAAAAACTGCATATTATTTCAATTTTGTTCACCAAAAAGCCTGTTTTATGTAACAATCGCAAAGTTAAATATTATTTTCAAGAAAACAATTCAATATTACATTATTGCCAGTGCAAATTATAAGAATTAACTTTGCCCGAATATTAATGAAAGAAATATGAATAACGATAAGAACTACAAAGGACATTTGGCCATGTTGGCAGCAAGTATAATCTGGGGATTAAACTCACCAGTTGGCAAAGCCGCCTTAGATTTTGGTATTCCTCCTCTCTCTCTTACCACATTTCGTTTCTTCGGTGCAGCAATTGCTTTCTGGATCGTTTCTCTTTTTACAAAAAAGGAACATGTTAAGCACGAAGACCTGCTCCTGCTTTTCTTCGCATCGCTTTTTGGCATTGTTTTAAACCAGGGAACTTTCATTTTCGGTCTTTCATTAACCTCTCCTATTGATGCTTCAATAGTAACTACTATGGCACCGATAGTAACCATGATTGTTGCCGCTATTGTACTAAAAGAACCGGTAACCGGCAAAAAAGTTCTCGGAGTTTTTGTAGGAGCCATCGGAGCATTGATACTTATATTGACAAGTCAAAGTGCTGTAGGAGGCAAATCGGGCAGTATATTAGGAGATATGCTTTGTCTTACTGCACAGTTAAGTTTTGCTGTTTATCTCACAGTCTTTAAAGACTTAATACAAAGATATTCCTCTGTTACAATAATGAAATGGATGTTTATATACGCTTCAATGTGTTTCATACCATTCTCATATAGCGATGTAGCTTCCATAAACTTTTCAGCTGTACCTTTAAAAGTATACGCAGAAATTTCCTTTGTGGTTTTAGCAGCTACTTTCCTTGCTTATCTGTTTGTAATGACGGGACAAAAGGTGCTTCGTCCAACCATTGTTAGTATGTACAACTATGTACAACCTATCGTTGCATCATTTGTTGCAGTGAGTATAGGAATGGACACCTTCGGATGGCCAAAGGCTGCTGCAATCATTTTGGTTTTTGTAGGAGTCTTTATTGTTACTCAAAGTAAATCGAAAGCACAACTGGATGCAGAAATACAATATCAGGAAATTGATAAACCACAAGAAAAGATTAAAGAAGAGGATTATTAAATAAATTGATTAGAAAACTATGGAACCATTTGCAGCTTTAGACTTTGAAACAGCCAACGGACAACGCACCAGTGTGTGTAGTGTTGGGGTAATCCTTGTTGAAAACGGAGAAATTGCCGACCGATTTCATAGTTTCATTCGTCCTCGTCCCAACTTTTATACACATTGGACAACTCAAGTTCATGGAATGGTATTCGAAGACACAAAAGAATCGCCCGACTTTCCCGATGTATGGTCACAAATTGCTCCAAAAATTAAAGGCATGCCATTAGTTGCTCATAATAGTCCCTTCGACGAAGGATGCTTAAAAGCTGTTTTCAATCTATATGGACTTACTTATCCGGATTATAAATTCTATTGTACTTGCCGTTTATCCCGCAAAATGCATAAAGAATTAGTAAATCATCAGCTTCACACCGTTTCTGAACATTGCGGATACGACCTAAAGCAACACCACCACGCCCTTGCCGATGCAGAAGCCTGCGCGGCAATAGCTGTTAGTATGTTTCAGAAAACACAAACGGAGAGTTTTGAAGAGCTTTATGATTATGTGAAGCAGAACTATTGAAAGAAACTTTCTCAAAAAAAATAAAAAGTAAATAAAAAGGAAAAACGTTTGTTAGTATTATATTATATCCATATTTTTGGAAGTAATTTAATATTAGCAATATGAAAAAACACTCAGAGTTCTCCTATTTACAACTATTTTAGTAACCTTATGGAGCTGCAATTTAAAACAAAACAACCGTTCAGTTCAAGCAGAAGCGAAAAAAAAAGAAGTGAAGAAAGATGCTTTTTCTCCCGTTAAAAATCTTTCTGAATACAAAAAAAGCATATTTCTGCCAACTTTGGAGAACAAATTATCCCCTGATAAAAACTCTATTTATTGTGCAACATTACTATATGCCTGGGATGAGCTAAGAAAAGAGATAAGGCCACCCTTTCAAATCGAGAAGGAATTAAAAGATCTCACTTTATTAAATAATTCCCAATCGTTCGTTGATGCATTAAATAAAGGAGATTACAAATCGAATGTTACTGCAGATGGGAATAAAATAAAAGTGAATGTAGAATTTAGTAAGTCGTTACCATTTGAAATTAAACTTGAAGACCTAGACAAAAGCCTTACTTTCAAAAAAGAAAAAGTTTTTTGTTTTGGAATATATGGTTCAGATTCTGATCAATCTAAAATCGTAGAAATATTATACTATAAGAATGACAATGAGTTTTTGATTAGTCTTACTCCAAAAGATCATGCCCATAAGATTATTTTACTTAAAACAAATGAGAAATTCAAATCTATGGCTAAAATTCTTTCCAAAATTGATAACTATATTAATCTAGGAAACTACGAAATACGAACCAGAAAAGCAGAATGGAAATATACTTTTAATGAAGGTGATAATGTTATCATACCCAAAATTAAGTTTAACATTAAGACAAACTATCAAACTTTAGAAGGAAAAACATTTTATTCAAATCAACAAAGCTATCTGATAAAGGAAGCTATGCAAAGAACAGCTTTCACATTAGATGAATATGGAGCTCAAATAGAAAGTGAAAGTGGAATAATAGCATTGTCAGCTAAAGAAAAAGAGGAAGAAAGACCTCAACCAAAACATTTAATATTCGACAAACCATTCTTTATAATGCTAAAGAAAACACATTCCAAAAACCCGTATTTTGCAATGTGGGTAGTAAATTCTGAATTAATGATAAAATAACTATGATTAAATTGATGTAAGTGCATATTAAGCTCCGAAAAGATATTGATAATTAATCTCAAAACATAAAATGATANTAATCGGGATATTTNTATTAATAGNGNTTCTGNTTTTCTTAGNAAATAAAGCACAGAAAAAATACTTTTATAACATTCTAACATTAATGATATTAATAATGGCAATTATTCAGGCGCCATTATTTTATTACTACACGTCAGGAATGTTAGCCATTTTTCTGTTGATTCCGTATTTAGCAATAGGAGTTGGACTATCAATATACTTGTTATTGCCTTTCTACAAAAAGGCTGGCCAGGTAAAAACTAAATTCCATAAGTTTGGACTTATTACCGCCATCACTATTGGCCTTCTTTCTTTATTATTTGGTTCAATTATAGTAGAAAAACTAGATTGGGAAATGAGGCGTAAAACCAGAGACACAATTGTTACAAACATCAAGAATGAGATACAAAATCGAAGAACTTTTAATTCCTATAATATAGAGAGATGGAATTTTCCACCTATCTCCAATGGAAGTAAAGAAATCGATATTTCAAAAGGAGAAAAAGGAGAACTAACAATTTGTTTTTATATTGATCGAGGTTTTATTGATCATTTTTCTGCGTTTGTTTACACCAATGATCCTAATGAACTAAAAAGATTTTATTCATCTGGCGCAAGTGTTAAACAACTGGATTATAACTGGTATAGAGTATCTCAATAGAAATTTATAGATATGAAAAAAACGTTCATATTACTCTTATCCATCTTTATTTTATCTTCCTGTTCCAAGGGTGATAAAAATAATCGAACTGAAGATTACAATTCAATTGTGATGTTGAAAGTAGATTATGTAACAAACAAGTTTGAAGGTGGATATGAACAACAAATAAACTCCAAGATAACGGATGCTGACACTATTCCAATTACAATAAAATATAAATCACCTGGTGACTTTGGCAATATTTCGTTGTATTATCAACCTACAAATGATTTATTATTTGATGGTTCTATAATCTGGATGGGAACAGGGATTATTAAATATCCAAAAACATTTAAATCAGCCGATAGTTACCCTCTTTTAGATAATCCTATCTCAAGACCTGATGATTCAAGATTTAAATGCATTTTTGGCACACCACCCACTGATTATTCTTTAATATGGAATTCTATCAGTAGACTTAGGATCATTTCAGATTATTTGAAAAGCAATAAAAAGATAAGCTTGTTTCTCTATACTCCCAGTGTTGGAGTAGGAAATCCGAATGAGTGGGACTGGATAATTATAATAAATAGAGCCATTAAGTACAATCCTAATTAATTATAAATAAAACAGCAATAGCCTGCCGGAAGACATATCCAAGCAAGCTATTACTGTTATTATTACTCTATTATTTTTCTTTGAAATATCACTTCTTATAATATTTCAAAGCCTCAGGCATTAACTTCTTTATATTGGCAATACGGGTTGCATCGGAAGGGTGAGTACTGAAGAATTCAGGAACGGATGCTCCACCTTGTGACATTCTTTGCCAGAACTCAACAGCCACCTGAGGATTATAACCTGCCATTGCAGCAAAAATCAAGCCCATTCTATCAGCTTCGCTTTCATTACTACGGGAATAAGGAAGCATCACTCCGTAATTTGCACCTAAACCATAGACTTGTTGAGCTAGTGTTTGAGTAGATGCAGATTTTTTCTGTAACAAAACACCTAGCGCCTGCCCTCCATATTGAGCTATCATTTGCTGGCTCATACGTTCTGCTGAATGCTTTGCTACAGCGTGAGCCACTTCATGACCTACCACAATAGCAAGTGCTGCTTCAGTCTTTGTTATTGGCAGAATTCCTTCATTCACAACAATTTTACCACCTGGCATACAAAATGCATTTGCCGTGGTGTCTTTTACCAAATGGAACTCCCATGCAAAATTCTTCACTTCAGCACCCAAACCATTAGCATTAAGATAGGCCTCAACAGCCGCAGCAATCTTTTTACCAACACGCTCTACCATTGCTGTATTTGCTTTATTTGTAGAAGGCTTTGCCTTAGCCATATATTCCGTAAAACTTTGGTTACTTAAGCTTAACACTTCCGAATCGGATACTAAAAGCAATTGTTTGCGACCTGTCAATGCCACAGTACTACAAGCGCTTACTAACAAAAGAATTAGTAGAACACCTGGGAATGTTTTTAATCTTTTCATATTCATATTAATTTAGTCAGTTATTTGCCATGTATAAACAAACAAAAGTAACAAAAAGATCGTTTTTGGTCAATGAATCAGACTCATTATTTTATCTATATTTTATATCCCCCGATTTTTGCCGGACTACTGTACAAAAACACATAAAACATCAATTCATAAATAATAATTATGCAGATCTTCTTAATTTAATTTCAGCAAGATCTTTTCCTTTTTCTCTTCCCAGACGCATTATTTTAGGGCTTCCTATAATCTGCGAAGTATAAATACCTGTGTGACCGGAAAATAAATAGGCAACAAAACAAGCCGTACCAATATATACCGCATTGCCTGCCCCGAAAAGTTCAATTCCCATCAGCGTGCAAGCTATCGGAGTATTTGTAGCTCCGGCAAAAACAGCAACAAATCCCATTCCGGCAAGCAGTGCCATTGGCAATGGCAGAATGAATGCTAATGCATTTCCTAACGTAGCACCAACAAAAAACAACGGTGTTACTTCTCCACCCTTAAATCCGGCTCCAAGAGTAAAGGTGGTGAATAACAGTTTAAGAATAAAATCATACGGCATGCCGTTTTCACTAAATGAGCTTACAAGAGTGGGAACTCCAAGCCCGATGTATTTAGTTGTACCCAGCAAATAAACAGCCAAGGCTATCACTATACCACCAATAAAAGGACGGAGTGGTGGGTATGAAATTTTCTTTTTAAATAATTTACTCCAAAATGAAATAGAACGTGAAAAAAACATGGCCACCAACCCGAAAGCAATGCCGGCTATTACGGAATAGAGTATGAATAATGGCGTTACTTCTGTTATGGAAGGAGCTAAATAATGAGTATGATGAGCTCCCCAGATATGACATACATAATTGGAAAATACAGCAGCAAAAAGACTTGGCAATAATGCTTCATAGCGCATTCTTCCCAACACCATAACTTCAAGGGCAAAGATAGTTCCGGCCAATGGTGTTCCAAAGACAGATGAAAACCCTGCACTTACTCCCATTACAAGAACTATTTTCCGATCTCTTGGTCTGAGTTTAAAGATACGGGTAAACTGATCGGCTATTGCTCCGCCCATTTGTACAGCCGTGCCTTCTCTTCCGGCCGATCCTCCAAATAGATGGGTTACTATTGTACCGAAGACTACAAGCGGAGCCATTCTCAATGAAATTATCTGTTTCGGACTATGAAATTCCTCCAGCAATAAGTTATTTCCTTTCACCACTTTATTTCCCCAGTAATGATATGACAAGCCAACTATCAATCCGCCAACAGGCAATAGGGCAATTATCCACAGGTGACTTTCCCGCCAGTCGGTAGCCCAGTTAAGTGAGCCAAGGAAGAATGCCGAGGCACTACCTATCAGCAGACTCATTATTGCACTTAATGAGAGCCATCGAAGCAGATAAATAAAATAGTAGGACTGATTCTTAAACGAAATTTTTTCTTTAATTTCTTTTTTCATAATTCCATAAAAAGATTAGCTCTGAGCACTTTGTCTCAAAGCGTAAGTTTATACTTCAGTATTTTGCAAAGACTGATCCAATAAACCAAACCAAGATTAAAATCTCAGAAATGGGGAAATCAGGAAATTCAGAGGAAGAAATGAGAGAAGTTTTAATCTGCTTTACAAATAAGCGTAACCTACCCATTAGACCTCAGTCTTTACAGTAGGTATCATCAGCTATTAAAAGCAGTTCCAGGCAGATACCATTGCCAAAAAGCGGGGCAAAATTAGATATTATAATTTATATTAGCAAGCTATTTTCCCTTTTCAGTTACAAAATGTTCGAGATAGAACCTATTATTAAGTACAAATCGAAAAAAGAGCCCGGTACAATACCAAACTCTTTCGTTACAGATTTTATTAATCCGTCCAACTTTCTGAGGTCAGATCAAATTCATTTGCTGCTCTTTTCTGTTTTATATATATGAACGATTTAGTGTTTCATTCACTAATCGTTTTATTCTTCGGCAATAGCGACTCCCCATGGTTCAATAGTAACCCGACTTCCTTTTTTCAACGACTGGCTGTCCAGTAAAGAACGGCTGTCAGCAAAAGGATATTCAATACTCTTTTCTTCTGCAGAATAATTGAAGATATAATGGATGTTCTTCTTGCTACCATTAATACCCGAACGTATAATAACCGGGTAACAATATTTTCCATTGAAAGGCAACTGACCGATACGGTCGGCAGCACGAGCTACAATCTTCTGCAATAAATCCTGTGAAGGAACTGTAGCCAGATAAATTAGATGCCCTTTTCCATAAGAGTTTTCAGTGATGCAAGGCCATTTCCCGAAGAAAGGATGATCAATGTATGCCAATGGTTTGGCTGTAGTAGGCTGAAGGAATTCAAACCATGTATTTACTGTATTATCATTAGCTCCTAACTCATTTGCTTTCAGACTTAGTTTATTAATAGTTGAAAACTCCTGGTAGGTAAATCCACAAACATCCTTCAAAGGTCCGGGAGCCAATGTAGGACGTACAGCCGAATGCTCGTTGCAGTAACCACTCTTATAAAGCATGACTACCTCGCCGCCTCTTTTCACAAAATCGGAAATCTTATTAAGCAAACTATCGGTTGCCACATACAAAGGAGGTATCACCAACATATCGTAACCACTGAAATCTGTAATTTTGTCGCAAGGAATAATATCACACTCTATGTTTTGGCGGTACAAAGATTCATAAACCATATAATCCTTGTAATTATCCCCGTTGGTATAAGGCATAAACTGTAAGCCTTGCCCGGAATCGTGACTGTATAAGATAGCAACTTTATTTTTCTTCTTCAGATTAACCAACTTAGTCCCTATTTTATCGAGCTCTTTTGCTCCTTTCTGAAACTCACGGTACACGCGGTTAGGTTGCATATCATGCCCAAGAATGCCACGCCAGTAAGTTTCCTGTCCATAGTGCAGCGTGCTCCAATGCCAGTATTCCACCATATTGGCTCCACCTGCAAGGAAGCTATACATATTTTGTCTCAGCTGACCATCATAAGGAGGATACTGGTCTTTACTATCCCATCCTGTACCCTGCGCATTTGTTTCAGTTACAAGGAAATTCCCGTTCTTACAAACCTTACGCATATAGTCGCTGGCATAACCAATCCATTGCCCATCCTGAGCATCCTGCATGGTATAGTAAACATTGATGGCAGGATATTCCATCTGCCTGAATGCTTCCACCTGATCTATATTTCTGAAATATGGCATAAAGCAATGAGTAACAAACTGATCATTCCGCTTATACTGTTTCACAATATCTATTTGCCAATTCAGGAAATCGGCTGTTGACTTGCGGTTCCAGCGTTCCCATGCCACTTTGTAGGAAGGATTCGTAACCCCATCACGAGCATAAAAATCTTCCCAGGTATTGATATTCATCCCCCAATAGTTCAATCCCCATGCACGGTTCAGTGAATCTAAATCATTATTGAACTGCTTCTTTATGTAATTGCGGAAACCAACAAAATAATCATGGTTATTAATGCCACGCGGCTCTACTTCATTGTCTACCTGATAACCAATAATAGCCGGATGTTTGGCAAAATGCTCCATCATCTTTCGGATCATACGCTCGCAATAAAACAGATAAGTGGGATTGGTTATATCCATATTCTGACGGATGCCATAATAACTTTGACCTCCGTTTGTTCTTTGAGACAGCACTTCGGGATGACGTTCTGCCATCCAGGCTGGAATAGAATATGTCGGAGTTCCCAGAATCACTTTGATGCCGGCCTTGTTCAAATGATCAAGAATACGATCCATCCATTCAAACTTAAATTCACCTTCACGAGGTTCAAACAAAGACCATGTAGATTCTCCAACACGGACAACCGAAAGATGAGCTTCCTTCATCAAACGAATATCCTCATCCAGTCTGTCGGTCGGCGTATATTCACTATAATAGGCTGCACCATACAAAGGAGTCTTAAACTGGAAAGTTTGTGCGGTAAGAAACTGAGAGAAAACTCCGGATAGAGCAAAAAACAATGCAATAATCTTTTTCATGTAGTTTATTTTAGATTAACCAGATTGTAACAGTGTGCAAATTTATAGAAGAATCTTTTTGCCTGTACAGGAATTATTCCATCAATAATCGAAAAAACTCTTCATTACGCGAAGATAACTAAAAATCAACTGAAATGAATTGACGACCTTACTTTTTGCATATTTTTATACAGTAAAACAACTAATAAACTCTCATTCGGAAGAAAAGGAATAGGAGTTAATCAATAAAGGAGTTGCCAGACTTTACTGACAACTCCTTCCTTCTGTTTTCAGGACAATATTTTTATACCCTCTTTTCTCAGATTATTTCTTATTTGATGATTCCGGTGCNTTATCAATAAGTTCCATAAACTGATCAAGTTTCGGGGTAATGATAATCTGTGTTCTGCGGTTGCGTTGCTTTCCTAAAGCTGAAGTATTTTCTGCAATCGGATTGTATTCGCCACGACCCGCAGCAGTCAGACGTCTTGGATCAACGCCGTAACTATTTTGCAGAACCTGAACAACTGATGAAGCACGCAAAGCACTTAAATCCCAGTTGTTACGGATATTTGCACGAATAATAGGGTCCGGGTCAGTATTTCCTTCAATAAGCACATCATAATCTTTATAATCCATTATGATCTTGGCAATCTTGCTTAACGTTTCACCGGCTCTTTCATTNACTTCATAGCTACCAGANTTATATAGCATATTGTCNGCCANTGAAATATATACTACGCCTTTCAATACCTGGACATCCACCTCTTTAAGTTCTTCGCGGCTTAGTGAGCGTGTCAGGTTATTGCTCAACACCAAATTAAGTGAATCGGACTTAGTCTTGGTTTCAACCAGTTGTTTGATAAAACGGTTGGAAGCATTGATTTCATCCACCAACTTGGAAATGTTTATATTTCCCTGAGAGTTTTGCTGCANACTCTTNTCGAGCGATCCCTGCAAAGCAGCATAAGAGGAACGAAGTTCTTCATTATTTCTTCTGGCTTCGGCCAAACGATCTTCCAGACTTTTGCCATTTGCACGACTCTCAACCAACTGTTCCTTAGTATCCTGGTAAGATTTTCTTAAATCACTATTTTCGGTCTGTAGTTTACTGTAATCGGACTGCAAACCTACAAACTGCTTTTTGCTTACGCAACCTGTAAACAATATACATATTGTCAAAAGTGACAACGATAAAGTAGAACGTTTCATTATTTTTGATTTTAAATTTGACTCAGTTATATGCATTTTCATGACATTTTATCTTTTAGGAGATGCAAGGTACACAATATATACGTCAAAAAAGAACTTATTATCAATAAGTAACAATATATTAGATTCTTTAAAATCAATCAACCTAATAATATAGACATCTCTTCTCTGTATTAAAAGATCTTACTGTGATAATTATTTCATGATTTATATCTAATAGATTTATGCAAATGAACACTTCTATTAGATATAAATCACAAAAAGCTTAATGAAAGCATGCTTTACTCGAAAAGCGAAAAAAAGTATGTTTTATATACCTATATTTATACCCCCACGATTTCGTACTGGCAGACACTGATTATTAGATAGTTACTCCTTACAAATAAAATACCTGGACAAATGATTCAGTTATAAGTTGCCCTTTTTTTGGCAGTATTTTTTGCATTTTGGAGCCTGTTGTTAATTGTATTTACGATTACAACTACCATTAGATCCTTTTTAAAAATAGTTTTATCCTAATTATTGTTATAATTATTTTGTGGGTTAGCTTTTATAAACTGATCATTCATTGTTTTTGCAAACTAAGGCATAAATAGCCTGAAACTCCTTGCTGGCCGGCTTTAAATGCCTTGACACTTTCTGAAAACATCAAGACTTATTCTTCAACATCACTTGAGATTTTCAGAGAAGTTATTCGGCAACTATTCTTAATCGTCTTTTTGAAAAATCATTGGCGAATCATTCAGATTTATTCTCCAATGATTTTTATTTATTGGAGAATGGTTTCTATTTATTGGCGAATAAAATCAGATAATTCAGCAATTTCCATGTGAACGTAATTGTCCTTTAAAACAATTACCTATACCAAAAGCTTTCGCTCCAGATTTAATGCTACTACTCTTAAATATGAAAATTGAAGTACTATTCCATCGCGAAAAACATTTCTTATAAATATATAAATTATTACCAATATATTTTATTATGTATACTATTTTATGTAATATTGCGTTCTGATTATGCATCTTTAGTTTATACTTAAGTTATTCATCAAATAGTAAAATATTAAAGGCCAATGACATACACAAGGATTTTATTTACAGGATATTGCATTTCAAATCTTTACAACACAACAATTTATTTTTGTAACTAAAACAACGAAATAATATTTTCAATTACTAATATATAATTATAAAAACAAGTACAGTATATTTAAGGAACTAATTTTCCTTCAAAAATCAAAAATTGGATGAAAAAAATATTTATATCAGCTATAATGCTTTGTTTCAGTATAAGTGGATTTGCACAAGCCGGTTTAAGTGCAAGTGATGAAAGCCAAGACACAAAATCAAAACGAGAATATGCCCCACAATCAGTCGTTATGGTTGGTACCTCTCTTAATTCCAGTCAAAATGCATGCACATTAATGTATGGCTATGTTAAGAAATGGGGATGGTATGGTAAATTAAAAACAAACTTCAATCTCAACGAAGACTATTCATACGAGACATCAGATAACAGTAATGCTTTCTGGAATGGAAAAGTAAAAAAAGGGCGTTATTCTGCTACAATCGGAACTATATTTAATATGAATGGTTCATTAATGGCATATGGAGGTTTAGGCTATGGAAAAAGATGGGTTGAATGGGGAACAGTAGAGAACCAAAACATTAAGCGAACGGATTATTCATATAAAGGCATTGAATCTGAATTAGGGCTGATACTATCCGTTAAAAGGTTTGTAATTTCAGGAGGCATTAGTACAAATTTAAATAAGACATCTTATTCTGAAGCCAATATTGCCGTAGGATTAAAATTCTAATAATATAAGTATGAAAAAAATTAAATATTATATCATTTTTTTAATAGCACTTACTTTCATAAGTTGTAATTCAAATGAGGATGATCCTGAAGCTTGTCCTTATTATGTAAAGACAAAGAGTGCTTCTGGTATTGAGCACAATTTCGCATATATAAATTACAGTATATCATCACCCGATTTTAAAGGAAATTCAGGGGTTATATTATCAACCACACCTTCATTTGATAACCCTATTGATCTGAAAGGATATAAATCTGCCATATATTCACAGTACGTAAAAGCCTACGGCCTGACAAAAAATACAACTTATTATTCTAAAGCATATGTAGAAGATATATATAAAAATCGTATTTATGGAAATGTATTATCATTCAAAACGCTGGACTATGTGGTCTGTTTAAAAGATCTTGGAGCTTGCCAAATAGCTAAAAGATACATAGAAACAGGAGATTATAAATACGAATTCGACTGGATGCCTTCAATGATAGTTATTGATGCAGAAGATATTGCTGAATGTGGATTTATAGTTAATAAAATAAGATATCCTGCTACTCCCGAAAATGGAATAGCATTAACCACTATTACTACAAAAAGCAATTCAAGCACTGTATCTCAAGAATATATAGGGTATGCAATACTAAAAAATGGAGATTTAATTGGTACACAAATCAAGGAATGTAATTTAACCTATGATGAGCCTCTAAAATCCAGTACAAATAAGAAATAGAAGAATTCAGAAGTGTGTTTACGCCCTGCTTTCAATATAATATACTAATTACTAAGCACTGGAAATTATATCACACTTCCTAAGAATACAAAAGACAGCATAGCTGCCCACGCACTAAAAGGTAAAACTTCAATAAAGCAAAAAAGGGGATCTTAATGATCCCCTTTAAAAGCTATTAGCTATAATATTGCTGATTAGTTGTTTTCAGGACGTAATTTACGTACAACAGCACCAGCTTGCCACATTTCGCTTTCACGNANNGCTTTNANTTCTNCATNNANNNNTNCACGNTANTCNGGNTNAGAGTTNGNNTCAATNGAACGTTGAGCTTCNTNTCCGNTGTTTAACTTCGCTATATAATTTCTCGAATACCGGTTTGCTAGCATCGTGGAACGGACCCATCCAGTCGAGTGCACCACGTTGAGCTGTCGTTGAACAGTTGGCATACATCCAGTCCATACCATTCTTTGCAAAAAGTGGCATCAATGACTGAGTAAGTTCTTCAACTGTTTCATTGAAAGCTTCAGATGGAGTATGTCCGTTTTCACGCAATGTTTCATATTGAGCAAGAAGTAATCCCTGGATAGCACCCATCAAAGTACCACGTTCGCCAGTTAAGTCAGAGTATACTTCACGTTTGAATGTTGTTTCAAACAAGTAACCTGAACCTACACCGATACCCAAAGCAACTACACGGTTAAATGCATTACCTGTTGCATCCTGGAAAATAGCATAAGAAGAGTTCAGTCCACGGCCTTCAAGGAACATTGTACGAAGAGATGTACCTGATCCTTTAGGAGCAACAAGAATTACGTCTACATCAGCAGGAGGAACAATACCTGTTCTTTCCTTGTAAGTGATGCCAAAACCATGAGAGAAATAAAGAGCTTTACCAGCAGTAAGGTTCTTCTTTACTGTAGGCCACACTTCAATCTGAGCAGCATCTGAAAGAAGGTATTGAATGATAGTACCACGTTGGCAAGCTTCGTCTATTTCAAACAAAGTTTCTCCCGGAACCCATCCGTCAGCAACAGCTTTTTCCCAGGTCTTACCACCTTTACGTTGACCAACGATTACATTAAAACCATTGTCTCTCAAGTTCAATGATTGTCCAGGTCCCTGAACGCCATAACCAATCACTGCAATGATTTCATTTTTCAATACTTCACGTGCTTTTTCTAAAGGAAATTCCTCGCGGGTTACTACATTTTCAACAACACCGCCAAAATTCATCTGTGCCATTTTTGTTTTCTTTTTTATTTAAAAAACTAATTAATAAATATCATTTTACTACGGCAAACAACTTCACCGCCATTCTTTTTTATCTCAACATTATACTCATTCTCATTAATCTTCTGTTTATAGAATGAAAGAGTATCTCCGTAATAACTTTCCGCAACATACGCAACTTCAAAACGTTTAATCCGTTTTTCTTTATACATTTCAAGCGGAAAAAGATCGAGAACACGCTCAATATATTTGATACTGTTTACATGTCCGTTAATATCAATATCGCCATACTTTGTCTCGTAAGTTGTATCTGGCTCACAATTATCCACTTTAATCCGGCCAGGTTTTTCAATGGGGCATTCCTTGTCACAAACATAATCAACAATNCTNCCACCGTGNAGAGTAAGCAAGTCGGCNGGTTTNCGTGTNTGCTGACTAATCATAGCCCATACAGAACGCGCATAACCTATGGGGCGCCCCTCTTCATTTAAAATCTCAAAATTACGATCTGTGAAAAGACGATATACATTCTCGACCCAGGTTTTTATGCTGAACTTTTCATACTGATAAGGCATCTCATCCAGCTCAACAGCCAGGCGTGAAAGCACCCATGTATAATGGGCCTCATTAAGATTGGCAATTCCAAATCCCCGGTCAGTAGAATGAAAGCCTGCACAATTCAGTAAATGATTACCCAACACACCCATAGTAAGATGCCCGGAAAAGTCTACATGAAAAGGCTCTGCTACAAAATTGTAATGTCCAAGCTTATTCTGCTCCATTTTTCCCCTTTCTGCTCTCTACCAAAGCCAGAAAATTACTTAAACGTTCTACCGGACTTTTAGTAATAGCAATACGTCCCGAACGAACAAACTGCCACAAGCCCATAGGCATTAACTCATCATATAAAGCCTGAGTTTCCTCGGGATGTCCGGTAAGCTCAATAACAGCATACGTTTGGTTTACCTCCAGGATACGAGCGTTGTGCTTACGTACCAGTTTCTCTACCTGATTACTGCCCAGCAAGCTCAAAGCCGGCACTTTGTAAAGCGCCACCTCCTGATAGATTATCTGATCGTCAGTATAATAATGCGCCTGCATCACATCAATGCGTTTCTCAATCTGCTTAGTTACCTTTTCAATGGTACTGGCATCGGTATACACAGTAATAGTGTATTTATGAATACCTTGAATAGAAGAAGCTGATACACTTAATGTCTCTATATTTAGCTGGCGACGCGTAAAAATCGTTGTTACCTGATTCAGCAACCCAGCTATATTTTCTGAGTAAACGTTGATTGTATATAATTTCTTGTTCATAATATCAGTATTAGTATCCCAACAACATGTTAGTAACCGTACTACCAGCAGGGGTCATCGGATAAACCATTCCTTTTTCTACAACGCCAACCTCGAGTAAGAATGAGCCTTCGGTATTCAGCATCTCCTGAATAGCCTCATCCAGTTCTTCACGCAAGTGAATAGATCTTCCCTTAATATCATAAGCGGAAGCTATCTTCATATAGTCAGGGTTCTTCATCGGAGTGGAAGAATAACGTTCATGGAAGAACAGTTCCTGCCATTGACGCACCATGCCCAGATAGCTATTATTCAGCAGAATGATTTTCACAGAAGTACCTGTTTCCATAATGGTTCCCAGTTCCTGAATAGTCATCTGGATCCCTCCGTCACCACAGAACAGACAGACCGTTCTGTCCGGTGCACCAAAAGATGCTCCTATAGCAGCCGGAAGTCCGAAACCCATAGTTCCCAGTCCGCCCGATGTTACGATGCTGCGTTTCCTGGTAAACTGAAAATATCTGGCAGCTATCATCTGATTCTGACCTACGTCAGTCACTAATACAGCCTCATTATTGGTAGCTCTGGAAACACGTTCCACCACTTCGCCCATGGTAATAGGACCATCAACTGGATTCAGTTCGGCACGGATTACTGAATTATATTCAAGCTCTTCACTTTCTTTAAAGCTTTCAATCCATTCGGTGTGTTTATTCTCTTTCAGTTGTGCAGTTACCGCAGCAAGAGTCTCCTTGCAATCGCCCACAACAGCAACCGTTGTTTTTACATTCTTGTTGATCTCTGCCGGATCAATATCAAAATGAATCACTTTGGCTTGTTTGGCATAGGTATGCAAATCACCGGTTACCCGGTCATCGAAACGCATGCCGATAGCAATCAGCACGTCGCATTCATTTGTTTTTACGTTCGGTCCGAGATTCCCATGCATTCCCAGCATCCCTTTATTCAACGGGTGAGCCGAAGGTAATGCTGAAAGTCCCAGCAATGTTCTGCCGGCAGGGATATCAGCTTTTTCAAGAAACTCTAAGAGTTCTTTCTGAGCTTCGCCGAGTTCCACCCCCTGACCAACCAATGCAAGAGGTTTCTTTGCGGAATTTATAAGTTGCGCAGCTGCACAGACGGCCTCTTCATCAGCTTCGAGTACCGGCTGATAACTACGGATAAAATCTATTGTATGAGGTATATATTCAACTTTTGCTAATTGAGCATTCTTGGCGAAATCCAGTACCACCGGTCCCGGACGTCCGCTTCGGGCAATATAAAATGCACGAGCCACTGCCCAGGCTATATCTTCCGCACGGCGGATCTGATAACTCCACTTTGTAATCGGTTGAGTAAGACTGACCAAATCAATTTCCTGAAAAGCATCTGTACCCAGTAAAGCAGCTCCCACCTGACCGGCAATCACTACCAAAGGAGTACTGTCGAGCATTGCATCACCAATACCGGTAATGGCATTGGTAGCACCAGGGCCACTGGTAACAATACAAACGCCCACTTTTCCTGAGACTCTTGCATATCCCTGAGCTGCATGGGTAGCACCCTGTTCGTGACGAACAAGGATATGGTTTAATTCCTGTTTATGATCATACAGACAATCATAGACAGGCATAATTGCTCCTCCGGGATATCCGAATATCGTATCTACACCCTCCTTTACCAAGGAGCGCATTAATGCTTCCGATCCTGTAACCAGTTGTTTATCCATATAAACTAGTTGTTTTTTACATATTATATTAATCTAACAGCCCCTTTATCAGCAGAGCTTACCATACTTGCATAAGCTTTCAGACTCTTAGGAACATTGCGATCACGCAAAGGAGCTGTAAATGCTTTATTTCCCCTTTCCATTTCTTCAGAACGGCGGATATCAAGTACTTTATCACTCAGTTTTACATTAATGCTTCTTTCCGGGATATTAATTTCAATGATATCGCCATCCTTAATCAGTCCGATATTTCCTCCTGCAGCTGCTTCAGGAGAAACATGTCCGATACTCAAACCAGATGTACCTCCGCTAAAGCGTCCGTCGGTAATTAAAGCACACTCTTTTCCGAGATGCTTTGATTTTATATAAGAGGTAGGGTAAAGCATTTCCTGCATTCCCGGTCCTCCCTTAGGTCCTTCATAAGTAATTACCACAACATCTCCGGAGACGACCTTTCCTTTGAGAATTCCGTCACAGGCAGCATCCTGAGAATCGAACACCTTTGCAGGTCCTGAGAATTTCCAGATACTTTCATCCACACCGGCAGTTTTCACCACACATCCGTCTTGTGCAATATTTCCTTTCAGGACAGCAAGTCCGCCATCTTTTGAATATGCATAAGCTATTGAGCGGATACAGCCATCTTTCCTATCTGAATCGAGTTCTTTATAATAAGCATTCTGAGAACCAAGTACCAGGTTAAATTTGCCGGCCGGAGCACTCTTATACTTATTTATAGCTTCATCGCAAACATCCGGACTTGTTATAGAAAATTTATTTATTGCTTCTACAAGAGTCATTCCATCTACACGGTTCACGCTTGCATCAATCAAACCTGCCGCATTCAGTTCTGCAAGGATTGAAATAATACCTCCTGCACGATTCACATCTTGTATGTGATATTTCTGAGTATTCGGAGCAACTTTACATAAGCAAGGAGTCTTTCGTGAAAGAGCATCAATATCGTCCATTGTAAAGTCAACCTCTGCCTCGTGGGCAATAGCCAGAAGATGAAGAACTGTATTTGTAGACCCTCCCATCGCAATATCCAAAGTCATAGCATTTAAGAAAGCAGTCCGGGTAGCAATACTTCTTGGCAAAATGCTCTCATCCCCATCCTGATAATATTTATAACTATTCTCCACAATTAATTTAGCAGCATCCTTAAACAGATTGGTGCGGTTTTCGTGTGTTGCCACAATTGTTCCGTTGCCAGGCAATGCCAGACCAATCGCTTCATTCAGACAATTCATGGAATTAGCGGTAAACATACCCGAGCAACTACCACAAGTAGGACAAGCTGAATTTTCAATCTTAGCAACTTCAGCGTCACTTACGCTTTCGTCGGCCGACTTAATCATTGCATCAATCAAGTCCAGGTGCTGACCATTCAATTCCCCAGCCTCCATGGGACCTCCCGAAACAAATACAGTTGGAATATTCAGTCGCATAGCAGCCATCAGCATTCCCGGAGTAATTTTATCGCAGTTACTGATACAAACCATGGCATCCGCTTTGTGAGCATTCACCATATATTCTACACTATCGGCTATGATATCACGGGAAGGAAGAGAATAAAGCATGCCATCATGCCCCATAGCAATACCATCATCAATAGCAATAGTATTAAATTCGGCAGCAAAACAGCCTAGTTTCTCTATTTCAGCCTTAACTTGCTGACCTATTTCATGTAAATGCACATGGCCGGGCACAAACTGAGTAAAGGAGTTTACAATAGCTATAATAGGTTTGCCCAATTGTTCTTTCTTCATGCCATTTGCTACCCAAAGGGCTCTTGCTCCAGCCATCCTACGACCTTGCGTACTGAACGAACTACGTAATTGNTTNTCCATTNTTCTNTTNAATTAAAAAAGCCTNTCTCATATNANTGAGAAAGGCTCTAAATAATATTTTATAGTATGATATACATACGCCACCTTTCTCACGCTCTTGATTGGACCACCACGAGGCGAATAATATGCAGCAGAGACAGGCTAATAGTTGTAATTGAAATCATACTGTTTAATCGTTTTTTAAATATGATGCAAAGGTACTTTCTTTTTTTTAACCTCCAAACAAATCGAAGAAAAAAAACGCTAATAAATTTATAATCGTAAGAAATAAGTGTGTATTTATCCTTTTTTATCACTAAAAACCAGATAAAGGGATAAAATGAGAAGATTTTTGAGGTCGAACGAGGCAACTATAAATCAATAAAATAGATTATTTATCTTTTCTGCTACAACTAACTCTATGAGTTACCTATTAAAAAGTACTTAATAAACCGTAAATAGATTGTCACAAACTTATATAGAATAAATTATTCGTATATTTGCACGCTAAATTAAAATAATAAGATTATTAATAAAAAACAACGAGTATAGATGGAAACAGCACCAAACAAACTCATCGTCGTTTCATATGAATTATATGTAATGGAAGATGGGAAAAAAGACTTAGTGGAAAAAGCTACCAAAGAACAACCTTTTCAGTTTATCTCTGGATTAGGCACTACATTAGATGCCTTTGAGAGTCAACTGACAGGTCTGGTTATTGGAGATAAGTTTGATTTTACTATTTCAAGTGATGAAGCATACGGAGAATATGACGATGAACATGTTATTGACCTTCCAAAGAACATATTTGAAATAGATGGAAGATTCGATGCAGAGCGTATCTTTGCAGGAAACGTTGTTCCATTAATGGATGCAGATGGTAACAGAATGAATGCTACTGTTGTTGAAGTTACAAACAGCAATGTAAAAGTAGACATGAACCACCCATTGGCTGGTGAAAATCTGACTTTTGTTGGTGAAATCCTGGAATCACGTACTGCCACTAACGAAGAGATTCAGGGCATGATTAACATGATGAGCGGAGAAGGTGGATGCAGTTGCGGATGCGACAGCTGTGGTGATGACTGCGGATGCGACGACAAAGAAGGACACGAAGGCGGCTGCGGTGGCGGCTGTGGTTGTCACTAAATTAAGATAATATAAAAACAGCACACTGATAATTTGCCGTAAAAGCAATATCAGTGTGCTGTTTTTTTGTTCCGTTCTATCAGTTACATTACTTCCTTTGAGAGTTCTTTCAATCTTTTACTCAAAAGTTTATACTGCTTTTCTTCTCCACCTCTGATAACATACCGTATCTTGCCAGACTTGTCTATCAACAAACTCATCGGGGTAACAGATATTCCTGCTTTACTAATAAAGTTAACCGCATTGGGTAGCTGATGGGACAAAGGATGCTTTTTTATTATTGTTTCATTAATTTGTTCGGAAGTATTAAAAGTCATCGACAGAAAATTAGTTTCCGGATATTTTTTCATCAATTCGTTTAATTGCGGCATCCACCTGATACAAGATTCGCAATAGACATGCCAGATATTGATTAAGGTCACTTTGCCCTTAAGTCCATTGTTAGTCCAAAGCTTTCCATCGGTATCAGTCAAAACAAATTCCGGACATGGCTTGCCACAAAGTTTATTCTCAAGTGCTTTATCTTCTGCTTTTTGTCTGGCTTTGGATTCTTTGACCTCCCCATTCGCCATTGTACCTTTTACCTCGTCGCCTCCCGGAATACAATACGCAGCCGAGACACAGCAAAACATCATCAACAAACAAAGTCTCTTTTTCATCAACATCTACTAAATTAACATTTATTGGTCATAATCTGCAATACCAGCTTATCTGTTTCATTCATTCCTTCAGAACCGATAAGAGTCAGATTCCGTATGCTACGGTCCACATCATCATCAATAATTCCTTCCACAGATGTTACACACTTGTTTTCCATCGCCATCATGGCAGAAAGGACAGCCGTAGAAACTCCGCTGGTAAGTTTTAGTGCACAGCTGGGTTTAGCTCCATCACAGATCATTCCGGTAAGGTTTGCTATCATATTCTTTACAGCATAGGATATTTGTTCAAAAGAGCCACCCATCAGATATGTAATACCGCAACTGGAACCGGTAGCAGCCACCACACATCCGCAAAGAGCAGAGAGGCGTCCCAGACTTTGCTTGATATATATCACAGAAAGATGACTGAGCATAAGCGCCCGTGTCAGTTCTTCTATACTTTTTTTATTTTCTTCTGCATAAACAACAACCGGCAGAGTAGCGGCAATTCCCTGATTTCCACTGCCCGAATTACTCATTACAGGAATCATCGCACCAGCCATCCTGGCATCGCAAGCTGCAGATGTATAAGAAAGGATGTGTGAGAAAACACAGTCACCCATGATTTCGTGTTCATACTTTCCTTTTAAAGTTCTTCCCAAAGCATGACCATACTCTCCTTTTAAAGATTTTTCGGCTGCTGCTTTATTGATTTTCGCGGTTTGGAGTATAAAGTCAATTTCTTCCAGAGGTGCAGTCATTGAAAAATCATAAACCTTTCGCATAGAAAGTTCTGGTTCTTCTTCTGTTTCATCTCCCAGAACCGCCTGCTGTTTATTAAGCAACACTTCTTCTCCCCGAGAGACATATACAAAGTTAGTATGTCCTCCTGAAATTATAGCTCTGCTATTCTCTGCACCGGCTTCACAAATTGCTTCAATATAAAGTTTCTCAGAAATATCTTCTTTAAGCAGAATATTGATTCGCTTTTCGTCAATCATCTGCTTTCCTCGCTCCAAGGCTTCCGAAGTACAGTCTCTCAACACCTCCAGTTGATATTCCGATTTACCAATCAATGCTCCCAACGCCACAGCAATAGGAAGTCCAATCATNNCNGTACCGGGAATCCCCACTCCCATTGCATTCTTTAATATATTGGCACTTAAATAAAGAGTGATCTTCTCAGGGCATTGACCCAAAGTCTCACTTGCTTTTGCTACAGCCAGTGCTACTGCAATAGGTTCTGTACAACCAATAGCCGGAATAACTTCCCGGTTCACCAATGCTATAATCTGTTTTCTTTCCGCTTCAATCATTGCTATTTTATTTGTGGTGGCAAAATTACAAATAAAATCAGAGCTTAGTGATTCAAAACTTATTTATTTAACAAAGAGCTATAGCTGTTAATAAAAACCTATTCAATAGAGAAATAAACAGTTAAACACACAAATCAGTCGAGTAGGCCTGAGCATTTCAGCTCAAGCCTCTCACAGAACCGTGCGTGACAGTCTCCCGTCACACGGCTCCTCTTATTCAACCTGTATGAGATATCTATATATTTTATGTTGGTGTAACGCCCCATGCCCAATGATAGAATAGGCTTTTCTCCTTTTCAGAGATGTTCCCCAACCAGTAAAAAGCACGACGCAGTTTTCCACGATAGCGCTTATATTTGGCCGTTACCCATCTGGCTAAGAGTCGATTCACTTCTTCTAAAAGGATTTTGAGTCGGGTTGGATAGAACTTCCCATAATAGATTATCCATCCACGAAGCACTGGATTAATCTTTTCTGCAATTGTTTCTAACTTATGAAACGTGTGTCTCTTAAGCTGCCAACTACGTATCTTTTCACGAATACGTTTCATTGATTTGTTGCTGATTGCAGGCAGATAGCCTGTAAATGATACACCGTTCTTATCCACCGCTTTGCGGGGACGAAAGGTATATCCAAGGAAATCAAACGAAATAACTTCGTATTTCTCTTTCCTACGGTTGTCTTTACAGTACACAATCCTTGTTTTCTCTTCATTCAGCATCAACTTACATTCTGCAAATCTTTGTTGAACGGAGATTTTCAGTGCTTCGGCCTGGGCTTTTGTAGAACAATGGCAGATAGTATCATCCGCATAACGTTCAAAAGGTATGCGAGGATGATACTTGCTTATCCACATATCGAAGACGTAATGCAGAAATAAGTTGGCTAGAACAGGACCGATAACGGAACCTTGAGGAACACCTTTATCTCGTTCTATCCGACTACCATCTTTAAGTTGATAAGGTACTTTCAACCATCGTTCAATGTAAAGCAATACCCACAGAGAATCCGTGTGTAATCTAACTGCTTTCATCAATAGCTCATGGTCAATCGTATCAAAGAACTTACTAATATCCATGTCCAGCACCCAGTCATACTTCCAGCAGCGCTCACGAGCTTTGGCAATAGCATCGTGTGCGGAACGCTTTGGCCGATAGGCATACGAATTCTCATGAAAACAAGGCTCTATTTGGGGCTCTATAATCATAACAGCTGCCATTTGATCGACTCTGTCTCCAACGGTTGGTATACCTAACGGACGCTTGTCTCCATTCGGCTTTGGTATTTCTACCAGTTTTACCGACGGAGGGAAGTAACAGCCCGAACTCATGCGGTTCCAGATTTTATAAAGATTGTCTTTGAGATTTTTCTCAAAAGCACTAATCGATACACCATCTATTCCCGCACTCCCATGGTTTGCTTTCACTCTCTTTTTGGTTTTTTTTTTTCCCTTTTTGAAAAAAAGGGTTTTTTTTTTAAAAAAATTTGATGAATGGCCCACCTTTGGTTTTTTTCCCCAAAGGCCGGGGGAAAAAACCCGGGGGGGTTTTTGGGAAAAATTTTTCAATTTAAAACCATTGGCTCCGCGAAAGGTTTAAAGAAAAAACCCGTTTCCCCGAAAAAAAAAAAAAAAACCGACGCCGGAAAACCCTTTTTTTTTAAAAAAAGGGGAAAAGGGGAAACCCCGCCCCCCCCTTGATGTTAAATTGATTTTTTTCCCCCCGTTCCCCAAAAAAGGGCCAACAAAAGGTCAACAATTTTTTTTTTTTTTTTTTTTTTTTTTCCGGAAAGGGGGGTATTGTTTTTTTTTTTTTTTTTTTTTTTTTTTCCAAAGTTAAAAAAACGATTTTTTTTTAAAAGATTTTTTTTTTTTTTTTTTTTTTTTTTGTTTGGTTTTTTGGGGCCTTACCGGGGGGTTGGGTCCCCCCTTGTTTTATTTTTTTTTTTTGGTTCCAATAAAAGGGGAACTAAAAAAAATTTTTTTAAAAAAGGGCCCTTTTTTTTTTAAGAAACCTTTTCTCCCCAAATCCGCACTTTTAGGGCCAAAAGGAACCCTTTTGTTTTAGAAAAAAAAAGTTTTTTTGTGTTTTTTTTTTTTTTTTTTTTTTTTTTTTTTTTTCTTTTTTTTCAAAAAAAAAAGCTTTAAAAAAAACCGAAAAAAAGTTAGTTTTTTTAAAAAAATTTTTTTTTTTTCAAAAAAGGGAAAAACGCCCCGCAGTTTTTAGAGAACAAAAATATCCCAATGGGACCCCGGCCGAACCTACGCGGGGGCCCCCTTGGGAAAAAAAATTTTTTTTTACAAATTTAAGCCGGGAAAAAGTGAAATGGAAAAGGCCCAGAGAAATTTTTTTTTTTTTGGTTTTTTTTTTTCGGGTTTCCCCCCGTTAAATGGGGGTTTTGAAACCAAAAAAACGGGTTTTGTTTTTTGTTTTTTTTTTTTTTTTTGGGTTTTTTTGGGAAGGAACCCAAATTTTTTTCCGGGGGGGCCCAGGTGCTTTTCCCCCCGGAAAAAAAAAAAAAAAATTTTTGGGGGAGGTTAAGGAAAAAGCAAAAATTTTTTTGTTAATCCAAACTTTTTTATTTAAACGGAAAAAAAAAAAAAAACGGGTTTTTTTTTTTTTTTTTTTTTTTTTCTCGTTATTTAAAAAAAAAAAGTTTTTTTTGCCCCGGTTGTTTTGCAAAGGCCCCCAAAATTTTTTCCCGGAACATTTCGTAAAAAAAAAAAAAAGGGGGTTTCGAAAGTTTTTTTTTTTTTTTCCCCGGAAAAAAAAAGGAGGGGTGGGTTTTTTTTTTTCCCCTTTTTTTTTTTTTTTGGGCAAAACGCCAAAAACCCCTTGTTTCCCAAGGGAAAAAAAAAAAAAAAAAAAAAAGGGCAAAGCTGGGGGGGGTTTGGCCCCCCGAGAAGAAATAAAAAGTTTTTTTTTTTTTCTTTGATTAAATTAACTCTAAAAAAAAAAGGCACATATTATTTAATTTTTTTTTTTTTCCCCGCTTCCCGAGCGGGGGGGGTTTTGAAAACGGGGTTTTAACCAATTTTTTTTTTTTTTTTTTTTTAATTTTTTTTCTTAAAAAAGAAAGAAAAAAAAGGGAAAAAGCCCCCCTTGCCTAATTTTCAAAATTTTTTTTTTTTTTTTTTTTTTTTTTTGTTTTTGGGGTTTTTTTTTTTTTGGGTTTCCGCAAAAAGTTGTTTTATTTTTTTTTTTTGCGGCCGGCCCCTTAATTTTCCAAAAAAAAAGGGAAAAAAAAAATTTGTTTTTTTGCCTTATTTTTTTGCGAACCAGTTTAAAAACCCGCGGTTTTTTTTTTAATTTTTTTTTGGGTTTTTAAAAGCCCCCCCGAAAAAAAATTTTTTTTTTTTCAAAACGGGGGTTAAAAAAAAAAAAAAATTGAAAAGAATTTTTTTTTTTAGAAAAAAAGGAAAAAGAAAAAGAAAAAAAAAAAAAAAAAAAAGGAAAAAAAAAGGGAGGGGGGAAAAAAAATAAAGGAAAAACCAACCCAACCAAAGAACTTTTTCTTGTCTTTCTCTTTAATCTTTTTTCTTTTTTTTCCATTTTTTTTTTTTTTTTTAAAAACCCCGTTGAAAATTTTTTTTTTTTTTTTTTTTTTTTTCCGGGGGCTTTAACCATTACCGGGGGGTTTTTAATAAAAAAAATTTTCCGCAAAATTAAAGCAATTCCCTTTTTTTTTTTTTTTTTTGAAAATAAAAAAAAAAGGGGGCGGCGAAAAATTTAAAAAACTTTGACCCCAAACCCCAATTTTATTAAGGAAAGGGCTTTTTTTTTTTTTCTCTTTTTTTTTTTTTTTTTTTTTTTTTAAAGATAAAAAAAAAAAAAAAAAAGTTTGGTTTTTTTTAAAAAAACGTCCAAAAAAAACCCCCCGCCCCCAAAAAATTTTTTTTTTTTTTTTTTTTTTTTTTTTTTTTTTTTCGGAAAAGGAAAAAATTATAAAAAAAAAAAATGCCCTTTTTTTTTTTTTTTTAAAAAAGGGAGGTTTAAAAATAAAATTTTCAAAAAACTTTTAAAATTTTCCTTTTTTTTTTCTTTTTCCCCGGCCACACCCCCTGGCCCCCGTTTTTTTCCCCCCCCCCCCCCCGCCTTGGAAATGAACTCTATTTTTGTTTTTTTCTGTTTCGGTGGCTCAGCTTTTCTTAACAATTTCGAAAACAAAAACACCTTTTTTTTTTTTCATTTCCTACCGTGAAAGAAACCCATTTTTTTTCGAATAACGGCCTTTTAAACCGAAAAAAATAAGAGGGTTTCCGCTCGCGGAAAAACATGGGAGCGGTTTGTGCAACCCTCCTCCGGCTGAGTAAAATATATTTTTTTATTTTTCTTAAATTTTTTTTTTGAAAAAAACATTTCGACCCCCGTTTTTTTCTCTCATTTTTTTTTTTCGGGGGGGATTTTTTTAATAACAAAACTTATACACACCCACCCCGGTTTTTTTTGATACGAAAACTGTTTCTTCTTTTTCCTATTCCCTCCCCAAAATTTCCGCGGATAGCACCCCTTGGCCCCCCCCGCATAAAGATTTTTTTTCGTTTTAATCCCCTTACCCCCAGACCCTCGCATTAAAACTGCTTTTTTTATTTTTTTTTTTTTGGGGACCTCACATTTTAAGACTACCGAACTCTACGACCGCGGATACACACTTTTTTTTTTCGTTGTTACGTTCTACTCCCTTTCTGGGGAGCACTGGTCCGAATGTCTCAAAAACGTTTGTCATAATTTCTCTGCTCCATCACTCGCTATCGTAATTTTCTAGCCGTGTTTCGGCCGTCCATGGATATGTTCTCTACTGGCGTTCCCTTGATAACTACTTTCGTAGCTTTTGAGAAATCTTCTACAGTCTTGGCTAAGGATGAGAGTCTAAGCCCTATTTTAGTCCTTTTATTTGGACAAATAACAGGACCGACCGTAGGCACAAAATCTATCGTACTGAACATACCCTCCGAAAATGTACCTTGTGCCCTTGGACGGAATCATACAGTTCCCTTTTTAAGTTCGGTTCGTCGGGACCGTTCTTACTCGCATGGTTATTTGATTCACGGTCCCCGCCTGACAAGGCATCATCATAACTTCAAAGACATTACCTTTACCTCGCTTCCCTTGTCGAATAAGCCGTTTAATGTTAACATGTTTGATAATTTAATCCTCCTAAGTTTACGTTTTACGTTTTGGAATACTCTAAAGATTCATAAATTAATACCTTCGAAAGGNCATGGTTTGACGTTTCTTTCTAAGGAGACAAATATGCTTTAACGCAATAAATTTGTACTTTTGCCTCCCATTACAAATATATAAAATAAATCAAATGATTGAGTATATAAAAGGAAACATTGCAGAACTAAATCCGGCATCGGCAGTAATTGATTGTAACGGGATGGGGTATTTCATTAACATTTCTCTAAACACCTATTCGGCTATTCAGAAATTAAATAGTGTGAAACTCTATATTTACGAAGCTATCAGAGAAGATGCTTATGTGCTTTACGGGTTTGCGGATAAACAAGAACGAGAGCTATTTCTATTACTTATTTCTGTTTCCGGAATTGGCGGAAACACCGCCCGCATGATTCTTTCAGCCCTTTCTCCAAGCGAACTGGCTAATGTTATAAGCTCAGAGAATGCAAATATGCTAAAAACCGTAAAAGGTATTGGTTTGAAAACTGCTCAGAGAGTAATTGTAGATTTAAAAGACAAAATTAAAATCACCGGCAGCGATAGTGGTAAAGTTGGTGGCGCTATGTTACAAAATACAGAAGTGCACGATGAAGCTGTTGCAGCATTGACTATGCTTGGATTTAATACAGCTGCATCACAAAAAGTGGTTTTTGCAATTTTAAAAGAGGAGCCTTTAGCTAAAGTTGAAGAGGTTATAAAATTAGCTCTAAAGAGATTATAAAAAAATGAGAAGCGGAAAGTGGTTTATCTGCTTGTTGCTGACTGTTCTTAGTATTCACGCTTGGGCAGTTCTTAACAACAGCTCACTTTTTGAGGTGAGCAACTACTATTCCGCTCCTACTCCACAGCAACCCGTTCCTGCAGATTCCGTTAAGCCCCGATATTCTGTTAAGAAAACAGCTCCGGAAAATCTGAAGGACATGGATAAATCTCCTGTTGATCTTCGCAATCCGGATAATCTTAAAACAGAAGTTGAGTACAATGAAAAGACTAATCAATACTTAATCCGCACTAAAGCCGGGAGCACACAGGTAGATGTTCCCCTTTTCCTTACCCCGGAAGAATATGCAGACTGGAGTCTGAAAAAGTCTATCCGGGATTTTTACAGAGAAAAAAATAAAGAGACTTTCGCAAAAGGGAAAGATGAGTTCAACTTCATGAACATGAAGTTCGATCTTGGTCCGGCTGAAAAGATTTTCGGTCCGGGCGGTGTACAGATTAAAACGCAGGGAAATGCCGAACTCAGTTTTGGATTTAAAAGCAAAAATGTAGAAAATCCTACTCTACCCGCACGTTCAAGAAAGACATTGGGATTTGACTTCGACGAAAAGATAAATGTCAATATCAATGGCAAAGTCGGTGACAAGGTTAATATGAACATGAACTACAACACCGATGCGACTTTTGATTTTGACACAAAAAAGATAAAACTCAAATACGAAGGAAAAGAAGATGAAATAGTTAAATTGATGGAAGCCGGTAATGTGTCCATGCCTACTAACTCTTCGCTTATTCACGGCGCAACATCTTTATTTGGTATCCGCACAGATTTACAATTTGGAAAGCTAAAGTTGCAGACTGTTGTCTCTCAACAAGAATCAGAATCTAAAACAGTAAACAGTAAAGGTGGAGCACAAACCACATCTTTTGAAATTTCGGCCGATAATTATGATGAAAACCGTCATTTCTTTCTGGCTCAATATTTCCGGGATACTTATGACAAGAACATGAGTCAGCTACCCACCATTACTTCCGGAATAACGATAAACAGAATTGAAGTATGGATTACCAATAAAAGAGGGAATTATGAAAATCCCAGAAATGTGGTGGCAATGACAGACTTAGGAGAGAATGAACGCATCAGTAATTCATTCTGGTCTAAATCGGGAGTAAACAAAGTTCCGGCCAATAGTGCCAACGATGTTTACACAAAAATGGTCAACGATTATTCCAATGCCCGGAATATTGATATGGTGAGCACAACTCTGGGGGCGATTCCTCAGCTAGAAGGTGGAATGGATTATGAAAAGATTGAAAGCGCCCGACTACTGAGCAGTTCAGAATATACTATCAACAGTTCTTTAGGATATATTTCCTTAAAATCAACTCTTCAACCCGATGAAGTTCTGGCGGTTGCCTTTGAATATACATACAAAGGAAAAGGATATCAGGTAGGTGAATTTGCTGCCGATGTAAAAGACACTAATTCGGCCCTCTATCTGAAATTATTAAAAAGTACATCCAACTCTCCTACTTCCGGTTGCTGGGACTTAATGATGAAGAACGTTTATTCACTGAACGCTTATGACTTGCAAAGTAAAAACTTCCGGTTAGACATTAAATATCAGAGTGATACAACCGGTGTTTACCTGAATTATATTCCCGAAGGTTCAATAAATAAGGTTCCTCTGCTTAGAGTAATGAACCTCGACCGACTGGATGCCAACAATCAAAATAATCCAAACGGATTCTTCGATTTTGTTGAAGGATATACAGTAACAGCTCAGAATGGACGAATATTTTTCCCTGTAGTAGAACCTTTCGGAAGTCATTTACGGAAGGCAATCGGCAATGATGTAATTGCCAAGAAGTACGTATTTCAGGAACTTTACGATTCTACTAAAACGGTAGCAAAGCAAATTGCCGAAAAGGATAAATTCAAGTTTACCGGTGAATACAAAGCCTCATCAGGTTCGGAAATCAGACTGGGTTCTACAAATATTCCCGTTGGTTCGGTTAAAGTCACAGCCGGTGGCGTTACTCTTGTTGAAAACTCTGATTACACGGTGGACTATTCAATGGGTATTGTTACCATTATCAACCAAAGTATTATTGATGCAGGTACATCTGTCAGCGTAAATCTGGAAAGCAACAGCAGTTATAATCTGCAGCGAAAAACAATGCTGGGGATGAATTTTACGTATGATTTCTCAAAGGATTTCCAGATAGGCGGTACCATAATGCATTTATCGGAAAAGCCCATGACAACAAAAGTAGCCATGAACGAAGAACCGATAAGTAATACCATCTGGGGACTCAACACTTCATGGAAAAAGGAGAGCCAATGGCTTACAAACATGGTAGACAAGTTACCTTTTGTCAAAGCAACACAACCTTCGCACATAAACTTAACAGCGGAATTTGCCCAGCTGGTTCCGGGACATGCATCGGGAACTCAAGGCAATGCATCTTACATAGACGATTTCGAATCAACAAGTACTAAAATTGACTTACGCCAGCCTTCTTATTGGATGCTGGCCAGTACTCCTTACGAAAGCGGTGCGAATGCTCTTTTCCCTGAGGCTTCCAAATCAAATGATATAGCTTATGGAAAAAACAGGGCACTCTTGTCCTGGTATTACATTGACGGACTATTTACCCGCAGAAGTTCATCTTTAACGCCCTCTCACATAAAAAGCGACCTGGATCAACTGTCTAATCACTATGTAAGGGAAGTGTACGAACAAGAAATTTTTCCTAATAAAGAGACTGCTTACCTGGAAACCTCTACCCTTTCAATACTCAACCTTGCTTATTACCCTAACGAACGCGGTCCATATAACCTTGATACAAATCTCACGCCAAAAGGTTACCTTAACAACCCCGAGAAACGTTGGGGAGGGATTATGAGAAAACTGGATACCAGTGATTTTGAAACCGCCAATATTGAATATATAGAGTTCTGGCTTCTCGATCCGTTTATCTACCAAAGCACAACCGGTAATCGTCGTGGTGGTGATCTTTATATAAATCTGGGAGAGGCTTCCGAAGATATTCTAAAGGATGGAAAGAAATACTTCGAAAACGGAATGCCTGTTGATGGTGACCCTACAAAGGTAAAAGAAACAGTGTGGGGAAAAGTACCTACAACTCAAAGCGTTGTTTATGCCTTTGATAATGCCCCCGGAGCCAGAAAAAAACAGGATGTAGGATTAAACGGACTATCGGCTGAGGAAGAGAAAACATTCGGCACATACAGCACTTACCTGGATAAATTAAAGTCTATTCTTGAACCGGCTGTATACGCACAATTTGAAAAGAGTCCATCCGGAGATCTTTATCACTATTATCGTGGCACAGATTACGATCAGGCAGAAAAGAGTATTCTTGAACGTTACAAATACTACAATAATCCGGAAGGCAACTCTACCGCTTCGGAAGATTCTCCGGAGAAATACGATGTTTCTGCAAAAACAGTACCCGATGTGGAAGACATCAATCAGGATTATACGCTCAATGAGTATGAGAAATATTTCCAGTATAAGATTAGTCTTTCTCCTGAAGATCTGAAAGTTGGCAGTAACTATATTGCCGACAAACGAACAGCAAGCGTTAAGCTTAGAAACGGAAAAACTGAAGAAGTGAACTGGTATCAGTTCAAAATTCCGGTAAAGGATTATCAAAAAGCAGTAGGCTCAATTTCCGATTTTAAGTCTATCCGCTTTATGCGTATGTTTCTTACTAACTTTGTTGATCCGGTAGTACTTAGATTTGCTACTTTCGATCTTGTTCGTGGAGATTGGAGAACATACGATCAGTCTTTAACTAACTCAACAGTTAGTGGAAGCCTTGATGTTTCTTCGGTTAATATTGAGGAAAACAATGATAAAACAGTCCTCAAGGGCTAACACAAGAAAACGAAAGTCACTGAGTTTAAAGTCAAGGGATCTGGCTCCGGCGATGCAAGAGCTGGTCATAAAGTCGGGCCTTTGATTTTACGTCCAGGTACAAACGCTTGCAGATGTTTTATACACGGTTGAAAAAAACCTAACTTGGACGATGTAACTCATTGGAAACAATGAGATATCTGTATTCATCAGGACTTGGTTCCGTTACAAGAACAACTTACTACGAATATGATGGAAATTTCCGTTGAAGGCTTATCCTTCACGGACAGTATAATGGAAGTACGCTAAGTGGTTGCGCAAGCTGGTATGGCCGGAATGCNAATATGCTGAACATACCTTTCAGCCTGCTTACCAATTTAAAGAAAGAACGCAATACNGCAAAGAATGCTTCCGGTTCAAACGTNAGCTATACNAAATTATATTATACTTATGATGCCGATAAACCAGCCAATAAGATTAGTATTATGGGAAACCCAAGTCTGGCTGAAGTAAAAACGATTATGATTGGAGTGCGAAATAACTCCCGAAATTTAAAATCGGCAGAGGTTTGGGTTAACGAACTTCGACTGACAGATTATAATGAATCGGGAGGATGGGCAGCACAAGGCAATATGAATGTTCAGCTGTCTGATATAGGAAATGTAAATCTGGCAGGGCACATGGAAACTGCCGGATTTGGAGGTTTGGAACAAAGTGTNAGTGAAAGAAGAATGGATGATTATTATCAGTACAATTTCACCACNAGTTTTGAATTAGGAAGATTTCTGCCATCAAAAGCAAAAATATCAGCTCCTCTTTATTTCTCATATTCCAAAGANTTAACATCACCNNTGTATGATCCAACCAATAAAGANCTGCTTTTAGATGATGTACTGGATACATACTCTTTAAAATCTCAAAGAGACTCTATCCTTAATATTGCCCGGGAACTGGTTACTTACAGGAATTTCAGTCTGAGCAATGCAAAGATTAATATAGTAAGTAAAAGACCATTGCCTTTTGATCCGGGAAACTTTACCTTTGGATATTCGTATACAAAGAAATACAATCAGGGGAATACCACTGCATGGGAAGTTGAAAAGGACTGGAGAAGTACCNTNGGATATAATTATTCNCCGGTTATAAAAGCGTGGGAACCGTTTAAAAATCTCAAAAGCAAATCGCCGTGGATGAAGTTTGTAAAGGCTTTCAACCTAAACTGGTTACCGCAAAACATAGCCTTCAACTCCGACATTTCACGTCATTACTATGAATTGCAATTAAGAGATCTGGATAATCCTTATGGAGATTCGGATATACCTCTTTCCGTAGCAAAGGAATTTCTATGGAACAGGGACTTCTCTCTCCGATGGGATCTCACCCGAAATCTAAAACTCAGTTTCACATCTGCCACCCGTGCAGAGATTGAAGAACCGGCCGGTCCAGTCAACAAGAATCTCTATCCGGATGAATACACAGCATGGAAAGATTCCATAAAAACCAGTTTGTTGAATCTAGGGCGTCCTCTGGATTTTCAGCAATCATTCAATTCGAGTTACAAATTACCATTCGACATGATACCTATACTCGATTGGGTGAGCAGTGACGTTAAATTTGCATCTTCGTATACCTGGGATCGCGGTGCCGATCTCACTGACGGAACTTCCGTTGGTAATACTATTGCCAATCAACGCTCCATTGACGTAAACAGCCGGTTCAATTTCGAGAAGTTATACAATAAGATTCCTTTCTTAAGAGAAACCAACAGACTATTTTCTTCAATGAGCATAAGTGCCCCGGGAAGAAAAGAGGATTTAATGAAGAAACCGAATAAATTCGAGCGAGAGATTCAGTTGAAAAAGGATACAACCGTAACAGTTTCTCACGGACTAAGAACCAAAATAGTAAAAGTAAGAGCTATAACACAGGACGGAAAACGATACTTTATTAAATACAAAGTACTGGATTCCAACAAGATTCTTGTCAGCAACAGAGATTCTATAAAAATTAAGCTAAGCATAGTTCCAGGTCCAAAACCGGAAGAGCAAGGCTGGTATAAAATTGCTCAGCATGCAGCACGTTTTGCCATGATGGCAAGAAATATCAGCATTACCTACCGTAACACTTATGCAATGACACTTCCGGGATATTTACCGGAAGTAGGCGATGTNCTGGGACAGAAAAGAGCAGGCGGCATGTTTGCTCCGGGNCTGGATTTTGCTTTTGGTGTAACNGGTGATAGNTATATACAGAAAGCTGCAAAGAATAACTGGTTGTTAATGAACGATTCCGTGGCAGACCCTGCAACAACCAATGCCATGGAAGANTTACAAATACGATTGACCTTTAGAACCNATNAGAGATTTNAAGATAGACNTAACCGCCAACCGCACAATAAACAAATCACAGAGCATACAGTTTATGTTCGATGGTATGCCTACCACTCAGAATGGTAGTTTCAATATGAGTATTATTTCCATTGGAAGTGCATTCGAAAAGTGTAAAGCTGAAGAGCTATACCAATCAAAAACATTTAATAAGTTCCTCAAGAATCTGGATATTATCCAAAAAAGAGTAGAAGCTCAATATCTGGGTGCCATCTATCCGGAAGGAACCACACTGGCAGGTAAAACATTCAATCCGGAAAACGGATCAATCGACAAAAATTCTCCGGACGTAATGATTCCGGCATTTCCGGCATTTCTTTCAGCTTATACAGGAAAGGATGTGAATAAGATTTCTCTTGATCTTTTCCCAAACTTACTATCATTGATGCCCAACTGGAGAATAACTTATGGTGGGTTAAGCAAGCTGGAATGGCTTAAGAAACATTTCAAAAGTTTTAATCTGAATCATGCATACAGAAGCACATATTCTGTTGGTTCATACAATACCTACCAAAGTTTCAGCAGATTTATGGGTAACCTCGGTTTTGTTGAAGATACACAAACCGGAGATCCGGTACCTTCGGCAGCGTTTGATATTGGTACAGTAGCTATTAATGAGCAATTCGCTCCGCTTTTCGGAGTAGATATGACCTTTAAAAATGGAATTACCACAAAGGTAGAATATAAAAAGACGAGAATACTAACTTTAAGTATGACAGCAAATCAGATTGTTGAAACTAGCTCAAAAGATTTTGTTGTTGGCATGGGGTATAAAGTTGTGGACCTGAAACTGTTTGGTGCAGGGAAAAGCAAGAATAAAGTCAGCAATGACCTGAACATTCAGGCAGATTTCTCTATTCGTAACCAATCTGCATTAAGCCGTGATATTCAGGAGGCCTTAGCTCAACCAACCAGTGGTAATAAAGCAACCAAGTTTTCTTTATCAGCAGATTATACCTTCTCGAAATTGCTAACCATTCGTATGTATTATGACCGTCAGAAGAATACCCCGCTGGTATCTTCCGCTTCCTATCCGGTAACCAATTCCGATTTTGGATTTACGCTGAAGTTCTCGTTGACAAGGTAAGAACCATTGATAGAATCTTTCATAAGCAATCATAGGAATCAATTCAAATTTACATCATCCGAAATCTTCTTTTACTTTTTCCACGGTGAAGATATGCAGAAATATCAGATGTCCTAAAGGATGTCCTAAATAAACTAACGGAACAGCAAATGGCAATATTGGAACTAATTAATTCTATGCCTGCTATTACAGGTGCTAAAATGTCTGAAAGATTTAGTGTTTCAGAAAAAACTATAAAAGAAATGAAGAATGAGGCTTACCTTTTGTGAATCTTTGAAAATTAGGACAATAGTGAAAGTATTATTCTATCGAATAATACTTTCACTATTGTCACTATGTTTATTCATATTATCTAATACGCATTTACGGCTTGTATTAGCATAGCAATAGACACAAAGATGTTTGCAAGTATTATACATGCCAATGTCTTTACTAGCCATGCAGCCACAAGCCTTTCTTTGTCCTTTATCTTTTAAATCTATAGAAGTTGTAGGGATTATAGGTATATCACCAAAAATGTCAGGTTCTGGTAATTTACCTGTATGCAAATAAAATAAAAGTACCTTGTCTTCGGCAAAAATTCGTTTCATCAGTTCTCCATCAATACAATGATTATGCGCTATTCCATACTCTTTTAAATCAACTTGCTCAGCACAAGTAGCAAGAGTTAAATCCCAGCCTGTATCTTTCCAGAATTCACGTAACTTAACTAAGCCATCAATAATCTCTTGAATCTGCAAATTATTCGGTTCAGCAATATCTATTGACTCTTTAGAAAAACAATTGGTTTCTTTTACTAGGTTATTTTGCACTTTACGATATGCTTTTATATCTATAAAACTAAATACTAGTTTTTCAGTATAGCCTTTTAATTCATTACCAATATGCCAAATCCTATTTAATAAGGCTCTCGGACTTATGTCATTTGTTAAAATAAGAGGATCAAAACGCCAAATAACACGTTCTTTTCCTATTATATCTGACAAATGTTTGAATGTTTCTATTCTTTCTTTTATAGGTGGAACATTAGGTTCAAAGCACTCTTTCTCATAATCATTTAATGTTACTTGAAAATAGTAATGAATACCACGTTTGTCCAACTCAGATAAATAAGGAATCATAGGTGCAGGATTCTTTGTCCAAAACACTACGACTTTGGTTTTGGCAAAGGATATATACATTGACTTCTGATTAAATGGATTATACCATACAACATAACCAGCCTTCAGCCGATTGATAAACCAATGTGCATAGAACGCAGGTATATCGGTTGAACGGCTAGCGGAAATGATTATCGGCGTTTGTGCCTCTACGATTTCTCCTTTTTCAGTGGTTATGGTAATTTTATTGCTCATTTAGATATATTTCTTTCAGTTTTTGAATAACGATCTCAACATCAACCTTACTATACATTGCTCTCAACCATTCCATATTTTTACTACCCGAAGTTTTCTTATTCTTTAAATAGCTATTAAATTTTTCTATTACAGAAGCATTATCTGTGGTTAGATCAGAATAGAAACCTTTTTGAGGGCCTTTCTTTTTGTCAATATATTCTTTATTATAATTTCCTTGAAACCACTCAACATCCTCTTTGAATTGTTTCTGAATTTTCTTATCATTAGGCAATGATGATAACAAAAATTCATAGGCAGAAGTATCCTTATAAAATTCATTACTCTGTTTTATTGGCTCAAATGAAAAGCTACCTATTATATCTTTAGTACCATTTTTCTTGTTGCTATTTTGTTTCTTCTCTTTAACTGGTTTAACTAACTTAATGCAAGCTTTCCAAGCACCTTTTGTCTTGGGGAACTCTAGTTTTTCAATAGATTTTATAAAATTGTTATTAATAGAGCCCTCGTATAATTTCAAAACCTCAACTTTGTAGTATTTTTTGGCATTATATGCCATATCATTGAATTCAGCAGAGTCAAATATCGTTTTTAGTTCGATAGGAATAGGTTTGGTATCAGAATGCGATCGCTGAAACTCCACAGTATTGGTTACTCTGTTGATTTTGCTTAAAAATATGGCAGATTGTGAATGCTCGGGTTGCTTAGCAGCCATTGGTTTTTCAACCTGATGACGTTGTAAAGTACCTTCCAAATCAATTCCGTGCAATTGTTTAAAAATATACTTATATATATCTGAGACATAATCAACATCATCAGATTGGAACAAATCATTAGTCAAAGTCTTGGGCATTTCAGCAAAACCAAAAATTGACCCCCACAGAGCAAATGCTATTTTAAAATCTCCAATACCATTTGATATTAAGTAATCTTCTAACTTATCAATATCAGATTCTCCTTTTTGACAAAATGCTGCAAATGATTTTAGAGTAATATTATCAATACTATTTATGCTAAATGAAGTATACTCATTCAAATTCTTTAATAACGCATTGATATATGTACGAGTAGGACTATCATCCCACTTATCTTGTAATTCTAATTCTCCTCTAAACAGCTTTCCACCAACTTTGGCAAATTCATATCGAGATTGCATGAAATCCATGCTTGTATATGCTTCTTCCAAATACTCATTAAATAACCTTGTAAGAAAATCCATTTGATTTGGTATTCGAAGTATCTTATAATGCTGTACAAAAGGAATCATAAACACTTCCAATTTTGATTTACATTGCTGTAAGTCAAGCAGCTTTATTTGTGTATCTAATTGCTCCATATAAGAAGTAAAAAAAATATTTTTTTCTTCAGACGTTTTTGCATTACCAAAGAATGAAAATGGTCGTATTTGAAATGGTTGTTTTATACCTTGCTCAATTATTTGCTTAGCAAGCCAATCAGGATATAAATTTTCTTTCTTAATTATATCCAAGAAATTAGGGCAATTATATTCAACAGATTTTTGTTTCGCAATCTGTTCGATTTTTATATGTATACCATTAGCTTTATATAGATATTCATTAATTTCCTTATATAGTTTTTCTAATTGTTCAGTTTGCTGATATGTAGCTCTACCATCAGGGCTTGACACAATTGCAGATAAAGTATTTCGAAGTAACTTGGCATACATCTTCAAAGAAACAATATCAGTTGAAAGTGATTTGTTTGCAGCAAGCAAATAGGCATATAATAGTCCCTTCAATTTATTGATTTTTCTATCATTTGAAATATAGCTTGAATAATCCGTCTTTGAGTCTCTTATTGCATTATTGCTCCATTGAACTTCATCAATTTCATTTGTTTTTATGATCAAACAATTCTCGTAAAGCGCTACCATTTTTGCTTCAATGCTCGGTTCTGCTTTAAATTTTGTTCTAACCATTTCTAGCTCATTACGAAAAATAAATTTAGAAGTAAAAGGATTCAGATAAATAGTTTCGTCTGCATAGAAAAAGCCATTCGACTCTTGAATTATTCCATTGTTTATTGATTGAGAGTCTACTTCAATAACTAATGGATAATTTTCTAATTCTTTATCTTGAATCTCAAATACAGGGAACTTACTATAAAGAACTATTCTGTTATATAGATTATTTGGCTCAACCTTCTCAAAACGTTTGTATCCAAAACCTCGACTTGTATAGAATGCTGCTGGAGATATGGATTCACTCGACATTATATTATTGAAGTTAAGCGTAGATGTCGGTATATATAATTTTCTAGGTATCATAATTCTTCAGTATCTCCTGTAGTTGTTTCATATATATTTGTAGGAATAGCATCAAAAAAGCTGGACAAATCACCAGAGTGCATAATATAAAGAGCTTGATAGGTACGTGTAATTGCTACATACAAAGAATTTCTATCATCATTATCAGAGCAACAACATTCTGGTAAAAATACAACTTCAAATTGAAGTCCTTTAGAGCTATGATAAGTCATTAACTTTGGATTATCTGAATTAAAATTCAAATCCATTTTATTATTGTGCCAATTACTTTTATCATCATATTTGGCTTCAACATTAAACCCTTTACGTGAAAAATATTCATATGCTCGCTTCACATCATCATTATGTCTAAATAAAATACCAACATCTTCAAAGTTCCTATTCTTAATAATATTTGCAATATTATCAAGTTGGTCATTAAACGAATTACATTTGAATATTTTTGGTTTTTCAACCCCTTCGTTCTTACATCTTCCTTCTAAGTCATCATCAGTACTACTTATGTATTGGGCTAAGCGAGCAACCTTCTTGGGTAATCTGTGGTTAAAAACTAATTGTTCTGTTTGATAGCCAGTAATAACAGCTATTTCTTCCATGGAAACAGTCCTTTTATCCTGCAAAAATTTATATAATTGTTGAGCTGAATCTCCATAAAGCAAAAGAGCCTTTTTTGCCTTACTTTTAAATTTTAATATATCATCTTTTGAAAAATCTTGCGCTTCATCAACAATAATATAATCAGCAGATGGACAACCTTTTCTGTTTTCCCAATACCAATGGTAATCCACATTGCTTGAATTGATTCCAACATGTCGAACTCCATCCGTCATGTATTGCATAAGCGCCTTAGTAAATACAATTACTTGATATGATCCTTTATTTTCATTTTGAATTTGTTTCGCTTTCCATAAAGCGAGAATGGATTTTCCACTACCAGCACAACCTTTTACAATAAATGAATTATCCGTTCTTCTATTAATGATTTTCACTTGGTAATCATCCAATTCTGAATCTTTTACATAAAAACTTCTTTTGGGCATAATTTATTGTGTTTTAATCTGTATTTAGTAATCTTTAAGCTATATTATATTGATATCACTTTTTCCTTTTATTTGTTACCCATTGTCAAATGCGAGCAATAAAGGATTTTCGTCTTCATTTTCTTGAACTTACAAAAGGTTTGAAGATTTATTTTCAATTATTTCACTGTAATTATTAAGAAAAAACGCATCTCCTATTCTTTCAAAACATTCTGTAAATAAGCACGCTTTATCATTGTGAATCAAGAGTTTTAATTCGTTATTATTGCTAATTATTTTATTTACAAATTTTTTTTTCGAAATTACTCTGTAGGCGACCTTACCTTTATCGTTTGAGCGTTTTGTATGAGTAACGCTAAAAACTTTCTGATAAAAACAACCAACTGAACAATTGTTTTCATAGACGGCACAAGACAACGGTACAAGTGTTTGAAAATCGGGTAATTCTTTTAATACACGATTTATTTGCCGATTCATTAAAATAGGGTTAAATGTAGAATGCTCAGCTTTTGTAGTCACATCAAGTAAAAAGTAAAATCCAGTATCTGCTAACAAAGGCAAGACTCCTTTTGTTAAGTCATAATAAGAATTATCCAACCGCCCTTTACCTTTAGATATAAATTCATTAATCATTTTAGACGAAAGGATAAAATCAAATATTTCTGAACCTGAAATAAAATCAGTAGCAAGCAAATTATCTAAAACTACAACTTTTGGAGTAATGTTTATTGATTTAATTAGATATTGTTTGGCTTTTTCTATAATTTGCAATAGAATCGTAAAAGCATCAGAGTTGCCATCAACAGCCAAAATATTCATTGTCCTTATATTTGCAAAATGTTTGCTTATAGTAGTTATTAAACCTACTATGTCACCACCGGTACCACTCCCAACAGATAGTATATTCAATGAGTCTTTTTCTTGATACTCTTTTTTAACGGTATCATTCTGAAAAAGATTGTCGAATATACAGAACGACTCCGCATAACTGCGAGGAAAATATGTTCCTAAATACTTCAAGTTATCCTCGTGAGTCAAGTGAAGGTTGTTATCAAAATACTTAAAGTTTGGAGAATATTCTGCTTTTAGTTCTCTGAATATAAAATAATCCAACCAAGCTGGCAAACGCGTATTAGTCTTTAAACAACCAACTATATTTTTATAGAGTCTAAATTCTTCCTCTTGAAAAATAGAAGATTTATTATCTATTTCACTAATTTCTTCTCCATCAAACCAATAAATATGACATTTATATTGAAGAATTTCTTTTCCTAAAAATTTCTGTAGTTTTTCTTTATACATATTCTGTTCACAACAAATGAGATATTCATGTGTTATGCTAACTTGGTCAGTCCAATCAGGTAATATATCCATTTTTGATTGAAAGACTTCAAAAGGACTGTCAATATGTAATGTGGCAAAAATGGTAGAAATATGTTCTATTAGCGCTTCTTTCATTTTGCGTTTATAATTTAAACTACAATAAGTCATGCAGATTTCTTTAATCAAATACTCTTAAGCTTTACTTTCATTTATTTGTGATTCATTTATAATAAAGCCCAATAACGTCGTTATTCAAGTTAATGCCGTCAAATCTGGTTAAATATGTAGTGGTACACTATTTAGATACCATTGAAGAGACTTTTAATGAACTAATCAACCAACCATCACCAAATATTCTTTTCCTATATAATATTATAAGACAATCAAACTACACATAGACATCATTCTTTAATTACATACAAATATATATTATTTATATTAAAGCGTTACAATTTAGTTAAAAAAAATGCAGGTTAATTACTATGTTTATCTATTTATACAGGTTTATCGATTTCTACAATTCGAATCATCTTTCTTTCTCACATAAGAAGTTAAGGCATTAGCTTAATTTTCAAACTCGATTTAAGTTAGCAATTCCGAATACATAAAATATCAATAATTAATTGTTCATAAATCTAAATATAGAAAGAACAACAAATGGAATAAAAGTATCTGCGCTATCCACTAAAATTATATTACTATTAATCAAGCTATTACAAAACTAAACAACAGAGTAATCAGCAAAAAGGGTGGACAGGGTGGAGTAAAAATAACCTTTTTCGGCTTCCAGAAAATAAATTTCAATAATTCTGCAAATTGCGGAATTATCAAAACTAAATTTCTCAGAACGAAAAAAGAACAATTTCTCTCCACCCTGTCCACCCCAATAAATGTTATTATATTGATAATAAGGGAATTATTATTTTTCACAATCTATTTAAAGGGGAAACTAACGATTTAATCGGTCAACTGATTATTGGCTTAGGAACATTAGCAGTCAGCTGGAATCAGTTTAATACAGTTCCCGGCAAATATTAACTATTTATTGGCGGGAGATTGCGGCAAACATGTACATATTTGGAAGTAAACATGTACATGATTGGGGTTAAACATGTACATGTTTGGGGAAAGATAACCTTATATTTTGGCTAATTAGTCTAGTTAAGTTGTCTAATTAGCCTATATCTTTGAATTAAATTATGCTGGGAAGTATTTTACTTACCTTTTGATTCCACCTCTATTTTCTTTTTCACGAAACGGATCTTCAGGTTTGCTTCTTCCAGTTCTTTCTTTATCTGGTTAATTGAATTAAGAGCTTGCGCCAATTCGTAAACCTGACAAACGGCATTTCTATCGGCAGATGAGAAGCTTACCGCTTTTCTTCCATTTCCTACAAATTCCAGTTTGAGGTTCTGAGCTTTATTCATGTAAATAAATGCTGCAACTCCCCCATCGGCCCCCATTCGGTAATCTACTTTTTCCGATTTTACACCCATATCCGTTGATTCGTAAACATCGCGACTTGCTGGTGTTTCTGCAAAGCTTCCATCGGGTGCAGTTACACGGATGGAACGATGATGGATACTGGAACCTCCGTTATAAATGGAAGTAAGTGCAAAAACTCCGGTTTCGCTAACCTGAGCTCGCAGGTAAGTACGACGGAGATTTTTTTCCACTGTCTGAGAAGGATGCAGGTAATTACCTACAGCCTGATATTCTGCATTCTTTTCAAGAACTAAACCTTTCTTTTTCTGATCGGCCTCAGCCTGCTTTATCTTTAACACGCTATCAAGATAAACAACACTTCTTTCCTGCTCCTTTATTTCCACTTGCTCCATCAGACTAATTCCCTTTCTGCGGGCTTCAAATGCTTTGGGATAAAGTATTTTAATACTATCAAGCTGTAACTTTGCTTCACTATATTTACCTTGTGCATAGGCTTCTTCTGCCGCTTGTAATTTCAAGGCTGCTTCCTTTTCACCATTACCACTACATGCTGTGAGTGCTAATACTGTAAGTGCTATGAATCCAAACTTTCTCATATTTATATTTGTTATAGAAGGCAAAAATACAATTAAATTGCCAAACCTATCCTTTACCTGCTCAAATTATTGTATTTTTGTACCTCTTTACAACATAGGATAACATGCAATTAACAACAGAAGAATTAAAAGAATATTTTAGCGACGAGATCTTTACAGCAATCTCTGAAACAGCTGAAGACCTCGGACTGGAATGTTATGCTGTAGGTGGATATGTGCGCGACATCTTTCTGAAACGCCCGTCGAAAGATATTGATGTGGTGGTTGTGGGAAGTGGAATAGTTATGGCACAAGCGCTGGGGAAGAAATTAGGAAGGCATGCACATGTTTCTGTTTTTAAGAATTTTGGAACTGCTCAGGTTAAATATCACCGCATAGAAGTGGAATTTGTTGGTGCCAGAAGAGAATCTTATCAAAGAGATTCACGAAAACCAATCGTGGAAAATGGCACGTTGGAAGACGATCAGAACAGACGAGATTTTACAATAAACGCATTGGCTGTATGCCTCAATGCCGATCGCTTTGGTGAATTGGTCGATCCTTTTGATGGTATGGAGGATCTTAAGAACAGAATTATTCGTACTCCTTTAGATCCGGATATTACATTTAGTGATGATCCTCTACGTATGATGCGGGGTATCCGTTTTGCCACTCAGCTTAATTTCCAGATTGAAGATGAAACTTTTGCATCGATAGCACGCAATAAAGAAAGAATTGAAATTATATCGAAAGAGCGTATTGCTGACGAATTAAATAAAATACTGGGATCGCCTGTTCCTTCTATTGGCTTTGTATTGCTGGATGAGTGTGGGTTATTGAAACTTATTTTTCCGGAACTGGCCGCATTACAAGGAGTTGACAGCAGAAATGGCAGGGCACATAAAGATAACTTCTATCACACGTTAGAGGTTGTTGATAACGTTGCAAAGCGAACTGATAATCTGTGGTTCCGTTGGGCAGCACTTTTGCACGACATTGCCAAACCAACCTGTAAACGTTGGGAGCCTAAGGCGGGCTGGACTTTTCATAATCATAATTTTGTTGGTGAGAAGATGGTACCAAACATCTTCCGAAGAATGAAATTACCGATGAATGAAAAGATGAAATATGTTCAGAAGCTGGTTGGTCTGCACATGCGACCTATAGTTCTTGCAGAAGATATTGTAACGGACTCGGCTGTTCGCAGGTTACTATTCGATGCCGGTGACGACATTGATGATTTAATGGCTCTGTGTGAAGCTGATATTACTTCAAAGAACGAGGTTCGTAAGCAGAAGTTTCTGGAAAATTTCCAGCTGGTACGTCAGAAGCTGAGGGATTTGGAAGAGAAAGACCGGATTCGTAACTTCCAGCCACCTATTTCGGGCGAGGAAATTATGGAAGCTTTCGATCTGCGCCCATGCAGAGAGATTGGTACTCTTAAAAGTTCAATTAAGGATGCTATTCTGGATGGTGTTATTCCAAACGAATATGAGGCTGCTTATAACTATATGCTTGAAAAAGCTGCAAAAATGAAACTTAAACCTGTAAAATAACAAACAAATGGGCCAGAAGAGATATACCAAAGGCGAGGAAATTGCCAATGCCAGTTCTCACGGATTGGGCATACTGCTTGGAATCACTGTGGGGATTTTCCTGATGCGTAGTGCTTTTGAGACAAACAACAGGTGGATTATGGTTAGTTTTGCTATCTATCTGCTGGGAATGTTATCTTCTTACGTCACTTCTACCTGGTATCATGCGTGCCGGAATGAAAAAAGAAAAGCTTTACTTCGAAAGTTCGACCACGGAGCAATCTATCTGCACATTGCCGGAACGTATACTCCTTTTACACTGGTTGTTCTTAGGGATTCCGGAGCATGGGGATGGGCACTGTTTTCTTTTGTATGGCTTGCGGCAATAGTAGGCTTTATTCTCAGCTTCGTAAATCTGAAAGAGCACAGTAATCTTGAAACTGTATGCTATGTAATTATGGGGGGAGTTATTATTATTGCTATTAAACCGTTAATTGATTGCCTTTATCCAACAGGATCTATCAGTACTCTCTATTGGCTTATTGGTGGTGGTGTATCATATATTATCGGGGCGGTATTTTACTCGCTTACCAAACTTCGTTACATGCATTCTGTTTTTCACCTTTTTGTTTTGGGAGGAAGTGTTTGTCACATTATTGCTATTTTCAATATCTTATAATTAAGATCAAAATATAAATAACAAAAAAAGATGTCTTTTTACGGACATCTTTTTTTGTTTTGGACAGTTGTTATTTTAATTAACACCTTCTGTAGTCATATTAATACGTTTTATTGTTCCATCGTTATTATAGAACAAACGATCTATGCAGACAGACCGGCGGAAACTACTTCCTTGTGTATTAATGCCGCCATTGTGATAAATAAAATACCAGTTGTTCTTAAACTCTATGATTGACTGATGATTGGTGTTACTATTTCCGGCAATTTCATTTAATATGCCTTTATATTCCCATGGGCCGTTGATATTACGACTCATAGCGTAACAAATCTTTTCGGGAAATTCGGATGCATACGAAAGGTAATACCATCCTTTATATTTATGGATCCATGGTGCCTCGGTAAAGCGTGGAAGATTTTTAACCGGCATTATCGGCCCGTCAAGCTCAACCATGTTCTTCTTTAATTTGGCATAGTAACATTGAGTATTTCCCCAAAACAAATAAGCTTGTCCGTCATCATCTATAATAACAGTAGGGTCAATGTCGTCCCAGCTTATTTTGGTGTATTCGGTAGTCATGTCATTGGTTATTAACGCGGAGCCCCTTGCATCACGGAAAGGACCGGTTGGACTATCGGACACAGCAACTCCAATTGCTTTTCCATGAATTGTTCCATGAGAGACTGCTACATACCAGTAGAATTTACCATCCCTTTCTATAACCTGACTAGCCCAGGCATCGCCTTTTGCCCATGAGAAATCAGATGGTTTCAAAGGTACGGCATGTTCGGTCCACGTTTTCATATCCGAAGAAGAGAACACCAACCACTCGTTCATTTCATAACGCTCTTTTGGTGCAGGACATTGGTCGTGTCCTGCATAAAGATATACTTTTCCCTTATAAACCAATCCGGCAGGATCGGCTGTAAATTTATGCTTAATCAAAGGATTTCCATTTGCAACAAATGTGGTATCCTGAGTATCTGCCAATATTCCGCTACTACTTAACAAAGCAGCACATAAAAGTATCAGTCCTGAAATTCTATTTCTTAACATCATTCAAGTTCTCTTATTTTTTCAAAAACTTATATACGGCAAATGTTTTAGCTCCTAATTTTACGTTCAGAACATTGCCATCAATCTGAATATCTTCTTTCTGCGGAAGAACAGTATTTGGGTTTGCCAATGTGTTTTCAGCATCCAAATCGGATGAATGAAGAAGTGTTGCAGTACCTGAAGTGAGTTGACCTTTCTTTATTCCATCTAATACAACACGGATATTTTGTTCTTTATCTGCTGTATTAGCGATTTTCACGATATAAGCTTTTTCGTTTTTATCCCATACAGCACTTGCATAAAGCTCATCCTGACCAGTTACCGGNTTTTTATCCATTGTCAAAGAAAGAACATTAGTTCCTTTATTGTAAGCATAAAGCTGCTGAACATAGTAATTCACAGAACATACACTGCTCATATTATCAAACCAGATTAAGTCCGGACGCCACTGCCATCCTTTAACGTGAGCAAAAAGCGGAGCATAAGTAGCCATATGAACCACATCTGCATTGCGTTCCAGTCCGGTCATAAATGCTGCTTCACAAAGAGCTGCATCAAAATTATTCTTTTTATTCTGAGCATGGCAGGCATATTCACCGGCAAAAACCTTTGGACCTTTTCTGTCGTAATTATCATAGCGGGCAGCCTGAGTTAAGAACCATTTCTGAGAACGATAGAAATGTTCGTCAACCAGGTCAACCTTCAGACGTTTCATTTCCGGCCACAAATATTCAAACTTGTCTCCTTCAGAATCAGGACCAGAAGATCCGATTATACGAATTTTTGGATAAGCTTTACGGATAGCTTTGATAAATGGTTCCAGATGTTCCGGATATTCTTTTCCCCATTGTTCGTTACCTACGGCAAGAAGTTTTAGGTTAAACGGAGCCGGATGGCCCATATCTGCACGTAATTTACCCCACTTTGTAGTAACATCACCATTAGCAAACTCAATTAAATCGAGGGCATCCTGAATATAACAATCCAACTTATCAACAGGCACATGAGCTTTTGGGTCTTTATTCTGGAACTGACAAGCAAGTCCNCAATTAAGNACAGGAAGAGGCTCTGCTCCTATTTCTTCTGACAATAAGAAATACTCATAGAATCCCAATCCATAAGTCTGGAAATAATCCGGATAAAAACGATTGGTAAANGTATATTGCCAACGNTTAGTATTAAGCGGGCGGTTCTCAACAGGACCTACCGAGTTTTTCCAATTATAACGAGTATCAATATCAGTACCTTCAACAATACATCCACCAGGGAAACGGAATACACCCGGTTTCAAATCGGCAAGAGCCTGCACNANGTCTTTACGCAAACCACCTTCACGACCTTTCCANGTATCAACCGGGAAAAGAGAAACGTGATCCATATCAATATCTCCTTTTGAAGTAAGGAAGATTCTGACCAAAGCTTTTGCATCGGTTTCNGGTGAAGTAAGTACTACTTCGTATTTCTTCCAGTCGGCAGAAGTTACATTCAATGTTTGTTTTGCAACCGGATTATTATTTGAGTTTACAAGTTCCACTCTAAAACTTTGAGATTCACCACCCTGAGGAAGGCGAGCCCATACACTAAAACGATATTGAGCATCTTTCTTAATNCCTACACCAAAGAAACCTTCGTTTTCAAGACCTGTTTGCTTATCAGGATGTCCTGGATTTGAAAGGCGCACATAGTGTGGATTCTTATCAAANGCTGGATTATCAGTACGAACTTCAACATTACCGAATGATTTCCAACCTAGCAAATTCTGAGTAAACTCAAAGGAACGGTTCTTTATCAGTTCAGCATATAAGCCACCATCNGCTCCAAAATTGATATCTTCAAAGAAGAGTCCATACATTGTTGATTGTATTTCCGCACCGGGCTTAGTAGTTTTTACAACCATCTCATGCTCGGTTTGTGCATTTAATGACATCCCCATGCAAAGGNCTAAAGCAGATAATAATGATCTGTGCATTCTCATAATTAATATATTAGTTTTTAGTTAGTATTCATTTTATACGTTTTCCCCAGACTGACCGACCATGACTATCCAATCCTGTAAAGAGAATTGTCTCTGTCTGGTTTTCCCAATCGTGTCCGGCAAAAGTAACCAAATTATTTATTTCCTCACCATTCAAAACCAGTTTAGTTAATGATTTNGATGAATCAAAAGACCAGGAACTATTAGTACGATCTTTTATACTATTGTTTTCTTGCAACACTATATGAGAAGAATAATTCTGCTCTGTTTTATTAAGTCGTCCTTCTCCCCAAAGAATCTGTCCGGCTTCTAACTTTCTGTCATGTTTTGGCTCATTTATGCGAATCACTTCCCATTCACCATGCAGATCTTTATCTTTAATCTTTACCGAACGACTTCCAGCATATCTTTCAGGAGAAACAACCGGCCATCCATCGTGAGTAAAGAACATCTCTCTAGTATGTAGCACCATTAACATATTATCCGGTGAAAGGCGACCTTGATGAAACATGAAATATTTACCTTTTTCATCGGTAGTTACTCCGCAATGAGCTGTTCCAGCCCACCCCACATGATTATTAAAACAATATGGAGCAGTAAGTATTGGGAAAATATCTGTTGTATCAGACATTGCCTTGCCAAAGAAATCGGTAAACGGTCCTTCCGGCTTATCAGCTCTTCCTACCCTGACATTATAAGTGGTCATCAATGGATCATAGGAAACAAAAAGATAATACTTTTTAAACTGCGGATTATATACAATCTCTGGAGCTTCCATATTATCAACTTTGTAATTGGCTCTGCGCGCAACCAAATGTCCTAAATCTGCGGTTTTCATTGTTAATCCCGTTTCCGGATTTAGCTGAACACAATAAATGCCTCCAAAGAATGAACCGTAATGCATCCACATTTTTCCATTAGAGGGATCAACTATAACAGTTGGGTCAATGGCGTTCATTGGCGTTTCTTTATTTGTGCGGACTACATATCCTTTCTGAATCCAAGGGCCTTCTGGTGAAGATGACTCAGCCAGACCTATATATGAATTCTTCTGTCCGAAAGCAGATACACAATAATAGAGTCTGTAAGTCTTTTCATGTTTAATGATATAAGGTGCCCAAATATTAGTAGCCCCTTTTCCTTCAGAATTACTTCTCACCCACTCCACCGCTTCACGAGGAATTTCGGGAAAAGCCCATCCTTCAAATTCCCAATGAACCAAGTCTTTCGATTTACGCATCTGTATATATCCTAACGGAACATTATGTTTTTTTGCTTCATCCTTATCTTCACCATAAATTGCATCTGTTGAATACATATAATAAGTATCACCAAACTTCTTACAAGCAGGATCGTGAACATTATAAGTTCCCCATTTCTTGTAGTTCTCCATGCCCGACAAAAAAACATAATTATCAGGCCAGGGATTTGAAGCTGGAATAATTTTCATGTCTGACGATGATTTGCAGGAAAGCATTACAATCATCAGTACAGTAAATACAATGAATACTCTGAGAAGTAACTCCGGATGTTTTTTCATATAGCAGTATTAAATCCTTTTATTAAAACTATCTGCAAAAATAGACGACAAGCGATTACCTTAAGGTGGACATCTGTCTCTTTTAAGTGGACAAAACATGAACCACGGGATAAAAACAAAGATATCATCACATGAAAGAAAAAGAGTTTAATTATATTTGCCTCGTTAATCAGTTAAATATGAGAAATAGAATTTCACTCTGCATCTTATTTTCACTTGTTGTCTTTTTATCTTCTTTCAAAGCATTCGCATTACCAAAGAGCCTGACAACCAGATATAATTTCAGCTGCATCACTATGAATGACGGGCTGTTGCATAACTTTATAGACGATATATATAAAGACAAACAAGGTTTTCTTTGGATTTCTACTGCCGGAGGAGGACTGTCCAGATATGATGGTTATGAGTTTACCCATTACAATATAAACACATGGCCTATTTCCCTGAAAAGTAATTTTATCCGCAAAGTTTGCGAGGATAACTTCAAGCGTTTATGGATAATAACGGAAAAAGGAACAGACATATTAAATCTCTCATCACTGAAAATTAATCAACTGACTTATAAGGATAAAACCTTAGATCAGATACTGAACAAATCGGCAAATACAATATTGAAAGATAGCAGAGGAAATATCTGGTTATCTGTGAAAGATGCATTATATAAAATAGAATTTACTCCAGACGGTGATATTGCTCATATCTATTCTCTGATACTGAAATTGCCATCTTCAAACAACCAAATCGTTGCAATAAATGAAATAAACGGAGAAATATGGGTTGGGCATAACAGCACTATATTTAAGGTGTTGACCAATAAATCCGGAAAGCTTGTATTTTCAACTATTTCTGATAAGCTGAAATTAGTAAAAGGCAGCTACATAAACGTAATCTTTGAAAAAGAAAATGAAGTGTGGATTGGAAGTGATCGCGGACTATTCAGATACAACAAAACAAATGAATCTATAAAACACTATATGCATAATGAAAGTGTGCAAGGTTCTATTTCACAGAACCAGATTACTGACCTCGCTGAAACAAATGATAAGCAATTAATTGTAGCAACTTTAAAAGGACTCAACTTCTATGATCCTATAAACGACAATTTTATGCATATCAATCGTGATGAGAAGGACGACTGTTATAGCATAAACTGCGATTTCATTAATTGCTTGCTTGTTGATAAGAATCTTATCTGGGTGGGTACCGAAGCAGGAGGTTTGAACAAGATTGCCCCAAAAAAGCTTTCAATACACAATTATATATATAATGAAAACGATCCGGGGTCCATTTCCAGAAATCCAGTCAATGCTATTTATGAAGATAAAACAGGAAATCTATGGATAGGAACAGTAGAGGGTGGACTCAATCTGAAAAGAAAAGATAGTGATAAGTTTATTCATATTACATCTGGTAACAGTTCTCTTAGTCATAATTCTGTAAGTGCTATAACTGCTGATGAATATAACCATCTTTGGATAGGGACCTGGGGAGGAGGCATAAATATACTGGACATGAGTAATATTTCTCATCCTGCATTTGAACACATAACTTCCGGCACTCACCCCGAATTCACTATCGATTTCGTTGGAGCTCTATGCTATGATCCTATTAATAAGGGTGTTTGGATTGGATCGAACAGAGGTATTTATTTCTATGATATAAAAATAAAAAAACTCATTTCTCCTTTTCCTTTCAGTGTAACAAAGAATATTCTGGGTACAATAGGCTCACTTATCGATAAGAAAAACAAGTTGTGGATAGGAACTTCGGACGGAGCAATGATCATCGACTTAAAATCATTTGCCAGAAGTCATTCACACTTTTCATATAAGTATTTAAAATATAAAAGTAACAAGCCCGATTCTCATTGTGTTGACAAAATAAACTGCCTTTACGAATCATCCAACGGAACAATCTGGCTGGGAAGTAACGGATATGGTTTATACAAACTACTATCAAGAGATAATGAGAACTATCAGTTCCAATCGTTCACAACAGCACAAGGACTGGCCAATAATTGTGTTTTGGGTATTCTGGAAGATCAGAGAGGTCGTCTTTGGTTAAGTACGTGCAATGGAGTTTCCTGCTATAATCCCAGCACAAATAAATTTATTAACTACACCAAAGAAGATGGATTAATAAGTAACCAATTTTACTGGAATGCATATTGCAAATCACGCATTAATCAGAATCTTTATTTTGGTAATATGGGAGGATTAATTGCGATTGAGGGGAATAAAATACAGCCAAAGCCATTAAATGAAAAGGTTATCTTCACCAGACTTAGTGTTTTAAATGAGATTATCTATCCTGACAAGGGGAACTATATTGATGTAGATATATCACAGGCTAAATGTTTAAGATTGCATGAAAAAGACAAATCTTTCTCTATAGAATTCTCTGCAATGGATTATGAGGTATCAAATACAGCAACCTATTCATACAGATTACTTGGATTTGACGATAACTGGGTAAAGGTTCCTTCGAGCAGGCGTATAGCAAGTTATACCAACTTGCGTCCAGGGACTTATACATTGCAAGTGAAATGTGATGCTGAATCAGAGATACAGTCGGGTAACATAACTGAACTAAAAATTGTTGTTTCTCCATTCTTTTATAAAACAACATGGTTTATTTGTCTGATACTGATTATTCTTTCTTTCACAATTTACAGACTGTATAAATGGCGTATTGATTCATTGAAGAATCAGAAAGAACAGCTTCGCATAAAAGTAGAAGAACGTACTCATGAACTGGAAAAACAAAAGCATATACTTGAGGAACAAACTAAAGAGCTTTCGCGCCAGAACGAAATTCTTACACAGCAAAACGAAAAGATTACCCGTCAGAAAGGGCAGTTAATCAAGATGTCGAAGAAGGTTCAGGAACTAACAATTGACAAGCTGACTTTCTTTACCAATATNACTCATGANTTCAGNACTCCNATNACNCTGATTATGGGGCCTATTGAGAGNGCTCTTAAGTTAAGCTACAATCCTCAGGTTATNGAGCAATTACATTTCGTTGAAAGAAACTCCAGACATTTACTTTCACTCGTAAATCAATTGATGGATTTCCGCAAAGTTGAATCTGGTAAAATAGAGATTGTAAAGATTCCGGGCAATTTCAAGAAGTTTATTGACGATATACTGGAACCTTTTGAGGTCTTCGCCCGCGAAAGAAACATCAGTATCGAAAAGGTATTCCGTCTTAGTTCTCCGGTTATTCTGTTTGATGAAGATGCAATGGATAAAGTAATAACCAATCTTTTGTCGAATGCAATAAAATATACTCCCAATAACGGAACCGTTTCTATTTACATTTCTTCTTTAATAGACNGGGAGACATTGAAGGAGAAACTGTATATTTCAATAAAAGATAGCGGTGCCGGTATTGTTGAAGAGGATATTTCCAAGATATTCAACAGGTTCTATCAATCCAAAGGAAGTGTGAAGTATCCAGTATACGGGCAAAGTAGCACAGGTATAGGTTTGTATCTGTGTAAACAGATTGTGCATCTTCAGGGAGGAACTATTCAGGCAAAGAATAACCGTACCGGAGGTGCTGCTTTCAGAGTTGTTCTTCCTTTGCTACGTGAAGAGCATCCTAAGAAAGAGACTAATGTAGTCAATCAGCTTCAAGCAGCAAATGAGATTAAGGATAATAAACTGCTTATTTCAGGAGGACGTCTTAACATGTTAATTGTTGAAGATAATAAAGATATGCGTAGTTATATCCGTTCAATATTAATAGATAAGTTTAATGTTACAGAAGCTGAAAACGGAGAACAAGCACTGGCTATATTAAATAATCAGAGCATTGATTTTATTATTAGTGACCTGATGATGCCTGTAATGGACGGACTGGAATTATCCAGAAAAGTAAAAGAGAACTTTTCAATATCTCATATTCCATTCCTGATGCTTACTGCAAAGACCTCAATTGAAACCCGTATTGAAAGCTATAAGATTGGAGTAGACGAATATTTGCTTAAACCGTTTGATGAAGATTTACTATTGGCTCGTATAAATAACATTCTGGAAAATCGTAAACGCTATCAGAAGCAATTCAGTTTTAAGATGGACATTGATATTCTTAATGTAGAAGAGGAATCTTGTGATAAGAAGTTCCTGAATAAAGCAATGAGTGTTATTAAGGATAACTATAAGAATTCTTATTTCGAGGTAAGTGACTTTATTGAATCAATGGGGGTAAGTAAAAGTATACTTAACAGAAAGATGCAGAATCTTGCCGGACAATCTGCCGGACAGTTTATCAGGAACTACAGGCTGAACATTGCCAGAGAACTAATTTTAAAGAACCGTAGTACGAGAAATATGAATATATCAGAGATAGCTTATGAAGTAGGATTCAATGATCCTAAATACTTTACCCGGTGCTTTACCAAACATTTTGCAGTTACACCTAGTTCTTTAATGGAGTCTGATAAATAATTTAATGTATAGATACTTTACGAAGTGGTGCTAAACTTTAAATAAAACATCTTTTATATGTCTTGGGATAAAATTTAGCACCCCCATCACCACGGGGTTTCAGAAGGAGGCACCTTGTTACCCCCTCGAAAACAACCTTTATAAATTTGTTTTTTCGGAATAAAACTGTGCAAAAATTAGTTAACATATAACAAGCTGACTATAAACCCCTTAATCATAAAAGACATATATTCTATTCTTCTTTTGTAGAATTAATAATGTTCAACTATGTATACAATTTTTATTCGCCAATAATTTTAGTTTATTCCTCAATAAACAGATATCCATTGCCCAATAAATAAAATCTATTCACCAATGGATTTTATAGTAGAAAAATGGCATAATAACCGTTTTCACATTAAAAGAAACATTTATCCACCCCTAAAAATCTTTTGTCCACCTTCATGAACCAATTCACTAATACATTTGTGAGCAAACAAAACAGGAGTCATGTTCCTATCCAACGCTCAGATTTGGGTACATGATAATAATAGTTTGAAGACCTTTTTAACTGAATAATAAACATTAAGAATGAGAATTGACTATTCTCATAAATAAAAAGTTGCCTATGAAATAATAAACATATTTATCTCTCTCCTTTTGTATAACCCTTACATTAATCTTCAGATTCACTATTAATTTACAATCCTAATTTTATGAATTTAAAACTGCGAAAAATTAAAACTAAAGATATGATTAGATTTAAAAACATATGGCCTATTGGATTCTTTTTCCTTATTTCAGCATGCGGATCGGATGATAATCCTGCTTCAGAAGACCCTGTTGTTCCACCAAGCACGGAGACTTACACTGCACCTACATATAAAGACGATTACAGTAGCATTGCCTCATGGGAAAACCGTAGTAACTGGAATCTGGCCAATGTGCACGACCCCACAGTAGCCAAATGTGGTGATTACTATTATATGTATTCAACCGATGCTTCTTATGGAAATGCTCACGACGGACACGGACACTTCCTTTACAGACGATCAAAAGATTTAGTAAACTGGGAGTTCAAGGGAATGGCCATGAGTGAAACTCCTGCGTGGGTAAAAGATACACTCAATAATATGCGCCAAAGAGAAGGACTACCAGTAATTGCCTCTCCTTCTTATGGCTGCTGGGCTCCGGTTGTTCGCAAAGTGGGAAGCAAATATAGAATGTATTACAGCATTGTTGTTGATAATTATATTAAGACCGGAGCAAAAAACACCGCAGCCAACTTTGATAATTCATGGACAGAACATGCTTTTATTGGTTTAATGGAAACTGACGATCTGGCTTCTAATGTTTGGTTAGACAAAGGTATGGTTGTTTGTTCCTCTACAGATAGAGGAAACAACTGGTATAGGTCTAGTTTAAGTGACTGGAGCGGATATTTTAAATGGAATGCTATTGATCCTTCATTTATTGCAACTCCAAACAATGAGCAATGGCTTATTTACGGTTCCTGGCATTCCGGTATAGTTGCCGTTAAGCTAGATCCGAACACAGGAAAGCCTTATCAGCTAAATTCACTGGCCGATTATGGAACCTGCATTGCAACCCGAACTACGGGAAGCAGATGGCAAGGGTCAGAAGCTCCGGAAATTATCTATAATGAAAGTACCGGCTATTATTATCTGTTCTTAGCATACGATGAATTATCTGTTGCTTACAACACCCGTGTGTGCCGTTCAAAAAGCATAACTGGTCCTTTTGTGGGTATTGATGGCAAAGATATTACTCAGGGAGGAGAATGTTGGCCTATGCTTACACATCCTTATAAATTTAGCAATCACTCTGGTTGGGTAGGTATATCTCACTGTTGTATTTTCCAGAATCCTGATACCAAAGAATGGTATTACGGATCGCAAGGACGTCTTCCGGCCAATACAAATGGAAATGCCTACAGCAATGCCATTATGATGGGGCAAATTAGATCTGTAGAATGGACTGAAGATGGATGGCCGGTTGTAATGCCTGAGAGATATGCTGCAGTTCCACAAAGTACAATATCTGAAAGTGATTTAATAGGAAATTGGGAACACATTACTTTATCTTATCAATATCAAACACAGCAAGCATCAAAAAGTATAGTCCTTTCAGCAAATAAAACTGTAAGCGGTGCTATTACCGGGAACTGGTCTTATGATGCAAGCAAGAAGATTCTGACAATAGGTACATATAAAGTAAAAGTTCAAAGAGGACTGGATTGGGAAGCTACTCCTCGTACAACAACTATCATTTACTCGGGACTTACAGACAAAGGTATTTCACTTTGGGGTAAAAAAGTAAAATAATTATTCCAGAGCTGAACTCTATTCAGTGGATAACAGATATAGGTAAATTATATATTACTTTTCAATAGGGTGAACTATAACGGAGGAACTAAATTATTTTTCCCCCTTTTATCTCCTAAAGCCAAGTAAATAATAAAACAAGGGGGGTTGAGTAAGAAAAAAACATAACTTAAGCAGAATGCAATGGTAGTTTTATTGTTGGATTTATTAAATGTACAAAATACACTTTTATCCACTAAGAAAATACATTTGTCCACCTTGTACAATTGGCGATCATTTATATTCGCCATGTAATAAAGACCAAATTAACCTTTAAAATTAATATTATGAAGAAAAGAAAATGGCCGTCATTTCTGTTGGCGGTATTTGCAGTTCTTTCATTAGGCGCCTGTGATGAATGGGGACAAATGGACCCTCCGGCAGGAAATCAAATTTATCCTAAACTAGAACTAAAAGGAGAATACAAGTTTGAAGAAGAACTTTCTCCTGAAGAATTTACTCTCACTGCCTATAACGGAGGAGAAGTTCCCAGAATTGCTACCGACGAGTTCAAGGGGAAAGTGCTCAATCTTAATGGAGGGTATGCTCGCGTGAAAAATCCTTTGTATAATGTAAAGGTGCAGACAGGAGTATCTATCACCATGTGGGTAAAAACAGCGGCGGACAATTTGCAAGGCGCCATATTCTCATTTGCCAATGAGGATAACTCGGAGCGTATCTTTTTTACACCTAACGCCTGGTTGCACCGCGACAGTTTGAGTGTTGCCAGTGAGGTTAACAAGCCTACGAATGTTTCAGCTGCACCATTCACTGCCGATAAATGGCACTACATGGCACTTGTTATCACCACTAAAGGCTACACATTGTATATAGATGGTGAAAAGAGCAGTGAAGAACTTACTTCTACCCAAGCGGGATCTTTTGACTATCCGAATCTTGTGCAGGCATTTCCACGTCTGCCGTACCTGTATTTTGGTTACGGCTCACCCGTACAGCCTAAGGCAATGCGTATTGATGACGTGAAAATATATCGGAACGTGATTACCTCTAAGGAGATTGCTGTACCGACAGTAACCGGAGGAGAAGAATATCGCTTCCCGCCAAGAGGAACTGTTGGGTATTACACACTTGACAAGACATTCGCAAATAGTCTTAATTCATCACAAAGCGGTGAATTGATCACAGTTGAAACTCAAGCTACTCCATCAGCCTTCGAACAAGATGCCGACAGAGGTATGGTATGGCACCAGCAAGAAGGTTGGACAGGCAATGCCAATGGTTGGGCTTATTCTCGCTTCGACAANCCTTTGAAGGGTAAGACTTTAGAAGATGGTCTTAGTGTTTGTATGTGGATTAATCCGCCAACACTGAACTGGTGGGATCAGATTTTTGTAATGAACGACGGAACAAGTAAATTCTGGTTCAATGCCATTGGTTACCTTGGCTATAATGGAGCAGGAGGCTGGTTTGATTGTCAGAATAACAATGCTGATAACGCACTAACACCAGGTAAATGGACTTTTGTTACCATAAACATAACTACGGACGGGTTTGCTGTTTACTACGACGGAAAACTGAAGTTTGACAAAGACAATAACGGAGCGTTTGCTTCGGGCGACTTTAAAGGCTACACCAACGTATTGAACATGTTTACTTCCGCTAATAACTTCTATCTGGGTTACGAAACATGGTGGAAATCTGCACCTGCATTGATAGACGATATATTCCTTGTAACAAGACCTTTGACGGAAAAGGAAATAGTGAATCTTTATGCTGACACCAAGAAAGTATCGGGAGGAGCTCCGGTTAGCCCAGCATATGCACCCTCATTGGTAGGCTATTACCCGTTAAATAACTCTTTTGCAAATGCAGTCAATGCAGCACAAGGAGGCGAACTTATTACAGTAGAGACTCAGGCTACTCCATCAGCTTTCGAACAAGATGCAACCAGAGGTACTATCTGGCATCAACAAGAAGGATGGACCGGAAATGCCAATGGCTGGGCATATACACGTTTCGATAATCCGTTGAAAGGTAAGAATATTACGGAAGGTCTAAGTGTTAGTATGTGGCTAAATCCTCCAAAATTAAACTGGTGGGATCAAATCTTCGTTCTAAACGACGGCACAAGTAAACTTTGGTTTAATGCCATTGGTTATCTGGGCTACAATGGAGCAGGCGGATGGTTCGACTGTCAGAATAATAATGCGGACAATGCACTAACAGCAGGTGTATGGACATTAGTTACCATCAACTTTATGCCAGATAAATTTGAAGTTTATTATAATGGTGCACTTAAGTTTAGCAATGAAAAGAATGCAGCATTCGCTTCGGGCGACTTTACCGGATACAACAATATCCTGAACATGTTTAAAACAGCCAATAACTTCTACTTCGGTTACGAAACCTGGTGGAAAGCTGCCCCAGCATTGATTGACGATGTGTATTTCTGCGCCAGTCCGCTGTCAGCTTTACAAGCTGCAGCTTTATATAATGCGACGAAAAAATAGCCTTGTTATTTCCATAAAATAAAGAAAATATGAAAGATAAACAAATGAAACCCAAATCATCCAGGAACACATTTCTGTTCCTGAGATGGTTGTCGGTATTCCTGATGCTGCTGATCGGGCAAACTTTGTCGGCACAACAGCGACAAGTTACGGGTATAGTGAAAGATCTGACTGGTGAACCAATAATTGGTGCCAGTGTATTAGAAAAAGGCACAACAAACGGTGTGATTACTGACTTGGACGGAAACTTCAAACTGACAGTAAGCAACGTTGAGAAGGCTGTTCTGCAAATCTCTTATGTTGGCTATCAAACACAACAAATACCTGTAAACGGGAAGACATTATTGAATGTAATCCTGAAAGAAAATACAAAATTATTAGATGAAGTAGTGGTTGTTGGTTACGGTGCCCAAAAGAAAGAAAGTGTGGTTGGAGCTATTTCACAAGTTTCCAGTAAGGAACTGCTTGCCTCTCCTGCCGCAAATATTTCCCAGGCTATTGCCGGAAAGATCCCAGGTGTAATTACTACGCAGACTTCCGGTGCTCCAGGACAGGACGACACGAAGATTAACATCCGCGGACGGGCTACCTTTGCAGGCGATGGTTCACCACTTATTCTTGTTGATGGTGTAGAACGTGAGTTTTCACAGATTGCTCCTGATGATATAGAAACTATTTCTGTTTTGAAAGATGCTTCTGCCACTGCTGTTTATGGTGTACGTGGTGCCAACGGTGTAATGCTTATTACTACCAAACGTGGTCGTGATCAGAAACCAGAAGTGAGTTTGACAGCAAACATGCAAATTCAAAGTCCCACACGTAGCGACACATACCTTAATTCTTATCAGTCGGTAATGCTGTTAGAAGAGGCGTTGAAAAACGATGGATTGCCTTCTCAATTCTCGGCTAACGATATTGAGATGTATCGTAAGTCGTCTGCCGGACAGTTAAGTGGTTTGGATGCCATGCTTTATCCCAATGTGGATTGGTACAACGAAGTTTTGAAAAGTTCAGCTCCAGCACAACGCTACAATGCTAGCGTTCGCGGAGGAACTAAACGTATGCGATACTATGCTTCTGCAGAACTATATGACCAGAAAAGTTTAATCAGGGAGCTGAGCCAGGATACGTATGGAAACTCTTCCAGCCCAAGTTATCGTCGGTATGCTTTCCGTGCTAACATGGACTTGTTCCTAACCAAAGACCTGACATTCTCCGTAAACTTCGGAACTCGTTTCGAGGAACGTCGCGGATCTAATACTAACGAAAGCAGTACATACAGTCAAACTTTCTACGAACTGAACCATACTCCTGGTTGGCTCTTCCCTGTATCATATCAGGTACAGAATGGAGAAAGCACCAAGACCTTGTACGGAGGTAGTTCACAGTATCAAAGCAATATTGTTGCAGCCTTAGCCAAAGGTGGTTACTATCGTGCTACCAATACCATAAATGAAACCAACTTTATTTTGGATTATAAAATGGATTGGTTAACCAAAGGATTGAGTGCCAAAGGTATGGCTTCATTCGATTATGACTCTTATTATAAAAAGATGTTCAAGGCCGACTTTGCTACGTATGAACTAAATGACCGCAATAATTACGAATCAATTGATGCTTACAACCAGTTTAATTCGGATGGAGAACTAGGCTATAGTAAGGATAACAGTACCACTTACAAGCTTTACATGGAAGCCCAGATTAACTACGCACGTCAGTTTGGAAAGCATGATGTAACAGCTATGGTGCTTTATAATCAGAATGATTACCGCTATAATTCTGAGCTGGCCAAACGTTATCAAGGTTTGGTAGGCCGTGTAACTTATGGTTACGATGACCGATATCTGGCTGAGTTCAATGCAGGTTATAACGGTTCTGAAAACTTCCTCAAAGGCAAACGCTTCGGTTTTTTCCCTGCAGTCTCAGTAGGATGGCGCATAAGCAAAGAAGAATTTATGGCCAACACACAAGAATGGCTGAACAACCTAAAAGTTCGTGCTAGTTACGGTGAAGTGGGAAATGACATTTATACGGTAAACGGAACCAGTCAACGGTTTTTGTATCAAGAAAAATGGTCTCAAATCGGTAATGACTATTATTTTGGCAGTTCCGGTAAAACAGGTATTTATGAAACACAATATCCTAACCTCGGAGTAACCTGGGAACGTGCCCACAAGTATAACCTCGGTCTTGAATTTGGTTTATGGAATGGTTTATTGAATGGTAATATTGATGTCTTTTACGAAAAACGCAATGATATCCTGACTGCATATCTTACTCGTCCACAGTGGGTGGGTGTGGCTCTGGCAGCTGGTAACTTAGGTGAAACTAAAAACAGCGGTTACGAACTTGAGTTGAAGCACAACAAACGCATCAATAAGGATCTAAGCTACAACGTAGGACTAACTTATTCTCATGCACGTAACGAAATTATAAGCATGGATGAACCGGAACAGAAGACAGCTTACCGCAAACGCGAGGGTAATCCTATCAGTCAGTATTTTGGTTTGATTGCTGATGGCTTTATTACACAGGCAGATCTTAATAATCCTGATTTACCGGTATCTACGTTTGGTACAGTGAAAGTAGGTGACCTAAAATATAAGGATATGAACGGTGACGGTTTCATTGACGATCGCGACGAAACTCGTATTGGTTATAGTGATATTCCAGAAAACACTTACGCATTATCTCTGGGTCTTAATTACAAGGGATGGGGATTTAGCGTTATGTTTCAAGGAGTAGATCACGTGAGTCGTTACTACGATGCTGAAGCGATGTATGCTTTCGTTAACGGTGGTAAGGTGAAAGAGCATCATTTGGGACGCTGGAATCCAGAACAGAGCGAAGCTTACAATCTGCAACATGCCACTTATCCTCTATTGCACTACGACAATTACGGTGACCACAATCAGCGCACCAACTCTTTCTTCTTGAAAAACGGATCGTTTGTTCGTCTGAAAAACATTGAGTTGAGTTATACACTACCTCAAAACTGGTCTAAGTTTGCAGGTATGAGTGACTGTCGCCTTTACGTGAATGCCAATAACTTGATTACCTGGGATCATTTGGACGGCCTGACAGATCCTGAAAGTAACGGATCTAACCGCTACCCTATTATGAAAACAGTGAACTTTGGTGTAAACATTAAATTCTGAGACACATGAAGAAAACAATAATATACAGTTTGCTAGCGCTATCGATATCTGCAAGTGTTCTCACTTCGTGCGAAGATTCATTCGGTAGTTTTTTGGACAAGCAACCCAGCAACGAATTAACAGAGAAACAGGTGTTTGGAGACTGGAGCTTGATGGAGCAATTCCACTTTGATACTTATAACTTCCTACGACACGGAGCATGTCGCATTAATAATTCCTGGCTGGATGCTGCCACTGATCTGGCGGAAACCAGTTATGCAACAGGCGGTGTACGTACTACTTTTAATATCGGTAATTATTATGGATCTGACGGAGCTGCAGAACTTTCCGACACTTGGGAACATTATTATCGTGGCATCCGCAAATGCAATATGATCATTAATCGCATTGATAGTGTACCCAAAAGTCCTGATCTTAGCAATGAGAAGTATTTGCAGGACAAAACAAACTATACTTCCGAAGCTCGCTTCTTGCGTGTATGGTTTTACTGGGAATTGTTTTTGCGTTATGGACCGGTGCCTATTGTGACAGAAGTACTTGATCCTGATGGAGACTTGCTTAGTAAATATACAGATAGACCAACAGTAAAAGAGTTTGTAGTAGACTTCTTACTAAAAGAGTTGAATGAATGTGAAAGCGGCTTGCTCACCTATGAAGATGCCTGGAACTCAACGTATGCCGGCCGTATCGGACAACCAATGGCTCGCGCACTTGCTTCTCGCATAAAACTGTACATGGCCAGTCCCCGATACAGTGCAGAAAGTGGAGTTACCTGGCAGGAAGCTTCCGATGCAGCAAAGAGCTTTATAGATACCTATGGTTCTAAGTTTGCACTCTTTACAGAGGAAACGACAGATGGTATATTGCCATACAACAATGCTTTGCTTCGTACTACTTATCTGGACAAAAACAAAGAAATAATCTTTTTCCGAAACGATGTAGCGGTGGGTTGGAGTGCAATACAAAATGACACACCTGTTGGTGAAGGAGGTAAAGGAGGTCTTTGTCCTTCACAGAACCTGGTAGATATGTATGACATGATCGATGGCTCTTCACCTTTCAGTACTTATGATGCAACGGGTGCACCGGTTTACAATAGTAACGAACAGCTTACTGTCAATGCAGCTAGTGGTTATAGTGACGCTACTATGTGGAAAGGACGTGACAAGCGATTGGAAGCTACCGTACTTTATCAAGGTACTAAGTGGGGAAACGGAACTATTAATGTTATCAAAGGACAACGAGATAATCCGATAGGTAATGCTAACGCCACTCCCACAGGATATTATGTGCGCAAATATATTCCAGAAGCAATTTTAAGTTCGGTACATACAGGCACCTCACGTCGTTTATGGACATTTATTCGTTATGCAGAAATTATGCTGAACTATGCAGAAGCATTGAACGAAGTACAAGGCCCTTCCACAGAGGTTTACAATATGCTCGATCAGATTCGCCATCGTTCCGGTATTTCCGGTTCAGTTGCCAATCGTAGCGACCTTACAAGTTCAAAAGAAGCCATGCGAAACTTCATTCACAAGGAACGTACGGTAGAGCTGGCTTTCGAGGAACATAGAGCTTGGGATGTACGTCGCTGGAATGTGGCAGTTGAAGCTCTCTCTCGTCCAATTTATGGAATTGATGTAGCAACCAATGGAACTATCAGCCGCAAAACAGCACAGAAACGTATATTCGAGAAAAAGATGTACCTCTATCCAATACCTGAAGGTGAAGTCTGGAAGACCAATATTGAGAACAACCCGGATTGGAAATAATTCTTAAATTGAATAAATATGAGTAACATAAAATATATTATAAGAAAATGCACAGCAACGGGCAGATATCTGTTGCTGCTAAGCTTTCTCTGGATGCAAACAAACGTCCTTGCACAGAACGAGCAAATATTGAAAGGCCGGATTGTGGACAGTAAAGGTAATCCCGTGGCTGGAGCTGTAATCAATATAGCCGAACAAAGCAGCATTGCTCTGTCGGACAAAGATGGATACTTTAGTCTCAAGAATGTGAAACCTCAAGATGAGCTTTGTGTGAGTAGCGTCGGTTATTTAAACGCTACCTCGCAGGTCAACTTCAAAGAAGGTTTTCAGATTGTATTATCGGAAGACTTGGATGAATATCTTCACACAATGCCGGTTCCCTTCGGACGCAAAGCTAAGAAACTAATGACAGAAGCTACTTCCGTGGTAACAGGAGAAGAGTTGCAGAAACACCCTATTACTATCTTGCAGAATGCTTTTACTGCTACCGTAAACGGTATGGAAACTTATGAATGGAGTAGTGAACCGGGATGGAGTGAAACGGCTATGTACATTCGCGGTATACGTACCATGAATCAGAATGCACGTGCGCCACTTGTTATTGTAGATAATGTGGAGCGAGATCTCTCTTTTCTTGATGCTTTTCCTATAGAAAACATCACAGTACTGAAGGATGCTGCAGCTACTGCTATCTACGGAATGAGGGGGGCCAATGGTGCAATACTTGTAACCACTAAACGTGGACAAGCAGGTAAAACCAACATTAATTTTACTCAGGAAGTAGGTTATCAGATGTTGAGCAACAAAATGGAATTGCAAAATTCCTATAATATGGCATTGACCCGTAACCAGGTACGTTATTTGAGTGGAAGTGATCCTATGTATACAGACGAGCAGATTGAAAAATATCGTCGTGTAAGCAATGGTGAAACATTAGAGGGCATTGATCGATATAAATATTTCGACACTAATTGGTTTGAACAATTGTATCGGGATGCAGCCCCCATGTACAAAACCAACATGCAGATAAGCGGTGGAAATAATCGCGCCCGTTACTATGTATCTTTCTCTTATCTTCGTCAGGAGGGTATGTGGAACAAGAAAGGAACCAGCTGGAACGAGAACTTCGATACACAACACATACTAAATCGATGGAACCTCCGATCTAATATCGATATTGATGTAACTAAGTTTTTAAACGTATCATTAGATCTTGGTGGTCGTATCGATAACATTAATCAGCCTACTGAAGGTGTGTTTGCTCTAACTACATTTGGTGCGGTAGAGGCTAATCCTATGGAACCAGTATACTGTCCAAACGGTGATCTTTATGCCAGCAGTACAGCCAACAATCCTTTACGTTATCTGGCTGCCAGTGGTCAGGAAAAGAACCGTCGCCGTAATCTGTATAGTACATTAAGTGTTAATGGTGATCTGAGCAGTTTGTTGAAAGGTTTAAAAGTGAACACCACTGTAAGCTTCGATTCCTATGAAACATTTGAATCTACTCAGCGAAATGCCATTAATACGTATAACTATGACTACACTAACGCGGCTGTTAATGATCCGTCAGAATTTACTTATACTAAATATACGTCATACTCTGCACTGACTAACCCATCTGCCAATCAACGTGAATATTATTATCACCTTAACTTCAACGCAGGACTGAATTATAGCAATAATTTTGGTAAACATGCAGTAGATGCACGTGCTTTTGTCCGTACCTACCAGAACGTAGTTAGCGGTAGCACATCGTCAGAACGTACGTTGTCATTCAACGGTCAAGCTACATATGCTTATGATAATCGTTACATTTTATCAGGAAATTTTAGCCGAATGGCAAGTGATAACTTTGCCCCCGAAGAACGTTGGGGTAATTTTTACGGTACATCACTGGGATGGGTAGCATCAGAAGAATCATGGTTGAAAAACAAAAACATTGATTTATTAAAGCTACGTGCTTCTTATGGACGTGCCGGGCAGTCGAACACTGGTGCCGGACGGTATCCGTATCAGGGAACTTACTCTAGTGGAACAGGTTATAGTTTTGGCTATTCGCAGAGTAATATCGGAGGATACTATGAGAGCAAAGCTGGTAATAGTAACAACAAGTGGGAAGTATCCGACATGTTAAATATCGGTCTTGATTTTGATTTCTGGGGAAAGAAACTCTATGGTGCTGTGGATGTGTTCAAAGAATGGCGTTCAGGTATTTTGGTAACACGTTCTACCATTCCTTCGATGATCGGAGTATCAGTAAGTTCAGATTCTTACGGAAAAGCGGAAAGTAAAGGACTTGAAGTAACTTTAGGCCATCGCGGCAAAATAGGTAAGGTTAACTATTATCTGGAAGGTTTGTTAACCTGGAATACCAATAAGATTACAGAAATGGATGAAACAGAACCCAATGTGGAATGGCAACGTAAAACAGGTCGTAGGATTTATGATGGTACTGAAGTTGCAGCCTTGTATGAAAGTTCATTTAATAACACTGTGGGTGGATGGAATATATACAAATTCGAACAGTGGGCTAATGATCCAGACAAAGTTGCTAGTAGCCAGCAAGATGCTATTGATCATCCTGAAAAATATCCGTATCACTCGGCATCAAATGGCAAACAAGCTTTAGGTACGGCTGTCTTCAAAGATTTAAACGGTGACCGACAAATTGATTCAAACGACATGACGCCTGATACCTATACAATTATCCCAGAATTGATACCGGCATTAAATATTGGTTTGGAATGGAACGGTTTTGATGTACGCGCTGTATTTAATGCCTATCTTAACCGTAGTGTATTTCTTTCTCCTGCCATCAGTTTTAGTGGTTGGAGCAACATGGGAACACACGAAGTTACGAAGGCATGGGGATACTATAATGACAACCCTAGTGATCCACGCAATATTAATGCGGCCTATCCACGTCCGCTTTACGGAGGTTTTAATGCCATCGACTCTGATCGCTCTACAGGTACATACAAGAATGACATCTGGGTGAAAAACGGTAATTACATATCACTACGAAATGTCGAAATTGGTTATTCGCTTCCAAAAGAGCTTGTTGCCAAGATTAACATGACAAAATGCCGATTTTATTTTAGCGGATACAACCTATATAACTGGAGTGATCTCCCCAATAACGTAGACCCTGAAAAACCGATGAGTTATTGCTGGTGGTATCCAAAGACCCGTTCGTTTACATTCGGTGTAAATATCGGATTTTAATGTTGTACTTTAAACTTTGAAATGATGAAAAAGATATTGATATACATCACTGTCGGATTGCTGGCCATAGTTCCCAGCTCTTGTAGCGATTATTTAGATAAGGAAGTAGACCTGACCTTATCCGAAGAACAGATTTTTAGTAAGTACGAGAATACTCGTGGCTTCCTGGCCAATGTTTACACGTACCTTCCTGATGCATTTGCAGGATATAGTGACGGACAGTTTCTTGCTGCATCGCGCGACTGTATGACGGATAATTCACTTTCATTTTGGAATGTGCACTATTATCACAGTGTGCTGACTGATGCTTACTCTGCCACGAATCACCCTTTTGCTGAAAGGTTTTGGTCTAACGATTTTAAGGGGATTAGGGCTGCTAATCAATTTATGAAGAATTCACGCGAAAGTGTTATTGGTAACGCAGAGAAAACGGGTGACGATAATCACTTATATGATCGTAATATGGCAGAGGCCCGATTACTACGTGCGATCTTCCACTTTGATCTTGCAGGCTGGTTTGGTGATATACCAGTGATCGGTAATGATGAAAATGGTGTTCCGATCGTTTTTGAACCAGGAAACGCTTCTGCTATGAACATGTCACGTACTGCTTGTAGCGAAGCCTTGAAATGGATTGCTGATGAATGTGATGCTGTGAAAGATATACTTCCTTTCCGCTACAGCAATGAAAATGAAAATTGGGGACGCGTGAATGGTGCCGCTGCTTATGCATTAAAATCAAGAGCACTTCTTTACAGAGCTTCTGCATTGAACAATCCTGATGGTAATGCTTCATGGTGGCAGGAAGCCGCACAAGCTGCAAAGGACTTTATCGCAAAGAATAACCAACAGGCACATCCATATAAACTGTTTACAACTGAGGATAATGACCCAAACAAAAACTATTATCAATGCTTTGTTTCAACGCCTCACCTGAACAATGAATATATCCTGAGTCGTTCCGAATGGAATACTCGTGAAATTGAATTATTCTTAGCGCCTTGCGGATTTTCTGGTAATGTAAACTCAACAGGACGTACTAACCCTACACAAAATCTGGTGGATGCTTATGAAATGAAAAATGGCAAGCCTATTGATGATCCAGCTTCTGGCTACAATGATCAGAATCCTTATGCAAACCGCGACCCACGTTTGGAGCAAACTATTCTGCATCATGGCTCAATTTGGGGAGATAAAGTACAAGAAGAGGAACGCGCTGTTGATGTTTCATATCCAGACGGAAAGGATTACCAAGATTTACATGGTGGAACAACGACTGGTTATTATACCAAGAAATTCTTGAATAACATGTCTTTCAAGAGTCCTACTACATACGTTCATGCTTGTCCTATTTTCCGTTATGCGGAGATTCTATTGAATGCAGCAGAAGCAATCAATGAATCTGAAGGACCAACCAATGCTTACCAGTATGTAAATCAAGTACGTGCACGCGTAGGTATGCCTGCCTATAGTGGGATGACGAAGGAACAGCTTCGTGAGCGTATCCGTAACGAACGTCGTATTGAACTTTGTTTTGAAGATCATCGTTTCTTTGATGAACGCCGCTGGAAACTGTTTGAAGGAAAGAGTGCTGCTAGCGAGAAAAATTTGCCTCGCTATCAACAGGTTTATAATATTTATAGTGTGGTAGTTACTCCAGGAGCATCTACTGTCTATTCTTATGAACCAGATGGAACACATCCTTCCAGAGCATTCAATAGTCCGAAGAATTACCGATTCCCAATACCGGATTCAGAAGTGAAGAAAGCACCGCTATTGAAGCAAAATCCTGGATGGGAACTTACTTCTGCCACAGCAGAGTAATATTTATATTCAGTATTTTATTAACTGGTAAATAGATTTTTTGTATTTGAACATTTATTTCTTATCATTGCTCTGCACGCTAATTCTGGCGTGCAGCAGCAATGATAATTTTCCCTTTTCGGATAAACCACCTTTATAAAATCCGGAATTTACGAATCTAACCGCTTCCTCTTACCCTTTTGAGCGTACTTATATCAGGTTCACAAACAAGATGTGTTTATACTTATTAAAAACTGATACTCTTATTAGTTAGTATCAACAATACAAGCTGACTAAAATCGTCCATTTGATTAAGATACTTGAAACCAACATCAATACAAATATCCGTTTTAACTATCTGTTAATTGGCAACAGGTTTATCCCTGAGTTAATACAAATCATAGCCTCGCATCATATCAAATGCCATCTTTCAGGAATGTAAAGATTGAGAAAACCAACCATGCATAGACTATCCAATAAGAGAACTCAATCTAAAAATACAACTCTAACATTTTTTCATTCTGAAATAATATCCTCAATATATTGAGTTATTTGTTACTATAAAGTATAATTAAATATTATATTGACATATTAATACGAATATATTATATCTTTGCAAAATAATTATAAGAGGATATATACGAATGGATTTATTTGCTAAAAAATCAATAGAAGGTCTGCTAAAGGAGTCAAATGAGACTAGTAGCCATTCATTGAAAAAAACCTTAGGACCTGGTAAGCTAGTTGCATTGGGAGTTGGAGCAATCATTGGAGCTGGATTATTTTCCATAACCGGTGGTGCCGCTGCAGAATTGGCCGGCCCAGCAATTACCATATCTTTTTTAATCGCAGCAATTGGATGTTGCTTTGCAGGATTATGTTATGCAGAATTTGCTTCAATGATTCCTGTTGCAGGAAGTGCATATACCTATTCTTATGCCACAATGGGCGAATTTATTGCCTGGATTATCGGCTGGGATCTGGTTCTGGAATATGCCGTTGCTGCAGCAACAGTAAGTATTAGCTGGAGCCGGTATTTAATAAAATTCCTCGATGGATTTGGAGTACATCTGCCTTCGAGCCTGACAGCGTGTCCATGGGAAGGAGGAGCAGTAAATTTACCAGCCGTATTTATTGTAATTCTGATGAGTTTACTTTTAATGAGAGGAACAGAAGGTAGCACAAGATTTAATAGTTTTATTGTAGCATTAAAAATTGGAGTAGTTCTTATCTTTATTTTCCTTGGATGGAAATATATTAATCTGGATAATTACACTCCCTATATTCCTGAGAATACAGGAAAGTTTGGTGCATACGGATGGACGGGGATTCTCCGTGCAGCAGCTGTAGTTTTCTTTGCGTTTATTGGATTTGATGCAGTAAGTACAGCTGCTCAGGAAGCAAAAAATCCAAAACGGAATATGCCTATTGGTATTCTTGCCTCACTATTAATCTGTACTGTTTTGTATTTCCTGTTCGCTCATGTAATGACAGGTGTTGCAAATTACACTGAATTTAAAGGTCATGATGGTATTGCTCCTGTAGCAATAGCAATTGAACATATGGGACATGCTGACGCAAGCGGACTGATTAACCCTGATTATCCATGGCTTAACCGTGCAATTATATTGGCTATCCTAGCCGGATACTCTTCTGTAATAATGGTTATGCTTTTAGGACAGAGTCGGGTGTTCTATAGTATGAGTAAAGATGGTCTATTACCCAAGCTATTCTCCGAAATTCATCCAAAGTTCCGTACTCCGGCAAAGAGTAATTTACTTTTCTTACTGCTTGTCAGCGTATTTGCTGCTTTCGTACCTTCCAATATTGCAGGTGAAATGACCAGCATCGGAACTCTTCTTGCCTTCATACTGGTATGCATTGGAATCATTGTTTTAAGGAAAAAAATGTCAAATGCTCCAAGAGCATTTAAAACACCTTTTGTTCCCTTTGTTCCTATTTGCGGAGTATTAACTTGTTTGTCGTTGATGTGACAATGGCCTAAAGTGCCATAAGGGAAAAGAGGATTTCGTATTCGAAACAATGGTTTTGGGCTTTGTTTCTATCATCTATATTGTTATACAAAAAAGCGAATTGATACAATTAAATCTTTCAAAACCTTTTGAAAAAAACTAGAACTTTAGATTTTCAAAAGGTAAAACCTATTGAATAATAAGTATTACTTGGATCAATTCATATATTTTTTTTCCCGATAGAGACTTAATCAAGTCTTTATCGGGGCAATATCTCTACATTATAAGATAAAATAGGAGTTAGAAGAAACAAGAGGAAAAGAAAATATTTTCTCAAAAAATAACTGATGAGAGTCTGTCCGTTTAAAGTAAGATGGTTAACGGCCATACCTTCTAACTAAATAATTAGCATAAGGCTTTTATTTCTATACCTTATGTCTTTCTTGGTCTCGTCCAATAATTATTTTAGAACAACGAAAGGGTAGGTCGACAATAAACTACTCGCTTTCGGATGTTTCTATTCTTTATTGCCTATCACTTTGAGGCCACTATAAATTATGACTAACGGGCCTAGAAAGAAAAGGTAGGGTTTTGACGATAGAATGACAAAAAGTAAGGCATACGGACGCATTTATAGGTCCGGTTAATTGTAGGTATGGATTATTAGCCTAGGTCCATAGACGTCCTTCTTTTTTA